>QFCS01004959.1_pt1 | contig 168784 bp, 157 predicted proteins | sample 3576561 | NCBI WGS metagenome assembly QFCS01 | reverse complement strand
TAGTTTCTTATGGCTCTTTTCGGCTGCACCTTCGTTGAATTTTTCGCCTTAGGCGTTTAGACTATGGCTGCAAAATTCGCCTTGGTTCGCTCGAAAATAGCTCATAATAAACTAGTAGATTATATCTTAAACAGGCTCTTATAACCCAATGGGCCTCTTTTCATTCTTTCTGTAATTGTTTTGAATTGTATTTGCATGAAAAAATTTGCATTAGCCATAGTAACCGTTCTCTCCGTTTTCTTCTCTCTTAGTTGCGGAAATAAACAAAGTGATGAGCCAAAAGGAAACCAGAACATCGCTTATAAATGGGCAAAAACAGCCCTCGAAGCCACAGCCAACGATACCGAAAAATTCAGACCAAGGCCAACCGTAACATCCCGTATGCTGGCCCTCATTCAAACTGCTGTATTCGATGCATGGTCGAGGTATGACAATACAGCCATTCCCGTTTACCTGACACAGGTTGAACGTGTGCCCGAAAAAGAAAGAACCCTCGCCAATAAAGAAATTGCCATCAGCTATGCTGCCTACAGAAGCATGCTCACTTATTTTTTCTCAGACGAAGCAATGCTGCGAAAGAAGATGGAAGACCTGGGTCTTGATCCCGATAACAATTCACTTGACCCTTCTACACCAGAAGGCATTGGTAACCTCGCTGCCAAAACCATTATCGAAGCCAGATTAGCCGATGGCTCAAACCAACTGGGAACCATGGCAGGTTCAAACGGAAATACCTATGCCGATTATACCGGCTATGCCCCCAAAAACAGTGCAGACACTTTACGTGATATCAAACGCTGGCAACCTAAATATTTTGCAGACGGTAAAGGAGGAAAATTTGCCCCCGGCTGCCTTACACCACATTGGGGCAAAGTAAAACCACTGTTGATAGACTCATCCAACCAATTCAGAAGCATTGCACCTCCCGCCATCGGATCTGAACAACTCGCCAAAGAAATTGAAGAAGTAGTAATGCTGCAGGCTAACCTTAGCGATAGCCAAAAAGCATTGGTTGAATTTATGCGTGATGGTCCAAGATCAGTTCAACAGGCCGGACACTGGCTCATATTTGCCCAGGATGTTTCTGTACGCGATCAACATACTTTAGATGAAGATGTAAAAATGTATTTTGCCGTAGAAGCAGCCGCTATGGATGGTTTTATTGCCTGCTGGGATACTAAAATGGAATATGATTATGCACGACCTTATTCTCTGGTGCATTATTACTATAAAGACAAAAAAATTAAAGGATGGGGAGGCCCGGGAAAAGGCATGATCGACATGCTTGGCCAGGAATGGCGCCCTTATTCTCCGGAAACATTTTTATGCCCGCCTTTTCCGAGTTATGTATCCGGACATAGCACCATAAGCGGCGCTTGTGCCGAAATACTTAAATTGTATACCGGAGCAGATACTTTCGGAGTGGCTGTAAAAAGAATTCCGGGAGAAATGACAGAACCAGATCATGTAGGAAAAGAAGTTACCCTTCAGTTCCCTACATTCACCGCAACCGCTGAAATGGCAGGTATATCGCGGGTATTGGGCGGATATCATATACAGTGTGAAAATATAGAAGGATTAAAATTAGGCCGAAATGTTGCACACGCAGTATGGAAGAAATACCTCTATCATATCACCGGGAAACCAGCATAGAAAAAATTAGCGTATGTCCAGAAAAATTGCTTTAGCCTTATCGGTTATGTTTAGCGCTTTTTTTATCATAACCCTTTTACCAGGATGTAAAACGGAAACAGTAAAAAAAGAAGATGCCGTATTCAGAAAAGTAAACAGTACTGAAAGTGGTATTTCATTCAGTAACCGTATTGACGAAAATTATGAGCGAAATTATTTCGACACATTCGCGTATGTGTACAATGGTGCAGGTGTTGCAACCGGCGATTTTAATAACGATGGCCTGGTAGATATTTATTTCACGGGCAATGAAGTTGCCAATAAACTCTACCTTAATAAAGGCAACATGAAATTTGCAGACATCAGCAAATCTGCAGGCGTAGAAGGTACTGCCGGCTGGGATAATGGCGTCTCACTAATAGACATCAATAACGATGGCTGGTTGGATATTTATGTTTGTAAAGGTGGTTCAACCAAAGAAACAGCAGCAGAAAGAAGAAACCAGCTTTTTATAAACCAAGGTGACCTCACTTTCAAAGACGAAGCAAAACAATATGGCCTCGATGATGCTGGTTATTCTATCCATGCATCTTTTTTCGATATGGATAACGATAACGACCTGGATATGTACCTGACCAGTCGCCCGAAAGATTTTTATTTAGGACTCTCTCAAATGGTTGCAGGAAAAAGAAATCCACCAGATGATGCAAGGGATAAATTATTCAGAAACGACAATGGTAAATTTGTAGAAATTGGGAAACAGGCAGGTATAAACCACAATTTCGGTTATGCATTGTCGGTAGTTACTGCAGACCTTAACAGCGATGGTTATACAGATATTTTTGTTTCGAACGATTATGCTGACAACGACTATATCTACATCAACCAGAAAAACGGCACATTCAAAGATGAAGTGAAGTCAATGACCAATCACCTCTCCCTGTTCTCCATGGGTGCAGATATCGCAGATATCAATAATGACGGACTGGAAGATATACTCGTAATGGAGATGTTACCGGAAAACTATAAGCGTTCAAAAGTATCGATGCCAAGAATGGATGTGGAAGGATTCTGGGCTATTGTAGACAGTGGCTTCCAGAAGCAATACATGCACAATGCGCTTCACCTGAACCATGGTAATGGGTTCTTTAGTGACATATCGCAGATGGCTGGCATCTCAAAAACAGAATGGAGCTGGTCAACCATCGCAGCAGACTTCGATAACGATGGTAATCGCGACATTTTTGTGGCCAATGGCTATCGCCGCGATTTATTTGATGGCGACCTGCAGCAGAAGCAGGATATGTATATACAGGCCAATGCACATAAGTATGCTTCATCAGAAGAAATGTTTACCAAAGGGTTCAAAGAGTATATGGATATATACAGCCCGATTAAAGCAAGAAACTACTTGTTTAAAAATAAAGGCGAACTGCAATTTGAAAATGTATCTGAAGCATGGGGTTTTAAAGACAGCACATTCTCCAATGGCGCTGCCGTAGCAGATTTTGATAATGATGGCGACCTCGATCTTGTGGTAAATAACCTGGATGGTGAATCTGATTTGTTTGAAAATGTGGTAAACAACAAAAACAATTTTCTCCGTATAAAATTAGAAGGGCCAGATAAAAACAGAGATGGCATCGGTGCAAAAGTGGCACTGTACCAGGATGGAAAATTGCAACAGTTCTTCCAGCAAAAACTGGTAAGGGGTTATTTGTCTACCAACGAACCAGCAGTACATTTCGGACTCGGTAAAACAACAGCGGTTGACAGTATAGTAGTGATATGGCCCGACGGAAAATCGAATACTATTCAAAAACCTGGTATTAATCAGGTAGTTAAAGCGGAATATAAAGCAGCAGTTTCAGGCATCAACCATATGGCTGCTTATGCACCATTATTTGCCGAAACAAGCAATCAATTATTAAACACTCCATTTGAACACAAAGAGAATAAATACGATGAATACGTAGACCAGGTATTACTTCCACATGAATTCAGCAGAAGCGGGCCATTTGTTACAACTGGTGATATCAATGGTGATGGACAAGATGATTTTTATGTAGGTGGCGCTAAGGACCAGTCGGGTAGTTTATACCTGCAACAACAAGGAAAATTTATTGCAAAGTCGATACCGGCATTCGAGGCAGACAAAAAATTTGAAGACATGGGAGCCATGTTTTTTGATGCCGACAAAGATGGCGATATGGATTTGTATGTGGTAAGTGGGGGAAGTGAGTTTGATGAGGGGTCGCCAATGTATCAGGACAGGCTATACCTGAATGATGGCAAGGGCAACTTTGCCAGGTCGGGCCAGTCATTGCCAGTTACAGCCAGCAGCGGATCATGCATTGCTGTATCGGATATGGACGGTGATGGCGACCTCGATATTTTCAGAGGTGGTGAAGTGCTTCCACATAAATATCCTCAAGCGCCGCAGAGCTATGTACTTGTAAATGAAAAAGGAACTTTTGTAGATCGCACCAATGATGTTGCTCCAGAACTAAGTAGAATTGGTATGGTAAAATCTGCATTATGGGCCGACCTTGATGGCGATAAAAAACAGGAACTTGTATTAGCTGGCGAATGGATGCCCATAAAAGTATTTGCGTATAAAAGCGGTAAGTTAAAAGACCAGTCTGCCGGTTATGGTTTTGGTGAAACAGAAGGATGGTGGAACAAACTGGTAGCAGATGATATAGACGGTGACGGAGATGTGGATTTACTGGCTGGTAACCTGGGCGAAAATTATAAGTTTAAAGCATCGGCACAAAAACCATTTGAAGTTTGGGCCAAAGACTTTGATGGCAATGGCACCAATGATATATTCCTTGCCCGCCACCTGAGCGATAATACTATAGTGCCCATCAGGGGAAGAGAATGTACATCGCAACAGTGCCCGATGATTGCGCAGAAATTTCCTACTTATCTCTCCTTTGCAGAAAGCGACCTCACCGGCATATTAGGAGAGGCAGAAATGAAAACAGCATTGCATTATAAAACACATCTGTTCTCAACGGTGGTATTTACAAATGATAAAGGGAAGTTTACTCCTAAACGATTGCCCATAGAAGCACAGCTTTCAACGGTGAATGGTTTTATTGTAAAAGATTTTGACGGAGATGGTAAAAAAGATATCCTGCTGGCCGGAAACAAATTTGATGTGGAAGTGGAAACAACCCCTGCCGATGCATCGCCTGGCTTATTCCTCAAAGGAGAAGGAAACATGAACTTCATGTCAAAAAAACCATTAGAGAGTGGATTTTTTGCGCCGTATAATGTTAAAGACCTGCAGCTCATTAAAACAAATACAGGTTGGGGAGTTTTGGTGACTGCGAATAATGATCGTTTAAGGATTTTTTCAACGAGGTAAAGAATATGTTTAAGCGGAATTACTTTACTACTTCTGTCTTGTACAGCAGCTTTCTGTTGCTCACTATTTTATTGGTATCCTGTTCAGCAAAGAAAAACAGGTTGCAATACGCCTCAAGTCCTTATTTACAGGAGCATGCAGATAATCCTGTAGACTGGTATGAATGGGGAGAGGAAGCGTTGGCTAAAGCAAAAAAAGAAAATAAACCCCTGCTCATCAGTATTGGCTATGCATCCTGCCACTGGTGCCATGTTATGGAAAAAGAATCATTCATGGATACCGCTGTAGCAAGGATCATGAATGAAAAATTTGTTTGTATAAAAGTAGATCGGGAAGAAAGGCCAGATATAGACAATATCTATATGAATGCATTACAACTAATATCTGGTAATGCAGGCTGGCCCTTGAATGCATTTGCCTTGCCAGACGGCAAACCTTTTTTTGCAGGAACTTATTATACCAATAAAAGCTGGAAGAGTTTACTCCAAAGTATTAGCAACACCTATAACACAAAACAACAACTGGTGATAACCCAGGCGAATGCCTTACTGAATGGCATGAAAACAGACGAGTTTAGGTTAATTGATACCGCTGCCACTAACGCCATTAAAAACAGTAAGACACAATACAACCAAATTTTCGACAGCGTTTATGCTGCACTAGATTTGCGCCATGGAGGATTGAAAGGGGTACAAAAATTTCCTACGCCGGTATTAGCTGAATTCTTATTGCAGCATTTTTATGTTACCGGCGAACAGAAAGCATTGGAAGCTGCAAGAACCATGCTGAACAGAATGGCCATGGGTGGTATATACGACCAAATAGGAGGAGGCTTTGCACGATATACTACCGATAGCTTATGGAGAATACCTCACTTCGAAAAAATGCTCTACGATAATGGTCAGTTAATCAGTCTGTATGCACATGCTTACCAACTGATTAAAGATCCTACCTATAAAGACGTGATTGCAGAGACGATTGAATTTGTTGAAAAAACTTTCCTGGCAATCGGTGGCGGCTATTATAGTTCTATAAACGCAGACTCGGAAAAAGGAGAAGGGGAATATTATGTATGGACAGCGGAAGAATTAAAATCAATACTTGGCTCCAATTATCAGTTGTTTTTTGACTATTACAATGTCAAAGAAAACGGAAACTGGAAAGAAAAGAAAAACATACTCTATACAAGTTTATCAGCATCGGCATTTGCTCTGCGCAACAATATGCTGATTGAAGATTTTAAAAACTATCTGTCTAATGCAAAAAGAAAATTAATAATAGCAAGAGGCGATAGAAAAAAACCAACAGTAGATACTAAAATAGTAACTGCCTGGAATGCAATCCTGATAAAGGGATATGCGGATGCTTATGCAGCAACAGGTAATGAGGACTATCTTAAAAAAGCAAAGATCTGTGCCGGATTTATTGAAACAAATATGCTTGGAAAGGATGGTTCACTCAAACGCATTTATAAAGACGGTAAAGCAACGATTGATGGATTTCTGGATGATTATGCGTGGACAGCCACTGCTTTTATCCGTTTATATGAAGTGAGTTTTGAGCAAAAATGGATTGACGCCGCAAAAAAAATTACAGAATATGCTGTAACTAATTTGCGCAATTCACAAAACGATTATTTCCATTATGCTGATCCTGCCAAGACCAATCTGGTCATGCAAAAAACACCACTCACTGACGACGATCTTCCATCGGCAAATGCGGTAATGGCAAAAGTATTGTATACCATTGGTACAGTTTACGACCTGGAAGACTATGTAAACCAAAGCAACCGAATGTCGGCTGCTGTATTTGAAAGGGTAAAACAAATGTCGAGATACCACCTTCAATGGGCCATCATAAATGGCTTTTTTGCCGCAAATAGTTATGAGGTAGCCATTACAGGAAAAAATGCCTTGATACAAAACCGCTCTTTACAGGAATATTATTTGCCTACCAGTATTATCATCGGAAGTGTGGCGGATGAAAAATTGCCATTGTTACAACAAAAACAAGTGCTTGGTAAAACACTGATATATGTATGCAGTAATAAAGTGTGTAAACGACCTGAAGAAGAAGTGCCTAAAGCTGTTGATCAAATAAAACCGAATAAATAAAAAGGATACATGAAAAAGTTAAGCGCTATAATTGTTTTATGCTCTTCATCGCTGTTCTGTGTTGCCCAAAAAAAAGAAGTAAGCATTGCAAGTCCAGATAAAACAATTGCAGTGTCTTGTACTATTGATGATTCCATCAGCTACCAGGTGTTTTATAAGGGTCGGGCAGTGATGGAACGTTCAAAATTGGGACTGGTACGAAGCGACGAAAATTTTACCCGCAAAATACGATTCATTAAAGCTTCAGCTCCTGTACAGATACAAGACAAGTATAGCATGCTTAACGCAAAAAAAAGAAGTATGCATTATGTTGCCACAAAAAGCATCATTGCATTAGAGACGGAAGGTGGTAAGAAAATGAACCTTGTATTTCAGGTATCGAATGATGGGGTGGCATTTCAATATGAGTTTCCTGAGAAAGACAAAACGGTAAAGAAAATAGATACAGAAGCAACCAGTTTTCATTTTTTTAATGGAACAAGGGCCTGGTTGCAACCTAAAACGGAAGCACAAACAGGGTTCGAACATACCAACCCATCTTACGAGGCTCATTATATGATGGATATTGCAACAGGTACTGCATCTCCTGGGAAAAACGGATGGGTATATCCGGCATTATTCAGGTATGATGATGTTTGGATCATGCTTACTGAAGCCGCATTGGGTAGAACTTATTGTGGAACCGCTTTACAACAGTTCTCAATCAACAACGAATACAAAATAAACTTTCCACAAACACCGGAAGTATTTACCAATGGCGTACCCACACTCAATCCTGAATCATCACTGCCATGGAAAACACCCTGGCGCATTTTGGTAATCGGGGACTTAAAAACAGTAACTGAATCAACACTTGGTACCGATCTGGCATTCCCTGCAAAAAAAATGGATCCATCCTTTATTAAGCCAGGCAAAGCATCATGGAGCTGGATAATTAAGAAGGACGATTCAACCGTATTCAACGTACAGAAAAAGTACATTGATTTTGCTGCTGATATGAAATGGCAATATTGCCTTATGGATGCAATGTGGGATAAACTGATTGGTTACGATTCTGCAGCGATACTGGCAAAATATGCCAAAGAAAGAAATGTTGGATTGCTTGTATGGTATAACTCAGCAGGCTCATGGAATACTGTAAAATTTACGCCGAAAGATAAATTACTTACGCATGAAAGTCGTGTAAAAGAATTCAGCAAGCTTCAGCAAATGGGTATAAAGGGTATTAAAGTTGATTTCTTTTCCGGCGACGGACAATCAATGATCAATTATTACCAGGATATACTTGAAGACGCAGCCAGCTTTAAATTACTGGTAAATTTCCACGGGGCCACATTACCAAGGGGTTTGCATAGAACTTACCCCAACCTTATGACCGCTGAAGCGGTACTCGGTTATGAAATGATCACTTTTAACCAGCGAGATGCAAATATGTATCCTGCTCATGCCGTCATGAGTGCCATGGTAAGGAATGCATTTGATCCGATGGATTTTACCCCGATGAATCTCTATAAAATTCCAAGGATCAGGAAAGTAACCACACCGGTATTTGAGCTGGCAACCGCAGTATTATTCCTGTCAGGCATACAGCATTATGCGGAGAGTCCGGATGGAATGGAACATGTACCTGCAAACATCCAAGATTTCCTGCGTCAGTTACCAAATAACTGGGACGATGTAAAGTTTATAGACGGATACCCAGGTCAGCATTATGTGGTAGCCAGAAAGGCAGGAACTAAATGGTATATCGCAGGTATAAATGGAGAGAATAAAACAAAAGACCTAAGCCTTGATCTTTCCTTCCTGAAAAATAAAAAAGCAACATTAATCTGCACAGGAGATACCAACCAGACAGAAACATCCTTCCAATCGAAGGAGCTTAGTTTGGCATCAGGGCAAGTAAATATTTCACTCAAAGCGAATGATGGCTTTATTATCATCATACAATAAAATACCTGTAACAGTTATGCATAAAAACAGCCACCTTTTTTTTACCCACTATGTGCAATCGATTGCAAATGCAATGGGTGAATTATCAGTTGTACAGTGCAGGATAAAACCCGCTGCCGCAATGGCAATTTTTGTTTTTATATGCATGAACCCCATTGTTATAAAAGCACAGGAAATAATAAATATCTACTCTGGTTCAATACCCGGATCAATAACTAATAATAAAACAGAAACTAAAGATGGTGGGCTATTTCGTAATGTAACCAACCCAACACTTGAAGCTTATTTGCCCGAAAAAGAAATAGCATCTGGTACAGCAGTAATTATTTGTCCGGGAGGCAGCTATGCCGTGCTTGTTTATGATGGAGAAGGGGTAACAATGGCGAAAGCATTTCAGCAAAAAGGAATCGCTGCATTTGTTCTAAAATACCGTTTACCGGATAATGCATTAATGCAGGATAAATCGGTTGGTCCTTTACAAGATGCACAGCAGGCTATAAAACTGGTGAGAGAGCGGGCAGCAGAATGGGGTATAGACCCTGGAAAAATTGGTATCATGGGTTTCTCTGCTGGTGGCCACCTTGCTTCAACTGTTGCTACACATTTTGATAAACCGCAGATTAAAGACTCAAAAAACACCAGTGTACGGCCTGATTTTCAAATACTGGTATATCCGGTTATTAGTATGCAGGATGCATTGACACATCCTGATTCAAGAAAAAATTTATTGGGAGCCAATAGTACCAATGAAACAAGGAATTTGTTTTCAAACGAATTACAGGTAACCAAGCAATCGCCACCTGCCTATATAACACATGCATCTGACGACAAGTTGGTAGATGTGCGTAATAGTATTCGCTACTATGAAGCATTACAGGAAAATGGGATACCCGTTGAAATGCATCTATACCAAAAGGGTGGGCATGGATTTATTTTCAGACAAAAGGATTGGGTTGACCCGCTTTTTTTATGGTTGAAAAACAACAACTGGATCAAACCAAAACCTATGTCGAATTAAACAGGCTATAAAAAACTTAATACCTATAAAAACAACGAACACACTTAAAGCAACAATCATGAAACCAGTACTAATTATTTTACTACTTGCGCTTGGCCTGAATGGACTCGCACAAGGCATCATAAAACCAGCATCTGCAGGATTTGATGTTTTGAAAGAAAATATCGCGCAGGGAAAAATTGATTCTATTACCTACCCATCTAAAACAGTAGGTAACGACAGAAAATTATTGGTGTATACACCACCGGGGTATTCCAAAAACAAAAAATATCCGGTGCTGTATTTATTACATGGTATTGGAGGAGATGAGAAAGAATGGTTAACAGGTGGTAAGCCACATATTATCCTCGATAACCTATTGGCAGAAGGTAAAATAGAACCAATGATTGTGGTACTTCCAAACGGAAGGGCCATGAAAGATGATAGGGCAACAGGTAATATAATGGCACCAGATAAAGTACAGGCCTTCGCTACTTTTGAAAAGGACCTGCTGAACGACCTTATCCCTTTTATTGAAACCAACTATTCAGTACTAACCGACAGAGAGCATCGGGCAATTGCCGGCTTATCAATGGGAGGTGGACAATCACTGAATTTTGGATTAGGTAACCTGGACAAATTTGCATGGATTGGAGGATTCTCGTCTGCGCCCAATACAAAGACTCCTGAAGAACTCTTACCGGATATTGCAGCTGCAAAACAAAAAATCAAGTTGTTGTATATGTCATGCGGAGCCAGCGACGGTCTTATAAGGTTCAGCACACGCCTACATGAATATGCCAACAAGAATGGACTGCCACATATTTATTTTATAGAACCAGGGGTGCATGATTTTAAAGTTTGGAAGAATGGATTGTACATGTTCTCCCAATTATTATTTAAACCGGTAGACACCTCCTCTTTTTCAAAATACCCTGTTGCAGGAGCACCTGCTGCCAGCAATGTGAGAAATGCAGCTTATCCGCAGATATTACCGGACAACCGTGTCATCTTCAGCATAAAAGCACCTGATGCGAAAAAAGTACAGGTAGACCTGGGTAAGAAATATGATATGGTAAAAGATGAAGAAGGTAATTGGCGTGCAACTACCGATTCGGTTGGTGAAGGCTTCCATTATTATTCCATAATCATTGATGGACTGGCCGTAGCAGATCCGGGTAGTCAAACATTTTACGGAATGGGACGCATGGCAAGTGGTATTGAAATACCTTTTGCTGGCGGCGATTATTACGCGATGAAGAATGTGCCCCATGGTGATATCCGTATCAAAAAGTATTTCTCACGTGTAACCAATTCTTGGAGACAGATGTATGTTTATGCACCTCCCGGTTACGACGAGAACCAGTCTGAAAAATATCCGGTACTCTATATTTTACATGGTGGTGGTGAAGACCAAACCGGATGGGCCACACAGGGTAAAACAGATTTAATCATCGACAACCTGATTGCGGCAAAAAAAGCAAAACCAATGGTGGTAGTAATGATGGATGGTAATTTGAGTAGTGGCGGTATCGGTGGTTTTGGGGAGCAGGCACTCAAGAATTTCGAGAATGAACTAAAAGATTATGTTATTCCTTTTGTTGAAAAGAATTTTCGCGTAAACACAACGCCTGACCAGAGAGCTTTGGCCGGACTATCAATGGGAGGTATACAAACCTTGTATGCAGGTGTACGCAATCATAACATGTTTTCGCATTTGGGTGTATTCAGTTCAGGGTGGTTCGGTAACCAACCCGCTTTATCAAACCCGCAATACCAGTTCATGAAAGAGAATGCGGCGGCTATCAATAGTAATATCAAATCATTTTGGATTGCCATGGGTGGTAAAGAAGATATTGCCTACAACAACTGCAAAACAATGATGGGCAAGTTTGATGAAATAGGTATTAAGTACACCTATAGTGAATATCCTGGTGGACATACATGGCCGGTATGGAGAAATAACCTGTTCAACTTTGCACAATTATTGTTCAAGTAGTATTTATCAACTAATTCATTCACTATGAATATGCAGCAACCGAAAAGATCAATCGTTCTGGCAGTTATAATGCTGTTCAGCATCGCTGGTTTTTCGCAAGACAAAAACTTTCATATATACCTATGCTTTGGCCAGTCGAATATGGAAGGCAATGCAAGGTTTGAACCACAGGATACGATTGTAAACAGCAGGTTTAAAGTGATGGAAGCAGTAGACTGTCCAAACCTGGGTAGAACAAAAGGACAATGGTACACCGCAGTGCCTCCTTTATGCAGGTGCAGAACAGGATTAACTCCCGCTGATTATTTCGGCAGAACACTGGTAGATAGTTTGCCGGAAAAAATTAAAGTAGGTGTCATCAATGTATCCATTGGAGGTTGCAAGATTGAATTGTTCGACAAGGACAATTATCAAACCTATATTACTACGGCACCTAATTGGATGTTGGGCATGATCAAAGAATATGATGGTAATCCTTACCAGCGTCTCGTTGAAATGGCGAAGCTGGCCCAAAAAGATGGAGTGATAAAAGGTATTTTACTCCACCAGGGAGAATCGAATACCAACGATTCAACCTGGCCTTCAAAAGTAAATAAGGTCTATACTAATCTCTTGAAGGACCTTAAGCTAAAGGCGAAAGATGTACCGTTATTAGCTGGTGAAACCGTAAATGCTGATCAGGGCGGTGTATGCGCAAGCATGAATGCCATCATTGCTACCCTACCTAATACCATTCCAAATGCGCATGTAATTTCATCGAGTGGAGTGCCAGATGCTCGAGACAACCTGCATTTTAATGCAGAGGGTTATCGGATACTTGGAAAACGTTATGCAGAAAAAATGCTCGCATTGCTAAACAAAAGAAAGTAACCTTAATTTAAAAAGGTATGCAAACAATAAAACACCAGACATACAAATTCGCCAAACTTTTATTGTTATGGATATGTCTGTTAAGTATTCAGGGCAATGATATAAAAGCTCAAACGAGTTTGTATAACAATAGTTTCCCTTTGGGCGATGTCGTGTTAAAGGATCAAATCTTTAAACATGCCCGCGACCTGAATATTCAAACGCTGGTACAATATGATGTTGATCGCTTGTTAGCTGGGTTTAGAAAAATAGCCGGACTCCCGGAAAAGGCTAAAATTTATTCAAACTGGGATGGTTTAGATGGTCATATAGCCGGACACTATCTGACAGCAATGGCTATGAATTATGCTACCACTAATAACCCGGAATGTAAAAAGCGGCTTGATTATATCATTGAAGAACTAGGCGCCTGTGCTGCTGCCAATGGTAAGCTATACCCAGATTGGGGAGTTGGTTATATCGGTGCAGTACCAAATAGCAATAAAATATGGTCAACCCTCAAACAAGGTGATTTTACTGCATTTCGAGCTGCCTGGGTACCTTGGTATAACCTTCATAAAATGTACAATGGCTTACGCGATGCATGGTTATATACCGGTAATGAGCAGGCAAAACAATTGTTCTTAATTTTTTGTGCCTGGGGAATAAATGTCGTTTCAACACTTAACGAAACGCAGATGCAATCTATGTTAGATATTGAGCATGGTGGCATGAATGAAGTTTTTGCAGATGCCTATCAGATAACCGGAGAAACAAAGTACCTGGATGCAGCTAAACGGTTTTCACACCGTCAAATTTTAGACGCCATGGCCCAGCGAAACGATAACCTGGATAATAAACATGCGAATACACAGGTTCCCAAAGCCATCGGATTTCAAAGAATAGCAGAACTAACCAAAGACCCGGCTTACACCATTGCCGGTGAATTTTTCTGGCAAACAGTAACACAAAACAGAACACTGGCATTTGGTGGTAATAGCAGAAGAGAGTTTTTTCCGAGCAAAGCATCCAGTACTGATTTTATTACAGAAGTGGAAGGCCCCGAGTCCTGCAACTCTTATAACATGCTCAAGCTAACAACTGATTTGTTCAGGGTAAATGCAGATGCAAAGTATATAGATTATTATGAACGAACCATGTATAATCATATCCTATCTACACAACATCCTGAACATGGAGGTTATGTATATTTTACACCTGTTCGTCCAAGACATTACAGGGTTTATTCATCACCTAATAAAGCCATGTGGTGTTGTGTAGGAAGTGGTATGGAGAACCATGGCAAATACAATGAGTTAATTTATACGCACCAACAGGATACTTTGTTTGTAAACCTCTTTGTAGCTTCAACATTAAACTGGAAAGCAAAGCATTTTATGCTTGAACAGGAAACAGCATTTCCTCAACGTGAAAAAACTATTTTACGTATCAGGGAAGGATCAGGGAAAAGGAATATTAAAATCCGTTATCCATCCTGGGTAGCCCCCGGCGCATTTCGTATAACCATTAATGGCAAAGAATACAAACACAACTCCCAACCATCATCTTATGTTTCCATTGACCGGGTATGGAAAAAAGGAGATATAATTGAAATTGCATTACCCATGCATCTCAATATTGAGCAATTACCTTATGTGGTTGATTACAATGCAGTGATGTATGGCCCGATATTACTGGCTGCCAAAACTGGCAATGAGTCATTAAACGGGCTCGTGGCCGATGATAGTCGCTGGGGACATATTGCACATGGTAAAAGACTGCCTGTTGATAAAGCCCCTATATTAATTACTGAAAAGCCGGCAAGTATTGTTAATAGCCTGGTGCAGATAAAAGATAAACCCTTACACTTTAAGTTTTCAAATATTGCAATAGGTAATGAAATACCACTTGAACTTGAGCCTTTTTACAAGGTGCATGACGCAAGGTATATGATGTACTGGATGACACTTAACAAAAACCAGTACAAAACCTATGTTGATTCAATAGCAAAAAAAGAAGCCGACAGGATTGCTTTACAACAAAAAACTGTTGCTGTAGTGATAGCAGGTGAACAACAACCTGAAGCAGATCATCAGATGCAGCAAATAAATACTGGTACCGGTAACCGCCTCGATGAATTTTGGCGGGAAGCACGTAACGGAGGTTTTATAAGCTATCAATTATCAACCAATAACGAAACCTCCCTCTCATTGATGATTCGTTATTGGGGTGCTGAAAGGGGTAGTAGAAAATTTGATATCATGATCGATGATCAATTATTGATTTCAGAAGACCTGACCGATAAATGGAATGTACAAGAGTTTAAAGATGTGACTTACCAGATTCCTGCATCCATGCTGACAAATAAAAAACAGGTAACTATAAAGTTTCAGGCAAAACAAGGTAGTACAGCAGGTGCATTCTATCAGGTTCGGTTGGTCAGAAAAAATTAAGCAATATGAAAAAACTAAGCCTCTTTTTCTGCTGCTGTATTAATGTGATGCTTTATGCCCAGCAGCCTTTAAAACTCTGGTATAATCAACCATCAGGCAATACATGGGAAAATGCATTGCCTATCGGCAATGGAAAACTAGGGGCTATGGTTTACGGAAATGTTGCTAAAGAAACCATCCAGCTAAATGAACATACGCTTTGGAGTGGAAGCCCGAACAGGAACGACAATCCACTGGCATTAGACTCACTGGCATTATTAAGACAACTCATTTTCAACGGCAGGTTTAAGGAGGCAGAACGGGTAGCCAATAAAACCATCGTTACGAAGTTATCTCATGGACAAATGTTTCAGCCGCTTGGCGACCTGCAATTGTTGTTCAACGGGCATGATCAATACACCAATTATTACCGTGAATTAGACATTGAAAAAGCAATTACAAAAACAAGCTACGATGTGGCGGGTGTTACTTATACAAGAAAAGCTTTAACATCCTTTACCGATCCGGTAATAGTGCTGCATTTAACTGCAAGTAAAAAAGCAAGTATTTCTTTTACTGCCTATCTAAAAACGCAACAACCAAAAGTATCGATACAAACTGCGAGCAACAATGAACTATCCATTACCGGAACATCCATGGACCATGAATCTGTAAAAGGACTATTGAAGTTTAAGGGCATAGTAAAAATTAATGCGAAGGGTGGAACACAACACCGAACCGATACATCTTTGGTAATAGCAAATGCCGATGAAGCCACGATCTATATTACTATAGCAACAGGGTTTAATAATTACCAGGATATTTCAGGAGACGAAAAAAAGCGGGCAACGGAAGACATGGTAAAGTCTTATGGTAAATCATTTACCACCGTAGCAGCATCGCACGTAAAAGCTTACCAGCGATATTTTAATCGGGTAAAACTCAACCTGGGTAATGCAGAAGTGAGCACTTTACCTACCGATCAGCAATTAAAAAATTTCAATAAAACAAACGACCCAAATCTGGTAACCCTGTATTACCAATATGGAAGATACTTACTCATCAGCTCATCAAAGCCTGGTGGACAACCGGCCAACCTGCAAGGTATCTGGAACAACAGAATAAGACCACCATGGGATAGTAAATACACCATCAACATCAATGCAGAGATGAATTATTGGCCTGCAGAGAAAACCAACTTATCGGAACTGCATGAACCGTTTTTGAGAATGATAAAGGAATTGTCTGAAACGGGTAAACAAACAGCCAGGGTAATGTATGGTGCAAGAGGCTGGGTTGCGCATCACAATACAGATATATGGCGCACCAATGGCGCGGTTGATGGTGCTTTATGGGGCGTATGGAATGCAGCAGGAGGTTGGATGAGTCAGCATTTGTGGGAACATTATCTCTATACAGGTGATACAAAATTTCTATCTACGGCCTACCCCATTTTAAAATCGGCAGCTACATTTTATGTTGATTTTTTAGTGAAGCATCCAAAGAAACAATGGCTGGTTATTAACCCGGATATGTCGCCCGAAAATTCTCCTGCCGGCCATCAGGGAGCATCTATTGATGCGGGTACTACCATGACCAACCAGATAGTATTCGATATTTTCAGTACCACCATTCGGGCTGCCAGTATTTTACAAAGGGACCAAAATTTTACTGATACACTTACAGCATTAAGGAAACAATTACCGCCAATGCAAATAGGCAAGCATGGTCAGTTACAGGAATGGTTAGATGATCTGGATGATCCGAATGACAAGCATAGACATATATCACATCTCTATGGATTATTTCCTTCCAACCAGATATCTCCTTACCGCACACCTGCTTTATACAGTGCAGCAAAGAATACCTTGATACAAAGAGGAGATGTATCCACCGGTTGGAGTATGGGATGGAAAGTAAACTGGTGGGCAAGAATGCTCGACGGTAATCATGCATATAAACTAATTCAGGCACAGTTAACACCAGTAGGTACTAATGAAGGTGGTGGCGGTACATACAATAATTTATTTGATGCCCATCCGCCATTTCAGATTGATGGCAATTTTGGTTGTACTTCCGGTATCACCGAAATGCTCATGCAAAGCGCTGATGGCGCAATTCATCTGTTACCTGCCATACCAGATATCTGGAAAGATAGGGGAACGATAAGTGGCCTGAAAACCATTGGTGGGTTTGAGATAGTAAAAATGGAATGGAAATCTGGTAAGCTGGTTAACCTGATCATTAAATCAACACTTGGCGGAAACTTAAGGATAAGGGTGCCGAATGAAATGAACGCAAACAATGGTGCAGGTTTGAAAAAAGCTACAGGTGAAAATCCAAACCCGTTTTTTTATCACGTAGCAGTAACAGATCCGATTGTATCGTCTGAGGCAAATATTGAAACTCCGATACTAAATACAACATGGTTATACGATTTGCCAACAGAGAAAGGTAAAACCTATCAATTTATTATGCATCAATAGTAGTACTATGGCTAAACAATTTTTTGAGAAAAATCATTCACAGCTACGGTTTCATTGCTGGTGTATCTGTTTGTCCCTTTGGTTATCATTTACCATAAATCTGTCAACCTATGCACAACCAAAAAATACGCTGATCCCAAAAACGGCCAAAAAAATCAGCACAGATTTATTTGGGCTCTTCTTTGAAGACATTAATTATGCGGCAGATGGCGGATTGTATGCAGAGTTGATACAAAACAGGTCTTTTGAATACAGTCCGACAGATAATCGGCAGTGGCATCCACTTTCTTTTTGGGAGTATATAACACCCGGTTTTTCTTATGGGTCTTTTAATGTAGAAACCAATCAGCCGGTACATATAAATAATCCGCATTATGCTGTCTTAAACATTGAACATATAGGAACAGTGCCACCAAGAACCGGAGGAAACGCACAGCAACCTTTGCCAGCATCAATCACCACTGGTAGACCAGGTGTTGGGATTAAAAACTCCGGATTTGGAAACATTGTGGTAAAAAAGGGGGAAGGTTTTACATTTTCAGTTTTTGCAAAACAACTGTCTGTTTCACCCGTAGATATTTATGTGAGTTTACAGAACACAAAAGGCAAAGTACTTGCTGAAAGTAAAATAGTCATTGATAAAAAGTCGTGGAGCAATTATAGTACTTCATTAATAGCAGATGAAAACTGCGACAGCACCCAGGTAGTTTTACTTGCCACTTCAAAAGGAAAGCTGGCGTTGGATGTTTTGTCTTTGTTTCCACAAAACACTTTTAAAAACAGGCCCAATGGTTTGCGTAAAGACCTGGCCCAATTACTGGCCGATATGAAGCCGGCCTTTATTCGTTTTCCGGGTGGCTGTTTGGCACATGGTGATGGGGTAGGAAATATGTATCGGTGGAAAAATACGATTGGTCCATTGGAGCAAAGGGTAGAACAAAAAAACTTATGGGGGTATCACCAAACAGCTGGTTTAGGTTACTATGAGTATTTCCAGTTCTGTGAAGACATAGGCGCAAAGCCCTTACCTGTATTACCTGCAGCAGTGAGTTGCCAGAATTCTGGTGGCACCTGGCGGGTTGGTGGAACCGGACAGCAGGCATTACCAATGGAAGAAATGAAAGATTATATACAGGAAGTGCTTGATCTGGTGGAGTGGGCAAATGGTTCTGCGAGTTCTACCTGGGGTGCAAAACGCGCAGCAGCCGGGCATCCCACGCCATTTAACCTGAAATATATTGGCATAGGTAATGAAGATAAGATAACACCTGAATTTGAGCAGCGGTTTAAAATGATTCATGATGCAGTAAAAGCAAAATATCCTGATATAGAATTAATCGGAACAAGCGGACCTTTTCATAGTGGGGAGGATTTTGATAAGGGCTGGAAACTGGCGAATGATTTGAAAGTTGCGGTTGTAGATGAACATTATTATGTACAACCCGAATGGCTTATTGCAAACCAGTATCGATATGATAATTATAACCGCAATGCCGGAAAGGTTTACTTAGGTGAATATGCATCATGGGGGAATAAACAGTACAATGCAATTACTGAAGCGTTGTTTATGACAGGACTTGAGCGTAACGGTGATGTGGTAAGTATGGCATCTTATGCGCCATTGTTTGCTAAACAAAATTTTACACAATGGACTACTGATATGATATTTTTCAACAATAGTGATTATTACCTCACACCTAATTATCATGTTCAAAAAATGTTCAGCGCTAACCAGGGCGACTACTATGTCGATGGTATAATCTTAAAAGACAATTTAGACTCATTAGTTGGAAGCTCATGTGTTTATAATAGTAAGTCTGGAGATATCATTGTTAAACTTGTCAACGCGGGAAACACCACAAAATCTGTAAAGATAGATTTGTCAGCGTTTAAAGCTGTAGGTATAGCCGGAACAAAGACAATACTAAGCGCAAGTGCTGATGCAAAAAATGGATTTGAATCAAAGAATATTGTTCAACCAGTGTCTGAGCAGATTGCAATAGCTAAAAATTTTGAACAGTCATTGCCACCTATGTCGTTTACACTTATAAAAGTAAATACCCAATAATCATAAACCATACACCATGAAAATTAGGATAATCATTCTTATGCTGATTTTTGTAGCGGCAGAAAAATCTGACGCTCAAAACCCCATCATCAAACACATTTTTACTGCAGACCCATCTCCCATTGTGTACAAAGACACACTCTTCCTATACACAGGTCATGATACTGCATCAGTTACAGCACCAAATTATAAAATGCCCGACTGGCATGTGTTTTCAACAACCGATATGGTGAATTGGAAAGACCATGGTGCGCTTCTTTCACCACATACCTTTTCATGGGCAACCGGAGATGCTTATGCAGCTCAGTGTATTGAAAGAAATGGCAAGTTCTATTGGTTTGTATCTACTTTTCATAAAAAAGACAGCAACAGCAATGGTGGGGCTGCTATTGGTGTAGCAGTGTCTGATCGTCCAACGGGTCCGTTTAAAGATGCCATTGGCAAAGCCTTAATCACCAATGAAATGACCAAAGACAAACCACATGCCTGGGATGATATTGATCCAACAGTATTTATAGATGATGATAAACAGGCTTACCTCTACTGGGGTAATGGTAGTTGTAAATGGGTAAAGCTCAAAGAAAATATGACTGAAACCGAAGGACCGATAACAGTTGTAGATGTGAAAAATTTTATTGAAGGTCCATGGTTGTACAAACGAAAGGGTCTCTATTACCTGGTATATGCGGGCAGAGGCACAAAACCTGAAATGATTGAATATGCCACTTCAAATAGTCCAATGGGTCCCTGGAATTACCAGGGTATCATTCAGGAAAATGTTCCCAATAGTTTTACGACACATCCGGGCATAATTGATTATAAGGGGAAATCTTATTTCTTCTATCACAACGGCACACTACCAACAGGTGGAAGTTACAGGCGATCTGTTTGCGTAGACTATATGTATTATAATGAAGATGGAACGATCCAAAAAATTATTCAGACAAAAGAAAGCGTTAAACCTGTTACCCAATAAATACCAGATCATGCGTATAAAAATCAACACTACATATAGCGTCTTGTTTTCACAGTTGCTGATGATGTTGGCTTGTGTTAATCCAGTAACTGCACAATCTGACAAAGCTACCAACCCAGTCATTTTTGCCGATGTTCCCGATGCTGCTATGATTAGGGTAGGAAATGCCTATTACATGAGCAGTACCACTATGCACATGAGTCCGGGTGTGCCTATTATGAAATCAACGGACCTCGTAAACTGGAAAACGATTGGTTATGCTTATGATACATTGGCCAGCTTGGATGAATTAAACCTCACCAATGGTAAAAGTACCTATGGACGCGGCTCCTGGGCCAGTAGTATACGCTATCATAAAGGCGTATTTTATGTAACCACATTTGCGCAAACTACAGGTAGAACGCATATCTATTCCACCAAAAATATTGAAAAGGGGCCATGGAAATCCTGGTCATTTAAGCCAAGCTTACACGATCATTCATTGTTCTTTGATGATGATGGTAAAGTATATATGCTTTATAGCAACCGCAAACTTGTATTGGTAGAATTGAAAGATGATTTAACCGGAATAAAAGAAGGAGGCGTTAACCAGACAGTTATTGAAGATGTAACCGCACCGAGTCAATCAGTTGGCAATAGTGGTTTAGGAGAAGGTTCTCAACTCTTTAAAGTAAACGGTAAATATTATCTCTTCAATATCACCTGGCCACGCGGCGGAATGAGAACAGTGGTTATTCATCGTGCGGATAAATTAACTGGTCCATGGGAAGGCAGGCTTGCCTTGCAGGATCTAGGTGTAGCGCAGGGTGGGTTAATAGACATGCCCGATGGCAGATGGTTTTCTTATTTATTTCGTGATTATGGTGCAGTAGGGCGTATTCCTTATCTGGTGCCTGTTGAATGGAAAGATGGTTGGCCTGTATTGGGAATAGATGGTAAAGTGCCTGCTACACTTGACCTTCCGGCAGGTAAAGGATTTATACCTGGCATTGTAGCTTCAGATGATTTCACCCGCAAAAAAGGCGAACCCGCTTTACCATTAGCGTGGCAGTGGAACCATAATCCGGATAACAGTTTATGGTCGGTAACAGAAAGAAAAGGATACCTGCGCTTGAAAACAGGAAGAATTGATACCAGTTTTTTATTGGCAAGAAACTCGCTCACGCAAAGAACCATCGGACCTGTTTGTTCTGGCAGCACAGCATTGGATGTTAGCAAAATGAAAGATGGTGATTTTGCCGGACTGGCACTTTTACAAAAGAATTTTGGACAATTAGGCGTGAGGATCAATGGAACTGAAAAAGAATTGGTGATGATCAATGCTAGCTCAGGAAAACCGGTAGAGGTAGCCAAACTTCCTTTAACGCAGTCAGTAGTTTACCTAAAAGCAGCATGCGATTTCACCAATAGAAAAGATACCGCCCATTTCTATTATAGTTTGGATAATAAAACCTGGAATGCGATAGGCACACAACTAAAAATGGCTTATACCATTCCACAATTTATTGGCTATCGATTCACCCTGTTCAACTATGCCACCAAAACAACGGGAGGTGCAGCTGATTTCGACTTCTTTCATATCACAGATACTATTGCTGACAAAAAATAAATCCATACAATGAAAAAGCTTGTTCATAAAACCACCATTCACTGCATCAAATCTTTTGTAGTGATGTTATTTGTAGCCTGTATCTGCCAGTCAGCCAGGTCACAAAACCCTATCGTTAGAAACCAGTTCTCTGCTGACCCAACTGCACGGGTTTTTGGCGATAGGGTCTATGTTTACCCATCTCACGATATCCTTGCCCAGCCAGGAAAAGGAAGAGTTGGTTGGTTCTGCATGGAAGACTACCATGTATTTTCATCAGCAAATCTTACCGACTGGACCGACCATGGTTTGATTGTTAGTCAGACTACCGTGCCCTGGGCTAATCCTGCCGGCTATAGTATGTGGGCTCCCGATTGTGTAGAGCGAAATGGTAAATATTATTTCTACTTCCCAACATTACCTAAAGACACTGCCGTATATGGCAGAAGCTTTGGCATAGGGGTGGCTGTATCAGACAAACCTACAGGTCCGTTTGTACCCGAACCAACACCTATTAAAGGAGTTAGGGGAATAGATCCGAATGTATTTATTGATAAAGACGGCCAGGCCTATCTCTACTGGTCGCAGGGAAATATCTATGTGGCGAAACTGAAAGAAAACATGGTTGAACTGGCATCTGAAGTAGTAACCATTCCAAATTTACCAACAAAGGGATTGAAAGAAGGTCCGTTTGTTTTTGAAAGAAATGGACTTTACTACCTCACATTCCCCCATGTAGAAAATAAGACAGAGCGACTTGAATATGCAATTGGCGATAACCCAATGGGGCCTTTTAAGATGACAGGTGTAATCATGGATGAATCTCCCACTGGTTGTTGGACAAACCATCACTCTATTATTCAATACAAAAAACAGTGGTATCTTTTTTATCACCACAACGATTACTCACCCAAATTCGACAAAGCAAGATCAATAAGGATGGATAGTTTGTCGTTTAATGCAGATGGCACCATTCAAAAAGTGATACCAACTTTAAGAGGTGCCGGGTTAACAAATGCTAAGAGTGAAATACAAATAGACCGATACAGTAAACTCGATGCAGCAAACACAGAGATCAGTTTTCTGGATACATCAAATACATTCCAGGGATGGAAAACAACCTTCAAAAATCCGGGAGCCTGGATACAATACAATGCAGTTGATTTTGGTAAACAACCCGGTAAGAAAATCATTTTAAAAACAAAAGCCGGTCAGAACTGTAAAGTAGAAATAAGGATAGGCGGAATAAATGGTACTTTGATAGGAACAGCTAGTGTACAACGAGACATTAACTGGATGACTATTGGAGTCGATATCCAAAAAAAGACCACAGGTGTACAGGATTTGGTGCTTGTGCTAAAAGAAGGATCGGCCTTAGACATAGACTGGATCAAATTTGAGTAATACCCCTGCATAAAACCTTTCAGCTCAAATTGATAAACGATACCAAAACAAAAAAAATGAAAACATTTCTCTGTAGTCTATTGCTGCTATGTTCTGTTTTGCACATACAGGCAGAAGATGGACATCAACTTTGGTTAAGAAACAAAAAGGCTTTGCCGGTAACGGTAAACTGTGCATTGAATTCGCCAACAATCGCTATTGCAAAACAGGAACTCATACAAGGTTGGTTGGGTAAAGCTGGCGCAACAATAAGCCTCGTCATCAAAAAAGACAAAGCACTAAAGAAAGATGGATTTCGCCTGCTCAATAATGCGATTGAGGCAAATACTGAATTTGGTTTGCTGTATGGGGTATATGAATTGCTACGCAAACAACAAACCGGACAGTTAATACAGGAAATGGTTTCTAATCCTTCTTATGATATTAGGACTCTTAACCATTGGGATAATTTGAATGGAACCATTGAAAGAGGTTATGCGGGCTTCTCTATTTTCTGGAGGAGAGACAACCCTTATGAAGTAACAGAAAATGATAAAAAGCGTTGGCAGGAATATGCACGTGCCAATGCATCGATTGGTATTAATGGTGCGGTGCTCAATAATGTGAATGCATCGCCCAATATCCTCAATGCAGATTACCTGAAGCGTGTAAAAGCAATTGCAGAAGTGCTGAGGCCCTACGGTGTGAAAGCTTATCTGTCGATTAATTTTTCTTCCCCTAAAGTGATTGGTGGATTACCAACTTCAGATCCGCTTGACCCTGCCGTGATCAATTGGTGGAAAGAAAAGGCAAAAGAAATTTATGGGTTGATACCTGATTTTGGCGGCTTTCTGGTAAAAGCAAATAGTGAAGGCCAGCCAGGTCCGCAGGATTTTGGTCGTACCCATGCCGATGGTGCCAACATGTTGGCCGATGCGGTACAACCTTTTGGTGGCATCATCATGTGGAGGGCGTTTGTGTATAGTCCGAATGACAAAGACAGGGCTAAACAAGCCTACAATGAATTTGTACCACTCGATGGAAAATTCAAAGACAATATAATCATACAGGTAAAAAATGGTCCGATTGATTTTATGCCAAGAGAGCCATTCAGTCCACTGATCGGTGCTATGAAAAGAACACCGGTGATGACAGAGTTTCAGATTACACAAGAGTACCTTGGTCATTCTAAACACCTTGTTTTCCTATCAACCATGTGGGAAGAGTGTTTGCAAAGCGATACTTACCAGGAAGGACCAGGTAGTACAGTGGCGCGTTGTACTGATGGAACAGTATTCAATCAAAAATATACAGCCATTGCCGGGGTATCGAATGTAGGATTGGATACCAACTGGTGTGGTCATGATTTCGCACAATCAAACTGGTATGCCTTTGGCAGACTTGCCTGGAACAACAGTATAACAAGTGAAGCCATTGCGGATGAGTGGATCAAGCAAACATTTGCTGGAAACAGCGATCAACCATCTAAAACGGTGCATGGTATTGACTGGACCGAAAATGTATTGGTACCGGTTAAGCGAATGATGCTTGATAGCAGGGAGGCTGCTGTAAATTATATGATGCCTTATGGCTTTCATCATATCATGTCGGCCAATGAACATTATGGTCCGGGCCCATGGTGGGGGCCGGCAAGGATGCGTGCAGACTGGACGCCGCCATATTATCACCAGGCCGATTCAAATGGAGTAGGGTTTAATAGAACAAAAATGGGTAGTGATGCGGTAAGTCAATATAAAGAACCATTGGCATCCATGTTCAATGATCCATCTACTTGTCCTGAAACATTATTGTTGTGGTTTCATCATTTACCCTGGACCTATAAAATGAAATCGGGGCGTACACTATGGGATGATATTTGTACTAAGTATGACCAGGGAGTTAAGCAGGTGCGTGTATTTCAAAAAATCTGGGATGGTGCTGCGCCATATATTGATAGCGCCCGACATAAAGCCATTCAAAGAAAACTAAGAACACAAACGGCGAATGCTGTTTTGTGGAAAGATGCATGTATTCTTTATTTTCAAACATTCAGCCGAATGCCGATTCCGATGGATGTAGAAAAGCCGATTCATAATCTGGATGAAATTATTGCGAATGATATGGTGAGGAGAAGGCCGGGGAGTTAATATTTCTCTTTGTCGTATTTAGCAGATAATGGTGCGCCTGATAATAGTAATAAAGTGCTTCAGCTCAACGGACCTGAAGCACTTTATTTATTTTTTAGTATTTGGATGAAATGTTTGCCAAGAATGCCAAAACTCCTGATACGCTTGTATGCGTTGCAACTGTTGGTTCTGCATTGGACCAGAAATACATTTGCCATCTTCATTCCACAAAGAACCAGTTTGTTTATCTGTCATATATCCTGGTTCACTGGTTTTTATAAAATGTAGGGATGATCCATTAACAGACCGATTCCATGCATGAAAAGATGCACTATCTTTTTCTAAAGTTATTATAATAGGAATGCCAGCTAAAGAATCTTCAATCAACGTATTTGTTACCAGTAAATTCCAGTCATAAGCTTTTGCCTCATTTTGAATGCTGATGCCAACAACCCATGATTTGGCCTGCCAAGATGCACTGTCGCGGCGGGTAAGCGATCCTTTTGATAATCCTTTATCATAACTATCCATCTTATCATACTTGTCTTTGAAGTTGCTATCGGGTTGCATAATAAGTGTTCCAGGATACATACGGTTCCAAGCAGAGAGTGATACTTGCTGTGAAGGAATTTCTTTCAATACCGTTCCTTTTAGTTTACCGGTTATTGCAGTTCCCGTAGCTTGTTGCCACCAGCTTTTAGTACTGGCATCTTCAAACATAGCATTAAAATGATCCATGCCTACCAGTCTGAATTGTTCAGTTTTGCCATTTATTTCCGGACTAAACACCCGACCAGTTCTGCATACAGTACAATAGGTGACAATAACCGGCGTATTACCAACAGAGTCAACAACCTGATGGTGGTATCCGATAAGCTGTATTGGATAGGCTTTGGCAATACCATTTAACGAAACACCTAAAACAAGTTTATTGGTATCTATACTATTGTTAGTATAAGAGGCGAAATGTTTGTGTTTTGGCTGATAAAACATTTTATCGGCTTCCATTACGAAGTTGAACATATAGAACACCACTCCATAAGCGACGGATGTAAGTAAAAGGCCAAATCGTTTCCAATTTGATCCCTTCCGGACGATTTGTATAGCGGGAATCAAAAAAAATAATAGTCCGGCTATCCTTAACCAAAGGATGTTCTTGCCAATAAAATAGGCAATGTCAATGGTATTGCTTTGTTGGCTGCCTGGCATAGGCATAATAAAGTATACACGTAAAATTTCACTGATAAAAAGAATCAGTATGCCGGCAAAAAGAAGGAAAGTTCTCATATGGATGGTTAAGGATAGAAAAGATACTAATTAATTCAAATTGTTATTGCTGTAAATACAAAGAAGTAAAATGATTTTTATGGTTGTGGATGATAAGCCACAGTTTACAGATTATTGTAAGCGGGATCGGTGAATCTGCGGCTTAGAACATTTTTCTGATATCTTACCTTTCAAGGCATCCATCATAAAAACCTATCTAAATTTTGTAACCTTTACATTTTATCAGCATCCAATGAATAAATAACGCCTTATGGAATTACGATATACTATAATTATTGTCACCCTGATCATTTGTCTTTTTTTTGTTTGGTTTTTTTCCCATAAAGCAAAACATCAGGAAAAAATGCTGAGGATTGAAATGGGAATAAATGAATCACCAAAAGAAAACGAAAGAAATATTTTCTCTCAGATATGGCTTAAACTGGCATTTCTTGTTTTTGGTCAGGGGGTTGCATTTTTAATCATAGCATTATTGGCAGCACTAAAATGGCTTAATAATGACGCGATACCGATTGCCATTTTTACCACAATGGGAGGCATTTCAATGATAGTTGCACATAAAGTATTGTCTAAAAAACAAAGGAATTGAGCAATAGCGACCTGGATTGGGTAAAAAGGGTTCTTGAAGGGGATGAGGACGCTTATAGAAATCTGATAAGAGCTTATCAGGATATGGCTTATGCTATTGCTATTGCCGTAGTTAAAGATGAGCATTTGGCACAGGAAGTTGTACAAGATGCATTTTTAAAAGCATACCAACGTTTGAATCAGTTTAAGTTAGCATCATCGTTTAAAACATGGTTTTATCGAATTGTTACCAATGAAGCATTAATGTGCTTGCGAAAGAAGAAAAGAAATAACCTGTTATTTATCGAATTACCAGAAAACGAAGCTGATAATGATGATTTTACAAACGAAGATCTTGAAAAGTATTTAGAACAAGCCTTACTAGCACTTCCTTCTAAGGAAAGCCTTGTATTACGATTGTTTTACCTTGAACAAATGAAAATCCAGGCTGTAACAGATGTAACTGGATGGACTGCCGAAAATGTAAAAGTTATACTTCATCGTGCACGAAAAAGAATGAAGCATATTATAAATGAATTGATTAAAAAAGACAAGCATGCAAGCTGATAAACTTGATTTGAATATTCAGGAAATAGTAACCAGAAATTTCAATAAGCAACAGCTATGTAATATTGAAGAAGGGGTAATGCATAGTATTCAACGAAAAAGATATGTCTTAAAACAATCGAAACAAATTAAAACCTATCATATACTATTACTTGCCTTCACAGTTTTACTTGAACTTTCAATAATTATTTACCCAGGTATATTTGCAACGCCTTTTAATTTGACCCAACATGCTTCAATAATACTCGGAATACAGTCTGTGCTGATTTTGTGCATCATGCTTCATCTGGATGCAATCTATCAGCTAATAAAAAAGGCCAAAAAATCGAACTCCTACACTTTAATTTAAATTAAGAATGAAACATTTTATTGTTCTCCTGATTGTTTGCCTTTTGGGCAAACCGAATAGTCATGCCCAGTCGTTTAAACTGAATGCGAAAATTACGGATGTAGATACCATGATGGTGATTGTAGGGGGATTTGAATGGTCTGATACATTATTTATAATAGACGGCCATGTTAATTTTGAAAGAAAGCTTGATCACCACCAAATGATTCGAATCATTTTCGTGAAAAATCAACAATCAATTGCAGCCATAAAAGAAGGGAATGAAAGAAAGGTAAGGAGTAAGTCAGACGGAGTCTTCAGGGAAATATTTAGTGACGATCAACCTATTACCTTCACTGCTACTTTTTCTAATGTATCGAATATTGCATTGGAAACTTCAGCAAGGTCTAACCATAGCCAATATATAGCGTTTAGAAAGAGGTTTGATCCCCTGGTGAAAATTGCAAGAACAGTAATCGACTCGTCAAATGGAAAAGGACAGTCTGATATTGGTGCTGTGTATACAATGTTATATAACCGCATTTTAGCGATTGAAGAAGAAGTTGCTGCCCAGTTCGTTAAAGATTATGCTAATACAATTACCGGTGCTTATGTTTTATACAGGTATTGTAGAATTGAGGATGCAGATAAATTAAATGCCTTGTATCAATTATTCGGTACTTCATTTAAACAAAGCGGGTATTTAAGGAATATAGAGGATAAGCTTCGTTCATTAAAAGCCCTTGTTGCTGGAAAAAGAGCACCTGATTTTGTTGCAAGAACCAAGCAAGGTAATGTTGTTACTTTAGATGCTTTGAAAGGAAAATATGTCGTTCTGGATTTTTGGGGTTCCTGGTGTCAACCTTGCATTATTGGGTTTCCGAAAATGAAACTTTATCAATCGAAGTTTAAGGACAAATGCGTTTTTTTAGGCATATCCTGTAATGATGAATATAAAAACTGGATAGAAGCACTTAATAAATATGGCCTCGATTGGTTGCAAATACTGAATCCGGATGGTGAAGCTGATATTGCAAGAAAATACAATGTAGAGGCTTTCCCAACAAAAATAATATTAGATCAAAATGGCATCTTTATTGCATCATTTGTTGGAGAGTCCGAAAATTTCTACCAATACCTTGATACACTATTTTCTAAGAATTGATTTAAGGTAAACAAGGCACTAATTATACTATTCCAGCTAAAAGAAAGCTATTAAATACTTAATTTGTACCATGTACGATCTCTGTTGCATAGGCCATCTTACACACGATAAAATAGTTACACCATCCGATACTGTGCATATGGCTGGTGGTACCTCTTTTTATTTCTCTCATGCACTGAAAAATTTTCCTTTAAACTATCATCTGGTTACAGCCTTATCTTCAGACGACCTGATTTTTACCGAGGCATTACAACAGGAGGGTATAGACCTGACGATTGTTCCCAGTAAGCACACCGTTTACTTTGAAAATATTTATACCAATAACAGCGATGAAAGACAGCAAAAAGTATTGTTTGAAGCGGACTCTTTTAAAATAGCAGACCTGCAAAATATCCAGGCTAAACATTTTCACCTCGGACCATTACTGGCACATGATATGTCTGCAGATTTTATTGAATCTTTATCCAAAAGGGCAACCGTTTCATTGGATGTACAAGGTTTTTTGCGAACAGTAATTAACCAGCATGTGGAAGCCATAGATTGGTCAGCAAAAGCAACTGTTCTTCCACATATTACCATTATTAAAGCAAGCGAAACAGAAGCTTTTACCATTGCAGGAAGCAATAATGTGGAACATGCTGCAAAAATATTATTTGACATGGGAGTGAAGGAAGTAGTCATTACCATGGGCAGTAAAGGATCACTGATATATGATGGAAATAAAATCATCAATATTCCTGCTTACAAACCTGCAGTAGTAAAAGATGCTACCGGTTGTGGGGATACTTATATGGCTGGCTACCTATATAAACGTATTGAGGGAGATGAGATAGAAGCCGCCGGAAAATTTGGCGCAGCCATGGCCACCATAAAAATTGCAGCTTCTGGTCCATTTAACGAAACAGCAGCAGCAGTTAAAAAGATTATACAAGATAACGTCATACTATAAACGAATAGCTAAGCGTAAGGAATCAGTCAATAGCTTTGTAACATGACAGGCATCAAAAACATTCTCTTCGATCTTGGTGGTGTTTTTCTTGATATCAACTACCAGTTAACCGAACAGGCATTTATCGATTTAGGGATTCATGACTTTGGGCAGCGATTTAACCAACAGTTTTCCAATACACTTTTCGAGGATTTGGAAACGGGTAAAATTGATCCGGAGACATTTTATGAGGCATTCAGAAAAGAAACAGGCACTGACTTGAGTAATAAGACAATCGAGGTGGCCTGGAACGCACTTTTGCTGGATTTTCCTCCTGAAAGACTCACTTGGCTGGAGGGTATCAAAGAAAAATACCCGGTTTACCTCTATTCAAACACAAATATCATTCATTATCAATGCTTTATGAAGATGTTTGAGGATAAATTCGGGGGTAAAAACTTCAATGATTATTTCATAAAAGCCTATTATTCACACGAACTTGGCTTGAGAAAGCCCTATGCAGATTCATACAAACAACTCCTGGAATTAGAAAACCTGGAAGCAGGCGAAACCCTTTTTATAGACGATACCCTAAAAAACATAGAAGGCGCTAAGGCAGCAGGCCTCCAAACCCTATGGCTGCAGCCAGGGATGGTGCTGCAGGAGGTTTTTATGTGAATTGTGAATTGTGAATTGTCAATTTTAAGAAGAAGGTAGTTTGGTTTTTGTAATAACCTGCCATTACCTGTTGACCATTCACAATTGACCATTCACAATTGACAATTCACTACCCCACCTCCTCAAAATCAATATAATCATCGCTTTTCTTAGCTTCTGCGGCTTTTTGGGCCTGGGCCTGGTATTGTTGTTGCTGTTCGAATTTTTTACGTGCTTCCTCTTGCTGCGCCTGCATTTCACGCACTTTGTCTTTCATGTCGGAAGCCACTTTGGTAGCTGGTACCACAATCTTAAATATCAGGTTGTACAGAAAGTAGATCAGTAAACCCCATAAAATAATCTTCATCCCACAAAAATAAAACATTCTCCTCACCCCCTGCCCCTCTCCACTCCGTGGAGAGGGGTGGCGAGCGAAGCAAAGCCGGGGTGAGGAGGAAATTTGGAACATTCACTTCTTTTATCGTACATTTGCATCAGGAAAAGAACAACAGAAGGGAACGGAAGCGTTCCCTTCTTCTATTTTAATATGTCAACAGAAACACAAATTACAAGGATAGAAGGGCTGATAACAGAGATGCTGGCAGAGGAAACTGCCTATTTTCTGGTATCCATCCGTATCAAACCTACCAATAATGTAAAAGGTTTTCTAGATGGGGACGAAGGTTTGGCTATTGAAAAATGTGTGTCTTTCAACCGCAGGCTTTATAAACTCATTGAAGAAACAGGTATGTACCCTGAAGGAGAATTTTCGCTTGAAGTTTCTTCACCTGGTCTTGATGAGCCTTTGAAATTACATCGCCAATACAAGAAAAATATCGGTCGTTTTATTGAAGTGCTTTTTTTGGATGGCACCAAAAAAGAAGGTAAGCTGCTTGAAGTAGCCGAGGCAGATATTATTGTGGAGCATACGGAAGGAAAAGGTAAGAAGGCGGTTACTCAACAATTGGTTATTCCATTTAATCATATAAAATCAACAACAGTTCAAATCAAATTCTGATTCTTATTGCTAATGGCTAATAGCTAATGGCTAATAGCTTCCCGCAAGGAATTTCTAAAACTAAAGACATGGCTAGTATAAACCTCATTGAAGCGTTCCAGGAGTTTAAAGACGCAGAAAATATCGATCGTCCCACGATGATGAAAGTGGTAGAAGATGTGTTTAAAACACTGCTCCGTAAAAAATATGGCAGCGATGAAAATTTCGATGTAATCGTAAACGCAGAGAAAGGTGACTTGGAAATTATTCGTCGAAGAATGATTGTGGAAGATGGAGAGGTAATTGATCCATTGGCTGAAGTAGGTTATTCTGATGCAGTGAAGATTGAACCCGATTTCGAAGTAGGGGAAGAACTGTATGAAGAGGTTGATATGGTTGACTTTGGTCGCCGCGCCATCCTTGCTGCAAAGCAAACATTGGCCAGTCGTATCAGCGATTTGAAGAAGAATGTATTGATTAAAAAATATGGCGATCGTATTGGTGAAATCATCAGTGCAGAAGTGTACCAGGTTTGGAAAAAAGAAGTATTACTGCTTGATGAAGAAGGCAATGAACTCATCCTTCCAAAGTCTGAACAAATACCTCAGGATTATTTCAAAAAAGGAGAAAATATCCGTGCTGTAGTTGAACGTGTAGATCTGAAAAATAATACACCGGTAATTATCCTGTCAAGAACAAGTCCGACTTTCCTTGCCAAGCTCCTTGAAATTGAAGTACCTGAAATTTTTGATGGACTTATCGCTATCAAGAAAATTGTTCGTGATCCGGGAGAGCGTGCGAAAGTGGCGGTTGAATCTTATGATGATCGTATCGATCCTGTTGGTGCATGTGTGGGTATGAAAGGTAGCCGTATTCATGGTATTGTTCGTGAGTTGAAGAATGAGAATATTGATGTAATCAATTTCACTACCAATATCCAGTTATTGATTCAACGTTCATTAACACCAGCTAAGATTAGTTATATGGAGCTGGATAACGATAAGAAACACGCAGAAGTATACCTCAAGGCCGATCAGGTATCATTGGCTATCGGTCGCCGCGGGGTAAATATTAAACTGGCTTGTGAGTTAACCGGTTATGAAATTGATGTGTTTAGAGAAGATGAAGAAGTAGTAGATGAATTTGATATCGACCTGGATGAATTCAGCGATGAAATTGAACCATGGGTTATCGATGAGTTCAAACGCATCGGTTGCGATACTGCCCGTAGTATCCTGAATCTTACAGCCGAAGAACTGGAAAGAAGAACAGACCTGGAAAAGGAAACAATCGAAGAAGTTCGAAGAATCTTGCAGGAAGAATTCGACAGAGAGGAGTAAGCAGCTAATAACAAGCTATATTTGTACGGAACTTAAGTATTAAGCCCGGTCAGATATAGCCATATAAATTCGTCCATGGACAATAGTCCATAGTCCATGGGCCATTGACTATGGACTATGGACCAAAAAACTTTGAATGTCAGAACTGAAATTACCAAGACTGTTAGCAGCCGCCAAGGAGTTTAATATAGGTCAGGATACCCTGATTGACTTCCTGGTGAAGAAAGGATTTACTAAAGATGACCTGAAGCCTACCGCAAAGCTTACGGAAGACCAGTACTATGCCCTCCAGGCAGAGTTCCAGGGGGATAAGGTTGCCAAAAACAAGGCCGATCAGGTAGAGATACCCAAAGCCGCACAGGCAGAAGCGAAGAAGAAAAAAGACGAAGAAGAGATTTCTTTTGTTAAAAAAGAGGAAAAGAAAGCAGCACCGAAAGAAGAGCCTAAGCCGGAAGTGAAACCAGAACCGGTAGCAGAAGAAAAAGCACCTGAACCACCGGTGGCACCAGCTCCAGTTGAGGAAAAACCAGTAACACCAGAGGTAGTAAAAGCAGAAGCACCGGAAATAGAAGCGCCAAAAGTGATCAATAAAATTGATCTCTCGGCTATCGATTCTTCTACCCGCCCTAAAAAAGCGGCTAAGAAAAAAGAAGAAACACCGGCTCCGCCACCTGCGGAAACAAAAGCAAAACCAGCTCCGGCCGCAACGCCTGAACCTCCGGCACCAGCACCAACTCCGGTTGTGGCTCCTGAGGAAACAGAAGCACCACCCGTTATTGAAAATATCAGGGCAGAAAAACTGGAAGGACCAAAAATCCTCGGCAAAATTGAACTTCCTGTTAACAGCGATACACGTCCAAAACCTGCTGCAAGGGACGAAAAGCGTAAACGCAAACGCATTCCTGTAGACAAAAAAGAAGGTGGCGCACCACCACAGGTTGGCCCGGATGGCCGTCCGTTAACAGGTCCAAACCGTCCTATCGTACCGGCCAATAACCGTGGCGGACAACAAGGCGGCGGTGGATTTAACCGTGGTAATAATGCCGGCGGTAATAACCGTGGAGGTGGTAACCGCGATAGAAAACGTGGCGGTGGTCAGGTAGAAGAGAAAGAAATAGATCAAAAAGCAATTCAGGAAAAAATCCGTGAAACACAGGCCAAACTGGCCGGTACAGGTGGTCGCGGAAAGAGCCTGAAAGCAAAATATAGAAGAGCAAAACGTGATGAAGCAGCCGAAGCCATGGGTAATGAAATGGCGGAAGACAATAAACTGCAGGTAACAGAATTTGTTACCGTAAGTGAATTGGCTAACCTCATGGATGTAAGTTTTGCCGATGTAATTGGTAAATGTATGAACCTCGGTATCATGGTGTCTATTAACCAGCGCCTGGATGCAGAAGTTATTGAACTGGTAGCAAGTGAATTTGGTTTTGAAGTTGAGTTTATCGGTGTTGATGAAACAGATGAATTCGATGATGAGGATGATGATGACAGCGAAGAGGACCTGGTTCCAAGACCACCGATCGTTACGATCATGGGTCACGTTGACCATGGTAAAACATCATTGCTCGATTATATTCGTAATGCGAATGTGGTAGCTGGTGAAGCAGGGGGTATTACCCAGCACATCGGTGCCTATGAAGTAACCTTACCAAATGGTAAAGCCATTACCTTCCTGGATACACCGGGTCACGAAGCCTTTACCGCGATGCGTGCACGTGGTGCGAAAGTGACGGATATATCTATCATCGTCGTAGCAGCAGATGATGCAGTGATGCCACAAACCCGTGAAGCTATTAGTCACTCACAGGCAGCGAATGTGCCGATGATTTTTGCGGTAAATAAAATTGATAAAGACGGAGCTAATCCGCAGAAAATATACGAGCAACTTTCCCAGATGAATATCCTGGTAGAAGCATGGGGTGGTAAATTCCAGAACCAGGAACTTTCTGCAAAACAAGGTTTGAATGTAGATCTGTTATTGGAAAAAGTATTGCTTGAAGCTGAATTACTCGACCTCAAAGCAAACCCGGATAGAGAAGCTGCCGGTACCATCATCGAAGCATCGCTCGATAAAGGACGTGGTTATGTTGCCACCATCCTGGTACAGAACGGTACCCTTCGCCAGGGCGATCTGATTGTATCGGGTCAGCACTATGGTCGTGTTAAAGCCATGTTCAACGAACGTAATCAGCGTATTGAAGAAGCACCACCATCTACACCGGTAGTAATACTTGGTTTGAATGGTGCACCTCAGGCCGGTGAGAAATTTAAAGTGTTTGAAGACGAGGGTGAAGCAAAAGAAACAGCAACCAAACGTGCACAGATATTACGTGAGCAGGGATTACGTGCAAGAAAACATATTACACTTGATGAGATCGGACGCCGTTTGGCACTCGGTAACTTTAAGGAACTTAATATCATCATCAAAGGTGATGTGGATGGTTCTGTAGAAGCGTTGAGCGATTCATTACAGAAACTTTCTACCGAAGAAATTGCGGTAAGAGTGGTACACAAAGGGGTTGGACAAATCTCTGAGAGTGATGTATTGCTGGCAACTGCATCAGATGCCATCATCATTGGCTTTAACGTTCGTCCATCAATGCAGGCAAACCGCCTTTCTGAAAATGAAGGTGTACAGATTAAGTTATACTCAATCATCTATACCGCTATCGACGAAATTAAAAGTGCGATGGAAGGGATGCTTGAACCGAAGATTCAGGAGAAAATTACTGCCAACGTGGAAGTACGCGAAGTGTACAAATTCGATAAAGCTACCGTTGCCGGATGTTTTGTACTCGAAGGTAAAATCAGCCGGAACAGTAAAATCCGTATCATTCGTGATGGTATCGTGGAATATCCGAAAGGTGAAGGACAGGCAGCAGAACTGGGCAGCCTGAAACGTTTCAAAGACGATGTGAAAGAAGTAGTATCGAATATGGAATGCGGTCTTACCATCAAAAACTTCAACGACCTTAAAGTAGGTGATATCGTGGAAGCTTTTGAGGAAGAGGAAGTGAAGAGAACTTTATAAGCCATAAGCTTCAAGCCACAAGCTACAAGCGGTAAGCCAAACGCCAAAAAGCCAGAAGCTTGCGGCTTGAGGCTTGAAGCTTGTAGCTTTTTTGTTAAAACGTAGACCTGAAAAGGGAAAGAAGAGCCAAATGCCTAAATTTGGCGATCATAGTATAAATATGAAAAAGGTATTTCTGATTGTTTTGATGCTTGGTGCCGCAATGGTATCTGTAATGGGCCAGACTAAAAAAGTAGTGGCAGATAAAATTGTGGGTCAGGTTGGTGATAGGATCATCCTTCGTTCTGATGTACTGAATGCTATTTCAGATATGAAAAGGCAGTACCAGGGACAAGAAAATGTGATTATTCCTACCGAATGCCAGATTCTTGAAAGCCAGCTCATCCAAAAAGCATTGGTGCTGCAGGCTGAGAAAGATTCATTGTCTGTAACCGAAGAAGAAATTGATGCTACCATCGATAACCGTATACGTGCTGCCATTCAGCAATATGGTTCAAAAGATATCCTCGAAGAAATCGCTGGTAAAACCATTTACCAGTTAAAAGAAGATTTCAGGTCAAGTTTCCGTGAGCAGAAGATGGCCGAGCAGATGCAAAGCAAAATCATTGAAACGGTAAAAATTACGCCTACTGAAGTAAAAGCTTTCTATAATAAAATTCCGAAAGACAGTCTACCCTTCTATGAAAGCGAAGTGGAGCTTAGTCAGATCGTAGTGATTCCCAAAGCCAACCGCGATGTGGAAGAATATGTGATGAAGCAGATGAATGAATACAAAAAGCTGGTAGAAAGTGGCGCACAGAAATTTGAGGCACTGGTAAAACTTTATTCAGAAGATCCGGGAAGTAAAGACGCAGGTGGACAATACACATTGAATCGAAACGATCGCAACTGGGATCCTACCTTTCTTTCGACTTCATTCCGTTTGAAAGAAAACCAGGTATCACAGGTAATCAAATCAAAATTCGGATTGCATATTATTCAGTTGTTGTCGCGTTCGGGTGATGAAGCGGTAGTACGTCATATATTGCGTATTCCACCGGTAACGGAAGATGAAATTAAAGAGTCCGTAACTAAATTAGATACCGTAAGAACACAACTGAAAGCTGGTACAATCAGTTTTGGTGAAGCCGTAAGCAAATACAGTGAAGACGAAAACAGTAAGTTCAATGCCGGTGCGATTACTTCTGGTCAGGATGGCAATATCTTCCTGAGTATTGATATGCTCGATAAGGATATGGTTGTTGCATTAAAAGACCTGAAACCAGGTGAATATTCTGCACCACAGGTTTATACCGATGAGCGTGGCCGAAAAGCAGTACGCCTACTATACCTGAAACGCAGAACAGAACCACATAGAGAAAACCTGATGGACGATTATAACCGTATTGCACAGCGTGCTTTGGAGTATAAGAAGAATGAGGCCCTGGAGAAATGGTTCAAATCGCATATCCCTACCTATTTTGTTTCCATCGATAAGGATTTCGTGAGTTGCGAAAGCCTGAAAGACTGGAAAGCCGCAGCGGATAAAGCAGCTAAAGACAGAAAGAACTAAGATAACAGAGGAACAGAGAAATGTCCAATGTCCAATGTCCAAATGAAGGGTTGGAGATTGGACATTTTTCTGTTTCCTACCCCCTCCTAGATTTATACATCTAATTTTTTGAGCTATAGAATTCCTTGTAAACTGTTGATAATCAGTCATATTACAGGAAAATAAAAATTTATTTGGAAAATTAGATGTATGTACATACATTTGTATTGTGAAACTCGAAAAAGCCATACAAAGTACAAAATTCAAAAGTGAAGTGCAGAAGGCAGGATTGAATATACTGTACACGGCCTGGTGGCTAAAGACAGTGATGAGTAAAGAATTGAAGGAGTTCGGATTAACACATGAGCAGTACAATGTTTTGCGCATTCTCAAGGGGAAACACCCTGAATTGATGTGTGTAAAAGATATAGCCTGCAGAATGATTGAGAAGAACTCTAATGTTCCAAGGATTATTGACAGACTGGAAATCAAGAAACTGGTAAAGAGGGCTACTTCTGAAACAGACAAAAGAGAAACCGTAATATCACTTACCCAAAGTGGTATTGCAGTACTGGAAGCCAGCACCAAACAACTTGATGCAGCCTATGCTGAAAACATTACTATCTGTGAAACAGATGCAGCAAGTATCAATGAGCTCCTGGAAAAAATAAGGGAAAACGAAAACTAAAATTTTTTAAACAAATACATGTATATACATGTATTATAAAAAGGAAATCAAATGAAAACAGTATTACACAAAGCCGGTACACGTGGACATGCAAACCATGGCTGGCTCAATAGCTATCATACATTCAGTTTTGGTCATTATTACAATCCAGATCGCGTACACTTTGGTGCATTGCGTGTATTGAATGATGATAGCGTGCAGGGCGGTATGGGTTTCTCCAAACACCCACACGATAATATGGAAATTGTATCCATACCCTTATATGGCGACCTGCACCATAAAGACACAACCGGCAGGGATGAAATAATCCGCCAACACGATGTTCAGATAATGAGTGCTGGCAGCGGTATAGCACATAGCGAAACCAATGCTAATCACGATAAAGAAGTAAAATTTTTACAGGTATGGGTTTTCCCTAAAGAAAGGGATATCGAACCCCGCTACCAGCAAAAATCTTTCAAACCAGAAGATCGTTTGAACCAGGTGCTAACCGTAGTAGCTCCCGATGATGATAATGCAGTATGGATTAACCAGGATGCATGGTTTTCTCTTGCTAACCTGGAAGCAGGTATCGAGAAAAAATACGAGATCAAAAGAAAAGAAAACGGGGTGTATGTTTTTGTAATCAGTGGAGATGTTACCGTTAACGGACAACAACTGAATACAAGAGATGGTTTAGGTATTACAGAAACAACTACCCTCGACATTAAAGCCGATACCGCTGCAGAAATTTTATTAATTGATGTTCCAATGACCGTAAAGGAGGCATAACATGGAAACATACAGAACCATAAAAAGTATTTTATACGCAACACCGATGGATATGGGCGGAATGCCGATAAGACAACCCTTTCCATCACAGAAAGCAGAAAGAATAGATCCCTTTCTGTTGTTGCACCACGCAGATATAAAAGTACCCACACATATTGATGTAAAACATGCAGGTGTAGGCGCACACCCTCACCGTGGCTTCTCACCCGTGAGTTTTATATTCAAAGGAGGCGTACACCACCGCGATAGCAGGGGCAACGATAATGTTGTTTATGCCGGTGGTACACAATGGATGAATGCAGGTATGGGCGTAATCCACAGCGAAAGACCACCAGCAGATATCCATGAAATTGGCGGACGCCAGGAACTGATTCAATTATGGGTTAACACTCCTGCTAAACATAAAATGGATCAGCCTTCTTATCAACCATTAACCGCAGAAGAGACACCTGTTGTAAAAACGGCTGATGGACTCGTTAGCATAAACATTATTGCTGGTGAATTGAATGAAGTAAAAGGTCCGATCAATACCTTATCACCCGTAAACACATTCACAGCAACATTTAGCAAAGGCGGAAAATTCTTTTTTGAAATACCTGAAACACATAATGCATTCATTTATGTATTACAGGGAAAAGTAAACATAACAGGAGACGGAGAAGTAGATGGGAAATACGTAGCCGTATTCAACAACGATGGTACAGGTTTTGAAGTAACAGCAACAGAAGACAGTACAATATTCATCGGAACCGGCGAACCCCTCAACGAACCCGTAGCCTCTCATGGTCCATTCGTAATGAATAACCAAACCGAACTCATGGAAGCCTTCCGCGACTATCAGCTTGGTAAGATGGGGGTGCTGATTGAGGAGTGAGGTGTGAGGTGTGAATGGTCAATTGTGAATGGTGAATAATAGTTCAATGCATTCACCATTCACAATTGACCATTCACTAAAAATTCAGTGTTATTCAGTGCCTTCAGTGGCAATAAATATTAAAACAAAAATAAAAACTCAAACAAAATGGCAACTTACAAAATCGATGCAGCACACAGTGAAATTACTTTCAAAGTAAAACACCTGATGATCACCAATGTAACCGGTAGCTTTACCAAATTTGATGCAACCATGGAAAGCGAAGCCGCTGATTTCAGCGATGCGAAAATTTCTTTCGAAGCAGATGTTGATAGTGTGAATACAAATAACGAACAACGTGATGGTCACCTGAAAAGTGATGATTTCTTTGCGGCTGAAAAATTCCCTAAGCTTACATTCGTATCAAAAAGCTTTACTAAAAAATCTGACGACGAATATACCCTTACAGGCGATTTAACCATTCGTGATGTAACGAAAACAGTAGACCTGGCAGTTGAATTTGGTGGTTCAATGGTAGACCCTTGGGGACAGGCAAAAGCCGGTTTCGAAATCAACGGTAAAATCAACCGAAAAGAATTTGGTCTCGGCTGGGGAGCTGTAACTGAAGCAGGTGGTGTAGTAGTAAGCGATGAAGTAAAACTGCACTTAGCGGTTCAGATGATTAAGCAAGCGTGAGTTGTGAATTGTCAATGGTGGGTTGTGAATGAGGAGCATTTAGTTTTAAGGTAGGAAGAAATGACGATAGATTGATTAAATTACAAAAGTCCCGGAAATAATATAATGCTATAATTTATAACCACTCCCTATTCATCATTCACCATTGACAATTCACCCAAAAATTTATCAGTATGACAAAAGCCAGCATTGCAACAACAAAATATCGGGTACAATTGGATAACGGCAGGCATTTATTTGCAGCGGATGAACCCGAGGAGAAGGGAGGACAGGATACAGCTCCAACACCTGATGAATTGTTGGAAGCATCGCTGGCTAGTTGTACTGCAGTAACCCTGCGCATGTATGCCGACAGAAAACAGTGGCAACTGGAAGGAGTAGAGGTAGACGTAAAGTTGGAAAGAACAGAAGGCAAAACAGTCTTCACCAGAAATATTACGCTAAAAGGCAACCTGGATACTGAACAGAAAGAAAGGCTCTTACAAATAGCCAAACTCTGCCCCGTCTCCAAAACCCTGAGTGGAAGTATTGAAATGCATACCTCCATAACCCAATAAATCTCTGCGAAAACTCCGTTACCTCCTTTCTCTGCGGTGAATATTCGCGTAGGTTCACCGCAGAGAAAGGAGTAAGCAGTGGTTTCGCAGAGAATTTTCGATAAACGGAAGAATCTCATAGAAATGAGCTGCAACAAGTACCCGAGCAGCATAGTATAGTAGCTTGCATACTGAACAGAAGAGAAAGATTATTGTTATTAGTACATAGTCGATGGTCCATAGTCCATGGAAAAGAAAAAAAACGGCGCTAACCATGGACCAAGCACCCCAAACTTGCAAAAAATGAACATAGAAATAATTTCTGGAAGTCCCAGAACAAATAGCGTAACACACAGGCTGGCATTGTTCTTACAAAAACACCTTACAGCCACAACACAGCACCAGGTAAATATTATTGATGTGCGCGACTGGAAATTACCGCTGCTTGAGAAAGTATTTAATTCGGTAGAAAATACACCAGAAGCCTTCAAGCCACTCGCAGAAAGAATGTTTGCCGCAGATGCTTTTATACTGGTAACACCGGAATACAATGGCAGTTATTCGCCGGCATTACAGAATCTGATGGATCATTTCCCTAAGCAGAGCCATAAGCCATTTGGACTGGTTACCGCATCAACCGGTGCAATGGGTGGTATGCGGGCTAGTCAGCAATTATTGCTGCTGGTACCGGCTTTATTTGGTATTACATCACCCTATATGCTGGTAACACCCTTTGTAGATAAAAAATTCAATGAAAACGGTGATTTGATAGATGAATCTTTTAGTAAGTCTATCGACCTGTTTACCAATGAGTTCCTTTGGTTGGCCGAAACCCTGAGACCGGAAATGAGTACATTGTACAATTAACTTTATAAAACGTGGCGGAGTTGTTAACTTCGCCACTTCTTTTTAAAATATATCATGAGCGACGAGATCAAACACGAATGTGGGCTCGCCTATATTCGACTCCGGAAACCTTTCTCTTATTATCTGCAAAAGCATGGAACGGTAACCTACGGCCTGAACAAGCTGTACCTGCTGATGGAAAAACAGCATAACCGTGGCCAGGATGGTGCGGGTATCGCCGCTGTGAAACTGAATACCGAGCCAGGAAACCCCTTTCTCTATCGCTTAAGAAGCAGTGCGCCTCAACCCATCGCCGATATTTTCTTTAAAATAGGCCAGGAGATTCAGGAACTGGAGAAATACCAGGCCGACATCAAACAACATCCCGGTTTAATGAAAGGCCACCTGCCTTTTATGGGAGAACTGTTACTTGGCCACCTGCGTTATGGTACACAGGGTAAGAATAATATTGAATTCTGTCACCCTTTCATCAAACGCGACCTCATGCCGGGTAAAAACCTGGCGCTGGCAGGTAATTTCAACCTGGTAAATACCGATGAATTGTTCGACCTCATTAATATGAGTCCTGGTGATTTCCAGAAACAAAGTGACCTGGCTGCCATGATGGAAGTGTTACATCATTTTCTGGCTAAGGAAGATGAGTTACGTCCGAATGCGGCAGAATTAAAAGCTGTTTTACAAAAGGCCACGCCTTTATTCGATGGAGGATATACCATTGGAGGTTTATTGGGTAACGGATCGAGTTTTGTTATGAGAGATGCGCATGGTATTCGTCCGGCTTATTATTATATCAATGATGAAGTAATTGTAGCGGCCAGTGAGCGTGCTGCCATCAGAACTACTTTTAATGTGGGTGAGAATGAAGTGATGGAACTGATGCCGGGTATGGCAATTATAGTTGACGATAAAGGCAACTATTCGATAGAAAAAATACTGGAACCTCAGGAAAGAAGGGCATGTAGTTTTGAACGCATCTATTTCTCCCGTGGTAGTGATGAAAAAATTTACAGGGAAAGAATTTCACTGGGGCATCATTTGAGTCAGACAGTGCTCGAACGCATTAACCACGATTTACGAAATACCATCTTCTCCTATATACCCAATACTGCCGAAGTAGCTTTTTACGGACTGGTAAAAGGGATGGAGCAATACCTTAATAAAATTAAGGTGGAGCGTATACTCAGTTGGGGTAACGATTTTACACCTGACAAGCTGGAAGAAATGGTGAACCGAAAAATTCGCCAGGAGAAAATAGCCATCAAAGATGTAAAACTCCGCACATTTATTACGGAAGATGCCAATCGTAATGAAATGGTGCAGCACGTGTACGATATTACTTATGGTACAGTTCGTGCAGGAGAAGACACTTTGGTGGTGATTGATGATAGTATTGTTAGAGGCACTACATTGAAAGAGAGCATTGTGCGAATGCTGGCGAGATTGAAGCCAAAGAAAATCATCGTGGTATCATCTGCGCCGCAGATCCGCTATCCCGATTGTTATGGTATCGACATGAGTAAACTGGGCGATTTTATTGCCTTCCGCGCTGCTATTGCATTACTCAAAGAAAAGAATATGGAACATGTACTTACCGAAGTACATGAGAAAATAAAGGAGCTGGCACGCAATGGTCAGTTACATACCGAGAACGTTGTTCGCCAGGTATATAAACCATTTACACCTGAAGAGATCTCTCAAAAAATAGCACAGCTTATTACGCCTCCTGAAATAGATACACCTGTAGAAGTAATTTACCAAACCATTGAAGACCTGCACGACAGTTGTCCTACCAACACCGGCGACTGGTACTTCACTGGTAACTACCCAACTCCGGGGGGTAATAAAGTGGTGAATAAAGCTTTTTTGAATTTTATTGAAGGGAAGAATGTGAGGGGGTATTAAACTTATAGATAAACCTGATTTATATCCGATGCGTCTCAGCAATGAGGCGCATTTTTCTGTGTATTTCTGTGCCTTCTGTGGCAATTAAACGCCACAGAAACACACAGAAAATGTTCTCAAGGTCTCTTTTAAGGGCAATTGTTGCTAAAAAAATCACCGCAAACTCGTTTGTTACTAATATTTCGACTTTTTTTAGTAACAAATACTTTTGTCAATATTATACTTACAACAAACTCATTAGTGTATAAAATATATAGAAATAATATACACAAATTACTTTGTTTATAATAAATTGATTAATTTTATTGACAAATTGCTGTATGGTTGATTTCAAAATTGATAATGCCGTCAGGTATCATTACGATCAATTTCCTCCTAAGTCATTGGATTACAATAGGTTGGTTAAGAATCTAATTAGTGCAACAGATGCATTAAGCAGATATGATCAAATGTTGAAAAACCTGCATAATAATGAAATATTACTGGCTCCCTTAAGAAGTCAGGAAGCAGTTATTTCATCAAGGATAGAAGGAACAATAAGCACAATGGATGAAATTATGCAATACGAGGCGGAGAGCGATGAGGGCGACGATAGCGCTTTGCCGGTAAGATCTGATATTATTGAAACAGTATTGTACCAGCGAGCGTTAAAAAACGCGCAAAAAGCATTGGAAGAAGGTTACCCTATCTCAGCCAGTTTTATAAAACAACTTCATCAGCAATTATTGTATTTAGGAAGGGGTGCATCTAAGTCGCCTGGTGAATTTAAAAAGGAACAAAATTTTCTGGCTGACCAGATCCGGAAAACCATTCAGTTCATACCTGTTAGTCCGGAAAAACTAACAGACGGGTTGGATAATTTATTTGATTATTTAGATAATAGTGACGACCCTGTATTAATTAAAACAGCATTAATGCACCTGGAGTTTGAAGCACTGCATCCTTTTCAGGATGGTAATGGAAGAATTGGAAGGATGCTAATTACTTTGTTTTTGTGGAAACAGGGGATTATTTCAGAGCCGCATTTTTATATCAGTGGATTTCTGGAAGAACATAAAGATGAGTATATTGATATTATGCGGAATGTTTCTGCAGCTGGTAATTGGAATGAGTGGTGTATTTTTTTTCTACAGGCAGTAGAGAAACAAGCCATCAGGAACTTACAGATAGCTGAAAAAATTAAAATCTTGTATGAAGAAATGAAAATTAATTTTTCAGAAATACTGTCATCAAAATATAGCTTACAGGCATTAGATTTTATATTTACCAATCCTGTTTTCAGAAATAGTAAGTTTACAAAAAGTTCAGGTATTCCTGCACCTACCGCATCAATTTTTACAAGAAGGTTATTAGAAGCAGGATATATAACAACTCGTCAGGAAGCAGCAGGCAGAAGACCTGCCTTGTATTCTTTTGAGCCACTAATGCGACTAGTAAGAATTTAATGTCGGCGTTCCTCGGGTTTACTCATCGAATTACTTCAGAAGAAATTCAGTTTAGTGCAATTGGAATAAAAATTGATTCAATTAGTGCTTTTACTCCAATATCCGCTGAGTGACAAACCATCGCCCAACACTGGTTTTGTAAAAGTTGGGCGACAAGATATCGTCCATCGACTATGGGAATTCTAATCGACTTTTGTAATTTGGCCTAAGCTAATCGAGGCTATAGTAGTCAAGCTAACAGTGGGATCACGGATGGCCTAACCTTCGTAAAGCCTTTACCGTTATATGCCTTATTACTTTTGAGCAACAATGAAAGAACTAATTCCAATAATCAACGAGATCACCAAATACTCCCTATCATATACACCTTAAACAATGCCTACCCCAATCCAATTTAATACCAAAACCAAACTTGTTATTAAGGCTACATTATTTTGTGTTGTATTCACCATCCTCCTCATCATTTTTTCATTTGCTAAAAACCTGTTACCAAATATTGGTGAGAGGCTTGCTCATGGTATTGCCGGTACTATTGCTGGTTTACTCGCCACGATTATATTTTTGAAGTTTGATAAAAAAAGCTTTTCTGATATTGGTTTGAAGTTTGAAACCAAGACAATCGGGAATTTTTTGATTGGTGTGATAGTGGGTATAATATTGATGGGTGCATTGGTAGGGGGCGTTTTATATTTTACGAATACTGAAATAGGTATTAATCCTAATAGTACTTTGCTACATTTTCTGCTCATGACATTTCCATTAATTCCATTGGCATTTATGGAGGAACTGGGTTTTAGGGCTTACCCCTTAGAAATATTAAGGGATAAGGTTGGCATTCGACAATCAATTTTTCTTTTATCCATTCTTTTTGGTGCATACCATATTGTGAATGGCTGGTCAGTCGCAAGTTCATTTTATGGGCCCGGTGTTTGGGGGTTGGTGTTTGGACTTGCCGCTTATTATTCAAAAGGTATAGCCATGCCTACGGGTATTCATTATGCAGTTAATTTAACAACATCTGCATTTGGAGAGACAAACAATTCCTTTAGCTTGTGGATAATCAAACAAAACAACGCTTCAAACACAAAAACTGGAGCTGTTGATTGGGCAGTAATACTTCCATCTATTGCTGTTTTAGTTTTTGCAATAATTTGTATTGAGTTGTTTGTAAGAAGGAAAACTGTTGTAGCTTAACCTGGAAAGCATAATTAGTGTAAATTCAATTAATCTGTTCACTAATGTGGATGCCATTTGCAACTGTATAATCAAATCCCTGTAGCTTCAAATAGTTGTAGCATTTATTAACATTCAAAATTTTTAAGTATATGCAAAAACTACAGTTTTCAAAACTAATTAACGCATCTGCCCAAAAAGTGTATGAAACCATGTTGGGCTTAAAAGATAAAGCCACTTACGAATATTGGACGGCAGCCTTCAACCCAACATCTACTTATGAAGGCAGTTGGGACAAGGGGAGTAAAATTCTTTTTGTGGGAACAGATGAAAAAGGCAAAAGAGGTGGTATGATTTCGGAAATAGAGGAACATATACCTGCCAGCTTTATTTCCATTCGCCATTACGGTTTCATTGATGGAGATCAGGAAATAACAACAGGAGAGCAGGTAGAAAAATGGGCAGGTAGTCATGAAAATTATCAGTTTCTGGAAAACAACAATACTACCACTGTAACCGTAGAGATCGACTCACTTGAAGAATACCAGGACTACTTTCACAAAACTTATCCAAATGCATTGGATAAACTAAAGGAAATTTCAGAACAATAAAAGGCACACAGAAAACTGATAATCAATCTTCCACATGATTTTCATCTGGGGTAACAAATCTAAAAATCATCTTATTAATTGTATTTTTTACAATTAATTTTAGTATTTTGGTCAATACTAATCAGGGTCTATTAACGATTGAAACTTGCCATGCTTCTTCGCATAGTCCTCTTTATTAGTGCAAAAAAGACTGACCTTCTTTTTAATCATAAAACAACACTAACATGACTTGCAATCTTAAAACCTTTGCTAAATCATCTTTTTTAGCAAGTGCCTTACTGATCTTTTCAGTTTCTGCGATGGCACAAGATGGTACCATTTATCCATTAAAAGCTCCCCCAGAACCCAATGCTATATTACTTGGTACCGGTGGTGTTAAGGACCAACCGGCATCTGAATCATGGTTCCGCCAATGGGGTGATCCTATGGCAAGAAATATTACAACTGCAACCCTTACTCCCTTTCTTCCAAAACCAGGTACAGCAAACGGCGCAGCAGTAATAGTAGCACCGGGCGGTGGGTTTCGTTGGCTTTCCTTAGGTAATGAAGGCTGGGAAGTAGCACAGGCACTCGCCGATAAGGGCATAGCTGCTTTTGTTCTCAAATATCGTCTTCACCCTACTCCGGATAAACTGGAAGACTTTACTGCCTGGATGAACCGCCCACGCACAGCAGCACCTCCACCAGCCGACACGTCAAAAAAAGGTACAGCACCTGCACCTCCGCAGCAAATGGATTTGTCTAATCAGCTTGCAGACGCTGAAGCAGCTTATGCCATGATTGTAAATCGTGCTAAAGAGTGGGGAGTAGATACCGATAGAATTGGAATGATCGGATTTTCAGCCGGTGCTGGTTTAACCATGCATTCAACACTTAACTCTAAGACTATGAAGCTGGCTTTCATAGGACCGATTTACGGTGGAATGGGTCCGGTTAATGTGCCAAAGAATGCACCTCCTATGTTTAATGTAATCGCATCCGATGATTTTCTTTTCCGTGGTCAGTTTGGTGTGATCGACTCCTGGTTTAAAGCAGGTATACCTGTTGAATTTCACCTCTACCAGAATGGTGGTCATGGTTTCGGACTTGGTAACCCAGGCAGAACCAGTAACCGTTGGTTTGATGCTTTTGTACATTGGTTAGACGTCAACAAATTTTTAAAAGCAAAATAAATTGATCCTTTGCATGCTAACTTTTGGAGAGTTCCCAAACTTTCCAAAAGTTACTTGTCTCCAGGCATGTAAATAGCCTTCCTCCTAATTAAGCTTGTACAGATTTTTCATAAATTTTTCTCGGAGTAAAAGCTTAGGCAAAATTTAATCGGTTCGTTAATTATCTTCTCTGCTCAATAGTTCCATATATTAGCAGTCGGGGTTATATTCAATTTAATGAAGCTGCTTCTTATGTGATCAATACAAAAGAACTGGCCGAAACAGTTTACTATTGCGATGCACTCACGAAAATGGCGGTGAAGAAAGCTCTTACGGATGATGTAAGGATATTATAGATTATAATGACAGATTTTACCAACTGAGTATGTTGATTAAGCACATAGTGAAAATCCGGCAATTAAAGAGAAGGTGATGAAGAATACATTAAAACAAAAGAAGCTAATACTTTCAGCATTTAAGTAAGCTGTAGCCAAAGATTATGAAAGGAAAGAACACACTTAAGTTTAGAAATGCTGCAACTATTTTATTACCAGAACATTCAATCAATAAACACCATCAATGAAGTTGTTATTAAGTAGAAAGGGTAAAATAATTTTAACCTGTCTTTTTTTAGTGTGTTCAATTATCGGCTTCATGGTGAAATTACCATCAGTCTTCAGGCACCATGATAAAGAGTTGCATTCACTATTTTATTTTTTAGCAGCAGCATTTCTAAATATCTTATTTGCGAATAAAAAATTTACTGTTCACCTTTTCATATTTGCTTTCCTCTACCTGCTAGGTGTGTCTATTGAATATGCTCAGGCCTATTCTAACAAATTCTTTCAGGTAAGAATACATGGCCGTTATGATAAAGAAGATGTTTTGGCTAACCTTAAAGGAATTATTGCATTTTCTGTATTATGGATTGTTTATGTTGGATTTAGTTTTTTTATTAAAAAGCCTCCAACGAGCCAAAGCAATGGGAATAGTAAATCCTGACCTTAACACTGAAAATTCGAAGTTTTTCTGTCGCCGGTGAAAAAGGGATAATCCAACCCCTTGAACCTTAGCTTTTGGAAAGTTCCGAAACTTTCCCAAACTTGCTTGTCTGCTTCACGTAAGAAAATGATGACAGCTTTTATACCATGATTTCACCTGAATTCCTATTTGGAAAAATATCAGAAAAACAATCCAGGTATTTTTACTCAATCGTTCAGAAAATTGGGAAAGAGAAAAGGATTAAAAAAGGGGAAACTATTGTACGCTATGGCGCCCATCCCTCTTTCTTTTTTTACATCCTGCATGGAGCATTTAAAACTTCAATTATTAAAAACGATAAAGCCTACACACTCGGCTTCACATTTGAAGGTGATGTAGATTGTTGTCCAACTTCCCTGTTAAAAGGAATAGCTAATAATTTTGCCATCGAAGCAGTCGTAGATAGCAGTGTTTTGATTTGTGAATTAAAAGATTTTCAGAAAGCCTGCTCTGCTAAAAAGTACACAACTATCACCAACAACATAATGGCTAATTATATTTCAATCCTGGAAAACCGGGTAATTGAAGTGATTTCATTAACAGCAGAACAGCGATACAAACAGTTGTTACAGCAACAACCTTCGGTTATTGAAAATATACCGCTTTCACAAATAGCTTCTTTTTTAGGGATAACGCAGGAAAGACTAAGCCGCATCAGACAAAAACTAAAGACTTGACCTAGGTCAAATCATTACAGGCATTACTCTTTTACATTTGTACTAAGTAAAAATTACAAAGAGCGTAAATGCATGTCTGTTTATGATTAGAATTTGTTTACTGGTACTTATACTTACACAGCTTACTACTGTTTACAGTCAGAAAACAGTTCGCTTTGCAGACTCTCTCAGAAACTATTACCATATTCCTGAATTGTCTTATGCTGTAATAGATTATGCAAAAACTATTGAAATAGCCGCTTTGGGCCATCACTCTATTGCTCTGCCAGATACAGCAACACTGCAAGACAGATTTCATATTGGCTCTAACACTAAAGCGATGACTGCCTTCATTATTGCCAAATATGTAGAATTGGGAAAATTAAAATGGACCACAAAATTTTATGAAATCTACCCTGAATGGAAAAAAGCAGGTAAAGAGGTTTATAAGGGTATAAACCTGCAAGACTTACTTTCACACAGAGCAGGAATACAACCATTTCAGGGAGAAAATGATCCGGTAATTCCAGATTTTACGGGAACCAATCAGGAAAAAAGAAGACAATTCGGAAAATTTGTTTTAACCCTTGACCCGGTTAAACCTGATACAACAAATCCTTTTATTTATTCAAACGCAGGCTATACCCTGGCAACATTAATGGTAGAAAAGGTATCTGGTAAAAGCTGGGAAGAGCTGGTAGATCTGGTTTTCAATAAAGACCTAAAACTGAATGTACAACTGTCCTGGCCCGAAAACCAAAAACGAAAAGATACCTGGGGACATAGTACTGATAGCAATCAACTTAAACCAGTTCCTTCAACATTCGATTATCATCTGGATTATACAGAACCTGCCGGTGATATAAATATTACGCTCAAAGATTACATTAAATTTATCCAAATGAATTTACAAGGACTAAAAGGCCAGTCTAATTATTTAAAAAGCACAACTTATCAATTTCTTCATAAAGGTGTAGAACATTACTCAATGGGCTGGTTCAATATAGCTGAAAACAATCAGGAATTTTCTACCCATTCCGGAACCGGTGCATTCACCTATTATACTATTGCACAAATTGACCGGGTAAATAAGATGGCCTATATAATCTTTACCAATTGTTACAATGATGAAACCCATCAGGGGGTAAGACTTCTTATGAGAAAACTGAAAGAGAATCATAACAAGAAGTAGTACCCCTGTTTTAACCAGTCGTACCAGTTGTGATGCCATTTATCCGAATGCCTGTTTTACGGTACTGATTTTTAGTAATTTTCAATGCTAATTAGCTATATAAAGAAATAGGTAACATGCTTATTGAAAAGTACAGGCCTGAATGGGTTCATCAGTTCAACAATATCAAAGACGCACTTGAAAAATTCCTTCAAAACCTCAACTTTACTATTGAGCATGTTGGCAGCACTGCTGTACCCGACTTGGATGCCAAGCCCATTATAGACATAGATATCATCTTTTATAATGAAAATGATTTCCAACTTATAAAAACAAGGCTTGAAAAAGCTGGGTATTATCATAATGGAAACCAGGGCATTGAAGATCGTGATGTGTTTAAGAGAGATGGTGTTCAAAAACATGGTATACTAGATGCCATCCCTCATCATCTTTATGTTTGTTCTGCAAATAGCAAAGCACTTGAACGACACCTGCTTTCCAGAAACTACCTTAGGAAAAATGAATGGGCCAGGAAGAAATATCAGCAAATGAAATATGAAATTGCGGAACAGGCCGGGCAAGACAGAAAGAAATATGCAACATTAAAAGAGGGTTTGGTAAATAACTTTATCGATATCATGATAGAAGAAGAGAGAAATAATCAGCAATAGTTTTGTTTTTACATTTAAACCCCAACCTTTACAATAATTCACGCAAATGGATAGTATGAAACAACTTCCACTACTATTATTATTATTCTGCGGCATTGGTCAAACCCTGTTTGCTCAAGGTTATATTGATTTGACAAAGGAAAAAGCCATGAAGAAGCTGGAAAAGTCAAAATCGAATAATTCCGGAATGAATATCAGTATTTCAGCAACAGATACAACCCTCAGCTATCTGGTACGCGACAAAACTGTTCAAAACCTGGATCTTATACTTTATTTCGACAACAAGAACCGTTGTTATAAAGAAAGAAAAGTATTAACCTGTGATAGCTGTTACCAGCAATTCCTGAATAATATATTAACGGATAAGTATTACCGTTGGACAAAAATCAACGACACGACCTATTTTTCACGTTTCCCCTATCGTATTATCCTTACAACAGCAATGGCTAAAGCATATATTATAGAGCTTAAAAGAAGTGATATTGCCGGAAATAAATACCGGGAAATGGTAAGACAAGGGCTATGAATCTTACCCGTTTTTACTGTTCAATCAACACTTATCTATATTTTGCAGGCAGTAAAACAAAGGGATAGGGATGTCGAAATTAAAATTAGCCCGTGAGAAAGCAAACCTCACCCAGGAAGAACTGGCCACACAATCGGGCGTATCAGTAAGAACCATACAACGAATAGAAGCCGGAACCGATCCCAAAGGATATACTTTAAAAACATTAGCCAAAACCTTACATATTGAGCCTAATGAACTGGTGAGTACAAATGACCCGGTGAGTACAAATGAAGTACCCCAGCCAGTAAACATAGGTTTGATGAAATTGATTAACCTTGCTTCCTTACCGGTAGCGTTTCTGCCACCCCTGAATATTATTTTACCCCTGCTGATTATGTTCCTTAAAAAGGAATTTGGTGCCATGGCCAAACAATTGATCACCATTCAGATACTATGGACGGTTGGTTCTTTTGTATTATTTATGTTGGCTGCTTTTGTCAGAAATTGGTTTTTTTGGAGTAATAAGTTCACTTTAATCGTAATGGTATTATTGGCCCTCAGCAATATCATGCTCATCATCTGGAACGCCATTTCACTTGATAAACACAAAAAACCCGCAATAGGGGTGAAATTCAGCCTGATATAAGCCTGTAAAGGATTTGGCGCCTGGCTGGCGGCATATTGGCGGGCTGTTTTCAACCCAAAATCCAGTTCAACCATTCATCTTTGCTTCAAAAGATCCTAAGATGAAAAAATGGTTTGCACTACTGTTATTGACCCTGTTTACCTATAGTCATACACAAGCACAAGTGGCTAAAGACGCTGAACTCTACCTGCAATTGCAAAAGCAGGACAGCATCTTTTTTGAACGAAGCTTTAACCTTTGCGACCTTGAATACCTCAGTAAAGCTATCCACCCCGACCTGATTTTCTTCCACGACCAGGGAGGCATACAAAACCGGGCAGATTTTCTGGAAAGTGTGAAAAAGAACATCTGTGGTAATCCAAACCAAAAACCCATCAGAAAACTCGAGGCTAACAGTCTCGAAGTATTCCCATTATACAAGGAGGGGAAATTATATGGCGCCATTCAACATGGGGTACATAATTTTTATATCAGAGAACCCAATAAACCAGACAGACCAACCAGTAAAGCCAGATTTACCCATGTTTGGCTTTTGAATAATGGGAAATGGTTGCTAAAAGAGGTGTTGAGTTATGACCATCATAATCCATCGAGCCAGCCAGTTTCCTCGAACTTTGAAAAGGAAATTGAACAATTGATGCTGCAGGAAAAAGTACCTGCAATGGGTTTAGGAATCATAAACAATGGTAAGCTGCAAAAAATAAATGTATTCGGAACCCTTGATAAAGAAAGACCCGCTCCCTATAATGCGATTTTTAAAGTGGCGTCCCTTACTAAACCAATTACAGCATTGGTAACATTAAAATTAGTAAGCGACGGAAAACTGGCACTTGATGAATCTTTGGATAAATACTGGAAAGACCCTGACCTGACAAATAATCTATGGATGCATAAACTAACACCAAGGATTATTTTATCGCACCAAACCGGTTTACCAAACTGGCGCTATTTGCATGCAGATAAAAAACTAAGCTTTGAATTTGAACCCGGCACCCGCTTTCAATATTCTGGAGAAGGGTTTGAATACTTACGTAAATCTTTGGAACAAAAATTTGGGAAAAGCCTGGAGCAACTGGCAGATGAACTGTTGTTTAAACCGGCAAATATGAAGGATACGCATTTCTGGTGGGATACAACAATGGATACGACAAGGTATGTTCGCAATTATGATACGAATGGCAATGCGCATGAAACAGTAAAGTATTACAAAGCGAATGCTGCTGCTAACCTATTAACCACCGTTGAAGATTATGGTAAGTTTCTGGTGTATGTTTTACAGGGAGCAGGTTTATCAAAACAGGTGCAGGATGAAATGCACAAAAATCAGGTACAGCTTAAGGAAAATGACTATTTCGGTTTAGGCTGGGAAAAAATAACCGGCTTCAGCAATGATGAATTTGTATTGCTCCATTCGGGGAAAGACCCCGGTGTAAGTACACTGGCTGTTATATTTCCGAAAAGTAAAAATGGCTGGCTCATATTTCTGAATGGAGATAATGATATGAAACTGATCGAAAAGCTGCTCACCCAAAATCTTTATAAGGGTGCTGAACTCTGGAACAAAAAATAAATCTTCCCTTTTTTTCTGTGCCATTCAGTGTCTTCAGTGGCAATTTCCGCCAGACTTTCGGTCACCCTAACGAAGGAAGGGCTGACTTTCGAACTATTTTGCCACTGAAGACACTGAATGGCACAGAAAAAAAAGATTTTTCTGATCTTCATATTCCGCAATTTTCGGGTTGTGTAAGGGTTGATGAACCCTGAAATTTGTGTTCCAATCAATATTATGAACGAACAGCAACAGCTCAATTATAATCGTATAGCTACTGCTATTGAATATATTCATACACATTTCAAACAACAACCCAGTCTGGAAGAACTTGCACAACAAGTACACCTGAGCCCTTTTCATTTCCAACGCCTCTTTAGCGAATGGGCAGGCACTACCCCCAAAAAATTTCTGCAATACATCAGTACAGAACACGCAAAAAAATTACTAAAAGAACAACAGGCAACTCTTTTCGATACAGCTATTGAACTTGGATTGTCCGGAACAGGGAGACTGCACGATTTGTTTATCAATATTGAAGGCATGACACCCGCAGAATATAAAAATGGGGGTAAACAACTCTACATAAACTATAGTTATGCAGAAAGTCCATTTGGCAGTCTCATTATTGCATCTACGCAAAAAGGTATTTGTTATATGGCATTTGAAGAAGATCAAACAAAAGCTTTAAATGATCTAAAAACACAATTCCCCAATGCGAATTATCAGCAAAAGTTAGATATGCTGCAACAAAATGCCTTGTTTATTTTTCAGCACGACTGGTCTCATTTAAAAAATATAAAACTTCATTTAAAAGGAACCGACTTTCAACTAAAAGTATGGGAAACACTTTTAAAAATTCCTATGGGTAAGTTATCTACCTATGGAAATATAGCCACACAAATAAAAAATGCAAAAGCCTCACGTGCAGTAGGTACTGCAATAGGAAGTAATCCCGTAGCTTATTTGATACCCTGTCACCGGGTAATACAATCCTCAGGCCAATTTGGAGGGTATATGTGGGGGCCAACACGCAAAGCAGCGATTATAGGATGGGAAAGCGCGAAAGAACAGAAGAATATTGAATAATGAACATCCAACTTCGAAGTTGAATATTCATTATTCGATGTTCTTCTGTTCGGCTGTTCTTTCCCACTCTGTCTTAAACCCAGAACACCAGGTCTGACAATAAACATACAAAAATGAAAACATTTATTCTCGTACACGGTTCCTGGCATAGTGCCTGGAACTGGCATAAAGTAATTCCTATCCTGGAGGCGCAGGGACATACCGCTATTGCTATCGACCTTCCGGGAATGGGAAGAGATAAAACACCAATTGAAACAGTAACCCTTCAGAAATCAGTAGATAAATTATGTAAGATGATTGATGAAGCAGATGAAAAAGTAATACTGGTAGGACATAGCAAAAACGGTATCGTTATTTCGCAGGCAGCAGAGTATCGCCCGCATAAAATAGAAAAACTTATTTACCTGGCTGCCTATCTTATTCCCAGCGGGAAAACGCAAGTTGAATATTCTGCACAGGATATAAACGGGGTATTGAAACCTTATGTTACACGTTACCCTGAAACAGGCTCACATACTTTGCAAACGGAAATTTATAAAGAAGGCCTGTACCATGATTGTGAAGACTATATTACTGAATTAGCCAAACTTTTACTAAGTCATGAAAGTGTAGCAACAGGTATTACTCCTTTGGCATTGAGTGAGGAAAATTTCGGATCGGTACCCCGTTATTATATTGAATGTACAGAAGACAGGGCCGTTACGCCCTTTATTCAACAAAAAATGTATACAGAAACTACCTGCAAAAAAGTGTACAAGATGGCAACCAGTCACTCCCCCTTTTTCAGCCAACCCGCAGCGTTGTGCGAGATTTTATTGGAGATTGCTACAGAATGATGATCTCTTTTGGAGAATTATTTACCTTCGAAAGGAAAGAAATAAGTTAATTCAACAATGTCACTGATCAGTCGTTTTTGGAAACCGGGTAAATCTGTTTTTTTGTACGCCGGAATAATGGCAGTACTGGTTTTTGCCTTAAAATGGATGCAATGGAAATACCTGATCGTTGATCATTCGATAGATATTTATGTAGGACTGATAGCTGTGTTTTTCACCTTGCTGGGCATTTGGGTGGCTTCCCAATTAGCCAAACCCAAAATTGAGACGGTAGTGGTTGAAAAGGAAGTTTATGTTGTACTCCCAGAATCATTTGTATTGAATGAGGTGGAGCTAAGGAAGCTCAACCTCACCAACCGTGAATATGAAGTATTGCAACAATTATCTAAAGGGTTAAGTAATGCGGAAATAGGAGAACAGTTGTTTTTATCGTTAAGCACGGTAAAGACCCATGTTTCAAATCTCTTCTTTAAAATGGAAGTGAAAAACCGCACACAGGCCATCGAAAAAGCCAAACGCCTCAAACTAACACCATAAGAAATCCCTCTGCGTAAACTCTTAACCCTCCCGTTCTCTGCGGTAAATAAAAACTTCAATTTATAATAAGTAAAGTGTTTTTATAGACTCCATACTCCTACTTTAGTATGAAACACCCCCTCTCGATCTATTTTGGTACTTTAGTATGAGGCCAAAGCTTGCAGTTGCAGATAGATTTGTGTAAAATTATACACGATGAAAAGGAACATTTTTATTTTCGGTCTCATTTTAGGCACAATCCTCGTGGGCCATATGCTTTATATGGTAAACCTGCTCTACACAAAACCTGATCTCAAAACCAATGATGTAGTAGGTTATGCGGCCATGATTGTGGTATTCTCCCTTACCTTCTTTGGTATCAGGAATTACAGAAATAAGGAACTCGGAGGTGTAATTAGTCTAGGGAAAGCATTTAAAACGGGTGCTTTAATTGCCCTGTTGGGATCAACCATGTATGTGTTGGTATGGTTAGGCTATTACTATCTCTTTGTACCTGATTTTATAGAAGTCTATACCGCACATGTTCTGAATGTATGTACCAGAGAGGGCGGAGATTTAGCCGCTAAAAAAGCAGAAATGGAGCAGTTTAAGGAAATGTATAAAAGTCCTTTTTTCGTTATCTTGATTACCTATTTTGAAGTATTACCCATCGGACTGGTAGTAGCTTTTATCAGCTCATTGGTTTTGAAAAGAAAAGCAAAACCGGTTGGTACATAAATGATAGCCATGCAAAAAGACATTCAACTTTACCACAAAGCGCTTGCGGCAGATGACAAATCGATCTGTGATGCTTTGTATGAGATAATCAGTGAGCAATTGGCAGACGCTGAAAATAAAATCTGGCATGGGCATCCTGTTTGGTTTCTTGAGGGGAATCCGATAGTGGGATATGATAAGCTTAAAAATTGTGTACGCTTATTATTTTGGAGTGGCGGAAGTTTTGAAGAAGAAGGTCTTGAAGAGGAGGGCAAATTTATGGCTGCTGAGAAACGATATACGGAAGCTGGACAAATCAATAAAAAAGACCTGAAAAGATGGCTCAAAAAAGCGCGTGAGATTCAGTGGGATTATAAAAATATTGTGAAACGCAAAGGGGTGTTGGAGAGGTTGAAATAATTTTTAGCCACAGATGAACAGATTGTATTAATCTGTGGCTAAACAATCCTCCTGATTATGTTCTACCTTTATAGCAGAGATGAAATTCCCCACCCATATCATTCGTGTTTTTTTCAGGTGGGTTCTTATATGTTGTATCATTGGATTATCTGCCGGTACTGCTTCTGCCTTTTTTCTACAATCCCTTGATTGGGTAACCAATTTCCGCGAAGCACATAAATGGATTATAGCCTTCTTGCCTATAGGAGGTTTGCTGATTGGTTTATTATACCATTATTATGGAAAAGAGGTTTCGGCAGGCAATAATCTGCTGATTGATACTATTCACAAACCTGATAAAATAATTCCTATCCGCATGGCACCCTTTGTATATATCGGTACCATTGTTACCCATTTATTGGGAGGCTCCGCTGGTAGAGAAGGTACAGCTTTACAGATGTCTGGTTCTATTGCAGATCAGTTGAGTAAACCATTTCATTTGTCGGAGGAAGAAAGGAAAATACTCGTTATCTCTGCTATTGCTGCCGGTTTTGGTGCTGTATTTGGAACACCCTTTGCAGGTATACTTTTTAGTTTGGAGTTATTACGTATTGGTAAACTAAGGTACACTGCTTTTTTACCTGCCGCAGCATCAGCATTACTTGCAGACCAGGTTACGCTATTATGGCAAACATCTCACACGCACTATATAATAACTACAGCTCCGGACATCACTGCAATGAATTTATTGTACACCCTTCTTGCAGGAATTGCATTCGGACTTACAGCTATGATCTTTTGCAGGGGGATGCATAGTTGCAGTAATTTGTTTAAAAGCATAATACCTTATCCTCCATTAAGACCGGTACTGGGTGGTTTAATCGTTGCTGGAGCTATTTGGTTTACCGGCACAACAAAATATATAGGATTGGGAATACCTACTATAGTTGAATCATTTGAAAATGCATTGCCTGCATATGATTTCGCTATAAAAATATTGTTTACCGTGGTTACCTTGTCTGCAGGATTTAAAGGAGGGGAAGTAACTCCTTTATTTTTTATTGGTGCACTGTTGGGAAATGCTTTATCGCTTGTAATACCAATGCCATTATCTGTTCTCACCGGTATTGGTTTTGTTGCAGTATTTGCTGGTGCAACAAACACCCCCATTGCCTGTACAATAATGGCAGTTGAATTATTCGGATTTGATATAGCTGCTTATGCTGCCATTGCTTGTTTGATTGCCTATTTTATCTCTGGCAATCACAGTATTTATGAACAACAGCTTAATGGAAAATCGAAATATGAAAAATGGAAAACTTATTTCAATTTTGATAAGTTATAAATGACCTGTCCCCAGTTTATCAATACACTTGTAGCATCGGTTAAATAATTATTTAACCAGTTAACCCTACTTATCATTTTTTTCAGTTGTGCGGTTATTATTTTTCAAAAGAATAAATAATAATTTCTATGCTAAAATCTGGATTAATAATGATGGGTATCCTGGTTGGTTTTTATGGAAATTCACAACAGGCTCAATTGTTTGAACCTGGATTAATTTCTGATGGCGGTGTTTTTGGACTCACCATATCTCCTGACGGCAATACTGCTTTATGGGTGAAGTCGAATGGAAGAAGAGATACATTGGTTATACTTCAATCCAATAAAATAAATGGTCAATGGTCAAAGCCGGTTCCTGCATCTTTCTCATCAGCAAGTGCCCAATGGAAAGATATTGATCCGATATTCAGTCCGGATGGTAAAACGGTTTTGTTTCAATCCACACGTCAGGTACCTGATCGGCCAAATAGAACAGGTTTTGATATCTGGGCGGTTGATAAAACGGCTGTAGGTTGGTCGGCTCCTTATCATCTGGGAAATACGATTAATACAGATGCTTCCGAATCTTATGCTTCAGTTACCAACAAAGGAGATGTATATTTTATGAAAGACAACCCAGCCCAGGCTGGTAATGCTGATATTTATGTTGCCAGAAAAGTTAATGGGGTATACCAAGAACCAGAAAATATTGGTTCGCCTGTTAATACAAAAAAATTTAGGGAATCGAATCCGTTTATTTCACCCGATGAAGATTATATACTTTATTTTTCGTCCGATTTAACCGGTTATGGAGAAGTTGATATCTACATTAGTTTTAGAAAAAATGGTAAGTGGTCGTCGCCTAAAAACCTCGGTGCAAAAGTAAATTCAGCATTGGCGGAGTTTTGCCCCTTTTATCATGAAAAAGAAAAGCGATTGTATTTTTCAAGACAAAAGAAAGGAGAGGGCAGGATGTATGAGGATATCTATTTTATAGATATTGATCTCAAAAAATACAATAACTAATATCTTTATAGGCTACCTCTCATGTTTTATAGTAAATGAAATATATGCAGACGCCGGTTTTTTTTGAGGGTAATATCCTGCCATGGAAAAAACTTAATGTCCTTTTTCTGCTACTCGTGATCATAACGATGTTACAGGATTTATTATCGACAGTAAGAAATAATACCAGTTATTACTGGACAGAATCATTTCTATTCAATTGCTTCTGGCTCTGGTTTATTCCCGTAATCTTTTTTATCCGGAGAAAATCATTCTTACAAATGGTGGCAAAACAGAACAGTATTGTTCTGCGATTTAGCTCTATCATTATTACGGGACTGTTATTGCATATAAGCTTATATGCTGTTATGGTAACAACGCTATCTTTTTTTCTTTTTGATCATACCTATGCCCTGCCTAAAGTAATTACGTACACACTCTCCAACGATTTATATAAATATCTGGTAGCTTATGGATTGCTGGCATTGATCATTTATAAACAAAAAACAACGGGAAAAAATATCCCGGGAGTACCAAAATACGAAGCACTAAAAGAGCTGATGCTCGAACAGGGTAAAGAAAATATACTGGTTTCCGCGGCAGAAATCATTCTTATTACGTCTGCCAGTCCTTACATAGCTATCCATACTGAAAAGAAAAAATACCTGCATACATCTACGCTCCGGAATATTGCCTTACAGCTTGACCCGGATATATTTGTAAGGGTACATAAAACTACTATTATCAATAGTCATTTTGTGCTTTCTTACCGCTCAAGGTTAAATGGTGATTATGATATAGTACTCAAAAATCAACAGGAAATCAGATTGAGCAGAAATTATGTACAGGCATTCAGGAAAATCATGACAATCAGGTCATCGGCTTAAACCATTTTTTCATCAGGATAGCCCATTTGATTTTATGATTCTTTGTGTTAACAGGAGTTTTGCCCAAAAACCTGTTATGTGCTTAATTGTTAATCGTTTCTTACTGAGTTGTTTTCTTTTTTCATTTTTTGTTTCCTGTGCCGGCCAGCAAAATGACAAAGCCGACCGGAAACATACTCCTGGCGGGAAAGTTGGTGGTAACTGTGAGGGTTGTGATATTATGTATGTTGATATGCCGGCTCAGATAAACCATACCGATACCAGTGCAGGCTGGTTTGAAAAAGGGCAAAAACTGTTGGTAACAGGTACTGTTTTCGAAAAGGATGGCAAAACACCGGCAGCCAATATACTGATCTACTACTGGCAGACCAATGCAGAGGGATATTATGTATCATCTGAGGGGCTTAACAGGAGAGCTGAAAAACATGGCCATATCCGTGGTTGGGTAAAAACGAATGAAAAAGGAGAGTATCGTATCTATACTGTTCGACCCGCCCCCTATCCCAATGATATTTTTCCTGCACATATTCATATGCTCGTAAAAGAACCGGATTTACAGAATGAATATTATATTGATGATTTGGTTTTCGATGAAGATCCATTACTAATCCCTTTTCAGAAAAAATACCCGATGGAAAACAGGGGAGGAAGTGGCATATTGAGGGTACTGCTGCAGGGTGATATCCAGATAGCAGAACATGATATCATACTCGGATTGAATATTCCTGATTATCCTGATAATACAAAGGCTGTGAGTCGTTCAGGCTTACCCATTGGTTATGATCAGCCATCTTTCATGCCATATCATGCTTACGGGCCCGATAAGGGTTCAAGGGCTTGTCCGGTTTGTAAATATGGTCGTTTCCATGGCCTGCTTTATTTTGTAGGAAATCAACCCGACTGGGTCGATATCAAACGTTGGCTTCTCTTTCTGGAAAAAGAAAGCAGTGTAAGGAAAAAATACCTGAAAGTCTATTTTGTATATGGTAATGAAAAAGAGTATAATCAGGAAAATCGTCGTAAGGAGTTGGAGAAACTAGGTAAGGACTTGGGAATAGAACAACTTGCTTTGTGTTTTGTACCTTCTTTCAGTGATACAGCATCAGAAGCAAACCTGAATAAGATTGATCCTTCGGTGAAAAATACTTTTATACTCTATAAAAACAGAAGAATCATTGATAAAAAAGTCAATTTTCAAGCTTCAGAAAAAAACTTCTCAGCGGTCATCGATATGCTTAATGCCGGTAACTCTTCTTTATTTAACCTGAAAACGATTCCCCATATCTAAAAGATGAATGTTTTATACACGATAACAAACCGCATTGATATTCATTCCCGCTCCAACAGAAGCAAACATAACAATATCGCCGGTTTGTAAGGAGTGATCGTCGAGTACACCTCTTTTCACCAGATCGTATAAAGTAGGAATAGTTGCCACGGAGCTGTTTCCCAATTTATGAATACTCATCGGCATGATATGAGAAGGCACTTCTTTTAAACCATAGAGTTTGTACAATACTTTGATAAAGCCTTCATCCATTTTTTCATTGGCCTGATGCAGAAAGAATTTTTTTACTTCGGTTACATGAACGCCGCATTTATCAAGACAATCTTTCATGGCAGCGGGTACATTTTTTATAGCGTATTCATATACTTTTCTGCCCTTCATTTTGATATAACGGATACGGGGATCTGATTCAGGGAAATTAGATTTGCCCATATAGAGATAGAAAGCTTCATCTACACAATGACTTTGAACACTTGCTGCAAGAATACCACTTTCTCCCTCTTTTGATTCAATGATGCAGGCACCTGCACCATCACTGAAAATCATGCTGTCGCGATCGTAATGATCAATTACACGGCTGAGGGTTTCTGTTCCGATAACCATACATTTTTTGGCAATGCCAGCTTTAATAAATGCATCAGCCTGTATAACGCCTTGAATCCAGCCCGGACAACCAAACAAAATATCATAAGCAACGCAGGAAGGATTGCGTATTTGTAGCGCTTGTTTAACTCGTGATGCCAGCGCTGGTAAAACATCGGTTTGAATAGTATGTTTTACCACATTGCCGAAATTATGCGCTACGATTATCTGGTCGAGGGTTTCCGGATCAATACCTGCATCTTCAATAGCATGTTTGGCTGCAATAACGGCCATATCTGAGGCATTGAATTCTGTTCCTACATATCTTCTTTCTTCAATGCCGGTAATATCACGGAATTTTTCAATGATATCATTAGGGGTTGCCACAATTTTTTCATGATCTTCCGTATAAAAATCCTGGATCGTAAAATCTCTGTTGGTCTTAATATGAGGAGGAATATAAGACCCGGTTCCTGTGATAACTGTTTTCTTTTCTGGCATTGCTATTAGAATGAGGGGTAATGCCAAATCTAATGATTATCAGTGAATTTCAAGGAGTTTTAAAATTTTTTCAGAGGAGAATGTTTAAGCCACAGATTCACAGATTATGATCGATTAATCTGTGAATCTGTGGCTTAAAAATTATAAATACTTATCGCCCTTATTTCTTTTAACCTCTGCCACGTATTCCTTAATTGACTGTTCTTTTTCTTTTTTGCAGATGAGTAGCACATCTTTAGAGTCTACCACAATAAAATCATCCAGACCCTGCAATACCAGTAATTTTTCCTTGGGGGCCGACACCATGCATTTTGTGGCATCGATTACTATTACGTTGTCGCTTGCAACGGCATTGCCGAGATAATCTTTTTCAAGGTTATCGTAAGCACTGTTCCAGGTTCCTAAATCGCTCCAGCCGAAAGAAGAAGGGATGACATAAACATTTTCTGCTTTTTCCATGATGGCAACATCTATGGAAATATTTGTACATAATGGATAGATACGGTCGATGGCTGCTTTTTCCTGATCGGTATTATAACTATCCTTAATTCCTTCAAATAGTTCAAACATTTCAGGCTGATGGTTTTCAAAAGCTTTGACCACATTTTTTGCCTGCCAAACGAAAATACCTGCATTCCAAAGAAAATCGCCGCTGCTGATAAATGTTTTGGCCAACTCAAGGTTGGGCTTTTCAGTAAAGGTTTTTACTTTATAAATGCCATCGGCAACAGTCATGCTATCGTGCTGTATATACCCATAACCTGTATTGGGATGGGTAGGAGTAATGCCTAAAGTAACGAGTGATTTAATATGGCTCACAAAATCCAATGCCTTAAGTGCTACGGCTTTGAAAGCTTCATTGTCTAATATCATGTGATCACTGGGTGCTACAATTAAGGTGGCTTCCGGATCTTTTTGTAATAGTTTAAAAGAAATATAGGCAATACAAGGAGCGGTATTTTTTCGGCTGGGCTCTGCTACTATATTTTGGATAGGAAGAGTTGGAAGTTGTTTCTGAACAATAGATACATATTCTTCTGAAGTAACAATGAATATATTTTCTTCCGGGATAAAAGTTTTATATCGCTCAAAAGTCCATTGCAAAAGCGATTTTCCGGTATGTAAAATGTCCAGGAATTGTTTTGGATAAGCTGTACGGCTCATTGGCCAGAAACGGCTACCTATTCCTCCAGCCATGATAGCCACATTATGATGTTTGTTCATTCCTTCCAAGTTTGTTGCCTCTTAGGCCATGCAATATTACAGGCTTATGGGCAATCGGGTGAAATAGTTTTGGTTAATGTGTATGTTATTATATTATGCCTTCTCTGATAAGGTCATGAATATGTAAAATTCCCATGTATTGTTTATTGGCAGTAACTACTAACTGACTAATATCGTTTTTTCGAAGTACCTCTAACGCTTCAACGGCAAGCATATCCAACTCAACTGTCTTGGGATTTGGAGAGAAAATATCTGCTGCAGTAATTTTTGTCAGGTCGTTAGATTTCTCGAGCATTCTTCGCAGGTCACCATCTGTAATAATACCCAGCACCTCATTCTGTTCGTTTACAACAGCAGTTACTCCCAATCTTTTTTCGGTTATTTCAACGATTACTTCTTTTAAACCAGTTTGTGGTAATACCTTAGGGCGTTCATTTTGACTGCAGAGATCTGAAACACGGAGGTATAAGCGTTTACCCAAATTACCTCCCGGATGATAGCGTGCAAAATCATGATCGGTAAATCCATTTAACTGCATGAGGCCAACAGCGATAACATCGCCCATTACCATTTGAGCAGTTGTGCTGCTTGTTGGCGCCAGGTTATTGGGGCATGCTTCCTGACTAACGGTGGTGTTTAAAACAAAATCAGAAGACCGGGCCAGGAAACTATCTGTATTACCAACCATACCAATAAGCAGGTTGCCGAAATTTTTAATAAGCGGAACCAGCACTTTAATTTCCGGACTCTCTCCACTTTTGCTAATCAACAAAACAATATCATCCTGCTGTACCATCCCTAAATCGCCATGAATGGCGTCTGCAGCATGCATAAACAATGCTGGTGTACCGGTCGAATTTAAAGTAGCCACAATTTTCTGAGCAACAATGGCACTTTTGCCAATGCCGCTAACCACCAAACGACCTTTACAAGCAGCCAGTTGTTGGATGATTTTATCAAATTGTGCATCAATAAAAGCAGAAAGCCCGGTTATGGATGCCGCTTCTAATGCAATAGTTTCTAATGCTGTCTGAACAATCGTTTTTTTCATGCGGAACAAAGGTAAACTTTAACAGCTAAGTGTGTGTAATCAGGCTTTTCTTTGTTAACTTCGCCATCCTTTCGAAAAAAGCTGGTCGCTTCCTCAGAAGGGCCGTTCCGCCGGAAACACTTCCTCTTGAGCCGATTGGCAAATATTAAGTGAAAATTCCGGTAAAATCAGTAACTTATATGGTTATAAAGGGTTCTCCCCGGTGCGGTAAACTGATTTGATATACATGGCAACAAGTACAAAGAAAGCCCCCGCTAAAAAGGGCACAAAAACTAAATCTGCCACATCTGGCAAAAAGATAGCCTCTAAACAACTGGCAGATGCCGGTTTTAATATCCATGAGGCATTGGAAACCTATTTTGGATTCAGAGAGTTTAAGGGAACACAGGAAAAATCGATCCGAAGCTTATTAAGCGGGCAGGATACTTTTGTTATTATGCCTACCGGTGGCGGTAAAAGTCTTTGTTACCAGCTTCCCGCTATGATCTTAGAGGGATGCGCGATCATAGTTTCTCCCCTGATTGCTTTGATGAAAAACCAGGTAGACCTTGTTCGAGGTTACAGTGAAAAAGATGATGTGGCACATTTTCTGAACTCTTCACTTAATAAAGGTCAGATTAAAGCAGTAAAAGAAGATCTTGACAGTGGCAAAACCAAGCTACTCTATGTTGCACCTGAAACTTTAACCAAACAGGAAAACCTCGAATATTTCGCCGACCTCAAAATATCTTTTTTTGCAGTAGATGAAGCCCATTGTATTTCTGAATGGGGTCATGATTTCAGACCGGAATACCGCAGACTGAGAGAGATGATGGATATCATTAATCCGGATGTACCAGTTATAGCCCTAACGGCAACTGCTACACCCAAAGTGCAAAGTGATATCGTGAAAAACCTGGGTCTTCGTGAACCCAATATTTTTATCTCTTCCTTTAACCGTACCAACCTGTATTATGAAATACAGCCCAAGATAAAGAAAGACCAAACGGTTAAACATATCGTCAAATTCATTAGTCAACATAAAGGGAAGAGTGGAATTATTTACACACTTAACCGGAAAACGACTGAAGAACTGGCTGAATTACTGGTAGCCAATAATATTAAAGCCGTAGCTTATCATGCAGGTCTCGATCAAAAAGTAAGGGCCGACAGGCAAGACCAGTTTTTGAACGAAGATGTACAAGTGATCGTTGCTACCATTGCTTTTGGAATGGGTATTGATAAACCGGATATCCGCTTTGTGATTCACTTTAATATCCCTAAATCTATTGAAAACTATTACCAGGAAACGGGTAGAGCAGGCAGGGACGGATTAGAAGGAATCTGTGTATTATATTATTCGCATAAAGATGTTGCCAAGCTAGAACACCTGATGCGCGATAAACCTTTGAGTGAAAGAGAAGTAGGGGGTCAGCTAATAGATGAAACAGTGGCCTACGCAGAAAGCTCAGTATGCCGCAGAAAAATACTGCTGCATTATTTCGGAGAAACCTGGGAAGAAAAAAACTGTGGCAACTGCGATAACTGTCGTAATCCGAAAGAAAAAATTGAAGTAAAAGAAGAAGTAGTTCAGGTGCTCAAAACGATTAAGGCACTTGATGAAAGATTTATTGCAGATTATGTAATCAGTGTATTAACAGGAAAACTTACACCCCAAATCAGCATGTTCCGTCATGATAAACTGGATGTGTTTGGTATTGGGAAAGATAAAGAACTGCATTTATGGAACAGCCTTGTTCGACAGATGATGCTGGAGAACCTGATCAGAAAAGATATTGAAGAATATGGCCTGTTAAAGCTTACTGAAAAAGGGGAGAAATATTTAAAGAAACCGGCTTCCTTTAAAATTGTGCTGAATAACCTTTTCGAAGACGCCAATGCTGATGACGAAGAAGGAGAAAATGGCACGCAAACAGGAGCAGCTGCAGACGATAAGCTTTTCGAAATGCTTAAAGAACTGCGTCAGAAAGAAGCAAAACGCAAAAATCTTCCTCCCTTTGTTATATTCCTGGAAACCTCTTTGCAGGATATGGCAACACTTTATCCCACTACCCTTGAAGAGCTGGATAAATGTCAGGGTGTTAGTAAAGGTAAAGCCCTTAAATATGGTAAACCATTTGTAGAAATGGTTGCTAAATATGTAGAGGAAAATGATATCGAAAAGCCGGATGATTTTGTCATGAAAAGCGTAGCCAACAAAGGCAACAACAAAATTTATATCATCCAGAATGTCGATAAAAAAATTCCATTGGAAACAATCGCCCGCAATAAAAGCCTGCGCCTCGATGAGCTCCTTGAAGAAATGGAAACTATCGCGGCCAGCGGTACCAAACTAAACCTCGACTACGCTATCGACGAGTGGTTGGATGAATACGATCAGGAAGAAATCATCGAATATTTTAAAAACTGTGAAACATCGTCCTTGCAGATTGCACAGCAGGAATTAAGTGACAATGATTATTCCTGGGAACAGCTAAAAATTATGCGCATTAAGTTCCTGAGTGTTTACGGAAATTAAAACCTCTGTTCCTTCAGTGCCATTCTGTGCTTTCAGTGGCATTAATAATTGCCACTGAAAGCACAGAATGGCACTGAAATAAGGGGAGTAAAAAAATCTCCATTTTATGTTTAAGTGCCTGTTCGGATTATTAACTATTATACTGTTTTCATTCTCCCCCGCTGAACCTCTACGCTTACTCAGTTATAATATCCGCAATGCAAAAGGCATGGATAATATTACCGATTACCAGCGCATCGCCGATATCATTACAAAATCAAAAGCTTCCATTATTGCTTTGCAGGAACTGGATAGTGTTACCAGGAGAAGCCAGGGAGTAGACGTACTGAAACAATTGGCTGAAACAACTGGTATGTATGGAACCTATGGAGCAGCAATTGCATTTCAGGGTGGTAAATATGGGGTAGGAGTATTATCGAAAGAAAAACCTTTGGCGCAAAAAACAATCCCACTGCCTGGTACAGAAGAAGCAAGGGTATTACTGGTTGTTGAGTTTAAATCTTACCGGGTCTTTTGCACGCATTTTTCCTTAACAGAGAAAGACAGAATCAGTTCCATAAAAATTATTGAACAGGAATTATTGGCCAGTAAAAAGCCTGTTCTGTTGTTAGGCGATTTGAATGACACACCTGCCAGCAATACAATGCAGTTACTGCAACAGCCCTTTCAATTGTTAAGCGGTGATGCTTTTACTTTTCCTTCCAATAACCCGGACCGTTGTATAGACTATATCCTGGCCCATAGTCAATCAAAAATACCGGTGATTAAAACCGAAGTACTTGAAGAGCCGGTCGCATCAGATCATCGGCCACTGCTGGTTGAGTTGAAGTTTTAGTTTTATGGAAACTATTGGTATAATCATCTTATTAAAAAAGACTGATTATGGCAGAAATACAAAGCGCGGAAAGCAGGAACCGTAAAGGACTGCACCGCAATAAGAAACTATCTACCCGTGTTGATCTTACCCCGATGGTTGATCTTGGTTTTCTACTGATTACCTTTTTCATCTTCACAACAACCATGAGTGAACCTTCAAGTATTGTGATGCCTTTGCCGGATGAAAATGATACAAAAAATCCTTCACTTGCAGGTGAAAGAAAAACCATTTCATTATTACTGGATGGCGACAATAATATACTATATTATGAAGGTAATAATGACAAAGATTTACATTACACAGACTATAGCAGTAAAGGATTAAGGGCTGTTTTGCTGTCTAAAATCAGACAGGTAAAAATGGAATTTGGTATCGACGCAGAACCAATCGTACTCATCAAACCTTTAGCAGCATCAAGCTATGGTAACCTGGTAAATGTGCTGGATGAAATGATGATTAATGGTGTGAAAAAGTATATGCTATTAGATCACCAAAAACAAACTCACCAGTAACTTTCACACAGCTCTGCGAAACCTCCATCCCTCCGTGCCTCTGCGGTGAAAATCCTACGTATTCATCCAAAAAACGAACCTCCCAAAACCCACTCAGCCTTTTTACCATAAAATTCACCCCCAAAGTCCCTACTTAATGCAGCAATGGCACCAAATTTGGTGTCAATATTATACATCCCCCTGAGCCATTATTCCGTAATTGTAAAAAAAGGAGGGTTATGTATATCCAGCATTTACAACCAAATATCATCAATGAAGACAGTTACTTAACTGTAATGTCTGAGCGTACCGGTAATCTGGTACTCAAAGTGTTGGATGTTGACGGACATATGGCCAAGACCATTGTAGAAGATGTAAGCGAGGGGTTACAGCAACTGGTTATTAACCTTGGCGATCTGGCTAGTGGCAATTATATCTTGAATGCATTCAGTGGCGATGTGTTCATCAAAGCCATTCGTTTCAGTAAGAAATAGTGGTTATTATTTTTAGCCTCGACGTTACCGATTCTGCAATTTATAGGCGTTTACCCTTTCTTTAACATTATCCCGCACACTTAAATAATACAGGTTGTAATCTCCGACATGATAGTTCTTGGTGGTGAAAAAAATATTTCCAAAGAACCTCGGTTTGGCGGTCCAGATAACACCATCTGCATTATTTGCACCGGCAATTTTCTTTACCAGTTGATTAAAATTAGTTACAATTCCACCCTTATTTGTTTGCCTTGATGCAGTAGTATCATTGATACTCCAGGTAAGCGGATTGGTTACAATGGCTTTATTGGTTTCTTTTAATACATAATCAGGTTTATATCCTTCCTTAAAAGTTCGCCAGCTTAATATACAGCCTGTTTGTGCCGGACTTTCGCATGGTTTAAGGGAAGAGAACCAATTTTCTTCAACAGGAATGCCTACCAGATAGGCGGCCACTAATTTTTGCTGGATACTCGTTCCATCAAAAAATGTTTTTACCAGTTGCTTACCATGGGTTGTTCCCTGACTGTGGGCCGCAATAATAACGGGCCTGCCATTATTATAATATTGGAGATAATATTCAAAAGCAGCTTTAATGTCGGCATAGGCCAGGTCGAATGCACGTAATGCCTCTGTTGTATCTGCTGCTGTTACGGGGAAATAGGCACTAAGATTAGCCTGTCGGTACCTTGGGGCAAATATTCTTCCTGCTTCATTAAAAATACTGGCCTGGTATAAAATGGTACTGTAATCGGTTTTAGCAGCCAGTTCGGTATTGTTAATAGGCGCATTCCATCCTAATGGTCTGGTTTCATCCGTGTAAGTGGTAGGGTGAATAAAAAATACGTCGATACTGGTATCTGCGCTGTAATGCTTACGTAATGGCTTAGGAACGCTGTCTGACGGGTCTTTTTTATAAGGGTGTGCCGCCCAATAATCGAGCTTACTATAATCGGGTGCATTGGGTGAATCAGGTATTGTATACCTGGTTGCGTATTTGTGGTATTTATTGCTACATGCACATAATAATATCATGCAGTATAAAAGCACGGAGTATTTCATACGCTAAAGTTGATAAAAATACCTGAAACATAGGCTTTGTCTACATACTACCATAAATCGAACTAGTTTTGTATTTTTCCAGACGGTTGAAAACGGACCATTATTATTCACCCTAAAATAAGTGTTATGGCTATACCCGTAGTAGATTTAGCAGCGTTTTTGAGTGGCGACCCTCAGCGTAAAGCAGCTTTTGTAGAAGAACTTGGTAAAGCGTATGAAGAAGTAGGTTTTGTTGCAGTAAAAAACCATGGAATTCCTGATGAACTGATTGCACATCAATATGAATATGTTCAGCAGTTTTTCTCCCTGCCACTCGAGAAAAAATTACAGTATGAAATACCGGGCTTAGCCGGACAAAGAGGCTATACCAGTTTTGGACGCGAACATGCCAAAGGCAGTGAGGCACCGGATCTGAAAGAATTTTTTCAGTATGGTCAGACAGTTGAAAATGATGATCCGATTAAAAGTGAATACCCGGATAATGTGGTAGTTAAAGAGGTTGAGCCATTGAATAAAACACTTTTTGATGCGTATCGAAGTTTTGAAAAAAGTGGTCGTGCTTTGTTGCAAGCCATAGCATTGTACCTTGGTCTTGATGAAAATTATTTCGACACACATATAGCAAATGGTAATTCCATTCTACGTTGTATTCATTACCCACCCATTACACAGGAACCCAAAAGTGCCATAAGGGCTGAGCAGCATGAAGATATTAACCTGATAACCTTGCTGGTAGGCGCTTCAGCAGATGGCTTACAAATTCTTACCAAACAGGGCGACTGGGTAAACGTAACTTCTTTACCGGAACAGATTGTGGTGAACGTAGGAGATATGCTTCAGCGATTAACCAATAATAAACTACGTAGTACTACCCATCGGGTTGTTAATCCACCAAGAGAACATTGGCATACCAGCAGATTCTCCATGCCATTTTTCCTTCACCCAAGAAGTGAAATGAGTCTGGCTTGTTTGGAAAGCTGTATTGATGATACCCGCCCAAAAGCCTATCCCGATGCAACAGCCGGTGAGTATTTGGATGAAAGGTTGAGGGAGATAGGGCTTAAGAAATAAGGAATAAGAAATAAAGAATAAGAGAATAGCAGTTTACATAACTTTCTCATTTGTTGTTCCCTATTTCTTATTCCTTATTTTTTTGCTATTTTTCAGGTTCATTAACTCCCCCGTTTATACTTGATACTACTACGCCATATCCCATTTTTGCGTGCAGTACTCTGGCATAGTCTTACGGCTTTTGGTGGGCCGCAGGGGCATATGGGTATGATGATGAAAACTTTCGTGCACCAGCGCAGGGATGTTACTGAAACCGAATTGATGGAATACAATGCCTTCTGTCAATTACTTCCCGGAGCTTCCTCAACCCAAACACTTACATTAATCGGATATAAAAGGGGAGGTGTTCCACTGGCAGTGCTTACCTTATTGATCTGGATCACACCGGCTTGTATTTTAATGGGAGGATTGTCTTTTTTATTGGAATACTTTAGTAATAATGCCATAAAACCCGGATTCTTTGTCTTTATTCAACCAATGGCCATTGGGTTTATTGCTTATTCAACTTATCGCATTTTCGGGTTGGCCGTGCATAATACCATCACCAGGGTTATTATGGCACTTGGATCCTTGGCTACTTTTCTGTTTTTCAAAACGCCATGGATATTTCCTGCATTGATTGTTGCAGCAGGTATTGCAACAAATTTTAGTGATAAACGAATACCAGAAAAAGATACACCCCCCAAGAAAATAAAATGGGGCAATATCCTTATCTTCTTTTTACTTTTTGGTATTGCAGGTTATGTATCAGAAACAGCAACCAGACAAAACTGGGAGAATAGAAAAGCCATCAACCTTTTTGAAAATGCTTATCGTTTTGGTAGTCTCGTTTTTGGCGGTGGTGATGTAATGATGCCATTGATGTATGAACAATATGTAACCCGTCCGGAAACAAAGAGGATACAGGAAACAAAAAGGGATGTATTGAAGATGTCGAAAGAAGATTTTTTAACAGGTTCGGGTATGGTTCGTGCTATTCCCGGTCCGGTATTTTCTATCGGTGCTTTTACAGGAGGCATGGTATTAAAGGAGCAAGGTAATTGGTGGCAACTGATGGGCTGTTTCATTGGAGCCATTGCTATTTTCCTGCCCAGTGCTTTGTTGGTGCTCTTTTTTTTCCCTGTCTGGCATAACCTCAAACGCTATGTGGTAATTTTTAGGTCATTGGAAGGGATAAATGCGGCTGTTGTGGGTATTATGACGGGCGCCACTTTTTACCTGATGAAAGATACCTTTCTAATATCCATTTTTGAGGGCCGATATATAGCCATACTCGATATACTAATCATAGCGCTTACGTTCTTCCTGCTACAACTAAAACGGATACCGGCACCCTTTATAGTGGCGGGTTGTTTGTTGCTTGGTTACCTTATTCACTAATATACCACACGGCTTATTTGGTGCATTTGCAAGCCCAAAACCTACTATTCGTGGCATTTTACCGGCCCAATTTGTAAAAAAACGTATATTAGAGGATGGTCACATTAGCAATCTACAACCTGAAAGGTGGGGTAGGCAAAACGGCTGCTTCCATCAATCTGGCATATTTATTTGCCAAAGAAGGATATAAGACATTGGTATGGGATCTTGATCCACAGGGTTCCTCTTCCTTTTATCTGGGTGCCAGTGCAACGGTAAAAAACGAGTCGAAAAAACTGCTCAACAGTGAGATGGAACTGGCAGATGCCATTCAGCCCACTGCATATGAAAACCTCGATATCATTCCTGCAGATATCTCTGCAAGACATGCAGACATTTTATTGAATGAAATGAAGCAGTCGCGCAGAAAAGTTCAATCCCTTCTTGCCCCACTAAAAAAAGAGTATGCGATTGTGATATTGGATAGTCCACCAGGCATTTCCGTATTACATGATGCAATATTTGTAGCGGCCGATTGGGTGCTGATGCCTAATATTCCGACTACTTTGTCGATCAGGTCATATGAAACAGTAGATAATTATTTCAAGGAAAACGACCTTGAACGTGGTAAGATCAAATGCTTTTTCAGCATGGTTGACCACCGGAAAAACCTGCATCATGAAGTGATGAATGAATTTTATAAAGACAAGTTTTTCCTGAAAAGCTATATACCATACCTGAGCGATGTAGAAAAAATGGGCGTACATGCTGCGCCACTGGAAACATTTGCGGCCAGTAGTTATGCGGCTCAATGTTATCGCGATTTATGGAAAGAAATAAGGAAAACCTGTATTGAATAACGATTGATGGTATTTAATACCCTTATCTACTAAATTAACCCTGGTATATGGAAAGACATCTTTCGTCGTGGTACAGCCCGGCTCTGGGCAAAGAAATGCCAATTGCATCTTATGGACATTATGGATTTGCGCTTTTACTTATACCTACTGCAGCCGCTGATTATCTTGAATACGAACGTTTCCAACTGATTGATGCGCTGGCTCCTTATATCAATAGCGGTAAACTACGTGTATTCAGCATAGACAGCATGAATAAGGAGAGCTGGATGAATAATGAAATGGAACCATCACATAAAGCCATTCGACATAACCAGTTTAATGAATATGTTTTTAATGAAGTAGTTCCTTTTATCCGAACCAATACAAGTAATGAAACCATGGTTTATACCTGTGGAGCATCTTTTGGTGCTTTGCACGCTATGAATCTTTTTCTAAAAAGACCAGATATTATCAATGGTGCTATTAGCATGAGTGGTGTATATGATCTTACAGAATATACCAAAGGTTTTTGGGATGAACAGGTTTTTTATAATAGTCCGGAACATTATCTTCCCACACTAAATGATCCCTGGTACCTCGAAAAAATAAAAGCCAGCCATCATATACATATCTATACCGGCAGTGGTTCCTATGAAGATCCCAATGCTTCAAAAAGATTTGCAGGCATTCTCTACAATAAAGGTATCTGGTACGATCTTGATGTTTGGGGAGCCGACATCAACCACGACTGGCCTACCTGGCGCACGATGTTGCCTTATATTATTGATGTGAAGTTTTGAAGATAGTCCATAGAAAAACTTCCTTCTATGGTCCATGGACTATCGACTATGGTCCTCCCCCATACCTGCAAAAACCTCGTTAATTCCTGCTCAATTTGTGGCAATCTGCCATTCCTGTTTTAATATTACAGTTCAATTGTTGGGTTTGAAGAAAAAGCTACTAATTCTACTCTTTTGTTTTACTGCATGCATGGTTTTTAGTAGCCGTCAACTATATGCGCAGTTTATCACTATATCGGGTAATGTTTATGACTTAAGTGCCAGAAGGCCACTCGAAGCAGTAGCTGTATTGAGTACTTCAGGGCGCGGAACAATTACTGATTCAATGGGTCACTATCTCATTGTTGTTCCTACAACTGACTCTATATGGTTTTCTTTGATTGGTAAATCAACCATGAAATATCCAGTTGATACAATCGTCAATACGGATAACTTCAATGTAATGATTCATGTACGTGCCAATGAATTACCTGAAGTTAAAGTGCGTAATAATTATTATAAACTCGATTCAATCCAGAACCGGCGCGATTATGCCAAAGCTTTTGATTTTAAAAAACCCACTTTACGCCTGAGTAATAATCCCAATTATAATCCAGGAGGGTTAACGGTTGGTTTTGATCTAGTAGAGCTGATCAATATGTTCCGTACCCGCCGAAACCGCAATATGGAATTTTTGCAGAATAGGCTATTGGAACAGGAACAGTCTAAGTATATAGACAGGCGTTTTAGTAAAAAATTCGTGCGGGAAATAACCTTCCTGAATCCTCCGGAAATTGATAGTTTTATGAAAAGGTATCGCCCGGATTATGAATTACTAACCCAGATGAATGATCTGGAATTGGGTTATTATATTGGAAAATGTTATGAGCAGTATAAATCATTAAGGTATAACTGGAGAGGTGCTTTGCGAAGGAGAGATGAATAGCCTTTTTATTAAGCTATAAATATGAAACAACTTTTTCTCTCTGCAATCATGCTAATTGCATTAAAAGGTGTAACGCAAGATAGAACAGGCGTTTGGAGAGGGGTTGTTATATTCGGTCAAAATGGGTTCAGTGCTACTCAAACTTTTTTGCCCTCAATCAATAATACTTTAAGAAACGGAAAAGTATTAAACGAAAGTACCCGGTCTGGACGACAGTACATTAACGGGAATCCTGAATTTGAAACCAAGGCCAAGCTCGAGATTGTTCAGCTAGACGAACGGATGCTTGCGCAGCTTACTTCTTATAGTGAGGACAACTGTCTGATAACGATGTATGAGTTTTATGTTCGTCCCACCCCCAAAGAATATTATAAATACCACTTGCAGGCTAAATCGGTCCTGGTAAATGAAACCATACGAAAAGCAGATCTCTTTGATTTGCGTGGCAATTTTAAACAAACCGATTCCGGATATATTTTTTATGGGATTTGGGAAGATCCTTTTGGCAGAAAAAGGTATGGTACTTTTTACTTTTCTGCATCCGAAGAGTTCCTTGGTATAAATCCAGAATTGTGGCATAAATTTCTGAAGAAAAATGCCCAAACGGATGAATCTAAATTATCACCTGGATTACATTATAAACCGAACCCCATTTTAGATACCCTTGTAACCGAAGAAATTGCCGTGTATGGTAACCTGGTAGAGAATGGATTGACAGATCAGGATACTTTGAGTATCTGGTTAAATGGTAAGCTTATTGAAGATGATATAGTACCCGGTAAAAAGCCATATCATTTCAGGATTAACCTGGGACAGGAAGAATGGAACCATATCACCATTCGATGTAAAAGTGAAGGAAAGGAAAAAGGTGCCGGTGTTCACCTCAATCTGAAATTCGGAGAACAACAACTGAAATATAATCTTGCTCTTTACCAGTACCAGCAGTCTGATTGGGTCATCAGACGCAAAATTCGGTGAAAGTCGAATCCATATCGGCAGATAACGTAATGATATGATGTTGTGTATTATTGCAAATGATTCTTGCCAATGGCTAATGCTTGCAGCCTGAGGCTTATGGCTTACAGCTTCTAATTTCTTCCCATCCATTCATCCCAGGAAGCAACAACAGAGTCCAATTAGTTTTATCTTTAACCGCTTTAAATCTTATGCCTTGAAAAGAATGTATCCTTTGCTGCTTGCCGGGTTTTTTGTGATATCCTGCAAAAGCAAAAAAGAAGAACCTCGTCAACAGAATAGCGGTCCCCAATCTGTCATAGTAGATGTTATAATTGCAGGTAAAAACAATATTTCAAATATTGTGGAAGTGAATGGTTCAGTAGTAGCCAATGAATCAACCAATCTTCAGCCTGAAGTTAGCGGTAGGTTAACCTACCTCAATATTCCGGAAGGGGCAAAGGTTACGGAGGGAACTGTTTTGGCTCGCATAAACGACGCAGACTTACAAGCCAGTACCCAAAAAGTAAAAGTTCAGTTAGAGCTTGCACAAAAAAATGAAGAACGTCTTCGCAAACTATTATCTATCGGCGGTATTAACCAGGCTGATTACGATGCAGTGCTCAATCAGGTAAATACATTCAAAGCTGACCTGGATATCCTCAAGGCACAAATTGATAAAACCGTTTTGAAGGCGCCGTTTACCGGCGTACTGGGTTTGCGAATGGTAAGTCCGGGTACCTATGTAACACCTGCCACTGTTCTGGCTACACTACAGCAAACCGATCGGGTAAAAATTGACTTTACCATTCCCGAAGCTTATACAGACCTGATAGGAAAAGGCAAAACTGTCAACATAAAAACTACTGGAAAAGATGTATTAAAGAAAGCAGTGATTATTGCAACAGAACCTCAAATAGATGCTACCACACGGAACCTTAAAGTAAGGGCACAGCTTGATGGAGCAAATATTAATCCTGGTGGATTCGTAAAAGTTTTATTGGAAACCGGTGGACAAAACAACAGTATCCTGGTTCCAACAAATGCAATTATTCCAGATGCTAAAGCCAAAAAAGTGGTGGTTGTAAAAAATGGCAAAGGAAAACTTACAGATATTGTAACTGGCTTACGTGTAAATGGACTGGCAGAAGTGTTAAGTGGATTACAGGTAGGTGATAGTATTGCGGTATCTGGTGTACTATTTGTTCGCCCTAATTCATCATTAAAAGTAAGGAGTGTAAAACAGATTGAAGAGTTTGCGGGTAATCAACCATAGTGGTTGATGCAGCAAACATCTTTTCTTTCACTCATTAACGTGGCTAAACCATGAATATTTCAGAACTATCCTTAAAGCGCCCCATTCTGGCAACGGTGATGAATATCCTCATCGTGTTGTTTGGTGTGGTTGGTTATACTTTCTTATCGGTACGTGAATATCCTGCAATTGATCCTCCCATTGTAAACGTACGTACTGCTTATGCCGGGGCCAATTCAGATATTGTTGAGAGCCAGATTACCGAGCCATTGGAAAAATCAATCAATGGTATTCCGGGTATCCGAACCATTACTTCTTCAAGTTCTAATGGATCGAGTAATATCACGGTAGAATTCAATATTACAGAGGACCTCGAAGCTGCAGCCAATGATGTGAGGGATAAAGTGAGTCAGGCCGCCCGTAACCTGCCACAAGATATTGATGCGCCACCAGTGGTAAGTAAAGCAGATGCCAACAGCGATTTTATCGTTTTAATGGCCGTGCAAAGTCGTACAAAAGGTTTATTAGAACTAAGCGATTATGCAGAGAATGTACTGGTGGAAAGATTACAAACTATTCCGGAAGTAAGTGCGGTAAATATATTCGGACAGAAACGTCCGGCAATGAGAATATGGATAGATCCTGATAAACTGAATGCCTATAATATTTCGTTTGCAGACATTCGCAATGCATTAAACAGAGAAAACGTAGAAATTCCATCCGGAAAAATTTATGGAGAGAATACAGAGATGACCATAAGGGCGCTCGGTAGACTTCAATCAGAAAAAGATTTTCGCGACCTGATTATTTTTGAAGATGTAAGAGGAATTATTCGTTTGAGTGATCTGGCAAAAGTTGAAATAGGCCCCGAATCAGAAGAATTCAGTTGGCGATTAAATGGGGTAAATGCTGTTGGACTAGCCATTATTCCACAACCAGGGGCAAACTATATTAAGATTGCTGATGAGTTTTATAAACGTATAGCAGATATTCAGAAAAGCCAGAAAGGAGATTTTGAATTAACGACTTTGATTGACCAAACAAAAAATGTACGCCGGTCAATTAAAGAAGTAGAAGAAACATTGTTGATTTCTTTTAGCCTTGTAGTATTGGTAATCTTTTTCTTCTTTAGAAACTGGCTGATAGCTATACGCCCGCTTATCGATATTCCAATTTCACTGGTGGCTACCTTTTTCATCATGTATATCGCAGGCTTTTCTGTGAATGTATTAACACTGTTGGGTATTGTGCTTGCAACGGGTCTGGTGGTGGATGATGGTATTGTAGTAACCGAGAATATATTCCGAAAACTTGAAAGCGGCTTACCGATTCGTAAGGCAGCATTGGAAGGCAGTAAGGAAATTTTCTTTGCGGTAATCTCAACATCCATAACGCTGGCTGTGGTATTCTTGCCGGTAATATTCCTGGAAGGCTTTGTAGGAAGCCTGTTCCGTGAATTTGGTATTACTGTAGCTGCAGCCGTATTGGTATCTGCGTTCGTGTCCTTAACCATTACACCCGTACTGAATGTTTACTTGAATAAGAAAGATGCTGGTCATGGTAAGTTTTATGAAAAAACCGAACCCTTTTTCCGTGGCATGGAAAATGGGTATAAAAGAATGCTTACCGCATTTCTTAAGGTTCGATGGATGGCATGGGTAATTGTTTTAGTTTGTTTGGGAGGAATTTATGTGATAGGTTCTAATCTCCAAAGTGAATTGGCTCCCTTGGAAGATAGGAGCAGTATACGATTCCAAATGTCGGGTCCGGAAGGCGCCAGTTATAGTTATATGGTAGATGTAGGGAATAAGCTGATTGATTATCTCTCTGATTCTATACCCGAGAAAAGTTTTGTTTTTGCTGCTGTTCCTGGTTTTGGTAATGGGGGTATCAACAGTGGTACTGCGCGGATTTCTTTTGTTGATCCAGATAAGAGAAAAAGAAGCCAGAGTGATATTGTAAAAGCCATCAGTAAAAAACTACCTCAATTCAATAATGCCAGAATTTTTCCAGTGGAGGAACAGACAATATCTGTTGGATTAGGCTCACGCGGGTCATTACCTGTTCAGTTTATTTTGCAGAACCTTGATTTTGAGAAGATCAAAGAAGTAATCCCGAAGTTTTTAGATGAAGCCAAAAAAGATAAAACATTTGCCAACGTTGATGTAAACCTGAAATTCAATAAACCTGAATTACAGCTCACCATCGACCGGATTAAAGCAAAGGACCTTGGACTTTCCATTTCCGATGTGGCGGATGTAGTATCGAGTGCATTCAGTGGAAGAAGGCTGGCATATTTTATCATGAATGGTAAACAATACCAGGTAATTTCTCAGGTGGAGCTAAAAGACAGACAGGAGCCGGGTGATATTTCAAATTTATATGTTAGAAATAACCGCGGAGAAAATATACCGCTTACTTCTGTGGTTAAGCTGGAAGAGAATTCAAATCCACCAACCCTCTATCATTACAACAGATTTAAAGCCGCAACAATTTCAGCATCGCTGGCCGAGGGTAAAACAATTGGTGACGGTGTAAAAGCAATGCAGGCAATCGGTGATAAGTTGCTGGATGAAAGTTTTCAAACAGCACTAGGTGGTGCTTCCCGCGACTATGCAGAGAGTTCTTCAAATACTTCCTTTGCATTCGGACTGGCATTGGTGCTCATATATCTTGTACTTGCTGCACAGTTTGAAAGCTTCAAAGATCCTTTCACGATCATGTTAACGGTTCCATTGGCATTAGCAGGTGCTTTGCTCAGTTTATGGTTGTTTGATCAGACACTGAATATTTTCTCTCAAATTGGTATGATTATGTTGATAGGGCTGGTAACCAAAAACGGTATTTTGATCGTGGAGTTTGCCAACCAGAAAAGAGAGTTTGGATTAAAGAAACGGGAGGCGGTAATTGAAGCATCGGCTCAACGTTTGCGTCCTATCCTGATGACAAGTTTGGCAACAGCCTTAGGGGCACTACCTATTGCAATGAGTATAGGTGCAGCCGCTACCAGCCGAATGCCACTGGGTATTGTTATTGTGGGTGGAATCATGTTCTCCCTTGTATTAACCCTCTTCGTTATTCCGGCCGTTTACACGTTTATCTCGGGTAAGCATGAGGCTAAGAAGATTGATATAGCAGATTAGCTGCTAGCCGCTAGCTTCTGGCTGCTAGCGATTGGGGTATTTACCAAAACTTGGTAAATACCCTTTTCTTTTTTGGAAAAGCAGGTGATTCTTGATAGTATATTTTCACTAACATAGAAATCAACTATTTAAGAATAATTACTAGCAGGTAGTAGCCATTGCTGTCCCGAGAAATTAAACTGCGAGCTGTAGGTGTCGCGTATGATGGAACACAGATCTTCATGATTTTCAGGATTTATCATGATAGATCTTGAAAATCATGAAGATCTGTGTTCTATTAATAGGAGATAGTGCATTTACAGCAATCACATATTTCTTTAAGCAACTGACTTTAAATTTTCTAATTCGCAAGCGACCGTCAAGGCTTGTAGCTTGCGGCTTGAAGCCAATCTACCTGTACAACAATAGCTAATGGCTAGCATCTTTCTCCCCATCCTGTCGTATTTTTGCAGTAGAAACATAATATTATGAAAAGCGCAATTGCAGATATCAGGAAAGATTATAAGCAACACTCACTTGATGAGGCCGATGTTGCGGCAGATCCATTTGAGCAGTTTGATAAATGGTGGAATGATGCTATTGCTGCGGAAGTAGAAGAAGTAAATGCCATGACATTGGCTACTGCATCTAAAGAAGGCATTCCATCTGCACGAATCGTTTTATTGAAGGGGTATGATAAGCATGGTTTTGTGTTTTTTACCAATTATGAAAGCAATAAAGGGAAAGCATTGTTGGACAATCCGCATGCTGCACTTGTTTTTTTCTGGAAGGAATTGGAGCGGCAGGTAAGAATTGAAGGAAGGGTTGAAAAAGTTAGTGCTGAGGAAAGCGACGAATATTTCCTATCCAGACCCGAAGGAAGTAGAATTGGTGCATGGTCATCGCCACAAAGCGCAATTATTGCCAACAGAACAATTATTGAAACCAATGTAACTCAATACACCAAGCGGTTTGAAGGTCATGAAATACCGCGGCCAGACCATTGGGGAGGATATAGGGTTATTCCAACCTCATTTGAATTTTGGCAAGGAAGAAGTAGCAGGTTACACGATCGGTTTCAGTATAAAAAAGAAAATACGCAATGGTTGCGTAACCGATTAGCACCCTGATAAACTCAGTGTTTTACAGATATGAATTTTATGAGGTTACTTTCATAACTAAACATCAGTTCAATCAGCCAGTCATTTTGTTTAATGATGGCATAGGGCACAGTTTTTTTATTAACAACTCTATTCCCTTTCATGATAATATCTGCTGGATTGAACAGTCTATCAATATTATCATAAGTAAGCTCAGGGGTTAATTTTGCATCTCCTATTTGTACCACCCCCTGGTATAATGCATGTTTCTTATTCCTTAAACGATTCGGTAAATCATGTTTGGGCTCTATGCTCATTTGAATCAGTACTTCTTCAACCTGGTATCCTGGGGCGGATAATGAAACACTTACTGCTTCTTCCTTATATATCAACATGTGATGTTTGGTATCGTTTTCCAGTTTTTTTCCTTGCTCATGTGTTCTTATCAGAAACCGGTACTTTCCCTTTGCTCCAATAGCATCATCTATCATTGCTTTATTGGCTGGGTTACTAATTGGCTTGTTGTTTATCAATAGGGTTCCTTCTGACAATTCAATTTTATTTTGGGAATATCCGGAAAGGAAGATGAGTATGGTTGTAAACAGGAATATTAATCTCATAATCAAATATAAAAAAAAGTAATGTAAATTTAGTTACACAAAAAAAAGGCACTTTTTTAGAGTGCCTTTTTTTTGTGAGTTGAAAGTATTTTATTTTCTGCTCATTACTTTTTCTGCAGCAGCAACTATAAAAGGTGTATCTAAACCATATTTAGCCAGCAGTTCATTAGGCTTACCACTTTCACCAAAAGTATCATTGGTGCCGATGTATTCAATTGGAACCGGGCAATGTTTAGCTGCTACTTGCGCAACAGCGTCACCCATACCACCGATGATATTGTGTTCTTCAACAGTTACGGCGCATTTGGTTTTACTGATAGAGGCAATAATTGCCGCTTCATCTAAAGGCTTGATCGTATGCAGGTTGATGAGTTCAACACTGATTCCTTTTTCTTCCAGTATTTTTCCGGCTTCAATGGCTTTCCATACCATGTGACCACAAGCGAAAATAGAAATGTCAGATCCTTCACTCATTTTCTGCGCTTTACCAATAACGAAATCACTTCCGTCTTCTTTAGTAAAATTGGGCCATTTTGGACGACCAAAGCGAAGATATACTGGTCCGTGGTGATCAGCTATAGCTTTAGTAGCAGCTTTGGTCTGGTTGAAATCGCAAGGCACAACTACGGTCATACCAGGCAGCATTTTCATCAATCCAATATCTTCCAGTATCTGGTGTGTAGCGCCATCTTCACCCAGGGTAAGGCCTGCATGAGAGGCACAGATTTTTACGTTCTTATCGCTATAAGCTATGCTCTGACGAATCTGATCGTAAACACGTCCCGTGCTGAAATTTGCAAAGGTTGTAGTATAAGGTATTTTACCACCAATGGTTAAACCGGCTGCAATACCGATCATATTGGCTTCTGCAATACCACACTGTATAAAACGATTAGGAAAATCCTTGATAAACGGACCAAGTTTAAAAGAACCTGCAAGGTCAGCAGTTAATACTACCACATTTTCATTCTCTTTTGCCAGTTCATGGATGCCCTCACCAAAACCACCACGGGTTTCTTTTTCATTGAGCACCTGGATGTCTTTAAGTTTCATACTTGTGTATTGTTTTGTAAGTCTTTGCAAAGAAAAGGGATATTGAGCAATTAGTGAGGTGTGAATTGTCAATGGTGAATGGTCAATTAAACAATAATTTATTAACCATTCACCATTGACAATTCACGAAACTATCCTTCAAACGTGCTATAGAAATAAGGTGTCTTAGCTTCAAACTCTGCACTACAAGTGTCTACCATTTTGTAAACGCGGGTAATGCCGAGGGCTTTTCTTTTTTCATATACCTGCTCATCCGTGCAGTCGCCATGGAGGATATTTGCAATCTGAGCATCACTAAAGCCGTTTTTCTTGGCTTCTTTTAATAATTCTTCCGGAATAGTATCAATGCTATAGTTGGCGATTTCTTTTTCCATCACACAAATCTGTTGAATCTGATAGATGAACCAGCGATCGATACCGGTTGCCTGTGAAATAGACTTAACGGTAGATCCCTGCATCAAAGCATCTTTAATGCGGAAAATGCGATCCCATTTCGGGGTTTTAATATATTCTACCAGTTCTTCGCTCTTCATGAGGCTTTTACCATAATATCCCAATCCTACGGCTTCATTTTCCAAACTCTGGCAGGCTTTCTGAATAGCTTCGGTGAAACTGCGGCCAATGGCCATTACTTCACCTACACTTTTCATTTGTAAACCTAGGGTATCATTAGCGCCTTTGAATTTATCAAAGTTCCAGCGTGGTACTTTTACAATTACGTAGTCGAGTGCTGGTTCAAAATAGGCAGAAGTGGTTTTGGTGATCTGGTTTTCCAGTTCATCCAGTGAATAACCGATGGCCAGTTTTGCAGCAATTTTAGCAATAGGATAACCGGTAGCTTTTGAAGCCAGGGCTGAAGAACGGCTTACGCGCGGGTTGATTTCCACCGCAATTAATTCTTCTGTTTCGGGATTCAAAGCAAACTGTACGTTACATCCACCTGCAAAATTACCCAGTGAGCGCATCATCAGCATAGCTTTATTACGCATTTCCTGGAAGGCAGTATCGCTGAGTGTCATGGCAGGTGCAACAGTAATTGAATCACCGGTATGCACACCCATTGGATCAACGTTTTCAACAGTACAAATGATTACTACATTATCCTTTTGATCGCGCAGGAGTTCCAGCTCATATTCTTTCCAGCCTAATACGGCTTTTTCAACCAGTACTTCATGTATTGGAGATGCTTTTAACCCGCGTTCCAAAGCAGCATCTAAATCATCTTTGCTATGTACAAATCCACCTCCTGTACCACCAAGGGTAAAAGAAGGGCGGATAACAAGGGGAAATCCAATTTCCTGTGCAAACTCTTTTCCTTCAAGAAAACTATTGGCTACTCTACTAGGTGCAACGGCCATTCCGATTTTTACCATCAGTTGACGGAATTTCTCCCTGTCTTCAGCGGTATCAATGGCTGCCACATCTACACCAATCATACGAACACCATATTTTTCCCAAACACCCAGTTCATCCGCTTCTTTACAGAGGTTGAGGGCTGTTTGACCACCCATGGTAGGTAAAACGGCATCTATCTGGTTTTCTTCTAATATCTGTTCTATACTTTCTACTGTAAGAGGCAGGAGGTAAACCTTATCGGCCATCATGGGGTCGGTCATGATAGTGGCCGGATTACTATTAATCAGAATAACTTTAATACCTTCTTCACGTAAGCTCCTGGCAGCCTGGGAACCTGAATAATCGAATTCGCAGGCCTGTCCGATAATAATGGGGCCTGAACCTACAATGAGTACGGATTTGATGGATTGATCTTTAGGCATAGGGACGAAAAAATAAATTGTGCAAATGTACGGAAGCAAAGGTTATGATGGGTATTATTTTTCGATCTTACGAATGGGTGTTAGTCTGAGTGGGTTAGCTAAAAACCATCTGTGTCCAGGGAAATAAAGCTTCAAGCCGCAAGCTACAAGCGGCAAGCGGCAATCAAATCAAAATTCAAAATTCGAAATTCAAAAATCCCCCTTCTGCGATCTGCCACCCACTTCCCTAACTTTGCGCAAAATTTGTAGTGATGGCATTACCTAAGGAAGGCAAAAAAGCTCCGGTATTTAAGGGAGTTGATCAGAACGGGAATAAAGTTTCGCTGAATGATTTCAAGGGACAAAAAATCGTGTTGTATTTCTACCCACACGATAATACACCTACCTGTACCGATCAGGCATGTAACCTACGGGACAATTATTTGTTATTAAAAAAACACGGGATTCAGGTGATCGGGGTAAGCAGCGATGACGTAAAATCACATAAAAAGTTCGAAACCAAATACCAGCTCCCTTTTCCTCTGATAGCAGATGAAAAGCTCAAAATTCATGAGCAGTATGGTGTATGGCAATTGAAGAAATTCATGGGAAGAGAATTCATGGGCACCATCCGCACCACATTCCTGATAGATGAAAAAGGTAAGGTTAGAAAAATAATACGTAAGCCAGTATCCAAAAAACATGCGGAAGAAATCATTGCTGCCTGGGGTGAATAAAGATTTAAATCTATAGTTTGTTGCGGATAGAAAATTTATATCTTGTTACATCAATATCCAATTATGCATAGAGTACTGCTTCTCTGTTTACTTTTTTGTTGCTACCAGTCAATCGCACAACGTACAGATAAAAAACTACAACAAAAAATAGCGCACCTCATACAGGATTTTAAAGGTGATATCGGCATCTATGTGCACGATCTGAAGAAAAACAAAACAGCTGCGATAAATGCAGACTCCATTTTTCCAACAGCCAGTATGGTTAAAGTGCCCATATTGATTGGCATTATGGATAAAATATCAAAAGGGGAATTAGATTACCACCAAAGTCTGACTTATAAAGATTCTCTGCTGTATGAAGGTGTTGATATATTAGGTTCATTTAAAACCAATGAAAAAATTGAATTGAGCAAAGTAATGATGCTCATGCTCACTACAAGTGATAATACGGCCAGTCTTTGGCTGCAAAGTCTTGCAGGTACAGGTACGCGCATTAATACCATTATGGATAGTTTGGGATTTAAAGATACCAGGGTAAACAGCCGCACACCGGGAAGAGAATCGAATAGAACACTGTATGGCTGGGGACAAACCACACCAAAAGAAATGGCTACCCTGTTCGAACGAATTGCTTTGAGAAATTTATTAGCCGATTCAACCAACGATAAAATGTTGCGCCTATTGGGAAGAAATTATTGGGATGAAGAAGGCTTGTCTGTAATACCTGCAGGCGTTTTTGTAGCCAGTAAAAATGGTGCGGTTAATGCGAGTAGAAGTGAAGTCATTTATGTAAATGGTAATGGAGCCCGATATGTATTTTGTATCTGCACTAAAAACAATAAAGACCAAAGCTGGGGCAGAAGTAATGAGGCCTGGGAATTAACAAGAAAATTGTCTGCATTATTATGGGAATACTATAAGTAGACAATTTAAGCGAATCGAGGGTTTGAAGTAAGGGGGGCGGCGGGCCTAGTCCATGGTCCATAGTCCATAGTCCATGGGAAGAGTTTTTTCAGTATTAGACTAAACACTGTAAAAACACCAAAGGATATACAGTAAAACTCCTGCGTAGCTAAACCATAGTCAATATATCTTGTACAAAGGAAATATAGACCATGGACTATGGACTATCGACCATGGTCTGCCGTGTACTAACTGAAAATAATATAGGTTACCCAACTCATAGTATAGGCAAGGATAGTCATGTACACGAGCTGAAATATAGGCCATTTCCAGCTTTTGGTTTCGCGCTTAACAACGGCAAGTGTGCTCATACATTGCATGGCAAGTACATAGAATACCATTAATGATAAAGCAGCGGCCAGCGTATAAACTTTAGAGCCATCGGCGTGTTTAGCAGACTGTAGTTTTTCGCGTAGTGAGCTATCATCACTTTCTTCAACACTATATAAAGTTGCCATCGTGCCTACAAATACTTCCCTTGCTGCAAAAGAAGTAATCAAAGCGATACCAATTTTCCAGTCGTAGCCAAGCGGTTGTATCGTAGGTTCAATCCATTTACCCAATACGCCAGCATAGGAATGCTGTAATTTTTCGGTAGAAGCAAGTCTTTGCAGTGAATCTGTTTTTTCCGGTATTTGCTGAACCAGTGTTGCATATTTTGCCTCTGTTTGCTCAATACGATCACCAGGTCCATAATTACTCAAAAACCAAAGTAGTAAACTGATGATCATGATTACCTTACCTGCATCGGTAACAAATATCCTTGCTTTTTCTACCATGGTGATGGCTACATTTTTCCAGCGGGGGGCACGGTAAATGGGTAGTTCGAGGATAAAGAAACTTTTCTCACTGATTTTAATGAACCATTTCATTACATAGCTCACTATAAGTGCCATCACAGTGCCCAGTAAATAAAGGGCCATCATTACCAGTCCTTGCAAGCTGAGGAAACCAAAGTAATATTTATCATCTATCACCAAAGAAATCAGGATGGTGAAAACAGGGAGACGTGCGCTACAACTCATTAAAGGTGTAACCAGTATCGTGAGTAATCTTTCCTTTCTGTTTTCGATATTTCTTGCGCTCATAATGGCTGGTACGGCACAAGCAAAACCACTAACCATGGGCATTACACTTTTGCCATTCAGGCCTACCTTCCGCATGAGCCGGTCGCTTAAAAAACTAATACGGGCCATATAGCCTGTATCTTCTAAAATGGTTATTAAACCAAAAAGAATCATGATCTGGGGTACAAATACCAGTATGCCACTTAATCCGGCAACAAGACCATTAATAATAAGATCGCTCCACCATATTTCCGGTAAATGGGCGCCAAGCCATCCGCTTACGGAAGCAAAACCCCATTCAATGGCATCCATCGGGAAAACAGCCAGCCAGAAAATACTTTGAAACAAGAGGAATAATACCGACAATAAAATTACATAACCCCAAACATGGTGAAGCAGCAGGTTATCAAGTTTATCGGTAAATAATTTTTTCTCTAATGGACCGGGCTCAATAACATTTTGTTGCATCAACTGCCTGATACGGGTGTATCGCTGCATGATTTCTTCTGCCTGGGTCTTGGTAGGGTTGAAATTATGCTCCTTTTCAATCTGTCCAATCTTCTCCTGTACACTATTACTTAATGGAAAATGTTCATGGTTTATCAGATAATGCACAGCGGCATAATCGCTCAGTTGATCATCAACTGTTTGTATGGCCGGAATTGCCAACGGTGCAAGCTTTCTGTTCTCAATAAAATCTCTCGCAGGTGCCTGAGCTCCCATCCTGGCAACCTGGGCCAATACTTTCTTCAGTTCAGTTAATCCCCGGTTTTTACGTGGATTAACCGCTACTACTGGTATCCCAAGATCCGCTTCCAGTCCACTGATATCTATTTTGATATTTTTCTTAGCTGCAATATCATTCATGGTAAGTGCCATTACCACCGGAATCTTAAGATCGATGATCTGACTGCAGAACAGCAGGTTGCGTTTCAGGTTACTTGCATCTGCTACCAGTAATACCACATCTGCCTTTACTTCAGCATCGGCACCCATCAGCACTTTGTAAGCTACCCACTCGTCTGCACGGCGGGGATAAAGGCTATAGGTACCGGGTAAATCTATCAAAGAGGCAGTTGTGCGATCATCGAGTGTAAGTGTGCCTGTTTTCTTATCAACTGTTACTCCCGGAAAATTTCCTACTTTCTGGTTAAGGCCTGTAAGGCTGTTAAACAGAGAGCTCTTCCCGCTATTGGGGTTACCTACCAGGGCAATATGTAAATTCTTATTACTCAAATGATGAGTGCAAAAGTAATGGCAAACCTTAGGGTGTAGTTACGAGATCGGGAACAGAATTGAGCGTTAGGTACTACTATATTGTATAAAATTAAACATTATTTACCAATCGGGTTATTATACTCCTCATCTGCAACGTACTTTTGCATCAGCTAAGTAGTTATTATGAAGAAAATTTTGATTTTGTTATTGTTGGTACCCGTTCTTTCCTGGTCGCAGAGCAAAAGAAAGAAAAGAATTGCCGAAGAAAAGGCAAATGCAGTGATGGTCGACAACCTGAAAAAACATGTGTCTTACCTGGCCGACGATCAACTGGAAGGACGATTAACCGGCAGTAAAGGAGAAGAACTTGCTGCTCAATACATCATCAAACAATATGAACTGATTGGTATATCCCCAAAAGGATCTAAAGGTTATGAACAATCCTTTGAAATCAACGAAGGAAAGCAAATAGATCCGGCAACTAGTTTTATTGCGGATGAAAAGCCTCTTCAAATACAAAAAGATTATTTCCCACTCGCGTTTAGTCCAAATAAGCAAGTAAAGGGCAAACCTGCCATGATATTGAGTGAAAAAGGCCAGCCATGGTTTTTTGATCTTAAAGAGATTTTAGAAGAACAAAAAAACAATCCGCATTTCGATGTGGAAGCGGCAATAAAAAAACAGGTTGAGCTGGTATTATCAAAGGGAGCAACTGCATTATTTGTATACAATAGTTCTTCTATAATAGATAATATCCAATTCAATAAAAACGATAAATCTGATGTTCTTTCTATACCCGTTGTATATATTACCAAAGAGGGTATGAAACATTATTTTTCTGATGAAGCAGCAAGCATCAATGTTTCAGTAAATGTGGCGATGTCAGAAAAGAAAAGGAAGGGTAAGAATATCATCGCATATATCGACAATAAAGCCGCTAACACAGTAATATTAGGTGCGCATTACGATCACCTGGGTTATGGGGAAGATAAAACAGCCCTCGATACTTTTCATGCCATACATAATGGTGCCGATGATAATGCCAGCGGAACAGCAGCTTTACTCGAACTGGCCCGTTTACTGAAAGCAAAAGCACCTTCCAATAATAATTACCTGTTCATCCACTTTTCAGGAGAAGAACTGGGTTTATTGGGAAGTAAATATTGGCTTGAAAATCCTACGGTATCCATAACCCCCAACTATATGATTAATATGGATATGGTGGGAAGATATGATACCTCGCATAAATTGAATGTAGGAGGATATGGCACTTCACCAGTTTGGGCAGAAGTATGGAAGGGGTTAAAAACTACCTTGTTAACCAAATTCGACAGTACAGGTGGCGGACCTAGCGACCATGCCAGCTTTTACAGGGCAAATATTCCGGTACAATTCTTCTTTACGGGAAGTCACCCGGATTACCATAAAATAACAGATGATGCTGATAAGATTAATTATACAGCACAGCGCGATATTGTAAAACTGATTTATGAACTCATTGGTCTGGTTGACACAAAAGGTAAACTGGCTTTTTTAAAAACGGCAGAACCGCAGATGGGATCAGCCCGTAAACTTACCGTGACTCTAGGTGTTATTCCAGATTATGGATATACCGGAACAGGAATGCGTATAGATGGAGCCACTCCGGGGAAGCAGGGTGAAAAAATTGGTTTGAAAGCAGGTGATATATTGCTACAGCTAGGTGAATATAAATTTGTAGATGTGATGAGTTATATGCAGGCAATAGGTAACTTTAAGAAAGGAGATAAGACACAACTAAGGATTAAACGTGGTAATGAAGAGATGGTATTTGATGTAGAATTTTAGACCATAGTCCATAGACCATGGTCTACCCCCAATATTATGGCAACAACTAAGCTGAGACTTAACATTGAGGAGTTGAACGAAGATTTCTTCGATGATACGCGGTTGCTCGGTATTACAGCGCCGGTAAAGAATTACCAGTTCTGTCTTCAGTTGAATAATTTGTTGGGGTATCAGTTCAGGCTCAATCCCGGGTTGGAGATACATTTAAGACGTAAGGAGAGAAGTTATTATTTCAGTATTTATGAATCAAAAGAACCCAATAGTTTTTTGGTTCATTACCTCTACCATAATCAGTTTGATGGAGAATATTTATTGCCTGAATTCAAACACATGGACTTTTTATGGCTCATGAAAGGTGATTTGGTAGATGATGATAAATGTAACTGGATCAAACAATCCGTAAAAAATCTGGCAGGAGTACAGTTGGTCGCAGAACTTACCAACGAGCAGATTAAGAATAAAGGCAATATGGTGTTCTGATAATAGGGGTGAGTTGTGAATGGTCAATGGTGAATAGTGAGTTCATCACTCACCAATCACTACTCACTATTCACTATTCACTATTCACTATTCACCATTGACCATTCACATTAAACACTCGACTATGTGGACAGAAGAAAACAACAAGCTATACCGGAAGTTTCAATTTGGAAATTTTTCCGAAGCATTTGCCTTCATGACAAGGGTAGCTATTGAAGCTGAAAAAATGAACCACCATCCATATTGGAGCAATGTTTGGAATACAGTAGAAATATGGCTCAGCACGCATGATGCAGGTGATATTGTAACCGATCTTGATCACCAGCTTGCAAAAAGAATCGATAAACTGTTATAGTATGGCAACACTACCAACAACAGTTATCCTGATAAAACCCAATGCAAAAATGGGAAAGCCCGTAACCAGGGCATTTCAATCCTTATATGAGTTATTACAGAAGCATGGTGTAACAACAATATCGTTTAACCAGACCGCTGATTCTACCATTGGCGCCTTGTATCCTGCCTGTTGGCTCACTACATTGCCCGAAGGAATTGTATTGGTATTGCCCATACACAGAAGAGAACGCAGGGAAGAGAAAAGAGATGATATTCTTGAACTACTACAACAAAAATATTTATTGAAAGATGTGGAAGACTGGAGTGAATATGAGGTAGAAGGTTTTTTTCTGGAGGGAACGGCCAGTATGGTAATGGATCACAAACACAAACTCATTTATGCGGCCTTATCACCAAGAACCCATCCCGCCATCCTTGAAAAATTTGCTTCAGCACATAAATACAAAGCCATTACATTTAGTGCAAGAGATGTAATGGGAAAAACACCGTTACATACCAACATGCTCATGCATTTTGGAGAAGATTATGTGCTGCTTTGTGAAGAAGCATTTACGGATGATTTTGAATTAATAGCCATAAAGCAATTACTTCTTTCTACCGGTTACCGGATCATTCCTTTTCAGCTCGATCAGTTGGCATTATTTATGGGGAACAGTTTTTCCTGTAAAAACAACAAGGGCGACCAATTAATATTCATGGGAGAAGCTGCGATGGCATCTTTAACCAGGGAACAAAAAAAATTATTCGGGAAACAGGTAAAAATAATTCCCGTACCGCTGGAAGCAATAGAGAAACCGGGCGATGCCGGTTTGAATGCGATGCTTGTGCCTGTATGGCTTCAACCCAAATAACTGATCAGAGATTCACCAATACTGTTTTCTCCTGCTTTGCTGTTAACCTTCCCACGGGTTCGATGAATTTTTCCAACTGATATTCCTTTAAAACGGTTTGAACTGCTTTGAGTTGGTCGGGTGCTACAGCTATTAATAATCCACCATTGGTTTGAGGATCTGGTAATACATTAAAGGCTTCCATTACATTAACGCCTGTGCCAAAGCCGGTTTTATTACTGTAGCTGTTCCAGTTTCTATAAGTAGCATCAGGTACAATTCTTTGTGCGAGATAAGTTTTTGCAGCTTCTATGATGGGGAGTTTCGAATAATTAATTTCTGCAGATAACCCGCTGCCCTCTGCCATTTCTATAAGATGACCAAGTAAGCCGAAACCGGTTACATCTGTCATGGCATGAACTCCGTTTATTTTTCCCAGTGCCGCCCCTGCTTTATTCAATTGCATCAATAAACTTAACAGAAGGGCCTGATCATCTGATGTCAGTAATTCTTTTTTCTGTGCAGTAGAAAGTATACCTACTCCAAGGGGTTTAGTAAGTAAGAGAAGGTCATTTTCTTTAGCGGTATTATTTTGTTTAAGATTGGAAATATCGACCAAGCCATTTACCGATAAACCAAATATAGGTTCAGGAGAATCGATGCTATGTCCGCCGGCGAGAGGAATACCCGCTTCCGCACAAATACTTCTCGCACCTTCAATTACCTGTTGAGCAATCTCGGCTGGTAGTTTATCTACTGGCCAGCCCAGTATTGCAAGAGCCATAATGGGCGTTCCTCCCATTGCATATACATCGCTGATGGCATTGGCACCAGCAATTTTTCCAAAAGCACAAGCATCATCAACGATAGGCATAAAAAAATCGGTGGTGCTGATGAGTGCCTGACCATTACCCAAATCGTAGGCTGCTGCGTCATCCTTGCTGGCATTGCCCACGAGTAAAGCGGGAAAATCAGGGCCAGGGCTATTGGTTTTCAGCATACTGTCGAGTACAGCCGGTGCTATTTTGCAACCGCAACCTGCGCCATGAGAATATTGGGTGAGTTTTATATTTTCCATAAAAGGGTAATTATTTTGAAATAACCCACATTACTTCTCCAAACTGGAAACGATCTGAAGGGCCATCTGTTACCATTAATTCGCCGTGTTCATTTACACCTGATAAAGTACAGGAAAAGCGACTATTGTCTTTTTTGAGTTGAATGGTTGATCCTTTCTTATATAAATGCTGGTTATAGTCTGCAAGTAAATTTGCAAAAGGGAGTTCGAATAATTGGGTCATACGTTTATCAATATCCTTACACAGTTCTTTGGCTAATGTAACTGGCTCAAATGTTTTGCCCGTAATTTGTTTAAGTGATACCGGATTTATAAGTTCCGGATTAAACATAACCTGGTTAATATTGATACCCATTCCACATACAGACCACTGCCATTTCTGACCCCTTAGTTGGTTTTCGATTAAAATGCCCCCTGCCTTTCTGTCACGCCAATAAATATCATTCGGCCATTTGATAGCAGTTTCATCACCGGCATAGCGACTAAAAAAATCATAGCATGCCAGTGCTATGGCAATACTTAGGTGGAATTGTTGGGTGTGTATCAGGGGGTTGGGGTCTATAACCACGGACATGATGATATTTTGCCCGGATTCGGTTATCCAGCTTTTCCCATGCTGACCTTTGCCTGCCCATTGTTTATGTGCAAAGAAAACCGAACCATGCGATGCCAAATTGTGTTGAATATGGGTCATGGCATAGATGTTGGTACTATCTGTTTCAGATAATTCCACGAACGGCTGTCCAATTGCTGCTTTAACGTTCACTGATGCCAAAGAATTACTATTTTTGACGAAGTTACCACCGTTAAGCCAACAAGCCCTTTAAACCTGATAAGTTTATCTAAGGACTGGTTGTCTGGAGTATTATTAAATTTTAAATAAGATCTATTATTGGAACCGCTTTCTGTTTTACAAAGCCGCACTAAAAGCTCGGTAACGAGGCTTACCCGGAATTCTAAAATTTTCAAAACGATTATTAAGGCTGTACAGGATAAAAAAGCAGAAGAAATTATTAGCCTTGACCTTAGGAAAATACCTGAAGCGGCCGCTGATTTTTTTGTGGTTTGTCAGGCATCGAGTACTACCCAGATCAAAGCCATTTGCGATTCGGTAGAGGCAGAGGTGAAAAATGTTTGCGGAGAAGCTCCTTACAAACATGAGGGCAGACAGGCATTACAGTGGGTTTTGATAGATTATGTAAACATTGTTGTTCATGTAATGCATCCGGATGCACGTAAGTTTTACAAGTTGGAAGACATGTGGAGCGATGCAGCCTCACAAATGCATGAATAAAAAAAATACAGTTTCACTGAATATTCGGGAAGCTGAAACGTCATTATACTGAGAGGAATATGTCACAGGAAAACAAGCAATTTAAATCAAACATGGAAAAAGGTGATGGGCAACGTAAAGGCCCCAAATTTAATATTTACTGGATTTACGCTATTATTATCATAGTGCTGGTATCGGCCCAGATCTTCAATTTCGCTCCCGATTTGAAAGAAATTTCAGAGAAGCAATTCAGGGACAATATCCTATTACAGGGCGATGTACAGAAACTTGATCTTGTAAAGAACAAAGAGCAGGTACATGTTTACGTAAAGAAAGATCGATTGAACAAAGATTTTTACGTAAAACAATTCAAAGGAAAGCTCGACCCTAAGAAAATTGGTAATGTGCCTATTTTTTCTTTCAAAGTGGTAGACTGGAAAGCATTTGAAGAAAGGCTTGATCAATTCTCCAAGGAAAATAATATTGCCGAAGTTGATACCACGGTAGTAGAAGCCCCTGAATGGTTTGGGCCTTTATTCAACACCATATTTACACTGTTCATCATTGTGATTGCCTGGGTATTACTCATGCGCAAAATGGGCGGCCCATCGAGTGGTGGTGGTCCGGGCGGTATCTTCAATATCGGCAAATCAAAAGCAACTTTATTTGATAAGGGCGCAAAAGTGAACATCACATTTGCCGATGTAGCTGGTTTGGATGAAGCAAAAGTGGAAGTAATGGAAATCGTGGATTTCCTGAAAAACCCTAAAAAATATACTTCATTAGGTGGTAAAATACCAAAAGGAGCGTTATTGGTTGGTCCTCCGGGAACCGGTAAAACATTGCTGGCAAAAGCAATGGCCGGTGAGGCACAAGTGCCTTTCTTTAGTCTGAGTGGTAGCGATTTCGTAGAAATGTTTGTGGGTGTAGGTGCAAGTCGTGTTCGTGACCTTTTTAAACAGGCCCGCGAAAAAGCGCCTTGTATCATTTTCATCGATGAAATTGATGCGATCGGCCGCGCACGCGGAAGAAATGCCATTATGAGCAATGATGAAAGAGAGAATACCCTTAACCAGCTACTGGTAGAAATGGATGGATTTGGTGGCGATACAGGAATTATCATTCTTGCTGCTACCAACCGACCAGATGTATTGGATAGTGCGCTGTTGCGTCCGGGTCGTTTCGACAGACAAATTTCTATTGACCGTCCGGATGTAAAAGGACGTGAGGCGATTTTCAAAGTGCACCTCATGCCAATCAAAATATCTGAAACCCTCGATCTGCACAAACTGGCTGAACAAACACCAGGATTTGCAGGGGCCGATATTGCCAACGTTTGTAATGAAGCAGCATTGATTGCGGCCAGGAAAGGTAAAGAAGCGGTTGATATGAGCGATTTCCAGGATGCTATTGATCGCGTTATCGGTGGACTGGAAAAGAAAAATAAAATCATTGCACCACATGAAAAATCAGTGATTGCTTATCATGAAGCAGGTCATGCAGTGTGCGGATGGTTCCTTGAACATGCGTATCCTTTATTGAAAGTTACCATCGTACCAAGAGGTACCGCTGCACTTGGTTATGCCCAGTACACACCAACGGAACAATATCTTTATAATACAGATCAGTTGATGGATCAGATATGTATGACCCTGGGTGGACGTGCGGCTGAACAAATATTTTTTGGTAAAATTTCAACAGGTGCTGCAAACGATCTTCAACAGATTACCCGCATCGCTTATAGCATGGTAACGGCTTATGGTATGAATAATAAAGTAGGTAATGTTAGCTTTTATGACCCTGCTGCTGAAAATACCTTTACCAAACCTTATAGTGAAGAAACAGGAAAATTAATTGATGAAGAAGTTCGTGGTATCATTGATGAAGCATACCAGCGTACCATTAAGTTGCTAACGGAAAGAAAAGAAGAAGTAGAAAAATTGGCGAAAGAACTTTTATCAAAAGAGGTATTACATAAGAGTGATGTGGAAGAATTGATTGGTAAACGACCATTCGAAGAAAAGAAAATCCTGGAAGTGGAAGAGGAATCTACTGTAGCTACAGAAACAACACCTGTTGCTCAGGCTCCCTCAGAAAGCCCTGCTTCCGATGATAATATTTCAACAGATACAACGGTTATTGCCTGATGTCTACAAATGCAAAAGATAATATCCTGAAAAAAATAAAACAGGCACTGACTCAACCAGTGCCTGTTCCCTTTTCTGAAAGGATAAAAGAAACTACTACCGTATTCCAGCCTGCAACAGATGACCTGGAAGTTTTGTTTGCGCAAAACTTTACCCAGTTACAAGGACGTTTTGCCTTTTGTGAAAATGAAAAAGAACTTGCCTCTCAATTGAACATGCTATTTATTCGCAGAGAATGGAAAGCATTGTATTGCAGGGAAGAGGAATTGAAGGAACAATTACAATCGGCAGGTTTTACTGCTATGACAGCAACAGATGTTGAATCTTGTGATGCATCTATTACCGGATGTGAATATCTGGTTGCCAGAACCGGCAGTATGGTAATGTCAAGTGCGCAGCAAAGCGGAAGAACGGTGAGCGTTTATGCACCAGTACATATATGTATTGCCTATACCGATCAATTAGTATATGATGTGGAAGAGGCCCTTTTTTCTTTAAAGGAAGAATATGGTCAACAACTTCCTTCTATGATTACCTTGGCCACCGGACCGAGCCGTACGGCAGATATCGAAAAAACCTTAGTTGTTGGGGTTCATGGTCCAAAAGAAGTATTTTGTTTTTTAGTACAACGAAACGGATAAACAATGCCTACGGAAATATTACCCTTATTTGTTTATGGTTCATTAAGAAGTGGTTTTCAGCACCCCGCTTATGCATATATAAGTCGCTATTTTACTTTACAGGGAACAGCAAAAGTAAATGGTGAACTGTTTGATATGGGCGAATACCCCGCGGCAGTTCCTACCGATAAGGAAGATTGGATTATTGGTGAATTATATACCATTCAAAAAGAAGAAGAATTTTCCTGGGCTATCGGGCAATTAGATGATTACGAAGGAATTAATGGCGAACCTGATGAACCACAACTTTATAGAAGAGATAAAACGATTGTTCACCTGAACAACCAACAAATAGAGGCCTGGATATATTGGTATAATGGGTCGGTAGCTGGAAGACCAAAAATTGAGTGTGGCGATCTGCTGGTTTATATTCAGCAACAAAGAAAATCCTAAAGCTTTAGTTATTCAACGGATGCAACTGATTACTCCAGAAAAGAAAATATATTTTCTATCCGATTTTCACCTCGGGGCACCCAACTATGCGGCAAGCCTGGAAAGGGAAAAAAAAGTAGTTGCATTTCTCGAAGAAATTCGAAAGGATGCTGCGATTATATTTATCGTAGGAGACATCTTCGATTTTTGGTATGAGTACAAAAAAGTAGTACCCAAAGGGTATGTACGCTTGCTCGGAAAACTTGCAGAACTTAGCGATAGCGGTATCGATATTCGTGTATTTACAGGCAACCATGATATGTGGATGAGCGGATATTTTGAACAGGAACTGAATATACCTGTATACCATCATCCAAAAGTTTTTGAATGGAACGGTAAACGGTTTTATATCGGTCATGGAGACGGACTTGGACCTGGTGATCATGGATATAAGTTCCTGAAGAAAATATTCCGAAACCCATTGTGTCAATGGCTTTTCGGCCAACTTCATCCTACCTGGGGCATAGGTCTCGCCAACTATTTCAGCAGAAAAAGCAGGGAGAAAACAGGTAGTGCAGATGAGCATTTTATGGGTGAAGACAAGGAATGGCTAATCATCTATTGTAAAAGTCTGTTAGAACAGGAATACTTCGATTATATGGTATTTGGTCATAGGCATTATCCCATCGATTTTGCACTCACAGATAAAAGCCGCTACATTAACCTTGGCGACTGGATACGTAATTTTACTTATGCAAGTTTTGATGGAACTACTATGTCCCTTCAGCATTGGAAACCCTAATGCGTTTAATTTGTAACTATGGATCGTTTTTTACAGCAAAAAATATTAGACAATACAGTTGAGGCATATTTATACGTAATAGGCACCATCCTGGTAATGCTTGTGTTGAAGCGCTTTGTGTCGCGCTACCTGGCACATCAGCTTTTTAAGATGATTGCCAATAAAAAAAACCAGACAGCGCGGAAATCGTTCCTTGATCTGGTCGTCCAACCCCTTGGTTTATTTCTTTTATTATCAATTTCAATCATCGCCATCGATAAATTAAAATTTCCGGGAGTGCTGGATTTTAAGATATATCGGATAACATCAAAAGAGTTATTAGAATCGATTGCTAATGCCATTATGGTCATTGTTTTTATACGATTATGTATCCGTATAATAGATTTTATTGCAACGGTACTGGAAGAAAAAGCAAATCTTACCCAAGACCAAACTGACAATCAACTAATCATTTTCTTCAAAGATTTTTTCAAAGTAATACTTGTCATTATAGGGGTATTACTGATGATGAAGTTTTCTTTTAATAAGAGTATTGGTAATTTATTAACCGGACTGAGTATCGTTGGTGCGGCTGTGGCATTGGCAACCCGTGAAAGCATGGAAAACCTGATTGCATCTTTCATCATTTTCTTTGATCGACCCTTTGCAGTGGGGGATCTGGTAAAAGTGAATGGCTTTACCGGCAATATCGAAAAAATTGGGTTGAGAAGTACGCGCATCAGAACAACAGAAAAAACCTATATATCTGTGCCCAATAAACAGATGGTAGACAGTATAGTAGACAACCTGAGTTTACGTACCCAGCGAAAAGTGGAACTAAGGCTTGAGATAGACCTTGCTGCAACATCAACAGAATTACAGGCATTAACAGATGCTATCAAACAAATACTTACCAAACCGGAAATTGAAAATAAAGTGGTATTCCTCGGTGAAACGGGAAGAAATGCACATGTCGTAACGATTGAGTTTTTTACAAGTGTGGCACAACCGATAGATGCATTCAACCTTTTAAGACAGGAAGTGAATCTGCAGATTATAACATGGCTCGAAGAGCATAATGTTGCATTGGCTGCCTCAAACACATCGGTTGTTGTAAAACAGGCTTGATGTGCTAGTTATTTAATCCGGTCTTGAGTTCCAGTAAAAATGATTTGAATCGGGTAAGTGATTGCACAAGTTGTAATTGTACGTCTGCCTGGCCTTTATTTTGCTTCAGGTAATTGCGGGCTCCTTCGATAGAGAATTTGCGTTGGCGCAACAGAAAATAAATTAACTGAAGGTTTTTAATATCATCAACCCTGAATAATCTGTCTCCTTTGCGTGTTTTACGTGGTTGAAGAATATCGAATTCATTTTCCCAGTACCGCAATAAAGAAGTATTCACTTTAAACCATCCAGCTACTTCACTAATTGGGTAATATAATTTCTGACTAAGGGTTTCTTCATCGGGTATTTCTATCAGGTCAACTTCAGTATCTATTTCTCTAAATGATTTTCTTCCTCTTTTCGCCGGTAGACTTTTATTTGCTTCAGCAACTGTTACCTGAGCTGTGGGTTTTGTTTCTTCAGCAACAGGGCTTGGTGCAGGTTTGGCCTTTATTTTAACTACAATCCGCTCATCTGCGAATACTACCGGATCGTTTTTGGGAGCAACTACTTCTTCTACCTTAGGAGCCGATTCAATAACGGTAACAGGTGCTGGTTCATAAACCGGTTGGGGTTCCTGTATCACAGGAACAACTGTTTCCGCCGCTTTCTCTTTCACAACCGGCTTTTTCTTAACCGGAGCCGGCTCAATGGGCATACCAAACAAATCGAGTTGTTGAAAAGGCTTTTGCATGGTATAAAAGTAATACATCTGTAAAGCAGGAACTTATGTAGCTTAGTTAAAGTGGAAAAGATGTAAGTATCTTGCAGTTAGCTTAGGAATTATATTATGAAAGAAATTAAAACAATTTGTGTTTGCGGGGCCGGAACCATGGGTAGCGGCATTGCACAGGTAGCTGCTCAGGCCGGGTTCAACACCATACAATTCGATTTAAATGAAGCTGTAGTTGAAAAAAGCCGGCAATCGATTATGGCTTCACTGGGTAAGCTGGTTGATAAAGGAAGGATAGATGCAGAAGAAAAAACGACTATTCTGAGCCGATTGCAGTTTACTACATCAATAGAAACCTGCAAGGCAGATCTGGTAATTGAGGCCATAATTGAAAAAAAGGAAGCCAAACTGGGTCTTTTTCAGCAATTGGCAGACATCAATAATCAGGATACCATATTTGCTACAAATACCTCATCAATTTCAATTTCAGCCATAGCGGAAGGCATTCCAAATCCGGAAAGGGTGGTTGGGATGCATTTCTTTAATCCAGCTCCATTAATGAAACTGGTGGAAGTTATTCAGGCAAACCAGACTTCACAGGAAACCATCAATGCAACCATTGCCATTACCAAACAAATGCAAAAAATACCTGTATTGTGCAAGGATGCACCCGGTTTTATTGTTAACCGGGTTGCCCGGCATTTTTACCTTGAGGCCATGCGTTTTATAGAAAAGGAACAAGCCGATATTGAAAGTATTGACCAGCTTATGGAAGCTAGTGGCTTTAAAATGGGGCCTTTTAAACTAATGGACCTGATAGGCATGGATATCAATTATGGTGTGAGTCAAATAGTTTGGGAAGCATTAAACAAGCCGGAAAGATTAACGCCCTCTCCTGTACAACGTGCTAAAGTAGAAGCCGGAGAACTGGGCCGGAAAACAGGTAAGGGCTTTTATGGGTATGGGGCTTAGACCATAGTCCATGGTCCATAGACCATGGTTGTTGGCGCGAATTGAAAGTTGAAGAACAATATAGGGTTTATGGATTATTCCTTATAGATCATAGCATATAGTACACTAATCTGTTTTCCTATGGACCATGGACTATTGACTATTGACTATGGTCTATAAGCCAGCCCCCTTCAACCTTGATTCGCAATTATCTCAAAAACAATTTGTATGAAATATTTACTTTCTTCAATCGCTGCGCTGCTACTGCTTGCTTCCTGTCAGCTTAGCAGCAGCAATGTAACCGGAGAAGACAATAAGGAACTGGCAGCTTTCCTGGATAATTATTATGAAACCCGTTTGCAGTTTTTTCCGATTGTGGCCACCATTAATGGAAATGAAGCATACAATGATCAACTGTTAATTGACTTTACCGATGGTCATCGTTCCAGGTTAAAGCAGTTTTATTCAGAACAATTAATGTATTTATCCAAATTCGATCGCGAAAAACTGAATACCAATGACCAATTGAGTTATGATGTATTAAAAAGAGAATTGGGAATAAATATTACCGCTCTGGGTTTTAAAGACAACTACATGCCCCTGAATCAGTTTTCCAGTCCTCACCTGGTTTTGATGCAAATGGGAAGTGGACAGGTTTATCAACCCTTTAAAACGGTTACTGATTACGATAACTGGTTAAAGCGTGCATCGGTAATTCCCGCTTATCTGGATAGCGCGATTGTTTATTTTAAAAAAGGGATAGCAACTGGATATGTGTTACCCAAAATTTTAGTGGAGCGAATGATTCCCCAATTTCGTTCAGTCATTACAGACACACCTGCTGCCAGTTTGTTTTATGGGCCTGTTAACCTGATGCCTATAGCATTTGATATTGCTGACAAAAAAAGGCTGGCAACTGCATTTAATGTACTTATTAAAGAGCAGTTAACACCTGCTTTTAAAAGAATGGCGGATTTCCTGCAACAGGAATATCTACCAGCATCCAGGGCAACAACAGGGATTGCTGCAATACCTGATGGCAGTAACTACTACAGGTTCTTAGTAAAACAACAAACTACTACCAGTTTAAGTCCGGATGAAATTTATCAGACCGGTTTATCAGAAGTAAAACGCATTCGTGCTGAAATGGAAAAAACAAAAGATGCAGTTGGCTTTAAAGGCGACCTGAAATCATTTTTTGCATTTATTAATACGGATAAACAGTTTACTCCTTATAAAACACCGGAAGAAATCATTGCAGCATTTCATTCGATTCAGGCAATTATAGAACCCAATCTGCCTAAGTATTTTGGTAAAACCCCAAAAACTGCTTTTGAAATAAGACAGACTGAAGCATTCAGGGCTGCTAGTGCAAGTGCAGAATATCAACAGGGTACTTCAGATGGCAGCAGACCAGGTATTTTTTATGTGCCCATTCTGGATGCCACTACTTTTAATACAACCAGCGGAATGCAAAGCTTGTTTTTGCATGAAGCTATTCCAGGTCATCATTACCAGATTAGCTTGCAACAAGAAAATACAAAGCTGCCCAAATTCAGACGCTTTACGGTTAATAATGCTTATGAAGAAGGATGGGCTTTATATTGTGAAAGTCTTGGAAATGAACTGGAGCTTTATAAAGATCCTTATCAGTACATTGGAGCATTAGGCGATGAAATGCATCGTGCAATACGCTTGGTAGTGGATGTAGGAATGCATGAAAAGGGCATGACCCGCGAAGAAGCCATACAGTACATGATGGAGAATGAACAAATCAGTGAAGCAGGAGCCGTTGCAGAAATTGAAAGGTATATGGCCATTCCTGGTCAGGCATTAGGTTATAAAATAGGTGCATTAAAGATCAGGGAGCTAAGAACAAAATATGAAGCGCAATTGGGAAGCAGATTTAAGATAAATGCTTTTCATGATGTTATGCTGAAAGACGGCGCATTACCACTTGAACTGTTGGAAAAGAAAATGGACCAATGGGCAGCAAAGCAATGATTAGGATTTTAGTTGCCAGTGCTGGTATACAGTAGTGCTCAAAAATAGATGGTAAGATTTGATTCTAATTAAGACATAATTTCGCGACTAGATGCGTATCGCCATTAACGCCATATTCCTGCAAAATAATCCTTTGGAAGGGTATGGTCATTATACCGCTGAAGTAATCAGGAGAATCATAGAAACGCACCCGGAAGATGCGTTTTTATTGGTGTACGACAGACCATGGGAAGATGATGGGTTAATAAATGATAATGTTACCAGGATTCTGGTAACACCAGCCGCCAGACATCCACTGAACTTTAAATATTGGTACGATATAAAAGCTACCGCAGCGGTAAAAAGATGGAAGGCGGATGTTTGGTTTCAGCCTTATGGGTTTTGTAGTTTAACAACCAGTGTTCCGCAGGTATTAATGATTCATGACCTGGCTTTTAAACATTATCCTCAATACATAAGCTGGTATCAACGTTTGTATTACCGTTGGTTTACTCCTTCCTTTATTCGGAAAGCAAAGAAACTTGTAACTGTTTCTGAATTTTCAAAAAAAGATATCATTCAAACTTATCCTTCAGCTTCCGAAAAGATTACCGTAATTCCCGGAGCGGCAAGAGAAGGGTTTGTACCCATAAGCTGGGAAGAAAAAATGGCCGTTAAAGATGGGTATGCTGATGGAAGAGAATATTTCTTATTTGTAGGCGGTATTCACCCACGCAAAAACCTGCTGAACTTGCTGAAAGGATTTTCTCATTTCAAAAAATGGCAACATAGTAATATGAAATTATTGGTTGCCGGAAGACTGGCATGGCAATATGATGATCTGCTTGAGAAATTAAAAACATATAAATACCGCGATGATGTGGTATTGCTAGATTATTTATCCGAAACGCAATTATATAAACTAATGGCCGGGGCCTATGCCCTGGTTTACCCATCTTGGTTCGAAGGTTTTGGTTTGCCTGTTTTGGAAGCCATGCAGGCAGGGGTGCCTGTTATTTGTTCTGATACAAGTAGTTTACCGGAAGTGGCAGGGGGAGCAGCCGTACTGGTAAATCCGGCCGATCCTGATGCGATTGGGAAAGAATTGATTTCAATTTATCGGAATGAGGGCCTCAGAACGGCTTTTATAGAAAAGGGTTTACAAAGGGCAGCAGATTTTAACTGGAATGATACTGCAACTAAAATATACCAGCAGCTGCAAATGGCAACTCAAACAAGGTAATTACCAAGGCTATTCCATTGTTGTCAGGGAAAAAAAACAGCTTCTAGCCACTAGCTGCTGGCTACTAGCCTTTTTTTGCTTTTAATTTAACCATGCACAAGCGTAAATATGGTAGTTGAATATTTATTTTAAGTAGGGTTTTTACAAAACAAATTCGCAAGCCCTGTCATTTATTCAAATCGTAGCAGATAGCCTAAAACAAGCACCAATCGAGGCTAGCGGCTAGAGGCTAGAAGCTCGCAGCTCATTTTCTCCGGTCAGTTCTGGCTTGCAGCTTGAAGCCAATTTCCCAGACAGTATCAAGGCTATTCCCTGATTAATCTTATTTTTGCGCCTCATTATATATAGATATTTATGCATCAATCAACAATAAGCATCGACGTACATTTAGACGACGATAAAGTACCTCAGCACATCGAATGGAAGGCTACCGACAGCACAGCGGCCGTTGCACAACCCGCAAGAGCAATGATGGTTGCCTTTTGGGACGCAACAGATAAATCGGCACTACGTATTGATCTTTGGACCAAGGATATGATGGTAGATGAAATGGCAGATTTTTACTACCAGACCCTAATGGGTATGGCAGATACTTACCTGCGTGCTACCCAACAACAGGATATGGTAGACGATATGAAAAATTTTGCCAAGGATTTCTATAAGAAATTCCGTGATAGTCAACTGAAAGAAAACAAATAAAACTTACCGATATGAGCTTAGAAGAACAAGTAATGGCGGGAATGAAAGAAGCCATGAAATCAAAGAATGAAGCTTTATTACGTGGCTTACGTGCTATAAAAGCAGAAATCATCAAGGCTAAAACGGAGCCAGGTGCCAATGGACAGATTTCAGCAGAAGGTGAATTGAAACTTTTGCAGAAGCTGGTAAAACAAAGAAGAGATTCACTGGAAATATTTCAGCAACAAAACAGAACTGATCTCGCCCAGAAGGAACAGGAAGAAATTACTGTAATAGAACAATTCCTTCCCAAACAACTTGAACCGGAAGCGCTGAAAAAAATAGTAGCTGAAATCATCGCAAGCGTTGGCGCTGCTGGTCCGCAAGATATGGGCAAAGTAATGGGAGTAGCGAGCAAACAACTAGCCGGACAAGCAGACGGCAAAGCAATTTCTGCGGTGGTGAAGGAATTATTAAGTGCGGGATAGGGGGGCGTGAATGGTCAATGGTGAATAGTGAATGGTTGATCTATTGATTAGTTAATTCACTACTAAATACCATACATTGACAATTCACCATTCACAATTCACAACAGACAATTCACAACTTTACCAATGATTATCGACATTCTCTTCATCATCTGTATGGTATTTGCCATTTTCAAAGGCTACCGCAATGGGTTGATTGTTGCTGTATTTTCATTGGTTGCTATTATTGTGGGACTGGCAGCGGCGATGAAATTATCGGTATTTGTTGCAGAGAGATTAGGAGAACATATATCTGTTTCGAAATCCTGGCTTCCGTTTATTTCATTCGCTCTGGTAATGATAACAGTGGTTATACTGATCAGATTAGGGGCTGTAGCCTTACAAAAAATGGCTGAACTGGTATTGTTGGGATGGGTAAATAAACTGGCCGGGATAGCACTTTATGGGGTTTTATATATGCTGGTTTTAAGTGTTTTGTTGTTTTTTGCTGAAAAATTGCATTTACTCGATACCAATACCATCACAGCATCAAAAACCTATCCCTATATACAACCCTGGGGGCCAAAAACATTAGATGGAATAGGTAAACTTATACCCTTATTTAGTGATATGTTTGAGCGCCTTTCCTCCTTTTTTGAATCAGCAGGTAAAGCGCATCAAGCAGCGCCTTAATATCTGCAACTATTTAAACATTCGTTTTTACTGTTAAATCAGTATTTTAGCGAGAAAGGAAGACAATCTGAGAACCGGTTTGATCGTTTCTCAATATGTGAATGCTTTTTCTTTTATTTGTGCTGGCCATAAGCTTGCTTAAGAAACGAACCCAATGAATTACGAGATTAAACATCAGGATAAATTTAAGTTCATCGAAGAAGGGGAAGGAGAACCCTTGTTATTATTACATGGCTTATTCGGCGCACTGAGTAATTTCAGGGATCTGATTGAACATTTCAGACCAAAATACAAGGTTGTGGTACCTATGTTGCCACTTTTTGACCTCGATATTTTTCATACATCTGTTGGCGGACTTGAAAAGCATGTCCAAAAATTTATTGAGGCGAGGGGGTATACCGGTATTCATTTATTGGGTAATTCTCTTGGCGGACATGTGGCATTGGTGCATATTTTGAAGCATCCGGAAAAGATCAAATCGTTAATTCTTACGGGAAGTAGCGGACTCTTTGAAAACGGTATGGGAGATAGCTACCCAAAAAGGGGTGACTACGAATATATTAAAAAGAAAACCCAGCTTACTTTCTACGATCCAAATACTGCCACCAAAGAATTGGTTGATGAAGTGTTTGAGATAACCAATAACCGTATAAAAGTCATTAAAATTATTGCACTTGCTAAAAGTGCAATAAGAAATAATCTTGGTGAAGAGTTAAACCAGATCAAACAACCTACATTATTAATTTGGGGTAATAACGATACTATTACACCACCTTTTGTAGGAAAGGAATTCAACAGACTCATTCCAAACAGCGAGTTGCATTTTGTAGATAAATGTGGTCATGCTCCAATGATGGAAGTGCCGGCTGAATTTAACCAGATACTGGATGGATTTTTGCATAAAATAAGTGCCGCTCCGCAACCTTAACAGGTAAGGAAACGTATATATTGTCAGAGGAGGATTTCTTATGCTCGCATCGCAACTAATCAATACTGGATTTCCGGCTGTTAATCTTTTCGATAAAGTGTCTTTCGCACTTCAGTTAATGGAAGATTATGACCTCCTGCAAATACCCGTATTAAGCGAAGAAAAATATGCTGGTCTGGCTGAAAAAGATGATCTGCTCGATTCCGATGAAGAGAGTCTGGTGGCTTCACTGGAGCAATCCCTGAAAAAAATATCTGTAAAAGGTGAAGAACATTTCTTAGTGGCCCTCAAACTGGTGGCAGAAAACGAATTAAATATACTTCCGGTAATTACAGAACAACAAGAACTTGCTGGTATTATTCCACTTAAGTCTTTGATGATGCATGCTTCAAAGTTTCTGGGCAATGAAGAAAAAGGTGGAGTAATTGTTTTGGAAACAGATAAGCGCCATTTTTCTTTTGGAGAAATCAGCCGCCTTGTTGAAACCAATGACGCCTATATCACACAACTCAACACCTATCCTGAAAGCGATACCGGACTTGTAATTGTTACCATTAAGATTAATAAAGTGGAGGTTTCTGATATAGTGGCCACTTTCCAACGCTATGATTATATAGTGCGTTATTATTTTGGTGAAGAACAATATGCCAATGAACTGAAAGAAAACTACAACCATTTATTGGCCTACCTTAATATGTGATTTCTTTTCCTGATTTTACTTGTATGGATTAAGATGGCTAAGAACCAGCTTCTAGCTTTTAGCCTCTAGCTGCTAGTCTCGCCAAGGGCGAGATGTTGCTTATTTTAACTTTCTGCTTTTGATGAAATAAATCTAAGGGCCTTCGAATTAGATAATTTAAAATTAGCTGGTTAAATAAAAATATTTGATTGCTGTTCTTGCACTACTGTTATTAATAGAACACGGATTTTCATGATTTTCAAGATTTATCATGATAGATCTTGAAAATCATGAAAATCCGTGTTCCATCATACGAGACACTATAGTTCGCAGTTAGATTTCCTGGAGGATAATTGCTTGTAGCTTGAGGCATGTAGCTTGAAGCCCAATTCCCCATAAGACAAAGGCTAAGATATAAGAACCATCGATCAATATTCTGTACAGTCGATAGAGATTCTTCCTGTAACTTGATTGCTCATAATTTCAACATGAAAAGAAGAGCCTTTATTAACCTGTCTGTAGTAACCGCCGGAACTGGCGCAGTAATAGGATTAAACGCCTGTTCAACAAATTCAACTACCAAAAGTGATCCGGGTAAACTGCTTGAGAACCTGGAACCCATGACAAAAGATATCCAGCCAATTACCGTTGAAGAGCGAAAACAGCGCATTGCAAAAGCGCAAAAACTATTGGCAGCAAATAAAATGGAAGCATTGATCATTGATGCAGGTACTGCCATGCTTTATTATACCGGTATTCGCTGGGGAAGAAGCGAACGTACCATGGTGGCAATAATTCCGGCTGTAGGAGAAGTGTTTTATATATGCCCGGGTTTTGAAGAAAACCGTTTACGGGAGCTGATAAAAATTGGGCAACAGGTATATGCGTGGCAGGAGGATGAAAGCCCTTATCAATTAATCATCCAATCATTACAATCTGCGGGTATCAAAGGTGGTAACCTGGCAGTTGAAGAATCACTACGGTTTTTTATCATGGATGGGGTACGTAAGCTCGCACCGCAATTTAATTTTGTGAGTGGCGACCCGGTTACCATACCGTGCAGACTCATAAAATCTCCGGCAGAAATTGCTTTAATGCAGAAAGCAACAGATATAACAGTTGCTGCCATAAAAATTGGCATCAGCAGTTTGTATGAAGGAATGTTACCTGGTGAATTTTCAGAAATTGTAACAAGGGCGCAGAATAAACTAGGTGGTAGTAGTGATTTTGCCATGGCAAATTTTGCAGAAGCATCCGCCTTTCCGCATGGTAGTACGCAACCACAGCAACTCAAAAAAGGAGATATTGTATTGATGGATTGTGGCTGTAGGGTAGAAGGATATTCCTCTGATATCAGCAGGACCATCGTGTTCGGCGCACCTCCTACCAAACGTCAGCAGGAAATTTGGGATCTGGAACAGAAAGCCCAAAGTGCAGGTTTCAAAGCTGCGCAAATAGGCAAACCTTGTGAGGAAGTAGATGCAGCAGCTAGAAAAGTTATTACAGACGCAGGCTTCGGTCCGGGTTATAACCTACCCGGTTTACCGCATCGTACAGGACATGGTATCGGCATGGATGGGCATGAATGGGGTAATATGGTAAAAGGAAATAAATTGCTGTTGCAGCCTGGTATGTGTTTTAGTATTGAACCCAATATTTCTATTGTGGGAGAATTTGGTGTTAGACATGAAGACTGTGTTTATATGACTGAATCGGGTCCTAAATGGTTTTCACAACCTTCGCCATCTATTAGCCAGCCATTTGTTTAGACTGATTAAGTTATATTAAATAGCTTAATTAAAAGTTGATTATTTAGCCACAGATTCACAGATTAAACAATAATAATCTGTGAATCTGTGGCTAAAATTTATAATGAAATACCCATTTGCCACTTCAACCTCAATACACAGTATTACTTTGTAAGTACCGATTCCCCTATTTTTACAAATTCTGACCGTAATACCCGGTGATGTACATGAGGCTGATTTTCTTTTATTGTTTATTACTGATAACCGATTCGCTGTATGGTCAGGAAACGGATTCTGCATTTATTCCACAAAGAAGTCTTTCTGAACTGGTAGCTTCAAGAAGTATTTTTCAAACAATTGGTGAAGTACAGGTACAGGGCAATAAAAAAACGAAAGCGTATATAATTCTACGTGAAATACCCTTTAAGAAAGGAGATAAAATTGCTGCAGACGATCTGGAAAAATTATTGGTCCAGGCCAAACAGCAGGTTATGAACACCTTACTTTTTGTTGATGTAAACGTATATGTAGCTGCCAAAAGAGGGAATGTATTAATCATCAACGTGGAGGTAAAAGAACGCTGGTATTTTTTCCCGCTTCCCTATTTTAAACTGGTTGACCGAAACTTTAATCAGTGGTGGGTTGAGCAGAAGAGAAGTCTGGAACGTGTAAACTATGGACTAAAATTCATTCAAAACAATCTAAGTGGAAGAAACGATAACCTCGATATCTGGTTTATCAATGGTTACACACAACAATTAGCGGTTCGCTACGACAGGCCATTCATCGATAAGCAACTAAAAAAGGGTTTTAATATTGGCTTTAGTCGAGGCACTCAAAAAGAGCTGAATTACGCAACGGGAGATAACAAGCAATTATTTAGCCGTCAGGAATATATTGTAAGAAAATATACGCGATTAGATTTTACCTATTCTTACCGACCAGACGTTCGCAACAGACATTATTTCAAAGTATCTTATAATGATGAGCAACTGGCAGACACAATTCTAAAACTCAATGCTAATTATTTTCCTGGAGGAGGTGCTAGTTTTAAATACATAGATTTTAATTACCAGTACAAATATTATAATGTTGATTACATCCCATATCCATCTAATGGTTTTCAATTTGAAGGAAATCTTTATAAACGTGGATTAAATAAACAAAGCAATTTATGGCTTACAAGTGCAAGGGCTGTGTTTGCCAAGCCTATCGGCAAAAATGGATTTCTCCACCTGGAAGGTGTTGGTGTTTTAAAACTGCCATTTAATAATGTTTATTTTAACCAAAAACTGATCGGATATGGTTTTAGTACTCTGCGTGGATTAGAATATAATGTGGTGGATGGGGTTGCAGCCGGTATATTAAAAACCAGTTTACATAAAAAAATATATGGTTTTATTCTTCGGAACCCATTTCCAAGTAAAACACATGATAAAATACCTATTCGCTTCTTTTTAAAATTATACGGCGATCTTGGTTATGGATATAATACCAACCCGGTAATGTCCAATACCCTGAACAATAAACTCTTACGAACCTGGGGTATTGGACTGGATATTGTTTCGATCTATGATTTTGTATTTAAAATTGAATACAGCTTCAACCAACTGGGTCGCAATGGCTTATATTTACAGAGCAGAAATGATTTTTAAATCGGATACCCGTTTAACAGACAATCATGAAAATTGCTATTTACAGTCGTGGCCTCGATGCTGATATGGGTAACCCCTTATTGATATTACTCGATGAACTGGCACGATATGATGCCAAAATATATATTTACCAGCCCCTGATTGCCAGTATGCAAATACCGCTGAACCTGGCAGAAAAAATGATTCCTTTCTATAGTTCCTCAGATCTTAACCAGGAAATAGATTGTTTAATCAGCCTGGGAGGCGATGGTACCATTCTTGATGCTGTTACGCTGGTGCGCGATACAGGCATCCCGATTCTGGGTATCAACTTCGGAAGGCTGGGATTCCTGGCCAGTATCAGTCCGGAAGAGCTGGGTAGTGCTGTAGACGCTCTTTTAAACCGAACTTTTGTTGTCGACAAACGGACCCTGATACACCTCGACTCAAATGAATCACTTTTTGGTGACGCGCCTTACGCGCTCAATGAATTTGCTATTCATAAGCGCGATATATCTCCCATGATAAAAATTCATACCTACCTGAATGGTGAATTTTTAAATAGTTATTGGGCGGATGGACTCATTGTATCAACACCAACCGGATCAAGTGGTTATAACCTCAGTTGTAATGGTCCAATATTGTTTCCGGAATCGGCAAGTTTTGTAATTACACCTGTAGCCCCACATAACCTGAATGTAAGACCCATTATTGTACCCGATAATAACGTGATCTCTTTTGAAATTGAAGGCAGGGCTGATCATTTTATCTGTGCACTTGATGCCAGACGGGAAATTGTGTCAAAATCAGTTCAACTGGCAGTAAGAAAAGAGAAATTTACGGTAAGTCTTGTCAGATTGAATGAAAACAGCTTTTTATCTACTTTGAGGAGTAAGTTGACTTGGGGGTTGGATAAGAGGAATTGAGGGGAGTCTGGAAGTCCGAAAAACGGAAAGTCCGGAGGGTGGGCAGCAATAGAGTTAAATTAATTATCTGCTATTTGAATGAGGCAATCTTTTCCATTCTTTTAGGAGAAACGGTGATTTGGCCGGTTATTTGTAGTAAAATCTTTAAGCTAAATCGAGAGAAATTAACTTTTATAGTAACATTTTTTGATGCTATTTTACAGAGATGTAAGCACCCGATAGACCTATGTTTAAAAAAGCGATCATTACAGCAGCGTTAATTATTGGTTTGCACGAGGCAAATGCACAGCTTATGGAAAGCTTTGTGCACCAGGGAGAAGTGGGTGTTTCAGTGGGTGCCGCCCATTATTTTGGAGACCTAAACCCGAATATCAAGGTTAACCGACCTAAAATAGCGGCAGGAATATTCTTTCGTAAACAAATCAACAACTATGTAGGTGTTCGGGTATCGGCAGATTATGCCATGCTCGGATATTCAGACGTTTATAGTGATAATGCCGCTCAGCGCAGGCGAAACCTGAGTTTTAACAGTAATGTCTGGGAACTGGCAGTAGCCGGCGACTTCAACTTTTTTCGCTTTCAACCAGGGTTTAAAGGATATCATTATACGCCATATGTCGGATTAGGGGTTGGCGTATTCTCTTATGATCCCTATGCGTACCTGAATGGCGAAAAAATTCAGCTAAGGCCATTAGGCACTGAAGGACAGGGTAGTTCTTTGTACCCAAATCTTAAACCATACAATCCAATAGCTATCAGTATACCGTTTACTGTTGGCTTTAAATATGCCTTGAACGAGCAAATGAACGTTTTTGGTGAATTTACCTACCGTTTCACCAATACCGACTACCTGGATGATGTTAGTGGCTTATATGCCCCAGATGCCTTCCCGCCATTACCCGATGGCTCTCCTTCACCTGCTTTTCTGCTGCAAGACAGAAGCTATGAAACAGGGGGTTCTATTGGTATAAAGGGCAGACAAAGGGGGAATAGCCCTCAAAAAGACGCATTCGCCACCTTCAAAGTAGGGGTTTCCTTCAGTTTACAGTCGTATAAATGTCCTACTGCGACCACCCGATAAGCTATTTTGGGCCGAAAAAAGGGTAAACAGGCAGATTTCCTGGTAATTAAATCTGCTCAACCCATTGATTTTGTTAATTTCGCAGCCTTAATACCGTAGGGAACGACCATGGAGTCAGCACTTATTGCACAAATAAATAAAGAACGCCTGCCAAAACATATTGCCATTATTATGGATGGAAATGGGCGCTGGGCAGAAGAAAAAGGACAGGAAAGATTATATGGCCATTTTCATGGTGTAGAAAGTGTACGCAATATTGTAGAAGGCTGTGCTGAATTAGGCATTGGCTATCTAACCCTTTATGCATTTAGTACCGAAAACTGGGACCGCCCCGAACAGGAAGTAGAGGGCTTGATGGCATTATTGGTGGATACCATTCGCAAAGAAGTACCCACCCTTAACAAAAATAATATCCGCCTCCATGTAATCGGCGACATGCAAATGTTACCCGATTTTGCAAAGAAAGCATTGGATGAGGCGCTTGAAATGACATCAACCAATACCGGGTTAAACCTCGTGATGGCATTGAGTTATAGCAGCAGGTGGGAATTGGTAAATGCCGTTAAACAGATTGGAATGGATATTCAGTCCGGTAAAATAGCCCCAGAGGCAATTACCCAGGACACTTTACAGCAATACCTTTCTACCAGCAAATTCCCTGATCCAGAGCTAATGATCCGCACTAGTGGTGAATATCGGATAAGTAATTTCCTGTTATACCAATTGGCCTATGCCGAACTCTATTTTACCAATACCCGTTGGCCCGACTTCAGAAAAGATCATTTATATGAAGCCATCCTCGATTTTCAATCCAGAGAACGCAGGTTTGGAAAAACAGGTAATCAGGTACAGAATGAGGCAACACTGGCTCAATAACAATCCAAATCTCATTTAATAGTAAAATAAGCTGGTTGATTTAACAAAGACTTTTAATAATTCCCGTTAATTTGCCCCGCTTAGATAACCCAAAACCATTGCAAAGACTGCTGTAACAATACATCAGCCAGTTGAAGAACAAATAGAATCCGGATGCAGAAAGTGTACAAATTTTTAGTGTTGGCTTTAGTATCGTCACTGGCAGGCAACTTTGCTTACGCACAGGAGGTAAAAAAAGATACGGTAATCACTTCAGTAGATGCTGATCTGCTCAATATCTTCAACCAACGAACACCAAAAAAATATAAAGTCTCTGCCATTAAGGTTACAGGGAATAAATTTTTTGACGAGAACCTGTTGATTTCTATCGCCAATATTAATGTAGGCGATGAAATTGCCATTCCGGGTGGGGATGCTTTTTCGAAAGCTATTACCAAACTCTGGGAACAGAAATATTTTAGTGATGTTGAAATCTTTATTACCAAACTGGTTGATAAGGAAATTGAAATTGAGATCGCAGTATTAGAAAGACCCCGCTTGTCAAATTTCTTCTTTAAAGGAGTACGTAAAGGAGAGTCGGAAGATCTAACAGGTAAAACAGGGTTGGTTCGTAACCGTGTGATTACCGAAAACATGAAGATTTCTGCTATAGAAGCTATCAAAAAATTCTATGCAGAAAAAGGATACCAGAATGCATCTGTTAGAATTGATGAAAGAGCGGATTCATCTTTCGATAATACCCTGATTCTCGATTTTGTAATCAACAAAGGAGCCAAGGTAAAAATCAATAATATCAATTTCGGAGGTAATACGGTTGATGCATCTAGACTTAAAAAGCAACTCAAAGGAACCAAAGAAAAATCAAGACTTACCCTCAACCCAAGTTTCGATAGCGGTCAGATTGTAACGGTTCAGCGTTATGATTTTGAACAATACTGGAGAGAAAAAGGATTTCTTACCCTAAGCAAAACCAAGAAAGTATTGGATCCTTATGCTCGCATAAAATTATCTTCAGCAAAATTCGATCGTCAGAAATTTAGTGAAGACAAAGAGAGTTTGCTGGAATATTATAATTCATTGGGCTTTCGTGATGCTCTCATAGAAAAAGATACTGTGTATTATAATAAGGCGGGTAATATCAACATTGATTTAAAGATCAATGAAGGACGTAAGTATTATTTCGGAGATATTACCTGGAGAGGAAATACCAAATATTCTGACTCGGTACTTTCTGCTATCCTGGGTATCAGAAAAGGAGATATTTATAACCTGGATGTACTGAATAAAAAACTGGGTAAATCAGCTTCACCGGAAGGGCTTGATATCAGCGGGCTTTACCAGGATGATGGCTACCTGTTTTTCAGAACGGACCCGGTTGAAACTGCGGTATACAACGATACCATTGATTTCGAGATAAGAATCATTGAAGGTCCTCAGGCGACCATCAAGAATATCCGCATCAGCGGTAACGACCGAACAAAGGAGCACGTAATTCGTCGTGAGCTTAGAACCATACCTGGTGAAAAATTCAGACGTACCGATCTTATTCGTTCTCAGCGTGAGATTGCTCAGTTGAACTATTTTAACCAGGAAAAAATTGGTATTAATCCGATTCCGAATCCGGAAGATGGTACTGTGGATATCAATTATAGTGTAGAAGAAAAATCAAGTGACCAGTTAGAATTGAGTGCAGGATGGGGTGGTGTAATTGGTTTAACAGGTACACTTGGTGTATCCTTTAATAACTTCTCCATTAGAAATATCTGGAAGAAATCTGCATGGGATCCATTGCCAATGGGTGATGGCCAGAAACTAAGTTTGCGTGTGCAAAGTAATGGTAAGGCATTCCGTTCTTATAACTTCTCATTTACCGAACCATGGTTAGGGGGTAAGAAAAGAAATGCGCTAACATTCAGCATTTATAATACCCGTTTTGGCCAGACATTCGATCCAAATACAGGTATATTCGATCCGAATATTTCAAAAACAAGCTTTATCTCAACAACAGGCGCTACTATAAGTCTTGCCAAGCAGTTAAAATGGCCAGACGATTTCTTCTCATTGTCTATCGGGTTAAACTTTACCAGGTATAAATTGAGTAACTATGCGATTGATCCGATAAACCTGCCTGGTTTCGACAACGGTAACGTACACAACTTCAACTTAAGAATCGCATTACAGCGTTCTTCTGTGGATCAGCCATTGTTCCCGCGTTCTGGTTCAAACTTTATGTTGAGTTTAGCGGTAACGCCACCATATTCATTAATTAATCCAAACATAACAACGGCATCAAATCCATACCGTTGGGTAGAATACCATAAGTGGCGTTTTAATGGTGAATGGTTTGTGCCATTAGGTAAACCACATGGAGAAGATAGAAACAAGCAGTTTGTATTGAGGGCCTCAGCTAAGTTTGGGTTCCTGGGTAAGTTTAATAAGAACCTGCAAATCTCTCCATTCGAGCGTTTCCAGGTGGGTGATGCAGGGTTAAGTAACCAGTTTGCGTTATTGGGTTATGATATCATTGCGCATCGAGGATACCCTGTTTATGATAACTCAAACCCTAAAATCAACCCCGATCAGCAGTCTGCAAGACAATATTTTACAATTTTTAACAAATACACCATGGAGCTCAGGTATCCATTGAGCCTGAATCCGAGCAGCACCATTTATGGGCTTGCATTCTATGAGGCTGCTAATGGTTGGTTTAATATCAAAGATTATAATCCATTTAAGCTTCGCAGGTCTGTCGGACTGGGTATGCGTTTCTTCCTGCCGATGTTTGGGTTGCTTGGATTTGATTATGGCATAGGATTGGATAGGTTTTCTCCGAATGGTTCAATGAAAGATGCAGCAAGGTTTACCTTTATGCTGGGCTTTGAACCGGAATAAACCTGAACCCTAAAAAATTTTTATGAAAAAAACCTTACTCTTTACCCTGTTATTGGTATGTACAGCCCTTGTAACACAAGCACAGCAGCGTTATGCTATCATCGACACAAAATATATCCTGGAGCGTATTCCGGAGTATAGGGATGCAGATAAAAAACTGCAGCAGGTAGGTGAACAGTGGCAGAAAGAGATCGATGATAAACAAACCCAGCTTGATAAAATGTATAAAAACTATGAGGCTGAACAGTTTATGTTAACCGAAGAGCTCCGGAAGAAAAGAGAAGATGAACTTTTTGTTAGGGAAAAGGAAATCCGCGATCTTCAAAAAAAGCGCTTTGGCTATGAGGGCGACCTGTTTAAAGAGCGTCAGCGCCTCATAAAACCGGTACAGGACAGGGTTTACAATGCCGTTCAGAAAATGGCATTGGCCCGTTCTTATGATTTTGTACTGGATAAAAGTGAAGGAATTACCGTTATATTTGCCGACCCCAAGCTGGATAAAAGTGATGATATCCTGAAAGAACTGGGGATTAAATAAGTAACTAAAACCAAATTTTCACAAACCCTCTCTACAATGAAGAAATTATTACTTGTGTGTGTGACTGTAGCGGCAAGCTTACTGTTCTCCAACAATGCTCAATCACAGGTTAAGATTGGCTATTTCGACGAACAAACACTTTTGAGCCTGTTTCCTGGTATCAATAAAGTTGATACATTGATGAATTCTTATGTAAGAGATTCATTAAATGTTGAATACGCTTATTCTGTTAAAGAATACCAGCGCAGAGACAGCATCTTCAAAAAAGATTCTGCTTCTATGCCCGCAAAAGCAAGAGAAATGGCAGTAGATGAACTGAATCAGTTCTATTACAAAATTGCTAACTGGCAGCAATATTCTCAGGAAATGCAACAGGATAAAATGGATCGTTTGTTATTACCATACAGACAGCAAATGGTAGCTGCATTGCAGCAGGTTGTAGCAGAAAACAAGTACACACTTGTATTAAAAGCAGAAGCTATTTCTCCATACATTGATCCAAGTCTCAGTATCCTGGATAATCTTACCATTCGTACAGCGCTTAAACTTAAGTTAGAGTTACCTAAAGAATGGACTGATGCCTGGAAAGCTGCAGGTGGAACCATCCCGGGAGCAACAGGAAATAAACCCGCTGCAACACCTCCTAAAAAGAACTAACATACCTTATTGTATATGAGATTTATTATAAACCCGCCCATTGTGGCGGGTTTTTTGTTGAATTTTAAAGGAATTCTAATATGCGTTTATAAATGGTATGTTTAGTTTAGTGAAAAGCCCCACTTATGAAACTGCTGCTTATTGTTGTTGGCATGCTTTGCCTGAATTTACTAAATGCCCAGGATTATTTAAAACAGGGAGATGCCTGTTATAATCAAAAAAATTACAGTTGCGCCTATGATAATTATATGAAAGGCTATGAGGCCAACCTCTCGGCAGTAAAAAATATTCTTTTCTTCCGTATCGGCTATTGCCTGAATAATATGAAACGATATGAAGAATCTAAAGTTTGGTTAAGGCGTGCATTAAATGAGAAAACAGAACTCGACCCAACCTGGTCACTAGCTTTTGCGCATTATAGTACCTATAAATACGACTCTTCAGCAATCTATTATATACGTGCGTATGGATTGGCTACTACAAACGAACAAAAGAAAAACACATCCTATTATGCAGGGTTATCCTATTTCTATAACAAGAATTATTCGGGAGCAAGCACTCAGTTTAATACCTGTCTTAAACACGATTCTACCGATATCAATACAAATACCTATATAGCCAGAACCTATTTCTCCCTGAAAAATTACACAGCTTCAGAATCAGCCTTCAAAAAACTCCTGTCGCTTTCGAAAGACTCTATAAACATAAGCTATGCATATAAAATGATCGGCGAAACAAAATACGCTCAAAAGAAATATGCTTTGGCTATCCCTGATTATAATACAGCACTGGCCTATAACCCGAAAGACAAACAAATCATTGGTTATATTGGAGATTGTTATTTAAACCTGAAGATGAATGATTCCGCCAAAATAACGTACCAACTGGCAATTGATCTCACGAAAAAACAGCAAAAGCCACTCTTTAGCGATAGCATTTTTATTGGGGAAATGAATAAAGGCCTGTTAGGTGTTTATGCAAATGAGAAAGATACTGCCAATGCAATTAAAAAACTCGCAGAAATCATGCGGTATGATATAGAGCAAGAAGGTTTTACCAATGCACTTGATATCCTTGTTTTCAAAAGAAAAGACCTGAAATCACTTGAAACCTTGTTAACACCGATGATTGCTGCGTATAAAAAATATGAGATGAAACCAGAATTGGCATGGTTGTATAATAATACAGGCCTGCTGTACGACTATCATAAGCAACAAGTAAAAGCCAACAACTATTATAGATTGGCGGTGCAGGCAAACTATCCTCCGACGGAATACATTGGAGCAGCATTAATAAAAGGATTGGTCAAGGATAAAAAATATAAAGAAGCTTCAGATAGTATCAGTAAATGGGAAGTAGTCCCAAATGCATATCCTAATTTATACAAACCCTTTATCCTGAATATGAAAGGGAGGGTTGCCTATGCGCAAAATGATACCGCTACCGCGGCAAAGCATTTCAAAGAAGCTATTAAAACCAGCTACTTATCGCACGATGCTAATTTATTCGTAGGGAAAATGCTGCTCGACAGAAAAGATAGCGCCGGCGCATTTAATTATTGGTCGAGAATTACCAGCAGCAAAAATTTTGGTCTGGAACAGGATCTGGAAATGCAGGTGTATAAGTTTATGGGTAAACAATATTTCGAAAATGCATCAAAATACCCTGCTTCTGCCGCTGGTTCCTATACAAATGCAGCAGAAATATATGATAAAATATTTTCGATAGACAGCAATCAGGCACTGATTCGTTTGTATGCCGGGGTTACACACCTACAGTTAAAACGTATTTATACCGGCAAATCGCATTTACTTAAAGCGGCTGATTTATACCAAAAGAAGAAAGATACACTGGCTATTGTTTACCGTTGGCTTGGTTACGCAGAAATGCGGGGAGAAACAATGCCAAATTATACAAAAGCATTCGAGTACTATCAAAAAGGTGTACAGGCTAATCCCTCCGATTCAAGTATAATCAACGATATGGCGACAGCCTATTACCAGCAAAAAAATTATACAAAAGCTGCAGAAACCTTTGGTAAAAATACCGGTATCTATAAGAGCATAAACAATAAAGCAATTGCTTATTACAATAAAGCACTCAGTTATTATATGAATAAACAGAAAGCGGAATCTTTGGTGGAAGTGAATAAAGCACTGGAGCTGAACCCGCAATACGCTGATGCCAAAAAACTAAAAGCAGAACTCGAAAAACCCACTCAATAAAGGATATCATACCTTTGTATTATGGCAACAATAAAACCCATCGGGGTTTTTGATAGTGGTTATGGCGGACTTACTGTTTTAAAAGAAATAGTAAAAACACTGCCTCAATACGATTACCTGTATTTGGGTGACAATGCACGCGCCCCTTATGGACCAAGGTCTTTTGATACAGTATACCAATATACCCTTCAATGTGTAAAATGGTTTTTCTCACAGGGTTGTGAGCTGGTTATTCTTGCCTGTAATACAGCTTCAGCAAAGGCTTTAAGAACCATACAACAAAACGATCTTCCAGGCATTGATCCGCATAAACGAGTATTGGGTGTAATCAGACCCACAACAGAAATAATCGGACAATACAGCAAAACAGGTGCTGTTGGTATTCTGGGAACTTCAGGAACAGTATTGAGCCAAAGTTACCCCATAGAAATAGCCAAAAGCTTTCCCGCCGTCAAAGTATACCAGGAAGCTTGTCCGATGTGGGTGCCCCTGGTTGAGAACAATGAATACAATAAGCCCGGAGCCGATTATTTTATTGATCAACACCTGAAACAGTTATTTGGTAATGCACCCGATATTGATACGCTCTTATTGGCTTGCACACATTACCCGCTTCTGCTGGATAAAATAAGGGCATTTGCCCCCGCTGGTACAACCATACTCTCACAGGGCGAAATAGTAGCCAATAGCTTAAAAAACTACCTTGAAAGACACCCTGAAATAGAAGCGTTTTGTACAAAGCAGGGAACCAGAACCTTTTATACTACTGATTCTGTGAACGATTTTGATAGCCATGCAAGCATTTTCTTTGGTGAAAAACTCTCATCAAAGCATGTTGAGCTTTCATAATAAGCGATATTTGTGCTGATAATCAATCGATTAAAAAAACATCTTTGTTTTTTTACTTGTTTTTCGATGCTTTTTTGTAGTTTTGCCGTCCTTTCACAAACAGCAGTATGGTGACTGCCGTAATGAAATGAAACAAGATTATAGGGTTAGTTAAAAAAACGTAATTATGAAACGTACATTTCAACCGCATAAGCGCCGCCGTAAATCTGTTCACGGATTCCGTAAGCGTATGCAAACTGCAAACGGTCGTAAAGTATTGGCCAGCCGCAGAGCGAAAGGCCGCAAGAAACTGACAGTTTCCAGCGAGAAAGGATTAAAATAAAATCATCCGGTTCGGTCTTCAGGTTTTGAACGACTGACAATGAAAATATAAAGTCCCGCTTTACGGCGGGACTTTTTTAGTTTAGTATCTGGCAATGAAATCATTTAGTTACAATAAAAAGGAAAAACTGAAGAGCAGAACACAGCTCGAAGCCATATTTGCTTCGGGTAAAAGTTTTTCTATATTTCCATTAAAACTGTTTTTTATTGAATCTAATGCCAGTACCACTGCACCTGTGCAAGCAGGGGTAGGGGTGAGTGCACGGCATTTCAAAAAAGCAGTTCATCGTAACCGTATCAAAAGATTATTACGTGAAGCATACCGGTTGGAGAAACAGCCATTGTTGGAAGATTTACAACTTCAACAAAAAAGGGTTTCAATTTTCATCTTATACATTGATAAGGAATTGCCAACTTATGAGGTAATAAGAGCGAAGATGAAAGACAGTTTAGCAAAACTGCAGCAGAAACTAAGCAAAAACAATTAGCGCAATAATTCGACACCTATTCATGAACATATTGCTTCGAATACTTAGCTACCCTTTTATTTTCCTGATTCGTATTTACCAATACGTAATCTCACCGGCCCTTGGCCCAAAATGCAGGTTTACACCCACCTGTTCACAATATGCCATTACCGCATTACAAAAACATGGATTATTCAAAGGAGGCTGGCTGGCCATAAAACGCATCAGTAAATGCAGGCCCGGCGGCGGCCATGGCTATGATCCGGTGCCGGACAGAGTAAACAGAGAAACATGAAACAGAGAAATAAGGAATAAGAAAGTGAAGTTCAACATTACTTTCTTATTCCTTATTTCTCTGTTCCTTATTCTACTGTTTTCTTTCCTCCTGTCATTCCTTCCAGGCGGGCGATTGTTTCGCGGATTTCTTTGATGCTGTAGAAGCGGTATACCTCGGGAGCTTTGCCGTCTTTACTGGCCGCTGAGCGCATATTGTGAAAGGGGCCAACAATGATAGCGTCAAAATTATCGGTGATATGTGCTGCTGAATTGGGCAGGATGTAAAAGTTGCGGTTGGCTTTTCCAACATTCACATTATTTACCAGGTTATGAAGCGAATCGATTTTGAAACGTAATGCTTCCTGACTGATTACCTGATTACTGAGTTGTGGATCGGTATAATTTACCTGGCTGCCAATAATGGTATCATTCTTTACATTAACGATATAATAGCCATTTTCAGTAAGGGTAACTTTTGCTTCTCCGGAAGGAGTATTCAAGGTAATTTCAACATTCTTTCCAACAAAGTCAATCGTCTTATCCTCATGTCCGGCGCCGTCACCCGCTTTTATCGTTTTTGTTTCCGTATTAACTTCAGCAGGTCCTTTACTGAATACAACCACTCTTTTTTGGTCAGAAGAACAAGAGGCAAAAAGAATAATGGCAACAGCGGAAAAAATAAATGATTTCATAAGCAAGTTTAAAATGGTAGATAAATAAAGCCGCAGGATTCAGACATAAGCTTTTTAAACCACCTGAAACCTGCGTCCAACACCCTGTTTTATTGGTTAGTGCGAGTTAAGCACCAAAACGTTCAGCTACTTTATTCCAGTTTACTACGTTCCAGAAAGCAGCGAGGTAGTCTGCACGGCGATTTTGGTATTTAAGATAGTATGCATGTTCCCATACATCGGCACCTAAAATGGGTGTGCCTTTTACATCGGCTACATCCATCAAAGGATTATCCTGGTTAGGGGTTGAAGTAACTTCCAGTTTCCCGTCTTTTACAATCAACCATGCCCAGCCACTACCAAAACGTGTCATACCAGCCGCAGCAAATTTCTCCTTAAATGCATCAAAAGAGCCAAAAGCGCTGTTGATCGCATCTGCCAGTGCACCTGTAGGGGCGCCACCTGCATTAGGGGCCAGGCTTTCCCAGAAGAAAGTATGGTTCCAATGTCCACCGCCATTATTGCGTACTGCCGGACTAATAGATCCTGCTGCTGCAACAAGCTGCTCAAGTGTTTTTCCTTCATGTTCAGTACCTGCAATGGCTTTATTGAGGTTGTCTACATAAGCCTGGTGGTGCTTGCCATGGTGTATCTGCATGGTAGTAGTATCAATATGTGGTTCCAATGCCTCATGAGCATACGGTAAGGGTGCTAGTGTAAATGCCATAACTATAATATTTAAATGATTTAAAACTATTCTACAAATTTACAATGCTTCGGTTGAATGAAGGTGAATTCTTTCTTAAATCGAAAGCAGTCCATAGACCATAGTCCATGGACCATCAACTATGGTCTATGGACTGCTTTTATCTCTTCTGCTGAAAGAAATTCTTCATTAGCCAGGCGCATTCGTCTTCCAGAATGCCACTGATGATTTCTGTTTTGGGGTGGAAGGGGGATTGATGTTCTTTCAGGTGTTTTCGGAAACCATTTTTTATATCACTGGCGCCATATACAATGCGTCCAATTTTACCCCAGTACAATGCGCCAGAGCACATTAAACAGGGCTCAAGGGTTACATACAATGTGGCATCGGGAAGGTATTTGGATCCAAGGCTACTGTAGGCAGAAGTTAGTGCCAATATTTCTGCATGTGCAGTGGAATCGTTTAGGAGCTCTACCTGATTATGCCCACGTGAAATAATCCTGTTATCCATCACTACTATGGCACCAACCGGTACTTCGTCTGCATCAAAAGCAAGTTGTGCTTCTTTTAATGCCTGTTGCATGTAGTATTCGTGTGTTTGAGGGGGCATAGGGGAGTTAAAATTCAAAAATCAAAATTCAAAATTCAAAAATCAAAGATCACCCCCTCTATCTGTATTTCCAGTTTCTATCTTTGCCTTCTTCAAGCCATTCGATCATAGTGGCGATTCTTTTTTCTTTTGTAGCATCAGTTTTGGCTTCAGTAATCCAGTTGATGTATTCTTTTTTATGCGAGTAGGGAAACGCTTCAAAAGTTTTATTGGCTTTAGCGTTCTTTTTTAATGCTTTTGTAATGTAGTCCGGTATTTCAAGTGGTTTGGGTGATGATTTTGGTTTCGCAGGCAACTTTATACCAGATTCATTCAATGTTACGGCTTCCTTTATATAAGCAATCATGATTTTGTCTTGCGGCAGATCTTTCATACTGGTGATTCGATCAAAATGCCCCATTGCGCCCCTGTCTTTTATCTGCAGAATTTTGTTCGGATCTTTCATGATAGATGCTTTCCAAAAGCTGAATGCGCAGTGTTGCTTAAAGGATGCCATACTACAAACCACACCTTTGTGCTCAAAGTGTGGGAAGCTCCATTTCATGGTCTCAATAATTTCAGGGAAGGCCTTGTGCACCAATTTACGTATATGCAACAAAATGGGCTGGGCAAACTGCTCGGCTTTGTCGATATACGCATCAACACGTGGGTCTGTAACTGGCATAGGCTAATTTAATAAATAGCTGCTAATTCAAATAAGGTTCGAAGAATTAGGCTGTTAGTATCGGGGAGTAGCTATTAGCCATTAGCCATTGGCCTTTAGCCTTTAGTTAATAGGAAAGGATTCCTAGTACCTAACACCTAACCCCTATAATTTCTTCACCACAATATTCCTGAACCATACATCGTCGCCATGGTCTTGCAGGGCAATATGCCCTTTGAAAATTTTGCCGAAACCGGGCATCGATTTAAACTTGCTATTGGCAATTAATTGATTCCACTGATCGTCGCCATAAGTGGTGTTCAATATACTTTCGCCATTTAGTTTAAATTCCATTTTGCCTTTATTACAGATGATTTCTGCTGTGTTCCATTCGCCAACAGGTTTCGTAACACCTTCTTTGCCAGCAACCAGATCGTAAAGGTTACCAGAACGGTGTTTATTGATTTTAGCGTCGGGATGGCCGTCATTATCCAATACCTGCATTTCGGGGCCTGTATACCAAACCCTTTTATATTTAGCAGTATCGTTTTGCGCCCAGAAAATGATGCCACTATTGCCATTTTTAGAAACCTTCCAGTCAACTTTCAGGTGGAAATTTTCTAATTCAAGATCATGAATAATATCACCCCGACCGCTTTTTTCTGAAGCATCCAGGTGTAACACGCCGTTTTCTACTTTCCAGCAACTCCCGATGTTGTCTTTACCGTAGGTAATCCACCCTTTGGTAGTTTTACCATCAAACAAAGAGATCCACCCATTTTTTTGCAACATGGTATTAGCAGTAGTGTCGGCTTTGTTTTCTGATACAGTATTTCCAAAAATGAAAACACTGATAATAGCGGTTGTTAACCAGTTTTGAAGCATAATTATTTCTTTAAGAGGAGAATATATTTAACCATTGCTTTGGCATCATCAGTTGATATTGCCGGATGGGGAGTCATAGGTATGGAGCCCCATACACCTTGTCCGCCTTTAATGATTTTATCTGCCAGCATATTGATATTCTCATCTGAATTTTCATATTTAGCCGCAACTTCTTTATAGGAAGGGCCGATGAGTTTATCGCCTACTTTATGACAAGTAAGGCAATCTGATTTGCCAATCAGTTCAAGTCCTTTGGTATAATCGGGATTACTGCTAAGGTCTTCAGTAGCTGATGCAGTGGTTGAATTACTTGTTTCTTTTTTCTCTTCATTACCTCCACATGCGGCAAGAATAGCCAGCAATGAGAGTGATACTAGGTACTTTTTCACGGTTTTATTGTTTTGTGGTTTGGTTATAGGTGAATTGTCAATGGTCAATTGTGAATAGAATATTTGACAATTCACAATCGACTATTCACAGCTAAGTTATTCATTGATTCCCAAAATGCTGCGATTGAAATTTTCATCGGAGCCGGTTCCTGCGAAATCGTCGAATGCTTTATCGGTTACTTTAATAATGTGTTTTTGAATGAAAGGGGCACCTTCAGCTGCACCAACTTCGGGGTGTTTTAAAGCACATTCCCATTCCATAACTGCCCATCCTTTGTAATTATAAGCGGCAAGTTTACTAAAGATGGAACCAAAATCTACCTGTCCATCACCCAATGAACGGAATCGTCCTGCTCTGTTAACCCAACCCTGATATCCTCCGTAAACACCTTGTTTACCGCTTGGGTTAAACTCCGCATCCTTAACATGAAACATGCGGATGCGTTCATGGTAATGATCAATATAGCTTAGGTAGTCGAGGCATTGTAAAACAAAGTGTGAAGGGTCGTATAATAAACAGGCACGAGGGTGGTTGTTCACTTTTTCCAGGAATATTTCATAGCTGATACCATCATGCAGGTCTTCACCCGGGTGAATTTCATAACAGAGATCCACACCGTTTTCATCAAAAATATCCAGAATAGGTTTCCATCTTTTAGCCAGTTCCGTAAAACCAGTCTCTACTAATCCCGCAGGTCTTTGTGGCCATGGGTAAACTGTATGCCATAATAAGGCGCCACTGAAAGTAGCATGTGCATTTAAACCAAGATTGGCAGATGCTTTGGCTGCATATTGCAGTTGCTGAATGGCCCATGCGGTACGTGCTTTTGCATTACCTCTAACATTTTCAGGTGCAAACCCATCGAACATTACATCATAAGCCGGATGAACAGCTACCAGTTGTCCTTGCAGATGTGTTGATAGTTCTGTAATCTCCAGGCCAGCAGTAGCAACGATGCCTTTTATTTCATCGGCATAAGTTTTACTCTCTGCGGCTTTTTGCAAATCAATACAACGGGCATCCCAGGTAGGAATTTGTACGCCTTTAAACCCTAAAGACGCGGCCCATTTACAGATACTTTCAAGAGAATTAAAAGGAGCAGCATCTCCCATGAATTGAGCCAGAAAAATACCCGGGCCTTTGATGGTTGTCATAGTAGAGAGGTTTGATAGTGAGTGGTGAATGGTCAATGGTCAATTGTGAATGGTCATATAGGATTCCATATTCACCATTCACAATTGACCATTCACTAAATTTTATATTCCGTCCATTTTACATCAGATGCAGCAGAAGCCACAACATTGTCGATGAAAGCCATGCCTCTCAAGCCATCGCGGGTGGTTGGGAAGTCGAGCATTTCAGCAGTTGGTTGAGTACCATCTATGCGTGCACCCAGGGTTAAGGCGAAATTGCGATAAATATTTGCAAATGCTTCCAGGTAACCTTCCGGATGGCCGCCCGGTGTTCTGCAATTATGGGTAGCGAAGGAACTTAACCTGTCACCATAATTTCCACCGGCCCTTAAAATTTGAGTGGGTTGGTCAAGCCATTTCAGCAGTAATGTATTCGGCTCATGCTGAGCCCATTCAAGTCCGCCAAGTTCTCCATAAACCCTTATTTTCAAAGCGTTTTCTTCGCCCGCGGCTACCTGTGATGCCATTAACACTCCTCTTGCTCCATTGCTCATACGCAACAGTACATTACCATCATCATCCAGTAAACGGCCTTCTACCAGTGCATTAAGGTCGGCACATAAATGGGTGATTTCTGCTCCGGTAATATATTCGGCAAGATGGGCAGCATGTGTGCCAATATCGCCCATTGCGCCGGCTTTGCCGGAGCGCTTAGGGTCTGTTCTCCAGGCTGCCTGTTTATTGCCTTCACGTTCAGACAGTTTGCTGAGCCAGCCCTGTGGATATTCAACCCATACCTTCCTGATTTTCCCTAATACACCGCCGGCAACCATTGCACGTGCCTGTTTTACCATGGGATACCCTGAATAAGTATGTGTAAGACATAATAATAAACCCGTTTCCTGCACTTTCTGGTGAAGTAACTGCGCTTCTTCAAAAGTGAAAGTCATCGGCTTCTCAATCACAACATGAAAGCCATGATCCAATGCCATCATTGCAGGCGCGAAATGGGCAAAATTGGGCGTTACGATTGTGATGAAGTCCATTCTTTTATCTGCAGGTAACTGACTTTCCTTTGTGATCATCTCTTCAAAATTCATGTAGATCCTGTCTGCAGGGAGGAAGAGGTCTTCCCCGGAAGCTTTGGCAATTTCAGGGTTAATACTAAGCGCTCCGCATACAACTTCAATTAGTCCATCCATATTAGCAGCAATACGGTGAATGGCGCCGATAAAGGCATCGCGGCCACCACCAACCATACCCATTCTGAGTTTTCGGTTCATGAGACGATTTTTTTATTAGGTTCTTGAGTAGAAGAAATAATTTCAGGGATGTAAGGTTATTAAAAAAATGGAAGCCAGAGAAATTTTATCATACAGTATCGGATAAAAAAGCACAATCGTTTGCGGAGAAATCGGTACAAATGACGATAAAATGGGAAAATTTTTCGCTGCTTTGTTTGAAAATAAAATTACATTTAGTGGCTTATTTCAACCAACAACTCAAACGATATGCACGCCACTCCCCAACGTCAACAATTATTTGTTGCCAGCTGTCTGGCATTATTGGTAACTTCTCTTTCTTTTGGTATCAGGGCCGGAATACTTGGCCGACTTGGTGTAGAATTCGAATTAAATGCGTCACAACTCGGAACTATTGCCGCTACCGCATTCTGGGGCTTTCCACTTGCTGTGGTAATCGGCGGATTTGTAGTAGATATTATCGGCATGAAGCGATTGCTGATCGTTGCGTTTTTGTTCCACCTCGCCGGTATTCTGCTCACCATTTTTGCGGGTGGTTACTGGACCCTGTTCATTTCAACACTTTGTGTGGGTATTGCCAACGGAACTGTTGAAGCAGCCTGTAACCCATTAGTTGCAACCATTTATTCAGATAATAAAACCACAAAGCTTAACCATTTTCATTTGTGGTTTCCAGGGGGTATTGTAATCGGTACTTTACTGGTGTATTTCCTGGATAAAGTGGGCGTTAGCTGGCAAGTACAGGTTGGTTTAATGTTAATACCAACCATTCTGTACGGCTACCTGTTCAGCAAACTGAATTTCCCCGTTACCGAACGGGTGGCAAGTGGTGTTTCTGCGGCAGAAATGTATAAGTCGCTGCTGAACCCCCTCTTTATTTTTATGATCATCCTGATGTTTGGTACTGCTATTACCGAATTGTTTACAGGCCAGTGGATTGATGTACTCCTGAAAAATGTATCAGATAATGCAATTCTGCTTTTAACCATAGAAACGGGTATTATGGTGCTGGGCCGGGCTTTTGCAGAGCCAGTTGTACACCGGTTCTCTCCGGCAGGTGTACTCCTGATATCAGCAATTTTATCGGCAGTAGGTTTATACCTTATGGGACATACAACCGGTAATATGCTTTTTGTTGGTGCCATCATCTTTGGAATGGGTGTTTGTTATTTCTGGCCTACCATGCTCGGTTTTGTGTCGGAAAATCTTCCCAAAACAGGTGCAGTAGGTTTAAACCTTATGGGTGGAGCCGGTATGTTTGCCGTTTCGGTTTATATGATATTCATGAGTGATTATTATGATAATTTACTGGCTGCTAAACTTCCGGCAGGTGCAAATCTTGCAGATTATTCAAATGCCGCTGCCGGAACAGAAATGGCTAATGCATTAGGGGAAGCAAAAAAACTCGCCGGCCCTGAAATACTGAATGCCACCATGCTCATACCCATTGTTTTATCTGTGGCATTTGCCGGACTATTCTTATACATGCGGAATAAAACAAAGTCAAATATGCCAGCTTAGACGTTGGTTAAACATTAATCCTTATATTTATTATCCTGCGAAAGATCAATCATGGCAACAGAATCATCAAGAAGAAAAACGATTAAACAATTGCTTGCCGGTTCAGCATTACTGGCAACCGGATCGGGCGTTTCTGCATTTACCACTAACACCACCTCAACAACTATGGCACTCAAAGGAAACATCAATCACTCTGTTTGCCGCTGGTGTTATAGTGATATCCCGCTTGATCAATTATGCGTAATCGTTAAAGAAATGGGATTGGTTGGTATTGATCTGGTTGGTCCTAAAGACTGGGATATTTTGAAGAAACACAACCTTATTTCTACCATGTGTAATGGTGCTGAAATAGGTTTGGTAAAAGGATGGAACGACCCGCAGTATCATGCAACATTGATTAAGAATTATACCGAACATATTGAACTCGTAGCAAAAGCAGGTTTTACCAACCTGATTTGTTTCAGCGGCAACAGGAATGGAATGGATGATGAAACCGGATTAAAAAACTGTGTTACCGGATTGAAACAGATTATGTCGCTGGCAGAGAAGAAAGGGGTGATTATTCAGATGGAGCTCTTCAACAGTAAAGTAGATCACAAAGATTATATGTGCGACAGCTCGGCATGGGGCGTTGAATTATGCAAACAGTTGGGTTCACCGAACTTTAAACTGTTGTATGATATCTACCACATGCAGATTAACGAAGGAGATATCATCCGTACCATCAAAAACAACCACCAGTATTTCGGTCATTACCATACTGCAGGTGTTCCAGGCCGCCATGAAATAGATGAATCGCAGGAATTATATTATCCGGCAATCATGAAGGCAATTGTAGAGACCGGCTTTAAACAATATGTAGCACAGGAATTTATAGCTACAGGCAACGATAAAATCGGATCGCTCAGAAAAGCTATTCAGATTTGTGATGTGTGATAGAATAGTCGATAGACCATGGTCCATAGTCCATGGTTAAATAATACTATGAACTATGGGCCATGGTCTATCAACCATGGACTAAAACAGCAAACCACAAACAATCATAAACAAACAGACCATGGCCGAACAAAATTATGATGCAATCGTAGTAGGTTCAGGAATCAGTGGCGGATGGGCCGCTAAAGAACTTACTGAAAAGGGGCTGAAAGTGCTCTTGCTCGAACGTGGGCGTAACATTGAACACATTAAGGATTATGTAAACGCCAACAAAGAAGCTTGGGATTATCCCCATCGCGGAAGAAGAACCCAACAGATGATCAATGATTATCCAGTTCTCAAACGCGACTACCCACTTAATGAAACAAACCTCGATTATTGGGTAAATGAGAAGGAAAGTCCTTACACAGAAGTAAAACGCTTCGATTGGTTCCGTGGATACCATGTTGGTGGACGATCTTTAATGTGGGGCCGCCAAAGTTATCGATGGAGCGATTTTGATTTTGAGGCCAACCTGAAAGACGGAGTAGGTGTTGATTGGCCGGTTAGATATAAAGACATAGAAAGCTGGTATTCTTATGTAGAACGTCATGCAGGTATCAGCGGCAGTAAAGAAGGGTTACCTCACTTGCCAGACAGCGATTTTCTTCCCCCGATGGAACTTAACGTTGTAGAGAAAGACCTGGCCAAGCGTATAAAAGAATATTATAAGAATCAGCGCCACATGATCATTGGTCGTGTAGCAAACCTTACCCAGGAACATAATGGCCGTACCAATTGCCAGTACCGTAATAAGTGTTGGCTGGGTTGTCCGTTTGGCGCTTATTTCAGTACACAGTCATCTACTTTACCTGCAGCGATGGCCACAGGTAATTTAACACTGCGTCCATGGTCAATTGTAACAAGGGTATTGTACGATAAAGATAAAAAGCGCGCAACAGGTGTTGAAGTACTCGATGCCGAAACAAATAAAACCTATACCTACAATGCTAAAATAGTTTTCCTAAATGCATCTGCATTAAACACAGCCTGGATTCTGATGAATTCAGCTACGGATGTTTGGCCTGATGGATTAGGAAGCAGCAGTGGTGAATTGGGTCATAATATCATGGACCACCATTTAGGTGTTGGTGCCGGCGGTCGTGTGGAAGGTTATGAAGACAAATACTATTTCGGTCGCAGGGCAAATGGTATTTATGTACCACGTTACCGCAATCTCTATGGCGATAAACGCGACTATCTCCGCGGGTTTGGATACCAGGGAAGTGCATCCAGACAGGGATGGGGAAGAGAAGTTGCCGAATTAAGTATCGGTGCCGAATTTAAAGACGCTCTTACAGAACCGGGTGGCTGGACCTTCGGTATGATGGGCTTTGGAGAAGTATTGCCTGATCATAGCAATAAAATTACCCTCGATAAAAACGTGAAAGATAAATGGGGGCTTCCTGTTCTTTCATTTGATTGCGAACTCAAAGAGAACGAAATCAAAATGAGGAAAGATATGCAGGCCGATGCTATTGAAATACTCACCAATGCAGGCGTAAAAGATGTGTATGGTTACGAAGGCAATGGTGTATTGGGTCGTGGTATTCACGAAATGGGAACCGCACGTATGGGGAATGATCCTAAAACTTCGGTTGTAAATAAATTCAACCAGGTTTGGGATGCACCAAATGTGTATGTTACCGATGGCGCATTCATGACTTCATCAGCTTGTGTAAACCCATCATTAACTTATATGGCATTTACTGCACGCGCTGCAGACCATGCGGTTAGTGAATTGAAAAAACAAAATTTATAGTAGTCAATTGTCAATGGTGAATGGTCAATAAAGAGGCCAGCATTCACCATTCACTATTCACGATTCACGAAAAAAAACATTACCATGAATAGAAGAGAAGCCCTTTCAAGTGTAGCATTGCTACTAGGGGGAACATTAATAGGTTCAACTGCTTTTCTAACGGGCTGTAAAACTACTGGTACAGATAGTGGTATCAGTTTTTCTCCGGATGAAATCAGTTTTTTGAATGAAGTAGGAGAAACAATTTTACCTGCTACAAGCACACCCGGTGCCAAAGAAGCCAAGGTAGGAGAGTTTATGTCGGTATATGTAACAGATTGTTACGAAGCAAAAGACCAAACCATCTTTAAAGAAGGGTTTACAAAACTGGATGAGGCCAGTAAAACCAAAAATGGTAAATCCTTTATGGAAAGCACACCAGAACAGCGACATGCATTACTGGTTGACCTTGATAAAGAAACAAAAGAATACCAGAAAGCCAAAAAACCGGAAGATCCTAATCATTATTTCAGGATGATGAAAGAATTAACCCTGCTTGGGTTCTTCACTTCTGAAGTAGGTGCAACAAAGGCTTTACGCTATGTTGCTGTGCCAGGTAAATATGAAGGCAATATACCTTATGCCAAAGGCGATAAAGCCTGGGCCACTAGTTAAGGTAAGTAAAGACTCAAAAGTCAAATTCAAAATATGTATTTGATTTTTGAGTTTTGATTTTTTAATTCTAATCTCAGTACTTATGACAATCAATCGCAGAAACTTTCTACGCAATACAGGTTTTGCGGCAGCGGCATTGTCGATGCCATTTGCGGGGAAGTCATCAATATTAGATGAACTGGCTTATAAACCATTAGGAGATTTTGGCATTCAATTATGGACCGTAAAAGAAGCCATGATGGCCGACCCAAAAGATACCCTTACCAAACTTTCATCATACGGATATAAGCAAATCGAAAGCTTTGAAGGACCGAAAGGCTTTTTCTGGGGTATGAAAAATACCGAGTTTAAAAAACTCATGGACGACCTGGGAATGAAATTGGTCTCAGCACATTGTAACAATACCGTTGATTTCGAAAAGAAATCAGCAGAAGCAGCCGAGATCGGTATGTCTTATTTGATTTGCCCATGGAAAGGCCCACAAAAATCAATCGACGATTTCAAAAAATTCAATGATGAGTTTAATAAGTCTGGTCAGATAGCGAAAAAGAATGGTATCCGTTTCGCCTATCATAACCATGACTATTCATTCAAAGTATTGGATGGTCAGGTTCCACAGGTGGTTATGATGGAAGGTACCGACAAAGACTTGGTTGATTTTGAAATGGATATTTATTGGGTAGTGGCAGCAGGCGAAGATCCAAAAGCCTGGTTCAAAAAATACCCTAACCGTTTCCGTTTATGTCATGTTAAAGACCTTACGAAAACCGATAAAGGAAATGAATCATGCCATATTGGTAAAGGCAGCATCGATTTTAAATCGATCCTAGCGGAAGGCCGTAAATATGGACTGAATAAATTTATCGTAGAACAGGAAGCATTTACCGGCACAACCCCCATGGATAGCGCAAAAGTGAATGCAGGGTATATGAGTAAGTTTCAGATCTAAAGAAACAGAGGAATAAGGAATAAAAAATAAGGAATGAGAAAGTGTAGTTGTATTTACACTTCCTCATTCCTTTCTTATTTTCTATTTCTTATTCCTTATTTCTCTGTTCTCACACCCCCAAACTCCAGCCTTCTCTGTACTGACGTTTTACAAATTGGTTGGCTTCGTCGAAGTTGGTGATTTTCATGTTCGGACCATCCCATACCAGCCTGATATTTCTGCCAGGATAAGCTATGCGGCCATTATCCATTTTCTTTTGAAGATCATAACTACGGATTGCAAGGTTGCCCATCAATACGCTTTCTGTAAGCGGACCAGCAACATCGAAATTAGAGCTTAAGGTTTTTGCTGCTTCAGAACCATAGCCTGCAATTGCTGCCTCAACCCATGCTGCATAGTGACCATTATCGCCATTAGGTACACGCTTAACAGTTTGTGGAACCTGTGTGGTTTTGGTAAGATTGGTCGGTAACAGGTTAGGAATGGCTCCGTATGTACCACACATCATCTTTCCTTTAGTGCCAATAAAAATGGTACCATTACCGCCATCACCCATCATTTCATTTGGTCCAAGCTCTGCAGGACGCTCTGGCTGAATTCCACCATCCATCCAATGCATGGTTAAATCAGGCTTGCCGTTCTGGCCTTTAAATTTCAAAATAATATGAGAAGCCAATGGTCCACACTCTGGTGCATAAATGGCGTTCCAGTTCCTTTCATATCTTTTTGCAACACTACACTCGGCTGATTCAGGGTAGCCAAGTCCAAGTACAGCAAATGCAGGTGCCATAATATGGCAGGCCATATCACCTAATGCACCGGTACCATAATCCCACCATCCGCGCCAGTTAAATGGAACCAGATTATCTACATAATCCTTATAAGGAGCGGTACCCAGCCATAGATCCCAGTTTAACTCTTTAGGTACAGGTAACGAGTTTTTTGACCACTGAATACCCTGTGGCCAAACAGGACGATCTGTATAACAATATACAGTGTGTACATCACCAATTAATCCGGCATTATACCAGTCAACCAATTGACGTACGCCATCACCTGAAGCACCCTGGTTACCCATTTGTGTTACTACCTTATAACGATGTGCCGCTTCGGTCATAACACGTGCCTCATATATATCGTGCGAAAGTGGTTTTTGAACATAAACATGTTTTCCCAACTGCATGGCAGCCATAGCTTGTACCGCATGCATATGATCGGGTGTTGATACAGATACTGCATCTATATTTTTATGCTCCTTATCGAGCATCTCGCGATAATCTTCGTATACTTTGGCTTTTGGGTAGCGTTCACGACTCTTTGCACTTTGACGTGAATCAACATCACATAAGAAAGCGATATCGGCTTTTCCACTCATGAAAAAGTTATATAAATCGCTCTCCCCTTTACCACCAGCTCCAATACCTGCAACCTGGAGTTTATCACTTGGGGCTATATAGCCTCTTCCAATAACATGTCGGGGAACAATGTAGAATCCGGCAAGCGCTGTAAGACCGTTCTGTAGAAACTTCCGCCTGGAGTTATCGGAAATGGTCTTTTCCTGTTTTTTGTTCAGATCTTTCTTTTTCATAGCAATCGGTTGGTTATGGGTTGGATAAACAATGAGCCATGAATTTATTTAATTATTTTGATTGAAGCCCGTAAAATTTCAGTTACCTGAGGGAGGTGAGAGAAGCAGATACTTTGTGAGGAAGCGCATGGTCCATAGTCCATAGACCATAGACCATGGTCCATGGTCTATAAATTTGGAGGCCTTCTGTTTTCAACATACAGATTGAGTCCGGCATATTCACCATTTATTTTTTTCAAAGAAGAAGTGTCGATATACCCGTATTTCTTTTGAAGCCTGAGGGAATCATCTTGCATATAGGTAACCATGATCCATCGGTCTGTATCTAAAGCAAGTGGGTAATTTTTATGAATAACGCCGTTTTTCAGGTTTAGAGATATGTCATAGGCCCCTTTTGGAAATTTACGAATGTGTACCTCCTGTAATCCGGGCTTTAACAGATAATCCACCGCTTCTTTTGTCTTGCCATTCTCCTGATCACTGATTACCAACTTCATTGGCACATGTTCCCTGCTTTCATTATTTACAATTACATGCGCAGATTGCTTGGAAATGCTGCAGGCAGCAAAAACAACAGCAAAGAAAAATAAACACAATAACGACTTGCGTAAACACATAAATGATTGATTTTAAGGGCTTATATAGAACAATAAAAAAGAACCGTATGCAACAGTTCACAGGGGTTACGCATAAGACACAAGGCAATGAAAAATCGTTGCCTTTAATAAATGATTTTTTTTATGTGTTTATGGGTTGAATGTGCTATCAGGAATAATAGCAAAACTGCCGGGTTGGATATTGAAGAAAGTAATATCGGTAAGATCCTGATTAGAGCGAAACCCATTCGCATAACGCCCTTTTTGTTTATATGGATAATGCTGAACCAGTGTAACAGGTGTATTTGTATAGAACTGGCCAAGTGATTGATCCCAATACAACTCATTACTGTATAAAGTATCTCCTTTGGTATTGAAAATTACAACACTATCTCGCAGAAAAACTTTGCTTTCATTCGGAAGATAACGCCCATATTTAGCAAATAACTGACTTTCTGTTTTCATGGTAGAATCGAAAAAGTCTACATGTAATGTATTCGGAAATTCTGTTTTACGCATGCTATCACCCTGGTAGCGCAGTAAGAGTGGTGCAGTGAGTTTGGCACTAATGCGGCCATTTTGACTAAGATAACTTTCAATATTTTTTCCTTCTTCTATACCAGGGGCCCTTCTGCTCAGTTCCTTCACATCATTTACATCGTTTTCACAACCGCATACAAAAAAGCAGCCTAATAAACAGGCTGCTAATATGTTTTTTATATGAAAAGAAGGTTTAATCATACTTGCGTTTCTGGAACCAAAGATCGGTTAAACTAATTCCCAATGTAAACTGAACATAGCTTTCTGTAATATTATTAACAGAAGACCCTCTTTTTCCAAACTGTAAAGCTGTATTTAAAATAGTGAACTGGCGATCATAATTGTTCCATTTTTTAATAGGTAAACCAGCACCTAATGAAAATCCAACATGTTTCAGTCCATTACCATCCGGATTTAAGTAGTCCTTACCAAAAAAAGCACCTACGCGGTAGTTAACATTGCTCCAGTAATTTCTGCCATTAAGTGGGTCAGGACAAAGCTGCGCGCCAACTTTAAACTGCCAGCTATTATTTAGCTGATCTGGTTGTCCGTAGAAACGATATTTGGTCCACTGAGTGGTGGTATATTCTGCTCCGATAGACCACATTTCAAAGGTTCCGCGATTATTACTGCTGGTTTTGTGGAAGGTAATACCAGCCGCATAAGTCGCGGGCATTTGAATACGACCTTTAATATCGGTTGTATTAGAAATACTATCAACGGTGATATCGCCAGACTGTGTTTCTACAAAAGTTTCTCTTTTCTGATCCTGAGAAGCAGATAGTCTTTGTGCCAACATTGCTGAGCCGCCAATAATTATTTTATAGCTATTCGTTGTTTTGGTTTGTTCAATTACCTTTTTACCAACCGTAAATTCATACTGAAAGGCTGGATTAAAGAATACACCACTAAAAGTAGTAAGGGTTGAAGAATTAGATTGATAGAAGAAGGTCGTGTCGTTGATAAAGGCCTTTTTAGTTGAGATTTCTTTTCTTCCAAAATTGAAACCGGTATTGAACCCGACACTCAGGTCTTTCCATTTTTTACCGATACCGATAAAAGCCTGGTTTAATCCTCCAGATCCTTCAAATACTGTTGCCAAACTATCTCCTGCTACTTTTTCACGATTTATTACAGAATAACTGATTCGGCTTAATGGGCGTAAACCGAATGCCATACCCCATCCCTTGTCTTTATTTAATGGAACACCCACACCGAGGTATGATGGATAGAAATAATTTGACCTGAATTTCCCAGCCGGGTTCTCGCTTCTCAGGTTTCTGCTGTCAATGGTTAGCCCCAAATCATAAGAAACCATAAAGAACTGACCATAAGTAGCCGGATTCATAAAATTAATAGCTTGTCCTACGTTGTTGTTGGTGCCATCCGAGTAAGCAACGCCTAGTCCGCCTAAGGCCCGGCTGATAGCATGGCTGCCATTGTAAAAATCGCCTAAACCATATCGGGTAAAAGGAGAATTCTCCTGGGCATTGGCATTAAAAATGCTTATTCCGGTAACCAGAAAACAGCAACTAATTCTGAATAGTGTTGTACTCACAGATCGCATACAGGCCTTTAAATATTAAATAAGGGTCGGCAAATATCCTGTTTTTTAGATGCGGTACAAAAAAAGCCATATCACCCCCGGTTAACAGCACGTTAAAGTTGTTGAATTTCAAGGCATAAGCTTCAATAATTCCGTCAATTTCCTTAGCCATGCCCAAAATAACACCGCTTTGGAGGTTGGTTTTGGTATCATAACCAATTAAAGGAACATGATGATCAGGCGTTACAAGGGGTAATAATGCTGTTTGTTCATGCATAGCCCGGAAGCGCATAGTTAAGCCCGGAGAGATGCTGCCACCCAAAAACTCATGCGCTTTATTGATGTAATTATAGGTTATACAGGTTCCCAGTCCAATAGCCAGGTTATGCTGATTTGGAAACAAATCCACCGAAGCCGCACAAATAGCCAATCTGTCGGCCCCAATTGTTTCTGGTTTACCAACCGGAGTGCTGAATGGTAGCTTGCTGGTATGCCCAAGTTTATGAAATTGGGTATTTTCAGAAAGAATGGTTTCTATTGAAGGATTATGGTTAATTACAGAAGAAAGAATGGATTTCTGTGGTTGGTATTGTTTAATCAGGTCTTCAATCGCTTCATTACTATCGTTCTCCAATACAATCACATCTTTTAGTTCGCGCCCGGTAAAAATGGCGCATTTTAGACGTGTATTCCCAAAATCAAAACATAGACTGGTTTGCATAAATACGGTTATTCATTAAAATTAAAACCTTTTAGCTCCCTGAAATGTCCATTCAGGTGAATCCTTTCCTTCAGTGATTCAATACCTGTAGCCGCCGGAATAATTTTGGAAAGATGTCTCTTAAGGTATTCCAGTCGCTGAAGTTCGTGCATAAGACCTAAAAATTCATATTCTTCCTCGGCAGAAAGTCCGGCATGATGGGCCAGATCATAACTATTCAGCAAATGATCAGGTTTCTTAAACTGTTTGGTAACATGGATTAGCTTGTGCAATTCACGAATACCAACTAGTACTGTTTCCAACAATTGAGGCTGTTTGCTTTCATTATTTTCCGGATAATGTACAATTGCCCCGCTGTATAATTTATCGGGGATCGATTGCACAAGCTCCAGCACACGAAATACTTTATCGCCCATAATACGGATATCCATCCTGCCATCAGGATATACCTGAGCGATCTCTGTTATTTGTACAAGTGTACCCAATTCGGAAACGCTATTGTTGTTTACAGTGGGAATGCCAAAAGGTTTTTTTCTGTTATGGCAATCATTGATCAACTCTTTATACCTGGGTTCGAAAATGTGCAGGTTAGCTGTTTCACCTGGAAAAATTATGATACCAAGGGGGAAAATGGGGATGAAATTTGTCATATGCTACCACGAAGTAAATAAAAGCAGTTAATATATGAACAGTATTACTTCATGTTGTCGTTTTGATATGCAATTTCGTATTTACTTTGCCTTATGAAAATTTCCGGGTTTACCATTATCCGTAATGCCGTAATCAATGATTACCCAATTGTTGAAGCCATTAAGTCTATTCTTCCGGTAGTAGATGAAATGATTATTCTGGTGGGAAATTCAGATGATGATACACTTGGACTAATGCAGTCGATAGGTGATCCAAAAATAAAAATCCATCATTCTGTATGGGATCCTAACCTTCGCTCCGGAGGTTCAGTATTAGCCGTAGAAACAAATAAAGCATTTCAACTGATCGATCCTGCGAGCGACTGGGCATTTTATATTCAGGGGGATGAAGCGGTGCATGAAAAATACCATGAAACCATTCGTAATGCCTGTTTGCAGTATAAGGATGATAAAAGGGTACAAGGATTGGTGTTTAAATACCTCCATTTCTATGGCACCTATGATTATGTAGGCGACAGCAGAAAATGGTACGACCACGAAGTGAGGGTAATACGGAACGATAAACGGATTTCCTCTTATAAAGATGCCCAGGGATTCAGAATCGGAAAGCAGAAATTATGGGTAAAACCAATTGATGCTTATGTGTACCATTATGGCTGGGTGAAGAGCCCTGAGCAAATGATGAAAAAGATGAAAAATTTCAGCAAGCTCTGGCATTCAGACAAAGTACTGGAAGACTTAATGAAGGAACCTGACTTCTGGAACTATGATGAGTTCGATTCCTTACAAAAATTTACGGGTACCCACCCACAAGTAATGCTGGACCGGATTGCCCGCCAAAACTGGAAAACAGATTTAGACATCAGCAAAAAGAAATTCTCCTTTAAAGATAAACTCCTCTACTATTTCGAAAAGAAAACAGGGATTAGGTTGTTTGATTTCAGGAACTATCGAATAATTTGAAAATTAGGTAATTTGAAAATTTGAAAATTTTTTACCACTAAATTTATTGGAAGAACGCTCCAACTAATATCATTTTCAAATTTTCAAATTTTCAAATTGCTTAATTATTATCCACCCATGCAACCAAACCCCATACTGGTATCCCAAATTACATTCTACCAGGCAGGTTGCGGCAATGGCAAGGGTCCAACAGGTAAGGGCTATATTTTTTTGTCGCCAACCGAGATAAACTGGAAATAATAACCATGCAGTAAATAAAAACATTCCCCACCATCCAGTTCCCATCCACCAGAATAACCATTGATTAAATGGCCAGCCGAAGTTGGTATTATAGTTTGGAAATACTTGTTTGAAATTATTTTGTAAAACCTCCGGAATAGCAGCCCAGCCTATATTTTGCTGACCAGATTGAATTGCGTGCCATGCAGCTTTGTTTACTGCATACCTGGCATTATCAGATAGGGTAGGGTCATATTTGCCGGGTACGTACTGGTTCCAGTCATAAAAACTATAACCCAATTTATGTTGTACAGTGGGAAACAATAACCAGGCTATAATAAGCAAAGCCGATAATCCTGCCAATACAATCAAACCATTTTTTCGCTGTTCTTTTTTCCATATAGTTTGAATGCCAATGATCAATCCCATCAGTATAATCATTACCCATCCGGTGCGTGCTGCTAAGAAGAGAATACAAACTACTAAAAAAATGCTGGCTGCCAATAACCATTTATGTGCCTTTCTGTTGAACCATGCAATCAGAACGGCGCCAGATAAGAACATGGAAAAGCGAACATGGTCATTATCCATAAATACAGGTAATGATTGTCCGCTACTGTATTTTTCCAACGCTTCCTGGCTATGTAAAATATACCATCCCAAAGGATACAGTACTGCTATTAATGCAGCAATAACCCAGCAATAACCAAATGTTTTGAATAAACGTGGTTCAATAGATGAAATACAGGCACCACTGATTGCCAAAACCGGGTAAGTAGCTAAAGTAAGCAGGTGATCCCATCCTGCAGCGGCACCGGGTGATTGCCATATACCCAGCAAGCCAAACAGTACAGGTGTTATTCCCCAGATGATGATAGGGTTCCTGGACCAGTTGTTAATCCAGTATCGAAAATGCCAGATGGAAAAAATCAACCACGCACCCATTGATAGGGATAAGATAGCACGACTCCACAATAACCCTGCAAGGGAGATGATGAATAAAGCCATGATAAACGATACTTTTTTCACGATATCCTCCTTAAACTGTATTTCTGTGGATTCATTTACTTTCTTTTGCAGGAACAAGGGTAAATTTACGTTTAGCATAGCATTATGTGGCAGCAATTATTAATAGGCATAAAACAGGGCGACCAGCGATCATTGGCAAGAAGTATTTCTTGTGTAGAAAATGAAGTGCCCGGCTTTGAACAGTTTCTTGCAGAACTGCCTGCTGGTCATGCCTCAGTAACAGGTATTACAGGTCCGCCAGGAGCAGGAAAGAGCACGCTGGTAGATGCACTGATTGCCACATGGGTTTTACAAAACAAAAAAGTAGGGGTATTATGTGTTGACCCATCTTCTCCATTTAATCTTGGTGCGGTACTTGGCGACAGGATACGCATGAGTGAATGGTATAATCATCCCAATGTATTTATCCGATCATTAGCTACCAGGGGTTCATTGGGTGGACTACACCCGCATATCATTGATATTACTGCGCTGATGCAGGCTGCGGGTTTCGATCATATAATTGTTGAAACAGTAGGGGTTGGACAAAGCGAAATAGAAATAGCCGGATTGGCAGATACAACGATTGTGGTGGTGGTACCGGAAGCGGGGGATGAAGTGCAAACCATGAAAGCTGGTTTAATGGAGATAGCCGATATTTTCGTGGTGAATAAAAGCGACAGACCCGATGCAGATCATTTTGTAAAAAATCTCCGGTTGATGCTTGCACCTACTTTTAACCAAACTCAATGGCAGGTGCCAATCATCAAAACAATCGCATCAACCAGAACTGGTATTGATGAATTGGTGAAGGCAATAGAGGAACATGCTTTATTACAACAAACCAGACCCCGAAAAGCATGGCTGCTGGCAGAAAGAGCCTATCAATTAATACAACGCGAGAAAATGCGAGGTGTTAAAAAATCGGCAATTAAAGATGCAATTGAAACGAATCTTGCTAAAGGTGAATTCAATTTATTTACTTTTATCCAGCAGTATCTTTAATACAGTTATAAGTGAATAATCCCATAGCAGACACAGCAAACACACCACTGGTATCCGTTGTAATGGCTACTTATAATGGAGCTGCTTTTATTGATGCACAGGTTAATAGCATACTTTCACAAACATATTCAAACCTTGAAATTATTATTGTTGATGACGGATCAACTGATCAGACACTAAGTAAACTGGAAGAATTTGCAGCGAAAGATGATCGGATACAACTGGTTCAGAACAAAGAAAATCTGGGATACATCAAAAATTTTGAAAAAGGGCTGCTCATGGCCAAAGGTGCATTTGTTGCTCCCAGTGATCAGGATGATATATGGATGCCGGAGAAAATTAGCACACTGTTGGATGCTATTGGAGAATCAACCATTGTTTATGCAGACTCCTTGTTAATTGATGGTCAGGATAAACCTATCGGTAAAAAATTATCTGATATTAAACGATTGGCCGATTTTAATGATTGTATCAGTTTTCTGGTTGGAAATTCCGCTGCAGGACACGCAATGCTTATCAAAACATCCCTGATAAAAGATGCGGTTCCCTTTGCGCCAATGATACCACATGATCACTGGATAGGTTTTGTTGCCACCTTGTACAAGGGTATAAAGTACTTAGATATACCATTGGTATACTACAGACAACATAATAGCAGTGTTTTCGGGGCCGTAAAAGTGCAGGAGGGTGAAGAACAGCAGCAGGTGGTAAGAACTAAAAAAGCAAAAGATCTTTCAGCAATAAGAGAAAGGGTAAGATTAATGTATAACAGATGCCCGGCATCGATGAGGCAGGAAAAAGAAATACTCCGGCGTTGTGATAAATATTATGCATCTTTTTCCTTGCTGAATAATTTTAACCGAATGTTTTTGTTCTTTGCTTATAATCGTCGTATAATGGCCTATAAGCAAAGAAGCATGTTGCGAAGATGGCTATACTGTATTAAATTGTTTTTTACCATTCAATAAATGTTTTGTCCTTTCAACTATGCGGGCAGTAAAAACCATCATACTGGATTGTGAAAGAATGAAATACAACCATACAGGATTGTATCATTTCTGCTTGCACCTCGGACAGGCATTGTTGTATATGAAACTTCCGGAAGAATCATTGGTGTTTTATACCGACAAAACGAATAAGGGAATTTTTGGGCCGAATGAAAAATACCTCCTGCAACAACCCCTTCACAAGATTTTTTTGCCATCAGTGAAAAAGTACAATGTTTGGCATACTACTCACCAGGATAGTATGTACCAACCCCAAAATGGTAAAATACCTGTTGTGCTTACTATTCATGACCTGAATTTTCTGAAAGGAAACCTTAAAAATCACGCAAAGCAACATGCATATCTTAAACGGTTGCAACAGAAAATAAATAAAGCAGATCATGTGGTTGCTATTTCGAATTATGTACTGAATGATTTGAAAGAACATATTAATATTGGAAATACACCTGTCTCGGTAATTTATAATGGATGCAATATTACTCCGATACCTAAGCTGCTTGCACCTGAACATGCTCCCCAACATCCATTTTTATTTACCATTGGTACCATTACAGAGAAAAAGAATTTCCATGTACTTCCACAACTATTGGTAAACAATACATTTGAGCTTTTGATAGCAGGTGTTGTACAAGATAAAAATTACCAGCAGGTAATTATGGCAGAAGCCACCCGTTTAGGGGTTTCTGATCGGGTGCATTTTGTTGGTGCTATTTCCGAAAACGACAAACAATGGTATTATAAACATTGCAGCGCCTTTGTTTTTCCATCTATTGCAGAAGGTTTTGGATTGCCTGTAATTGAGGCAATGGCATTTGGCAAACCTGTTTTTTTATCAACACATACGAGTCTGCCAGAGATAGGTGGCGAACATGCTTTTTATTTTTCCGGATTTGAACAGGAGTCTATGCAGGAAGTGTTGCATAAAGGACTTGCTGCTTATAAACAGAATAATAATGCAGCAGCAATAATTCAACACGCTCAACAGTTTAACTGGCGCACCGCTGCAGAAAAGTACCTGGAAATTTATCGTTCCTTTTATTGATTACTTAGTAGCATAGCCCCACAAGCCGGAAGGCATGGTATGATTTTCGAAACTGGTATACCCTTTATTATAAGTAGCATACTTTTTATCATTTCTTATTAAGTGTTTATGGAAACAGAATAAGAAAAATTTCACAACTAATCTAATGAACCCCTTACTGCCAGCTTGTTTGGCCCATAAACTCATCATTATGATCAGACTGTAATTAAATCCTCCTCTTGGATAAATGGAGTGACTTGAGAATCCGGTATTGGTAAAATGATTGGTGAGGGCATATGGGGTAAAGCGATGATGATCATGCGGAACCTCATGTAAAGAATAAATAAATGGAACAGAAAAGAAGATGCTGCCCCCTGGTTTTAACACACGATGCATTTCTTTTAAAATAGCATCCGTATCATAATAATGTTCCAGGAATTCTGTTACAATGATCCAATCTATGGATGCATCTTCAAGTGGAATGGTATATCCATCCCAATACATATCAGGAACGACTTTATTATGGTAGTTTGAATATTGCAGATCCATTCCAGTATACTGCTCAATTTTTCCCGACTCCATCAGAAAGTCGCGGTATGGCATTACACCGCAACCCAGGTCGAGTACTTTACCGCCGATTTTTCCTTTAAGGTCCCGCACGGCTTCTATGAGTGAGCGTTGGATAAGGTAATATCCATAACCCAACTTAAGGGTTGGCTTGATGTATACTTTTTCAATTTGTTTCTTATCCATGTGCAGCCTTGCAATTAATGCGTTTGATAATATGTTATCAGCGAAACTTTTTCCTGGCCCTTACAATAGGTGAATCAATGATTTTTAATAAATAGAGTGGGTAGAGAATTGGGGTAATGATGAACCGCATGATATCTACCTCATAACGCTCTTTTATGTATGATAAGCGAATTAGCTTTTGCAGATAGAAATCCGAATGTTTTTTAGCGATATACTGCTTATTGAGGGTTATCCGCTCTTCCTGATTATATCCGGTAATGACAGAATTAGCTACAATTCTATAATAGAAAAGTTTTTCATCCAGGAAGTAAAAATGAAATCCATTAGAAGCTGCATTGATCCAGAACTCCCAATCTTCAAAACCATAAAAGGGTATATCTGTATCGTAACCACCATTCTTTTCCCAAACGGTTTTCTTATAAACAGCACAGGCATCAGCAAAATTGCCCGTTGCAATATTCAGGTCATCATATTTCCTGACTTTATATTGTCTCTTTCGTTGCGATAAATCGCCAAAAAATATGGGTCTTGCATACACAATGTCAACCGCTTTTTCGGTTAGAATTGGGATGGCCTTATTAATGTAATCGGGGGTTATTTTATTATCGGCATCAAGCGGTAAAATATAAGTTCCTTTTGATGCTTTAACACCTGTATTCCTTGCGCTGGCCGGACCCCCATTTGTTTGAAAAATAACCTGGTATCCGGCTGTTTTTAGTGCTTCAAGTTTTTGTAAAGTGGGCTGATCGGTGGATCCGTCGTCAACAATGATGATTTCTACCGGGTAATTTATTTTATCAATTTCAATACTATCTAAAGCCTCTTGTATATATGCCCCATGATTATAGCATGGAATAACTACCGATACCAGGGGATTTGTTTGATCCATGAATTTTGAGGGGGATTATGACTTGTTTTCCATTTCGTGAGCCGATACTTCTTTTTCACGCTTCCACCATCTCCATCCGATATAACCCATAATGGCCAATGGGGCACCTGCCAGGTAAATGATGGCAGAATTCAATGCTTTGGCCGGGCCTTCACCCAATTGTGAAGCCGTTTTGGTACAGATCGAACACTGCGCCATAGATAACTGACTGATCAGCAGCAACAAACCCACACAAATCACCATCTTAAATACCTGCGCCATAACCGGAATGTTTATACAAAGATACTGAATAGTGGAAAAACAGAGGAACAGAGAAATAAGGAACAGAGAAATAAGAAATAAGAAATAAGGAATAAGAAATGAGAAAGTAAAGCGCCTGTCTTCTCACTTTGGACATTTCTCTGTTCCTTATTTCTCTGTTCCTCTGTTTTTCATATCTTTCTTCCTTAACCTGATTCCATGGAACAACGTCGTCGTTTTTTACAGCGGGTGGGACTGCTGGCCGGAGCTTTTTCAGCGAATAGTCTTTTTCAGCAGTTACATGCTGCCGAATGGGAAGCTGCCCAAAACAGGGTTGCTGCTTTATCGGCCGGGGAAATTGCTTCAGATGAAGATTACTGGAGTGTTATTCAGCAAGGGTTTACCGTAAACCCAAACCTGATAAACCTGAATAATGGGGGTGTTAGTCCTTCCCCAAGGGTGGTGCAGGAAGCAGTTGAGCGGTTTAATAAATTATCGAATGAAGGGCCCTCTTATTATATGTGGCGCATTTTGGACCAGGGGAGGGAGCCGCTTCGGTATAAGCTGGCAACCCTTGCAGGATGCACTCCGGAAGAAATAGCGATTAACAGAAACGCTACCGAGGCATTGAATACTGTCATTTATGGAATTGATTTAAAAGCGGGTGATGAAGTAATTGGAACCAAGCAGGATTATCCCAATATGATTCAAGCCTGGCGTCAGCGTGCTTTAAGAGAAGGAATCGTTTACACCCAGTTGAATTTTGATTTTCCTATTGAGAACGATGAAACAATTGTGGCCGCTTTTGAGAAAGCGATTACTCCTAAAACAAAAATCCTTCACCTCACCCATATCATCAACTGGATCGGTCAGATTTTGCCGGTAAAAAAAATTGCGCAAATGGCGCATAGAAGAGGCATCGAAGTTGTTGTGGATGGGGCACACTCATTTGGACTACTGGATTTTAAGATACCGGATCTTGAATGTGACTATTTTGGTACCAGTTTACATAAATTTCTGAGCGCCCCGATTGGAAGTGGGATGCTGTGGATCAAAAAAGAAAAAATTGAAAAAATCTGGCCACTGGTTTGTAACGACAAACCAAGAAGCAGTGATATCAGAAAGTTTGAAACCCTTGGTACTAGAAGCTTTCCTATTGAACAGGGGATCGGTGAGGCATTGAATTTTCACAATGCTATCGGACCTAAAAGAAAGGAAGAACGTATCCGCTACCTCAAAAACTATTGGGCCGAAAAAGCCGCTAAAATTCCTGGAGTAAAAATCCATACCTCATTCAAGCCTGAGTATTCATGTGCTATTTGCGGGGTATCTGTTGATGGAATGACACCAGCACAACTAGATCAGGCATTGTTTAATACCTATAAAATACACACAGTAGGAATTGTCTGGGAAAATATCAGTTGTGTGCGCGTAACACCTCATGTGTATACCAAATTACAGGATCTGGATAAGCTGGTGTTTGCGCTGGAAGAAACTGCAAAGAAGAAAATGTAGGATGTCGGATCGCTGATGTCGGATTTGAAAGACACATCCGACATCAGCGATCCGACATCAGACATTCCTAAGAAGCTTTCGCTGCTGCTTTTTTTGCTTTTACTGCAGTTGCTTTAGCGTTTGCAGGGCGGCTTTTGCCAAATGACCCTTTAAATCTTTTACCTTTTGCGGTTTTTTTATCGCCTCTACCCATGGTACAGTTATTTAAGAATGAATAATAGTGAGGTGCAAAAATAGAAAAACCCCGCGAAAGCGGGGTTCAATTCTTTTAATGAGCCCAGATTAGATCTTAGCGCTCAGTTCTTTACCAGCTTTGAAGCGGGCAACTTTTTTAGCTTTGATTTTGATAGTCTCACCAGTTTGTGGGTTACGACCTGTACGAGCAGCGCGCTTAGATACAGAGAAAGTACCGAAACCTACCAGTGTAACTTTATCACCTTTTTTCAGGGTTTTGGTTACTGTATCAACAAAAGAATCTAAAGCAGCATTTGCTTGTGTTTTTGTAATACCTGCATCTTCTGCGAGTTGTGCGATCAATTCAGCTTTGTTCATAGATGTGTTTTTAGATGTGTTTTAATAAGAGAAACAAATTTATTGGCTTTTGGCAAACAGCAAAATATTTTTCCAACTTTAGAAATATTTTCTGAATGCATAAAACCCTGCCCGGTAAAGGATTTCAGCCGATTATGCAAAATCGGGTGGTTAAACTTTAGTTGCAATAAACCGCTGAAACCCTTTATTTTCAATGCTTTCAGAGAATATTCGCTGAAAATCAATACCGTAGCGGGTTTCAGGACAATATAGCGAAGTTTTGTGATTGACAAAATGATTTTGCAAAACTATCCACACTCAATTCACAACTTGCATAAGGGAGCGAAAACCAACAAATTGGTTGCCCCATTCATTCAGTGCATCCTGCCTTAATGCAGCGGCAAACTCTTCAATATACCGATCATAAGCTTCTTTGCTGGGAGCAAAGTATTGGGTAGCATAGGTTGGTCCCTCAGTTTCATCTACTTCCAATACACGCACAAACCGAAACTCAGAAAAACAACCGGTTTCCATTACTTCTGGTATATGCTTCGATTTCATCCAGTTAACCCAGCGCTCATGTATTGGCCAGGCCAACTGTATGGTAACATTATAGATATACATGAAAAAGTAGTTTATTTCTATTAAACGGTAAAAGCAGCATAAATCGGACAATGATCGCTGTGTTTTACATCCGGGTAAATCGCGGCTTCTTTCAACTGATTATTAAGGTTGTCGGTAATACTGATATAATCAATTCTCCAGCCCTTATTCTGTAAGCGCACAGACGGGAATCGCTGGCTCCACCAGGAATACGCCCCTTTAGCTTCCGGATTAAGGAAACGGAAGCTGTCTGTCCACTTATTCGACAGAAACATATCCATCCAGGCCCTTTCTTCGGGTAAGAAACCGGAAGACTTTTTATTTCCCTTTGGATCATGGATATCCGTTTCAGTATGCGCTATATTATAATCACCAGTTACAATTAATTTTTTTCTGGTTTTACGTAAAGCCTGTACATACGCAAAGAACTCATCCAGCCATTGGTATTTATAAGTCTGCCTTTCATCGCCACTTGTACCAGAGGGGAAATAGGCATTTATCAATGTAATGTCTCCAAAATCCGCACGAATCACCCTTCCTTCAAAATCACTTTGCTCAATGCCATTTCCATAAAGCACTTTATCGGGTTTAATCTTTGTAAAAATGGCTACGCCACTGTATCCCTTTTTTTGAGCGGAGAACCAGAAAGTCTCATAGCCAAGTTTTTCTATCGCAGCAACATCGGCATCTTCTTTCGTGGCTTTTGTTTCCTGTAAACAAATGATATCTGCAGGGTCAGTTGCCAGCCAGTCTGTAAATCCTTTTTTCATAGCGGCCCTTATGCCATTAACATTGTAGGATATAACTCGCATAAACAATCTTTTATTGGTAAAATTTTGTAAACGCAATCATCATTAACTGATTGAGTTTTTCAATATCTAAAGATGCATCAAAAATAGCAATACGTTCAGGTAAAAAATTGCCTTTGGCAACTGCTATTCTTTTTTCGTCTAAATAAATCTCTTTCAGACTGTTTCTATCTGTACATAATATTGAAAATGGTTGATCGCCCAGATAGCCCTCAACCTTGTATTCACAAAAAACAATTCTGGTTGCTGATGAAGCATTAATGTTTACAACAGAACTACTATCGTAGCCATTACTTATTTTACTCAGGAAAATCTTTTTCTCTGGCATGCCAATATTCTTATAAATACTGAACCTCGCAATGGTGTCTTTTTCTTTTAAAAGAACATGAACCGGACCAGATAAAAAATGCGTAAAAAGATCGGCTTCAGAAAGGTAATTAAAGTTGGGGTTAACTTCGTTGATCAACTTAATCGTATAATTCTTATCTCTTATCACATCTCTGCATTCCTGCCTTAACTGTACAAAATCAGAGCTGTTTATATTGCCCGTAGCAGTGATCACATTTTCTATGGGTGAATTGTCTGGTATATTCTTCTTCTTTCCTTTTGCAATCAACTCTTCATAAAACTTATCGCCCATCCTGATCATTTCTGATTTTCCATTATACTGGTAGGAATAAATATCTTTCTGCGACTTTGTTTGTAAAACAGGATATTTCCCGATTTCGGGCAGAATAAAATTATCTGCATAAAAAGCCGGTGCAACTTTTACTTCTATTAAGGCGGAGTTATTGGCAGTATCTAATAATTTCCCGATAGACAGGTTTAACATATCCGTAAACCCTTTGGGCGTAATTGCCAGATTACCAGCTATAATACCAAATCCATTACCACTACCTTGTCCCACACAAATGGTCAATCCATCATTAGAAATAACATTCTTTTTATGGTCAACAAATAAAAGTCCTACCTGAAATACTGACCTGGTTCGCTTAAATAAAAGTGAGTCATGAATATATTCAGGCTGATAGTAAAAGAAAGTAACCGGATCGTATTCATAAATGTCTACATAGAGATGTTGTGTAGTAGTATCTGCAGTAGTAAAGTAGATACTTTCAGTGCCTTTATCTTTTAAATTATTAATGGGAATAATTCTGATTGTAGTATCGGAGAGAACCGCATTTTTTTTATTCAGTAACTGATCAGTAAGTTGATTGATAAAAGTAGATCTGGTGGAAGGCAATGTCCAATAATTCATTATGGGTCCTAACATCGAAAATGTACGGACTTGTTCCAGTATGATGTTTTTTTGTGCACTTGCAGAAAGACTGATGCATAAAGTTGTTAGTAGAAGAAGGCTGAATTTTCTCATAAAACTGTTAAGTAAGGTTAGCTACCGTCTTTGACAGCAAATTTTGTGCTAATTTGAATTTTTATCAATATAGTACAGAAATGGAGAAAACAGAAAGATTCATACCGGCACAGGAGTCGGTATATTTAGACGGACCTAAGCCCAGGATTTATGAGTTAGGCTTTGCCTGGCAAATTTTTAAGCAATTTATCAAGGGGTTCAGAACCCTTCACTTTGTGGGACCTTGTATAACCGTATTTGGTTCTGCGAGGTTTAAACCAGATCATCCTTATTACCAGGCAGCGGTAACTTTTGGTAAGCGTATTGCTGAATTAGGTTTTACCACCATGACCGGCGGAGGACCAGGAATTATGGAAGCGGCCAATAAAGGGGCTTATGAAAACGGGGGACAATCGGTAGGTTGTAATATTAAACTGCCGTTTGAACAATATCCCAATCCCTACATGCATAAATGGATCACTTTCGATTATTTCTTTATCAGGAAAGTATTGCTGGTGAAATATTCTTATGCTTTTATCATCATGCCCGGCGGCTTTGGTACCATGGATGAATTTTTTGAAACGCTCACCCTCGCACAAACCAAAGTGATCAATGATTTTCCTATTGTCTTATATGGTAAAGATTATTTCCAGCCCTTACTGAACAGTATAGACGAAATGGCCGAGCATGGAACAATATCTGCAGAAGATAAAAAATTGATTTTCCTCACCGATGATATAGATGAAGCCATGCACTATATTCAAACCTACGTCCGCAAAAACTACACCGTAAAACCAAGAAGAAGATTGTGGTGGTTGTTTGAGAAAAGGTGAAAAATTTCCAACAGAGAAATGTCCAACTTCGAACTTTGAAGTTATCGTTTTACGGGGAAAATTGGTTGCGAACTTCTAGCCATTGCCATCCGGGGAAATTTAACTGCGAACTGTTGGTGTCGCGTATGATGGAACACGGATCTTCATGATTTTCAGGATTTATCATGATAGATCTTGAAAATCATGAAGATCCGTGTTCTATTAATAGCAGATAGTGCATTTAGGGCAACCAAATATTTTTTTAAGCAACTGACTTTAAATTTTCTCCTCCTCTTTAATTTCATTAAAAGCAGGAAGTCTAATATAAGCACCCATCAAGGCTTGTAGCTTGCGGCATGCAGCTTGAAGCCAATTTCCCCGGACAGCGATGACTTCGAAGTTCGACATTCGATATTCTTCTGTTTTTATTCTAACACCGGACTCAGCCATCTCTCCGCTTCTTCGAGTGGCATATTTTTTCTTCTGGCATAATCTTCCAACTGATCGCGTTGAATCTTACCTACACCGTAATACTGGCTTTGCGGGTGCGAGAAATACCAGCCGCAAACGGAAGAGGCAGGATACATGGCCAGACTTTCCGTTAGTTCAATACCAATGGTTTCAGTGGCTTGCAGGAGTGCAAAGAGTTTATACTTTTCTGTATGATCCGGACAGGCAGGATAGCCGGGAGCCGGACGTATACCTACATATTTTTCTTTGATCAGTTCATCATTAGTAAGACTTTCATTGGTATCGTAACCCCAATATTCTTTTCTCGTTTTCAAATGCAGGTATTCCGCAAATGCTTCTGCCATTCGATCTGCTAATGCCTGTAACATAATTTTGTTATAGTCGTCGTGATTGGCTTCAAAGTTTTTGATATGGGTATCTATACCGTGAATGGTTACTGCAAATGCACCAATAAAGTCTTTTTTACCAGTTGTTTTTGGTACTATAAAGTCGGCTAGTGATAAATTAGGTTGTCCAGGTGCTTTTTTAATCTGCTGGCGTAAAAAAGATAAAGTAGTAGATCCTTTGTCATGCGTAATGGTTACGTCATCATCTGCACTTGCGGCCTCCCAGAATCCAATGGTTCCTTTTGCTGTGAGCCATTTTTCGCCGATTATTTTATCCAGCAGGGCATTGGCATCATTGTATAATTTGGTGGCTTCTTTTCCTACTACAGTATCACTGAGTATTTCAGGGAAATTGCCATGCATTTCCCAGGCAATAAAGAAGGGTTTCCAGTCTATATAAGGTCTGAGTTCATTTAGGTCCAGGTCTTCAAATACTTTGGTGCCGGTAAACTGAGGTGTAACAGGGGTGAAGCTGTTCCAGTCGATATTTGCCTTGTGTTGCAATGCATCCTGGTAAGAAAGGTATTGCTTCACTGTTTTTTTATTATCAAAACTTTCCTTCAGTTTCACATACTCATTTGTAATGGATTGAAGAAAGGGTTGTTTTTGTTCTTTGTTTAATAATGATCCTGCTACCGTAACACTTCTCGAAGCATCCAGTACATGTACCACACCATGCCCATATTCCGGTGCAATTTTAACCGCAGTATGCATGCGAGAAGTAGTAGCACCGCCAATCAGTAAAGGCTGTGTCATGTTCCGGCGCTTCATTTCCTTGGCAATATGTACCATTTCATCGAGCGAAGGCGTAATAAGACCACTTAAGCCAATGATATCGGCATTTTCTTTTTGTGCTGCTTCCAGAATTTTGTCGGCAGGAACCATTACACCGAGGTCTACAATATCGTAGCCATTACAGCCTAATACAACTCCTACAATGTTTTTACCAATATCATGTACATCACCTTTAACGGTAGCCAATAAAATTTTGGCAGCACCGGCAGTTTCTGTATTAGCAGTGCCTGCTGCAAGGTGTGCCAGTCTTTTTTCTTCTTTTTCTGCTTCAATGTATGGGGTAAGAACGGCTACACTTTTCTTCATAACACGTGCACTCTTTACCACCTGTGGAAGAAACATCTTACCTGCGCCAAAAAGGTCACCGACAATATTCATTCCATCCATTAACGGCCCTTCAATTACATCTAATGGCTTAGGATATTTCTGGCGTGCTTCTTCTGTATCTGCTTCAATATAATCGGTGATGCCGTTGATGAGTGAGTGTGCCAGTCTTTTTTCAACAGGCTCATTGCGCCATGCTTCATCTTTTACTTCAACCTTACCTTTTGCTTTAACGGTTTCTGCGAAAGCGATGAGTTTTTCTGTGGCTTCGTTGTTGTCGTTGTTTTTATTCAGCAGCACATCTTCACAAAGCTGGCGGAGTGTTGGTTCTATTTCATCATATACCACCAGTTGACCGGCATTCACAATACCCATATCCATGCCGGCTTTAATGGCATGTAATAAGAATACGGAGTGAATGGCTTCTCTCACATGATCGTTACCCCTGAATGAAAAAGATACGTTAGATACACCGCCGCTTACTTTGGTAAGGGGCATCAGTTTTTTAATTTCACGGGTGGCTTCAATAAAGTCTACTGCGTAGTTATTATGCTCTTCAATACCCGTTGCTACGGCAAATATGTTTGGATCAAAAATGATGTCTTGAGGCGGAAAACCTACTTTCTCAGTAAGAATTTTATAGGCACGGTGGCAAATTTCAATTTTTCTGTCTTTGGTATCTGCCTGTCCAACTTCATCAAACGCCATTACAATAACGGCTGCACCAAATGCTTTACAGATAAATGCCTGTTCAATAAATTTTTCCTCTCCTTCTTTCATGGAGATAGAGTTCACGATACATTTACCCTGCACGCATTTTAGTCCTGCCTCAATGATCTCGAACTTAGAACTGTCGATCATAATAGGTATACGGGCAATATCTGGTTCACTCTGAAGCAGGTTGAGGAAGGTAGTCATGGCTTTAACCCCGTCGAGCAGGGCATCGTCCATATTTACATCGAGTACCTGAGCACCGTTTTCAACCTGTTGTCTGGCAACGGAGAGGGCTTCTTCGTATTTATTTTCCCTGATTAGTCGGGCAAATTTTTTAGATCCTGTAACATTGGTACGTTCGCCAACATTTACAAAGTTGGTTTCGGGGCGAACAACAAGTGGTTCTAGTCCTGATAACCTTAGGTAAGGCTTGATAGTAATGGTTTCGCTCATGTCTGGTCTTGATTAAGCCAATGAAGTTTCAACTTCCGGAACTGCTCTTGGAGTAATTTTTTTAACGTTGTCTGCAATATGTTTAATGTGGTCGGGTGTTGTACCGCAACATCCGCCAACAATGTTTACAAAACCTTGTTTGGCCCATTCTTCAATAAAATGGGCTGTTTCGTGTGGTGCTTCATCATATTCTCCCATAGCATTTGGTAAACCTGCATTGGGGTAGGCAGAAGTATAACAGGCGGCTATCTGACTCAACTCTTCAATATGTGCACGCATTTCAGAAGCACCTAATGCACAATTTAAACCAACACTTAAAGGTTCGGCATGCATTACAGAGGTATAAAAAGCTTCCAGTGTTTGTCCGCTAAGTGTTCTGCCGGAAGCATCAGTAATGGTTCCGCTGATCATGATCGGAAGTTCAGGGATACCTGTTTCGCGGTAGAATTGTTTAGCGGCGAAAATGGCTCCTTTGGCATTGAGGGTATCAAAGATGGTTTCTATTAATAAAATATCTACCCCACCATCTACCAGTCCTTTGATTTGTTCTTTGTAAGCTGTTACCACTTCATCAAACGTAACTGCTCTGTATCCGGGGTTATTTACGTCTGGTGAAAGACTCAATGTTTTGTTCAATGGACCGATGGCTCCTGCTACATATTTTTCAGTTGTACCGGGATTTTCTTCCATGAATTCTTTAACTGCATCTTTGGCGCATTTTGCTGCAGCAACATTTAATTCATAAGCCAGTGATTGCATGTCGTAGTCGGCCATGGCAATGGTGGTGCTGCTGAATGTATTGGTTTCAATGATATCTGCCCCGGCTGCCAGGTATTGCTTGTGAATACCTTTGATGATGTCTGGTTGTGTGATGCATAAAAGGTCATTATTACCTTTTACGTCGCAGTGCCAGTCTTTGAATCGTTCTCCACGATAATCTGCTTCTGTAAGTTTATGACGCTGAATCATGGTACCCATGGCTCCGTCGATCACTAAAATTCTCTTTTCGAGTGCTTTTCTAATACTCATACCGCTGTATTTAACCTTTTGGTTATTACTAAAGTGGTCGGACTAAAAAACGTAGGAGAAGTACCTTTGGGGTCTTTTGTACGTTTATTAGTTCGATTTTTCTCAGCCAAAGGCTGAAAAGCAGGCCGAACAATAAACAAATCCGCCTGTGTAGAATACAAAGATAGCAAAAATGCAATAAAAAACCCCGGCAACAGCATGCCGGGGTTTTTAGCTTCAAGCCTCAGGCTTCAAGCTATTGCAGTCTGGGGAAATTTGACCGCGAACTATAAGTGTCGAGTACGATAGAACACAGATTTTCATGATTTTCAGGATCTATCATGATAAATCCTGAAAATCATGAAGATCCGTGTTCTATTAATAGCAGAAAGTCTATAATAAGCACCCATCTAAGCTTGTAGCTTGCGGCCTGAAGCTTGAAGCTAGAACTACGCCGCTCAAAAACCTACGATTTCTTCCGTCCTATATTGAATATCCGCGAAATATTAAAGCCCCATCTGATATCGCCTTTACCCCATGAACCAAAAGTTTCATGTATGAATGTATGCTCGTTCATACCAATGGAATTGGTAAAATGTAGTTGGAATACGTGTCCGCCGGTTTGTATATCAACGCCTATTGATAAAGGGTTGTAGGTTCCGTCGAATCGTTGGGTTTGAACAAAATATTCCGCATTAATACTTACTTTTTTGCTCACTTTCTGGCGGGCCAGAAATCCAATAGATAGCAGATCCTGCGAACCCCCTGTAAGGAATAATTTTCTATTGTAACGGGTGTAAGTCGGTGATATTTGTAAAGAGGTATGTTCATTGAATTTTCTGGCGATCATTAATTGCGCCGTATAATACATCCTGTCTTTTGTTTTCACGTTTAGTGTAGGATCTGAATACCGTATTCCCCTGTAGGCAGTAGCACCTAAAACGGTAATGGTAACAGGCACATTTTTTACCCCAGCCTGTTGCCTTAGAATGCGGTATTTTAAAAAGGCATCACCTTCTTTGTTTGTTCCGGTTCTGCCGATGCCTATCATAAGGTTATCGGATAATCCGAAATCAAAACCGATACGGGCGGAAACAAAGTCTAAACCAAAGAGATTATAAAAGCCCTGGTTAAGAGGTGCAAAACGGTGGTTGATGCGGAAATCCATACTGCCTTTTCCGGTTATTTCTACTGTTTGTGTGGTAACCAAACGGGTAGAATAGAAAGTATTTAATACTGCTTCTGATTTGTTTTTGTCGTCTGCAGCATTGGTACTATCCTGCATTTTAAACAGGTCAACTTGCTGTGCATTGGCAATTAAAGTGGTACAGGCCAGGCAATAGATTGCCAGTGACCTTTTTAACAGGGTCTTCATACAGTTGGTTTATATTGATAAAATGATTACTGGTACTGACAGCTAACTTCTACTTCAACTTTTTCTGTAACAGATGAAGCGTCAATCTTAAAGTCTTTGAGGTTAATGGTAAATGATCCACGGGCATTTGGTTTACCTGCTTTTATTTCTATTACGCCATTTACGGTAACATTTTTTGTAACACCATGCATGGTAAGATCGCCCTTTACACTTACTTTATAGCTGCCGTCTTTGGCAAAATTTACATCTTTCAGATTGCTGATGGTTCCTTTGAAATCGGCCCTTGGAAACTTGGTACTTTCAGCATATTGGTCGTTAAAGTGTTCCTGCATTTCTGCAAGTTTGAACTTAAAGCCCTTCATCAGTAGGCTGAAAGTTAACTGCCCATTATCTGCAACCCTGCTGGTTACTTCATTGTTTACTGCTTTCACATCACCATCAGTAGGAGATTCGAATGTGATACGTCCATTTCTGGTACCAAATACTTTCTGTGCCTTGGCCTCATTTCCTGCGAATACGAACAGGAACAATATGGCTATAACTTTCATCAGTTTCATAAAATTTATCCTTGCTTATTTTACTAATACACCTTCGTTAATGACCACATTTGCATCTGGAATATATCCGGTACAAATGCCTTTAAATGTAATATTGTCGCCCGCCTTCAGCGTACCTGGATCTGTTTTAAACGTACAGTTAATGACAAAAAACGGATCATTCGTTTTAAAATCTACGACAATATTACCATCCTGGTTTGTTGTAGTGGCTACTACTTCACCCGTAATTTCAATGGCCTTATCGAGATATAGGGTGTTGGCTTTGGCTTCATCCGCTACAAAAGCTTCAAATAATTGCTGAGCCGACACCTGAATGCCTTTTTCTTTTGCTACATCGCGGTGCTCACGCGAATAAACAAAGTATATGGTAAGCACTGCAGATAAAGCGATGCCGAGAGCCGCAATCCAAAATAGTTGTTTCGCTTTACTCCAATTGCGCAGTATGTAAATCAACAAGCCTGCATAAGGTACCAGTACCAAAAATGCCATCCATGCCAATTTGGTATTTTGATCCAGATCACTTCTTTTAAAGAGCTTTACCAGAGCAAGGATCAAAATAATAACCCAAATGATGCCTGCGCAAATCAATCCCGCTACAATACCTGCAAATTCCATGTTTCTTTTGTTTAGATGGATGAATACAACCGGCCTTTTACCCTTTAAATATACAAAAAGGGCCGGCGGCAAATTCAATGTTTAAACTGCAAATTAGTTAATTCCATCAATACCAACAATTACGCATGAGTGTGGCAAAGGTTGCCTGAGACTAAAATTTTGTTATTTCACGTACTGTTGTACAGGTAAGCGGTTGGCGATACTGCGGGCAAGGGTCATTTCATCCGCATATTCCAGTTCTCCGCCAAATGCTATACCACGGGCAATAGTGGTAACGCGACAGGAGAGATGAGCCAGTTTTTTCTGGATATAATATATGGTAGTATCACCCTGAATATTAGGGTTAAGTGCAAAAACCAATTCTTCTGTTTCTTCTTTTTCAATTCTTGTAATCAGCGATTCGATACTTAACTGATCTGGTCCAATACCATCAAGTGGAGATATAATACCCCCCAGCACATGATAGGCTCCATTAAACTGTTGGGTACTTTCTATGGCGATAACATCGCGGATATTTTCTACCACACAAATCAGTTTCTGGTTGCGCATTGAATTGGCACAGATTGAACAAATATCACCATCACTGATATTATGACAACGCTGGCAAAACTTGATATCCCTTCGCATCCGTGCAATGGTTTCCCCAAAATGCTGAACATCATTTACATCCTGCTTAAGTAAATGCAGCACCAGCCTCAATGCCGTCTTCTTACCAATACCAGGTAATTTGGCAAACTGCGCTACCGCATTTTCAAGAAGTGATGAAGGAAGTTGCATTTGGCAAAGATAGGGAGGAAGGGTGAGCTTCAAGCCGCAAGCTGCAGGCCGCAAGCTGCAAGTTATTAGTCATTGCTGTCGGGGGGAACAGCTTCTAGCTACTGGCTTCTAGCTGCTAGCTTTTTTTTGCTATTCATTTAACCACCCAAAGTGTAAATATGGTAGTTGAGTTTTTATTTTAAGTAGGATTTTTACAAAACAAATTCGCAAGCCCTGTCATTTATTCAAATAAAAGCAGAAAACCTAAAACAGGCACCAATCAAGGCTAGCAGCTAGGGGCTAGAAGCTCGCAGCCTATTTTCCCCGGACAGTTCTGGATATGATAGAACACGGATTATCATGATAGATCATGAAAATCTGTGTTCTATTAGTAGTAGATAATTCATTTACAGCAAACCAATCGTAACCTCATTATCCCAATTAGCGCGGATACTAAGGGGGCGGGGGATGCTTATTACCCTTTCGGGTTGAAGTTTTTTTCCGGAACTAAACTGGCCAGTATCCCATTTACCGTTTTTATTGGCATCATACAAAATCCTTAATTCATAAGTCCCGGGTTTGAATCTTTTAATAGTAAAATCGTTGGTGTTAATCGGATAGGACGCAATAAGTTCATCATTTCTTACAATTTGCAACACCGGATTTTGCGATGGATTCAGGTTTGTAAACCTGAATCGGATAGTTCCATACTCGGTTTCTTTTCTTGTTGCAATTCTTAGTGTATCTGCCTTGGTTAACATTACCGAATTGGTATCAGCAAAAGCTTCTTTCTGAATTACCAACTTGTATACATTATTTTCTTTCCAGGGATAATCAATAATGAGTTTTTTACGGGTTGAGTCTAACTGAACCGTGTATCCTCTTATGTCTGCAAAATTGCTATCCGTTAATTGAATTTTAGTAGTGTCAACTGAAAACAGTTTTCTGTTGAAATACAATGGTAAGCCAGCCATTAAATCCTGCTGCCCATTATCCAAATCGGGCAGATACCTTAATCTTCTGTCATCCCTTATATTGGCTGGCAATGCAGCACCATCACCCGATGATTTTGTAAGCTTGGGAGATTGGATGAACGCATAAAACGTATCTGAAAGCGTATTAGTGCTAACCAGCACAGGGTCATTCCTGAAAGCAAAAAGTTCAGTGCTGTCGAAGACTTTATTATAACTGTTTTTATTTACCACATAGGCTGCAAAATTTCCCGCAGGTAAGTTTTGAAAATTAAATTCTCCCTTACCATTGAGTCGGGTATAAAAACGCGGTTGTAGTTTTTCAATGGCTGAATCTGCAAGATTGCGGTGCAACACTACCCATAATGTACTATCTACCTTACCTGTTTGGGCCACAATTACTTTGCCAGTATAACTGTTATAATCGATAGTTGGTCCGGTAGAAAAAACATACCGGAAATTTTTAGCGATGTTACCTTCATTTACATCCTGGATGGAATTGCCAAAGTCGATAGCGTAGGTTGTATTTGCTTCGAGTGAGTCGCGAAAGCGAATGGTTACATTCCTGAGTTTGTAATCTGCCAAAGGAGGTGTTTTCACCACCGGAGAATAAATCAGGTTTTCAAAAGGGTTCTCCAGTTTGACGAACTCATCGAAACTGAGGGTAATATTCTTTGTTTTTACATTAACTGCAGAATCCTTTGGCATTGCCGTAACCAATCTTGGCGGCAAACTGTCGCGCGGACCACCACCCGGAGGAACAATATTGGCACATGAACTGGCCAAACCAAGCAATGTGGTATACAAGGCCAGTAATAAGGTATAGGAAGTTAAATGGTTGATTCGTTTCATGAATGTTGCAAACTTACAGGCTTTCTGCTGAGCTATGGAAGCTTCTGCTGAAAAATCATGTTAATCATCACTTTCCTCATCAGGGTCGTGTAAAACAACGGCTATTTCATTGGTTTTTACAAAGGAGCACCAGCGACAGTCTTGTTTACCGCATCCTGTATAAAAATCTCTTTCCTGTATTTTGCCCCATACTTTTTCTATCTGTTGTGTTACGGTTGTGATATCTTCAGGTGTTATCACACGCTTCTCTTTCAGGTATCCTTTCTTTTTATCGGGCTCAATAAAGTCGAATTCTGCGCTAATAGCCTGCCAATTTTTAGAAGGGTAATTGTCGACCAGTATTTTATAAAAAACCGCCTGCCGCCAGTAATCGCCACCATCGGGTTCTTTTTCACTGGGCGGGTTTAATTTTTTAATTCCTCTTTCAGCATCTCCGGTTTTATAATCTACCACATTAACCTGCTTGCCATCAAACTCAAGTTTATCCAGCTTTCCTTTTAATGGAATTCCTTTTACGGTTACGTTTCGGATATTGGTTTCAATTGCTACAACTTTATTCCATTGATTCACGTACCGGTTATAATACTCCGGTAATACCTGGTCTCCCTGTTCCATTCTTCGCTCAAACTGCTCTTTGGTGAAGTTTTCGCGATGACGGTTCATATACCACCTGAAATCAGTCAGAAATTCCTGAATATCAGGAAACACTTGCTCTCTTTGCTGCATTTTTTGGAACAACAACTGCAATGCATGGTGTACGGCCGAACCAAATTCAGTGGCTTCTGATTTTCCTGAAGGAACGCGCACGAGGTTATTAAAATAAAACTGGAGCGGGCATTTCAGGTAATTATTGAGTGCCGTTACATTCATCACAAATTTTTCGAGGATATGTGAAATAAAGTCTGCCTCAATTTTTTCTATTTCAGGCTTTTGTTCCTGACTGAAAGAAAGTGCCGCAAATGTTGCGATGGTATTTTCGTCGAGTGAAATAGCAGTAAAAGGTAACTGATGCTCTTCTCTTATTTCTGCAACAAACATAGAAGGCTCAATTTCTTTTCCATCTTTATTTGCTTTTGCATAAGATACGTTCAATTGAAGCGCAGCCCTTGTTAAGGCTACATAAAACAATCTCCTTAACTCTTCCTCCTCACTATGTACCGGTTGCGATGAAAAGATGGTATCCGGCATACTATAACCGCCACCCGGTTTTCTTTTCTTCTCCCAGTTCGATGCATTACAACCTGCAATAAATACATATTCGTATTCCAGTCCTTTTGAACCATGTGCCGTTAAAAGATTAACTGCCTGATCATTTCCCCCAACCCTTACCAGCGGTAAGGAAAGACCTTCTTTTTCCATCAGGTCGAAAATGTTGATGAGTTGCTGAAGACTCAGTTGTGGGTTGCGGTGCGTTTCTTCTTTAATAAAGTCGAATAAACCAGTTAGCAACTGCAATAACCAGTGTTTATCCGGACTTTGCATGATATATGACAACACGCCGGCATGCCGGATCAGGTTTTCGAAAAGTTGCTGGAGTGTTACATTGGGTACGTCTTCAATAAGTTTTTCAAAGGCAGACTGCGCTTTTCTTAAACCTGGGATTTCTTTGCTGAATAAATCAGGCAAAGGGCCATCCAATTTTTCAGCAATCAGTTGCCTGAGCGAAACTTTTCTTTCTCCAAACCTTCTGTCAGCTACTTCAGCACTTAATTTGGCGATTTCAATCGGAGGTATGGAGAACCATTTATAATGTAGCAGCTCAAATAGTATTTCATCGCCACCAAAAGAAATATCGTGCTCGGCAGCCAGGTATCTTAAAGCCTGAATGAGTTGTTTGCCTAATGGCTCTGCGAGAATATTTACATTCCGCTTACTATAAACCGGTATTTGTTTTAACTGAAAATAACGGGCAAGTTCTTCTCCGTATTTATTCTCCCGATAGATTACACAAATATGCCCGGGTTGCACTCCTTTACTGATCAGTTCCTCAACCTGCAGGGTAATATGAATCATTTCCTGTTTTGGATTTTCGTATTCAAAAACCCTGGGCTGATCTTTTATTTCTTTTAGTGCCGTATTGGATGCAATAAGCTCCTTGTTTAATCCATCAAGTTTTTTTACCAGTCGCTCATTGTTTCTCTCAATAAGTGATTTGGCAATATCTAAAATAGGTTGGGTAGATCTGTAATTATTGGTTAAGATAACCGTATGAAGTGATTTGCTGAATTGCTGGGCAAACGCTTCCATATTCTCAACGTTCGCACCCTGGAATCTATAAATACTCTGATCATCGTCACCAACCACAAATACATTCGGAACTTCCCAATAATTAATGAGGAGTTTAATCAATGCATTTTGTGTTCCGCTTGTATCTTGAAATTCATCTACCAATACGTACTGGTATTGTTCCTGGTAACGAGCAAGTAAGGTTGGATTATTATTGAATGCATCAATTACCCAGTTAATCATATCATCAAAGTCGTACCGGTTCTTTTTACGCATCAATTGCTGAAAGCGATTGAACTCTTCCACTGCTGCACGCAGCTTTTCCATTTTTTCGGTTTCTTCTGCAATCTTATGTTGCTTAAGATCTCCTTTTTTATTGGCGCCACTTGTTCGCTGGTAAATAAAAGCAGGTCTGTTGGGTAAATCAGCGAGATAAGTATCAATACATGATTGAATATAGGGTGCTGTCCAACCTTCTCTTTTCATAGTACTGAAAAGCTGTTGCAGGTTGTTGATTTCATAATACACATCACCCCTGTATCTTTTCAAAGGATGGTTCTTGGGGAAACTATCGATTAATTCTTTGAACAGACTTATCCTTTCCAGGTCTGAAATAGGGTCAAGTGCAGTTTTTTCAAATAAGGAAAGATTATCCTGGATGATATCATTACAAAACGCGTGGAAAGTGCAGATATTTACTTTATAGGCATCGGGCCCAATAAAACTGAGCAGGCGTTTACGCATGGCTACCACTCCTGCGTCTGTATAAGTGAGGCAGAGAATATTTTCGGGTTGTGTATCTGTTTCTAATCGAAGTTTACCAATCCTTGCACCTAATATCTGGGTTTTGCCCGTGCCGGGGCCGGCAATAACCATCACAGGCCCTTCGAGGGTATCAACTGCTTTTTGCTGTTGTTCATTCAGTCCTTCATAAACTTTTTTAAACTGTGCCAGTTGCTGTTCACGCGATATCATGCAATAAAGATAGTTTAAAGAGAAGAATGGAGATAGGGCTTATAGCTTATGGTAAATGGTCCATATTGCCATTGCAGGCCGGGTAAAACTGGCTTCAAGCTACAAGCCGCAAGCTGCAAGCCTAAAAATAGCACCAATCTAGGCTAGCAGCTAGAGGCTAGTAGCTTGCAGCCAACAGACAGTCAATGCTATTTTATTTGCGCTTGCCTACATGGAGCTAAACCTTTTGGTACGTTAGCTGTTATTAACCGAAACAGACCCATGTCGAGAGTATATTCATTAAAAACAATTCAGCAAATACCTGTTTCATTAGAACAGGCCTGGGATTTTTTCAGCAGGCCAGAGAACCTGAAAGAAATTACACCTGCAAACCTTGGTTTTAATATCATTAGCAAGCACCATGGAAATACGATGTATCAGGGACAGGTTATTGAATACAAAGTGAAACCCATTCTTGGTATACCCTTATATTGGATGACCGAAATAACCCATGTAGTAAATCAGCAGTTTTTTGTGGACGAACAACGTTTCGGACCTTATAGCTTATGGCACCATCAACATCACTTTAGAGCCATTGAGGGAGGGGTTGAAATGACCGATATCATTCATTATAAACTTCCACTTTGGATACTTGGAGATATAGCCAATACCCTGTTTGTACGCCGCCAGCTTCAACAAATATTTGAATACCGCTTTACCGCAGTAGATGAACGTTTTGGGAAATGGTCTGGCAGCGGGGAGAATAGACTATAGTTGGCGTTCCTATACACTAGGATGCTCCTAAAATCAAAATTCAAAATTCAAAATTCAAAATTCAAAGATCAAAGATCAAGACAGGTATTTCTTCGTGTCTCTTCCTGAAATCACTTTACATAGGGGTACGGAATTAAACCTGTAAATTGATTATCAATGCAAACACCTGAAAAAAAGAGAAATCGAGGCAAATATGACCCTCAACTCAAACTTACTATAGCCAGAGAATACTTAAC
>QFCS01000404.1_pt1 | contig 169537 bp, 150 predicted proteins | sample 3576561 | NCBI WGS metagenome assembly QFCS01 | reverse complement strand
GCTGCGCGCGCCTCCGGTCGGGCTACGCCCGCCCTCCGCCGCACGCAGCGCAAGACCATCCTCAACAAGCCATCATCATATCCGAAAGGGGGGTCCCTCTTCGACGCCGATCGGGGGTCCCTTTTGCGTGCCGATTGACAATCATTGTGCCGATCCATTCCATCAGGCGCTTTTAGAGTGGCGTGCGTTTAATGTGCAACGGCCCTTGCCCGTTCGTGTCGAGCGAAGTCGAGACACCCATCTGCCTTATGCCAACCCGATGGGTGTCTCGACTTCGCTCGACACGAACGGAACGGTGGCTCAGATTTAAGGCTCGATGCTCTAGCGCGGGTCCGGACCCTAAATGACGATGCGTTCTTCGGTGACCATCACGCCGACCGAGGTGAAATCGATAAAGGTCGGTTCGTCGGGCTTCACCTTTTCAAGATAGTTTTTCGAAGAGAAGAAGGCATCATGGTCGGCCCAGCTTTCGAACCATATTTCGGTGAGCCCGTCGTAAGCGGGAGCAGGATAGTTTTCCGCCGCAACCGGGTGAGAAACCGTATATTTCCGGACATATTGCGCTGCTTCCGGTATCGAGGTGAAGAGCGGCGCGTGGCGGTTGCGATGGTGATCGACGAACGCTTCGACGCTCATCCCGTCGACGCGGTTGATCAGATAGACGAACTTGATCATGGATTTTTCCTGCCGACGAGGACGGGGAGGCCCCTCGTCATGACCTTTCTCGGGATGCGGCTGCGAGCCTCTCGTTAAATCTGCGCGCGGCCACCGTCCGCGAAAAGCTCTACGCCGGCGATGAAGCTGGAATCGTCGGATGCCAGGAATAGCGCGGCCTTTGCGATTTCGTCGGGCCGGCCCATCCGGCCCAGCGGAATGCTCTCGACAAGTCTCGCCAGCACTTCGGGATCATGATGGTCGAATATCGGGGTGTCGGTCGGGCCGGGGCTCAGCATGTTCGACCGAATCCCGCGCTCTTTCAGTTCGACGGTCCAGTTCCGTACCAGCGCGCGCAATGCCGCCTTGGTCGCGCTATAGACGCCGAAGGTCCGGGTCGCCTTCGTGCCTGCCACCGAACCCGTGACGATGATCGACGCGCCGTCGTTCAACAGCGGCAGCGCCTTCTGGACGGTGAACAAAGTGCCTTTGACATTGACGTCGAACAGCCTGTCGAAATGCTCCTCGGTCACGCCATCCAGCGCCGCGGTGTCGCCGATGCCGGCGTTGGCGAAGAGGATGTCGATCCGTCGGCCTGCACCGACGATCGCATAGAGGCGATCGAGATCGTCGAGATTGGCGACATCCCCCTGAACCGCCGAAACATCGCCGCCGATCGCGGCGACAGCCTCGTCGAGTTCCTGTTGGCGGCGGCCGGTGATAAAGACGGTCGCACCTTCGCTAGCGAACAGTTTCGCCGTCGCGAAACCGATCCCCGTTGCGCCGCCGGTGATCACCGCGACCTTGCCTTGCAATTTTCCCATGTCGATCCTCAAACAGCCCGGTAGAGATCATTCGCGTCATGGCGCGAACGCTCTTCCCTCGCTTGCTCCAGATACCAGTCGATGATGTGCGGATTGGCCATCGCATCCCGGTTCAGGACCTTCACGGGATCCGAACCCAGGAACAGCTTCTTCACCGGTATTTCCAGCTTCTTCCCCGAAATCGTGCGGGGGATTTCTGGCGCCGCGATGATGGCATCGGGCAGAAAGCGCGGTGACAATTGTTTCCGGATCGCATCGCAAATCTGCCTCTCCACGGCCATGTCCAGTTCGCGGCCCTCCCGCATCACCACGAACAACAGCAGCCGGCTTTCCTGTCCCAGGAACTGCAGATCCAACAGCATCGAGTCGGTGATGTCGGGCAGTGCCTCGACCGCAGCATAAATCTCGCTGGTGCCCATGCGGACGCCATGGCGATTGATCGTCGCGTCGCTCCGGCCATAGATGATGCAGCTTCCATCGGGCTGGATCCGAATCCAGTCGCCATGGCACCAGATGCCGGGAAAGGTTTCGAAATAGCTCGCACGATAGCGGCGATCATCCACATCGCCCCAGAAATAGAGGGGCATGCCAGGTGATGGCCGGACGCAGACCAGTTCGCCAACCTGATCGACGACGGGTTCGCCGGCCTCATTCCACGCTTCGACAGCCGCGCCGAGTTGCCGGCACTGCATCTGTCCGGGCACCAGCGGCAGTTCGCGATTGCCGGTGCAGAAGGCGCCCCCCAGATCGGTGCCGCCCGACACATTATACCACCAGATATCGTCGGTTCCGGCCTTGCTGAACTGTTCGGTGCCCCAGCGCTGAACCTCTTCGGTCAGTGGGGAACCCGTGCTGCCAAGCGCCCGAACCGACGACAGGTCGCCGCATCGGGTCAATTCCAGCCCGGCCTTCATGCAATTGGCATAGAAGGCCGCGCCGGACCCAAAGAAGGTGACCTTGTGCCGCGCCGCGAAGCGCCACAGCACGCCCCAGTCGGGTGCGTCCTTCGTGCCGCTCGGGCTGCCGTCGTAAAGGCAGATCGTCGTCCCCGTCAGCAGGCCCGAAATCTGTGCATTCCACATGACCCAGCCGGTCGAGGTGAACCAGTGGAAGCGCTCGCCCAGATTGTTTCCATCGTAGCTGGGGCCAAGATCGATATGCTTGGCGTTGGTCATCGTCGTCAGCAACGCGCCGCCATGCCCGTGGACGATGGGCTTCGGCAGGCCGGTCGTGCCGCTAGAATAGAGAATCCAGAGCGGATGGTCGAAATCGACCCATTCGGGTTCGAAATCGCAGGCGGTCGCGTCGCCCTCTGCAACCGCCTGCGCGAAGGAAAGGGCGTCCGGCAAGCGCATCGCCGCATAGGGCGTTTCGACAAGGATGGTCGCCACCTTAGCAGACAGCGCGGCGTCCAGTTGCGCCACGATGGCGCTCCGGTCCTGTGGTTTCCCGGCATAATGGACGCCGTCGGCGGCGATCAATATTTTCGGGGAGACCTGCGAGAAACGGTCGAGGATCGCCTGAACCCCCATATCGGGCGCACAGAGGCTCCAGACCGCACCCAGGCTGGCGCAGGCAAGGAAGGCAATCACGGTTTCGGGAATGTTCGGGAGGTACGCCGCGACCCGGTCGCCGCGTTCGACCCCGAGTTCGCGAAGCGTCACCGCCAGCGCCGCGGCCTGACGGCGAAGCTCGGGCCAGCTGATCTCGCGAACCTCGCCGCGCTCATTTTCACAGACGATCGCGGGCTGACCCGCCGCACTGGCGGCATCGACGTGCCCGAAAACATGGCGGGCATAGTTGACCTTGGCGCCCTTGAACCACACCGCCCCCGGCATCGTGTCGGTCCCCAGAACCTGTTCGAACGGGGTTGGCGATTCGATCCCGTCATACGCCCAGATGCTGCGCCAGAAACTGTCGAGATCGGTTACGGACCAACGCCACATTGCTTCATAATCGGCGAATTGGAGCCCGGCCGTCTCTTTCAGCCAGTTCCGGTAAAGCGCCATTTGGGGAACGGGCGACGCGCGGGTCATTTCGTCATGCCTCCTTCTTTGCAAAGCCTGCGGCGGGTCCGTTCATGCGCGCGGGAATTGAGGTCAACGTCAACCGATGTCCTGCACGAACCGGATCACCTCGCGTGCCGTGCGCGCGGGCGCTTCCAGTGGGAGCATATGCCCTTCGTCGGAGAAATTGACTTCCTTCGATCGAGGCAGCGCCAGCGCCGTCGCGCGCTGCTCGTCGGGGCTGACGACGATGTCGCGTCCTCCCGTGACGCTCAGTACCGGCAGCTCCAGCTTCGAAAGCTGGTCGGTGATATTGATGGCCGGATATTCATGGACGAAATAGGTTTCGTGGACGCGCAGGTCCATGATCGTCACGGCGTCGATCACATCGTCCAAATCCTTTTCGGCGGGCGGAGCCATATACATCCCGACGAACAGGTCCCTCATAAAGGCCCTGTTCTTGCCATGGGTGGGGAAGGTCGATTTCACCTCGTCGGGGGTCGCGCCGCCGCCGCTGGCGGCCGCGGGTGCGAGCAGGCAGAGCGCCGAAAATGTGCCCGGGTGATAAAGTTCGGTCAGCAGGCCAAGGAAGCCGCCATAGGAATGGCCGGCATGGACCGCGCCGACGATACCCAGATTTTGGGCCGCCACCGCGACATCCTGCGCCATCTGGGTGAAGGTCCAGCCCTCGACCAGATGCGCCGACGCGCCATGGCCGCGGGTGTCGAGCGCATAGATGGTGAATTGTTCGGCCAGATCGGCATAAAGCGGCGTATAGATGGTGCCGGTCGATCGCAACGAATAGCCGTGCACCATCAGCAGCGGCGGTTTTCCCGACCCCTCGCCGATGACCTCATACCCAAGCTGGGCACCGGGAACGTCGACATATCGAATTGCGCTGCATGATTGATGCGCCATCATGATCCTCTCCATGTTGAAAGCCGGCATTCGCGGCCTGCTGCAAGCCTAGGCCGCTGCAATCGCGGGACAAGGTCGGGACAGCGCAAACCCAAGGTCATGTTTGGCCTCAAGTGCTGATGGGAGCGCAGCGGTTACAGCACTTCGAACAGGCCGGCGGCGCCCATGCCGCCGCCGACGCACATCGTGACGACGATATGCCGTGCGCCGCGGCGCTTGCCCTCGATCAGCGCGTGCCCGACCATGCGCGCGCCCGACATGCCATAGGGATGTCCGATAGAAATCGCGCCGCCGTTGACGTTAAGCAACGCATCCGGAATGCCCAGCCTGTCGCGGCAATAGAGCAATTGAACCGCAAAGGCTTCGTTCAGTTCCCACAGGCCGATGTCGTCCATCGTCAACCCGAAGCGATCGAGAAGGGCGGGAACGGCGAAGACCGGACCGATCCCCATTTCATCCGGCGCCGTCCCCGCGACCGCCATCCCGACATAGCGCCCCAGTGGCTGGAGCCCGCGCCGTTCGGCGAGTTTCGCTTCCATCACGACGCAAGCCGAAGCGCCGTCGGACAGCTGGCTGGCATTGCCTGCGGTGACCCTGCCGCCGTCCCGGACGGATTTCAGCGACGCCAGCCCCTGGATTGTCGTGTCGGGGCGGTTGCCTTCGTCCTTGTCCAGCGTCACCGATCGGCTGGAGGCTTCACCCGTCGCCTTGTCGGTGATCGTCATCATCGCGGTGACGGGGATGATTTCGGCATCGAAACGCCCTGCATCCTGGGCCGCGGCCGTACGCTGCTGCGATTGCAGCGCATAGGCATCCTGTTCCGCACGGCCAATGCCATAGCGCCGCGAGACCACTTCGGCGGTGTCGAGCATCGGCATATAGATGTCGGGCTGCATTGCGACGAGTTCGGGATCGAGATCGATGCGCATCTCGGCCGTCTGGACGAGCGAGATCGACTCGACGCCGCCCGCGACGACCACATCCATATGATCGGTCGTGACCTGCTTCGCGGCGGTCGCGATGGCCATCAGGCCCGATGCGCATTGCCTGTCGATCGACATGCCCGGCACCGTGACCGGCAGTCCGGCGCGCAGCGCGGCATTGCGTGCGATCATATGCTGGCCGCCCTGCTGGATCGAGGCACCGAACACGACATCCTGTACCTCCGTCGGATCGACGCCCGATCGTTCGACCGCCGCGCGGATCGCATGGGCGGCGAGCGTTGGCGCGGGCGTTGCGTTGAAAGCGCCGCGATAGGCCCGCCCGATGGGGGTACGCGCGGTGGAAACGATGACTGCGTCACGCATGGGACAATCTCCTGTAAGGACGAAGGGGGTGGAGAGAGGGGGGAGGGGAGCCCGCGCGGGCTCCCGCATCCGGCTTAGTCGGAGAAGCGTGCGCCCTTCGCTGCACGGTCCGCCAGCAGGTCGGAAAGACGGAAATTGTCGATGGTCCCGGCATATTGCTCAAGGCCGGCGACCACCTTGTCGAGGCCGATGCTGTCGGCCCAGAACATCGGGCCGCCGGTGTGGGCGGGCCAACCATAGCCGTTCAGCCAGACGATATCGATGTCCGACGCGCGCTGCGCCTTGCCTTCCTCCAAGATCAGGGCGGCTTCATTGATCATCGGATAGAGAAGCCGCTGGAGGATTTCCTCCCGATCGATCTGCCGGCGGCGTATCTGCCGCTCGGCTGCAAATTGGGCGATGATCTCCTCGACCTCGGCGGATGGCGAGCGATTGCGCTGCGCGTCATAATCATAATAGCCCCGGCCGCTCTTTTGGCCCCGCCGGTCCCGCTCGCACAATATTTCCTGCACGGTCCGGCTCGCCGACTTGTCGGCTTCCCAGCCGAGGTCCAGTCCGGCGAGGTCCATCATTTGGAACGGTCCCATCGGGAAACCGAAATCGAGCAGGACCTGGTCGACCTCCGCGGGCATCGCGCCTTCAAGGATCAACCTGTCAGCCTGCGCTTGCCGCTGTTCGAGCATCCGATTGCCGATGAAGCCGTGACACACGCCCGCGACGACGGCGACCTTGCCGATCCGCTTCGCAAGGTCCATCGCGGTCGCCAGCACCGGCTGCGACGTCCGTTCCCCCCGGACGACTTCCAGCAGCTTCATGACATTGGCGGGCGAAAAAAAGTGCAGCCCGACCACATCCTGCGGTCGCGTCGTCGCCCCCGCGATCTCGTCGACGTTCAGGAAGGATGTGTTGGTCGCAAGGATGGCGCCGGGCTTGGCGATTTCGTCCAGCTGACGGAACACCTGTTTCTTGACGTCCATCAGTTCGAACACCGCCTCGATAACAAGGTCGCAATCGGCGAGGTCGCCATAATCGAGGGTCGGCGTGAGCAGCGCCATGGCGGCATCGACCTGCGCCTCGGTCATCCGGCCCTTGCGCGCCGTCGCGGCATAGTTGCGGCGGATGATGTCGACGCCGCGATCGAGCGCCGCCGCCTCGCGCTCGACGAGGGTGACCCGGATGGCCGCCGACAGGAAGTTCATCGCAATGCCGCCACCCATCGTCCCGGCGCCCAGAATGCCCACTCTCGCGATGGGGATGAGCTGCGTGTCACGAGAGACATCGTCGATGCGGGCGGAGGCGCGCTCGGCGAAAAAGACATGGCGCAAGGCCGCCGACTGATCGCCCGCGACGAGGCGAGCGAAAAGATCACGCTCGACCTTCATTCCTTCTGCAAAGGGCATCTCGACCGCGGCGGAAATCGCCTCCAGGCATGCCTCCGGCGCGTCGAGGCCCTTGAACCGGCGCGGATTGTCCGACCGATAGCGCGCGATTGTGCTAATGTCGGCCGGATCGATCCGGTCGCGCCGCGCGCTCGATACCGGGCGCGGCGATGCCGCGATTTCCCTGGCGAAGGTGATGGCCCGGGCTTCCAGTTCGGCGTCGGGGGCGATGCGGTCGACCAGGCCGATGGCGAGTGCCCGATCGGCGGTGACCGGGTCGCCGGTGACGATCATCGACAGGGCTTCGGAAACGCCGACAACGCGGGGAAGCCGCTGCGTTCCGCCCGCACCCGGAAGCAGGCCCAGCTTGACTTCGGGCAAGCCCAGCCGGGCAGACGCGGCCGACATGCGGTAATGGCAAGCCAGCGCGACCTCGAGACCGCCGCCCAGCGCGGTGCCATGTATCGCTGCGACGACGGGCTTGGGCGACTGTTCGATCCGGTCGCACAATAAGGGCAGGCCGGGCTCGCTGATCGGCTTGCCGAATTCAGTGATATCGGCTCCGGCGAAAAAGGTGCGGCCGGCGGCAATGATTACCATCGCCTTGACTTCGGGATCTTGCAGCGCTTGCTCGACGGCATCGGCCAGCTCCGCGCGGACCTTGGCGCCGAGGGCGTTGACCGGCGGATTGTCGGTGGTGACGATCAGGATTTCGCCGTCTCGGCGAGCGGTTACGACGGACATTGTATCTCCTTTGGATTGCCGGGCGGCGGCTGGATTTCAGGCGGCAGCGCTCAGGCGGATAAACCGGGCGAGGTGATGATCCTCATCGCCCAGCTGGTGGCCGACCATCGTCAGCCGTTTGGCATAGTGCGACACGGGCAATTCCCAGGTCATGCCCATGCCGCCGTGGATCTGGACGGCTTCCTCGGCGACCAGCGTGCTGACCCGGTCGATCGTATATTTGGCGGCGGAAACGGCGCGGTCACGAACGAGGCTGTCTTTGTCGAGCGCCGCGGTGGCGTTGATCGCCGCCGAACGGGCCTGCTCGATTTCCATCGCCACCGTCGCCATCCTGTGCCGCAGCACCTGAAAGCTTGCGATCGGCGCACCGAATTGCGAGCGGACCCGCATATAGTCGAGCGTGCTGGCGCATAGCGCGTCCATCGCGCCGACGGCTTCCCAGCACAGGGCGACGGTTCCCGCCGCGATGGCATCTTCGATCGCGGGACATGCCGCCCCCTCCGCGCCGACGAGCAGGCCCGGCGTGTCGGCCAGTTCCAACTCTCCCGCCTGACCGCCATCGACCAGCGGATAACAGCGTCGCGTGATGCCGGCGGCGTCGCCCCGGATCAGAAAGAGAGACAGCCCCCGTGGGGTCTTCGCCGACACGAGAATCCCATCCGCCGATGCCAGCGAGGGCACCAGCGCCTTCGCGCCATTGAGCTTCCAGCCGCCATCAACAGGTTCGGCGCGCGTCACCGCGCGGTCATACTCGTCGGGGCTGCCCGGTTCGAAAAAGGCCGGCGTCGGCAATTGCTGGCCCGATAACATCTCTGCCGTCAGGTCGTCGCCAAGCGCGCGGCCCGCTATCAGGGCGGCGAGGAAAGGTTCGGGTGCCAGTGCCCGGCCCAATTGTTCGAAGATAACCGCAATGTCGAAGCCATCGTCGCAGAAACCACCGACGTTTTCGGGAAACAGCGCGCCGACGATGCCGAGTTCGCCGAACGCGGCCCAATGCGTGCGCGAATAACCGTCGGCCGACCAGCGGGCCGCGATCCGTTCGGGCCAGTCATAGCGTTCGGAGAAATAGCGATGCAGCATGTCGGCGAGCATCTGACGGGCGTCGTTGTGCTGGAAATCCATGATCAAAGCTCCAGCTTCAGCTTGGCGATTATCTCTCGCTGAACCTCGTTCGATCCGGCGTAGATCGAGAATTTACGACCGTTGAAATAGCTGGTGGCGAGCGATGCCGCATAATCCGGCCCGACCGGCTCGCCGTCATATCCATGGTCGAGCGCGGCTGTGACATAGGGCATGGCGTAAGGGCCGGCGGCGCGGCGCGCGAGGGACCTGATCTTCTGCCGGATCGCGCTGCCGCGAATCTTCAGCATCGCGCTTTCTGCCATCGGCGCCGCGCCCCCTGCGGCGGCCGACAGGAAACGCAGGTTGGTCGTCCGCATATTCTCGATATCGATTTCCAGTCTCGCCAGGCGCATCGCAAAGCCGGGATCTTCGGAAAGCGGCCGTCCATGGCGGCTTTCCTTCGCGACGATCCGGCGCAGATTTGCGAATTCGGCGAGCGATTCTCCGATGAAGGCGGCCCCGGTCCGCTCGTGCGTCAGCAGATATTTGGCATAGGTCCAGCCGCTGTTTTCTTCGCCGATCAGGTTCGCGCACGGGACGCGGACGTCGGTGAAGAAAATCTCATTCACCTCATGATCGCCGTCCATCAGTTTGATCGGCCGCAATTCGACCCCGGGCGTCGTCATGTCGATCGCGAGGAAGGAAATGCCCTCCTGCTTGCGCGCGTCGGGATCGGTGCGAACCAGACAGAAGATCATGTTCGCATATTGGGCGTAGGAGGTCCAAATCTTCTGCCCGTTGACGACATAATGGTCGCCGTCGCGCACGGCGCTGGTCTTGATCGCGGCCAGGTCGGACCCGGCGCCGGGCTCCGAATATCCCTGACACCACCAGTCGCTGCCATCGAGAATGCGGGGTAGCCAGCGCCGCTTGTGCGCATCCGTGCCATAGCGGATGACGACCGGGCCGAACATCGAAACGCCAAAGGGCTGGATATGCGGGGCATAGGCGCAGGCGGCCTCGACCTCGAAGATATGGCGCTGGGCGACCGTCCAGCCGGTCCCGCCCCATTCGACCGGCCAGCCGGCCGCCAGCCAGCCGCGGGCGTTGAGGATGGCGTGCCATTCCTCGAAATCGGTCTTGGCCACCCGCTGGCCCGCGCGGACCGCGGCCGACAGCCGCTCGGGAAGATGATCGCGCAAAAAGGCCCGCACTTCTTCGCGAAAGCTTTCTTCGGCGGGGGAGAAGTCGAGGTTCATAAACTGTCCTGCGCGATGAATTGCCGATGGCTCTAGGCAGCGGGGCAGGGCGGACAATGACGGTTGTGCGCGATCGTCGGGTAATGACTTGCCTCAACGGGAAAGCGGCCGCGCGCCTGCGACGAATGAGGACGCAACATTGCGGGAAATTGTCATCGACTCATTTGGCTCGACGTCCAATCACCGCCGCCCGCTCTGAACGATGGATATGCTATGACCGATTGCCTTGTCGCCGACCGAGACATTGAATTTCTGCTTTTCGACTGGCTGCGCATCGATCGCGATGGCCATGTCGACCGCGACACATGTCGCGCCGTCCTCGGCCTCGCGACTAATGTTGCGCGCGATCTGTTCCTGCCGCACTATCGCGCATCCGATGTGATCGAACCGCGATGGGAGGACGGTCAGGTAAAGCTGTTGCCCGAGATTGTGCACGCGCTGCGCGAATATGCGAAGCTCGGCCTTTGCGGCCTTGGCTTTCCCGAAGATCTCGGCGGGATGAACCTGCCCCAAACGGTCGGTATGGCGTGCCACGCGATCCTGTCGTCCGCCAATATCTCGGCAACCGGCTATACCATGTTGACCGCCGCGAACGCGCGGCTACTGCTGGAATGCGCAAGCCGCGAGCAGATCGCCCATTTCGCGCTTCCGCTGATCGAGGGCCGCTGGTTCGGTACGATGTGCCTGTCGGAACCGCAGGCCGGTTCGGGGCTGGGAGACATCCGGTGTCGGGCGATCGCGCAGGATGCGGATGAACTCGGTCGGCGCTATCTCCTGTCGGGGACCAAGATGTGGATTTCGGCCGGCGAGCATGAAATCACCGAAAATATCGTCCATCTGGTGCTGGCCAAGGTGCCGCGCGCCGACGGGACTTTGCCGCCCGGAACGAAGGGCATTTCGCTGTTCATCGTGCCGAAGATTTTGCCCGGCGGCGACCGTAACGACATCGCCGTCGCCGGTCTCAACCACAAGATGGGTTATCGCGCGACGGTCAACTGCCTGCTGAACTTCGGCGAACAGGGTGGCGCCTTGGGCTGGCTCGTCGGCGAGGAGGGCGATGGCTTGCGCCAGATGTTCAAGATGATGAATGAATCGCGCATCGCCGTCGGGACCGGCGCCGCCGCGCTTGCCATACGCAGCCACCGCCATGCGGTCCAATATGCCCATGAACGGATACAGGGGCGCGTACCGGGGCAGGACGGCGGCGAACCCGTCGCAATCATCCGTCACCCGGATATTCGCCGGATGCTGCTGCAGCAGAAAAGCTATGCCGAAGGCGCGCTCGCCCTGTGCCTCTATTGCGCGTCCCTGTCCGATGAGGATAGCGCGGAGGCTGGGATATTGCTGGGTCTGCTGACGCCTGTCACGAAAAGCTGGCCATCGGAATTCGGGCTGGTGGTCAACGACACCGCGATTCAGGTTCATGGCGGCTATGGCTACACGCGCGATTTCCCGGTGGAACAATTGTGGCGCGACAATCGCCTGAACCCGATCCACGAAGGGACGACCGGCATTCAGGCGATCGATTTGCTGGAACGCAAGATTCTGAAAGCCGAGCCGCGCGAGTTGGCGTTGCTCGAACAGCGCATCCGTCTTGCGGTTGCCCGGTCGGAACTGGCCGAGGCAAGCTATCTGCTGGCGGTGCTGGACCGATCGAAAGAAGTCATCGCGTTGATGGCGCAACGCCCGGCGCTCGCCCGGCTTCAGGATGCGACGCAATTTCTTCGCGCCTTCGGCCATATGATCGTGGGCTGGATGTGGCTGGAACTGGCCGCATCAGCCGCCGGTCAGGCCGATCCGCTGTTCCGCGAAGGCAAGATTCTGGCGGCGCGTTATTTTTGCGATTTCGAACTGCCGCAGGCCATGGGCTGGCTGGATAGTATCGCGCGCGGCAATGACCTGATCGTGCGGACGCCGGAAGCGATATTCTGACGCCGCCGCAATAGGGCGGAGGATCCGCGCTTCACATACCTAGTTGTGAGGCGCGGATCGTCCGCCGGTAATGTGCGGGCGACATGCCCAGCCAATCATGGCAAGCGCGCCACAAGCTCCGTCGTTCGGAAAAACCGATCTCGACGGCGATATCGTCTAGGCTGCTGTCGGTTGCGAGCAAAGATCGCAGCTTCTCTTCGCGCACGTCGCGTGAGACTTCGCGAAAGCTGTGACCTGTATCGGCCAGTCGCCGCTGTAATGTCGCGACGCTCATGCCCATCCTGCGCGCGACATCCTGTTGCGAGAGATTGTCCTGCGCGAGAATCTGGCGCAGCCTGCCGACGACCGTCGTGCCGTCCGCCGGCGCGGCGCTATCATTCAGCGGCCATTGTTCGACCATTTCAAGGAACATCGACGTTTCGTGGCTGGCCCACGCCTTGTACCGGCGCATGCCAAGCGGATGCGTCATGTCGTCGCGATGATAGGTTACCGTGGTTCCGGTTCCGACGCGGGTGCGGTGCGGCGACAGCAATGTGGCCATCGATCCGTCCTTGTCGGCCAGGCAGTCGGACAAGCGGACCCGGGCGGCGCGAAGCGGCCGGTTCGCGCACCACAGCAGCACGCAGTGAATGACCAGCGCCATCAATTCGGCATAACGTTCGGCCCGCTCGTAATCGGTGGTACTTTCGGCGGCGACGCCATAATTCACCGTTACGTTGTTCGCGCTATAACCGAGGGAGATGGTCAGGCCGCAGGGGATGACGGAGGTCAATTCCGCCAATCGCCGCAGTCCGGCTCCGATCGTGTCCATCTGGTTCATGGCCGAATAGACCATAGACCAGCTCGATTTCGGCATCACATGGGTCGTGCAGCCGTGATTCTCGTCATTGGCCTCATTGATGCTTGCGAGGCACAGCATCCAGAAATCCACCTGGGTGATTGTCGGCAATGGCCGTCCCGAAGCATCGCAAAGCTCTGCCGATCGCATCAGGCGGTGTGCGAAATCGTGGCCGAAGAAGCTTTCAGCATAGCGGCGGGAAAGGCGGTCGGAACTGCCTTTGGGCGCGACTGCCAAATCACCCTGATGCGGGTGCGGAATCGAAGCGGAACATTGCGCACGCCTTGCATAGGCATGATCGAAGCCCGGTGGCGACGCCGGGGTACGGCGGGCTGGCTCCAGTTGCGCATGCATCAGGCCTCTCCTCAGGCTTTGACGGCGGAGTATTGATCGCCGCTTATAAATGGTACAATAAGACAAAAATATGGAACCCGTCAATGTCCTTTGAATCCACCGGCGTCCGGCGCTCGCCGCAGGCGCGCGCGCGCATCAAGCATCGCCGGATCGTCGATGCCGCGAGCAAGGTCATGTCGGTGCATGGGATCGCCGGGCTGACCCATCGCCTCGTTGCGCAAGAGGCGGGGGTCTCGCTGGCGGCGACCACCTATCATTTTGAAAGCAAGGCCGATATCGTCAACGCCGCCGCAAGTGCGACGCTGGAGAGCTATGATCTCGCTTTTGCGAAAGCCCTTGACCGGTTCGGCGAGGAGGGAGGAACGGCCACTGCCTTTCTCGACTATTTCTTCTCTTTGATAAAGAACACGGCCGGGCGGGCTCGGGTGACGGCGATCTGCTGGGGCGAGATCATGCTGGATGGTCCGCGCCACCCCGACGCCCCCGGTGTCATTGCGGAATGGTTCCTGCGGACGCGCCGGGTCTGGGCCGGGATGATATCGTCCTGCGGACTGGACCATGCAGACCAGCGCGCCACTTTGGCGATCGACGTTCTGATCGGCCTTCTGTTCCTGATTGTCGGCCTGGGGCTGACGGAAAAGGAGGTGAGCAAGATCCTCGCGGGACAGGATTTGCTCGATTTTCAGCCCAAGCTTCCCGATCGGCGAGAGGCGAAGCCCGTGCGCGAAGGGGCAAAAGCGATTGCGACGCGGGCCAAGATATTGGCGGCGACGATCGACATATTGCGACGCGAAGGGACTGGTGCAGTCAGCGGCCGGACGGTCGCTGAGCGGGCCGGCCTCGCGAGGGCCGCGACATATTATTATTTCGACGGCGTGGCCGAGCTGCTGGCGGCGGCGCAGCACAAGCTGTTCGCGCGCTCGAAAGAACGTTATCGTCAGGGCCTGTCCGAAAGCGGCAGCGCCGACGTCGATTTCGACCATCTGATCGACCGCACAGCGGCCGTATTCCTGCGCGAGGTTACGGAATATGCGGGCGAAAGCGTCGCCAACTATTCGGTCTGGCTGCGCGCCGAAAGCCAGCCGGAAGTTTGCGCCATGATCTGGGAAGCCGCGGCTGACCAGCATCGATCCTGGAGCCGGGCGCTGTGTCGCTGGAAACCCGATCTCGCGCCGGTTGACCCATTGTTGGGGCAGGTGCTTTTTATCGGCAAGCTGGTCCGCATGCTGGCGACCGGATCGCGAATACAGGATCTTGCAGGTATCCGGCGCGAATTTGCCATCGGGCTAAAGAGCATCGTCGATGGTTCAAGCGCGACCATCATGAAACAGTACAAAAAGTCAAAATAAATTGACTCCCCGATTTTGGGGCGCCAGATGCGCGCTCGGTGGCGCGATGTTTCCGTTTCGGGATTTGCCGCGCCCCATGATCGAATTTCCTTTTGCGAAGGTGAGGTTGGCATGATCGATTTGGCAGGACAGGTTGCGGTGGTGACGGGGGCTGGGGGCGGTCTCGGTAAGGAATATGCTCTCCTGCTCGCGCGCCGCGGCGCGAAGGTCGTGATCAACGATCTGGGCGCTGCCATGGACGGAACGGGAGGAAGCGACCTGGCATCCCAAACCGTCGAGGAAATTCGCGCCGCCGGCGGTGAAGCCATGGCCAGTGGCGCATCCGTCACCGATTTCGAGCAGGTCGATGCGATGATCAAGGCTGTCATCGCGAAATGGGGGCGCGTCGATATCGTCGTCAACAACGCCGGTATCCTGCGCGACAAATCCTTTTCGAAAATGTCGCTGGAGGATTTTCGCGCGGTCCTGGACGTTCACCTGATGGGCGCGGTCAACTGCACCAAGGCGGTCTGGGACCATATGAAGGCCAACAACTACGGCCGCATCGTCTATACGACATCCTCTTCCGGCCTTTATGGCAATTTCGGGCAAGCCAATTATGGCGCGGCCAAGATGGCGCTGGTCGGTTTCATGCAGACGCTGGCGCTTGAGGGCGAGCGCTATGGCATCCGGGTCAACTGCATCGCGCCGACCGCCGGAACGCGCATGATGGATGGTTTGATCCCGGACGCGGAGATGAGCGCGCTTGCGCCGGCAAAGGTCGGTCCCGGCGTCCTGGCACTCGTGGCTCCCGATGCTCCGACCCGTGCCATCCTCTGCGCCGGTGCCGGCGGGTTCGAACAGGCCCATATCACGCTGACGCAAGGCATTTTTGCCGATGACGGCGACGATGCGGCCGAAACCGTCCTGCAACGGTTATCAGAGATCGCCCATCGCGACGGAGAGATCGTCCCCGGCGAAGGCTGGGCGCAGCGCAGCCTAGAACTCGCAAAGGCGGGATTAGCTCCGGTCGCTTGAACCATATCGAAAGGTGCATTTTCGGCGTCCGAGCATCCGCCTCTGCATGGGGCGGATGCTCGGACGTTTTTGCTTGCCCTGATGCGCGTGGGCGCGTCGATTTCAATATCCCGTCCCGCGTCTGTCGTCTGATGTGATCGGTGATGGTAAATGCGACCTTCAGATTGCGCTGTAGCGTCATCGAATGCCCTCTTCGCCGTCGATATGCAGTCTCCCAACGCAAATAGATAAAGCAGGGAGAGGAAAAATGCGTTTCATTCTTATGGCGGGCGCGTCGTTGGCGGCGCTTGGTCTGGTCAATCCCGCCTCGGCGCAAGAGGCGACCGATGCGACGGATGGCGTGGCCGCTCAGACCTCCCGGGACAGCGTTGGCGATCAGGATATCATCGTCACGGCTTCGCGGCGTAGCGACAGTTTGAAAAACACCCCGATCGCGGTCAGCGCTTTCGGCGCCGACGCGCTGAAAGCCAATCAGGTGGCAAATCTCACCGATCTTGCCGCGCAAACGCCGAACGTCCAGATCAGCACCTATAACAACAATGCGAACATCACCATTCGCGGTATCGGCAACGCACAGATCAACGCGGGGGCGGATGCGGGTGTCGCGGTGCATGCGGACGGTGTCTATATCGGGCAATCGGCGCTGACCATCGGGACGATGAACGACGTCGAACGCGTCGAAATCCTGCGCGGACCGCAAGGAACGCTGTTTGGCCGCAACGCGACCGGCGGGGCCGTGAACATCATTCCGAACCGTCCGACCGACGAACTACATTATGGCTTTGACGCATCCTTTGGGTTCGATCCGACGATGCTGCGCAGTTCGGCCTATATCAGCGGTCCGATCTCCGACGCGGTGCGCGGGCGCCTGTCGGTTCAACAAAATTATAATCAGGGCTTCACCAAGAACCTCGTTCCCACGACGGGGCAGAACCCGGCGCCGCGCCGCCTGGACGATGTCGACAGTGCCTCGATCCGGGCACAGTTGGAGGCTGGAACGGGTGACTTTGTGACGCGGCTTTCGCTGGAATATATGAAAGACCGCGGGGCCGGCGTATCGCAGTGGCTAAGCGGGACGCCTACCGGCGTTCTGCCCGACGTTCTGGACGGTGCGTCACTCGGCAACGTGAAGAAACGCGAGGTCTACAACAACTATGGTTACAAGCGGAACGAGGCCAAGTTCGCGACCTGGATCTCGACGCTGCAACTGGGTGGGGGTGAACTGAAGGCCACCGCCTCTTATGGCGAAACGACCATCGAGATATTGGGCGATGGCGATGGCACCGCCGTCGATCATACCTCGACATACCAGCTCAACGACGCGAAGCAGACATATGGCGAACTGATTTACGCATCCGATGCCGCTCAGCCGTTCAGCGTCATCGTCGGCGCGAACTATTTCCACGAGAGCATGAGCCAGGACATTTCCGTGCCCATCAGCATCCTGCCGCCGCCGCTGGATGTCCTTGGTGCAGTGACTGTCGATCTGGGCGCCCGGTCGATCAAATCGACCTCCTACGCCTTGTTCGGGCAGGCGCAATATAATCTGTCCGACGGTTTTCGCATATTTGTCGGCGGGCGCTACACGCGGGACAAGAAGTCGATCCTGAACTATAATAATTTCGGGGTCTCGCCAGCAGCGGGCAGCGACGACTGGGGCCGGTTCACCTATGAGGTGGGGACCTCCTATAAATTCAGCTCCAGCCTCACCGGCTATGCGAAATTTGGCACCGGCTACAAAGGGGGCGGGTTCTCGGCGGGCGCCGCGGCGATCTCATTCAATCCTGAAACCAACACCAATATCGAAGTGGGCCTCAAGGGCAGCTATCTCGACGGCGCCGTGCAGGCCAATCTTGCCGGGTTCCGCATGAAGTACAAGAATCTGCAAGTGAACCAGATCGTCGGCCCGCTGGTGCAGGTGACGAATGCCGCCCGCGCGACGATCAACGGCATTGAGGCCGAACTGACGCTGCGCCCGGTCCAGCCGCTCCGCATCGCTCTCAATGCGGCGTGGCTCGACGCGAAGTTCGACGAATTCTTCACCGCCGACGATGCGCGGCCGGGCTTCCTGCCCGACACGAAGATTATCGACGGCGTCCTGGTGCAGGGCATTCAGCTCGCGGGCAACCGCCTGCCGACCTCGCCCAAATATACCGTCAGCGCCGGGGCCTATTATGACGTGCCGGTCAGCGGCGGCACCGTCACGCTGGGTGGACGCTATGACTGGAAGTCGCGCGTTTACTTCAGCGAGTTCAACCTGCCGGTTTCGTCGCAGAAGGCGGTTGGGAAACTCAACCTTTCGGTCCGTTACGAAAGCGACGACGAACGCTGGAACGCCAGCATCTTCGCGCTGAATGTGACCAACGAACAGGTCAGGGAAAATGTCGTCGTCGTCTCCTCGCTGATCGGATCGCTGGGCGTCACCCGTTACCAGCCCGCGCGGCAGATCGGCCTGTCGATCGGTTATAAATTCTAGTCGAAGTCATGCGGCGGCCGGAGAGGTGTCTTCGGCCGCCGCCAAAAGGTTTTCGGATGCCCCTTCGTTTCGAGCCGCCCGCGGCGCAAGCTTATCCTTTTCCCCTGACCATCGGGCATCTTCTCGACTCCGCGCTTCGGTCGAACGGCCATCAGGAGATCGTTTACCGAGACAGCTGGCGCATGACCTATCGCGCGCTGTGTCAGCGCATCGGGCGGCTCGCGGCGATGCTGGCCAGTCTGGGCGCCGAAGCCGGCACCACCGTTGCCGTGATGGACTGGGACAGCCACCGCTATCTGGAAGCCTATTTTGCGGTGCCGATGATGGGCGCCGTGCTTCAGACGGTGAATATTCGCCTGCCCAGAGACCAGATCGCCTATACGCTGGACCATGCGGATGCCGAAATCCTGATCGTGCATCACGATTTCCTGTCGGTGGTCGAGGAGATACTGCCGCGCCTTTCCCGCGTCCGCGCGGTAGTCGCGATCGCAGACGGTCACAGCGAAGCGGCACCGCCCGCTTTCGCCGTGGGGGAATATGAGGCGTTGATCGAGGCAGCCGACGAAGATTTCCCTTTTGAGGATTTTGACGAAAACGCCGTCGCTACCGTCTTCTACACCAGCGGCACGACCGGCAATCCGAAGGGCGTTTTCTTCACGCATCGCCAGCTGGTCATCCACACGCTTGTGACCTGTTCTCCCTCGGGCTTGACGCAGACCGGCGGGATCAGCCTCGACAGCGTCTATATGCCGCTGACGCCGATGTTCCATGTTCACGCCTGGGGCATGCCCTATGTCGCGACGATGCTGGGATTGAAACAAGTCTATCCCGGCCGATACGACCCCGAGCTGATCTGCGATCTGCGCACCCGCGAAGGGGTGACCTATTCGCATGGCGTACCGACTGTGCTGCAGATGCTGATCGATGCCGCGGACCGGACCGGCACCGATCTGACGGGCTGGACGATGGGGATCGGCGGGTCGGCGCTGACGCCAGCGCTTTACGAGGCGGGTCGCCGGCGCGGGATGAAGCTGGTCGGTGGATATGGCATGTCGGAAACCGGGCCGACGGCGTCCGTGTCCCGCCGGAAACGGGACAGGGCGGGCGAGCAGATCGAAGAATTGGCCGCGATGACCGGCGCCGGAATCGCGGCGCCGCTCGTGTCGGCCCGCATCGTCGATGAAGAGATGCGCGAATTGCCGGCAGATGGCGTCGCGCGCGGCGAACTGGTTCTGCGCGCGCCGTGGCTGACCAGCGGCTATCTGGGAAATGAGGAAGCATCAAACGCATTATGGCGTGGTGGGTGGCTGCACACCCAGGATGTCGCCACGATCGACCCCAATGGCTTCATCACCATCTGTGACCGGCTGAAAGATGTCATCAAGACCGGGGGCGAATGGGTCGGGTCGCTGGATATCGAGAGATTGACCGCAACCGTGAAAGGCGTTGCCGAAGTCGCGGTGATCGGGATGCCCGACGAACGGTGGGGCGAGCGGCCGCTTGCAGTGGTCGTCGCAGCCGCCGATGGCCCGCCGTCGCTGGCGGCGTTGAACGAGCCGATCGCCGCCGCCGCCGCGAACGGGGCGATAAGCCCCTATGCGAAGCTGGACCGGCTGGAAATCGTCGGCGCATTGCCGCGGACCAGTGTCGGCAAGATCGACAAGAAGCTGCTGCGAACGCGGCTTTTGCAGGGTGAACCGCTCGATGGCGGGGCATGAGGCACGCGACCTCCTGTTTCCCTTCATCCGATTTATCGAGGAATCCATAATGTCCGAAGACCGTGCCGACTTTTTGATCGATCGAAGCGATCTCAGGAAAGCGGTTTGGCAAACCGCGCCAAGCGAAAGGCTCGCACAGGGGCAGGCTAGACTGCGGATCGCGCGCTTTGCGCTTACCGCGAACAATATCACTTATGCGGTGCTGGGCGACAAATTTCGCTACTGGGACTTCTTCCCGGCGCCGGATGGCTTTGGCCGGATGCCAGTTTGGGGCTTTGCCGATGTCGTCGAAAGCCGTGCCGACGGGCTCGCGCCCGGCGAGCGCGTCTATGGCTATTTCCCGATCTCGACCGAATTGGTCGTGACCGTCAGCGACCTGTCGCCATCGGGATTCTCCGACGCCTCTCTCTGGCGCGCGGACCTTTCGGCGGTTTATAATCGTTACCAATGCGTGACTGGAGACCCGGCTTTTTCGGGGGCATCGCTCGAGGCCCTGCAGGCGGTATTCCGGCCGCTTTTTGCGACGTCATTCCTGATCGAAGATTTTCTAGCCGACAACGCGGCTTTCGGTGCCGAGGCGGTCCTGATCTCTAGCGCGTCGGCAAAGACGTCTCTCGCGCTGGGCTTCCTGTTGAAGCAGGCCAAGGGCCGGACTTTCGAAACCATCGGCCTGACATCGACGGCCAACGCCGGTTTCGTTTCCGGAACGGGCTATTACGATCGGACGATCGACTATGCCGATATCGACAAGCTGGCCCGCGTTCCGTCGATTTTCATCGACATGGCGGGAAGTGCCGCGCTGCGGTCGGCCGTCCATCATCATTTCGGCGATACGCTGCAATATGATTGTGCCGTCGGCAATGCCCATTGGGAAGATCCGGGCCGGGCGTCGGGCCTGCCCGGCCCGCGACCAGCGGTCTTCTTCGCGCCGGGGCATGTCGATAAAAAGACCGCGATCTGGGGCGTCGACGGATATGAAAGACGCCTCGCCGAAGCCTGGGAGCCGTTCTGCGCTTCGGTTCGTAACCAGCTTGAAATTGTTCCACACAGCGGACAAGACGCGATCGCCGCGCTTTATCACACGGCGTTGGAGGGCAAGCTGCCGGCACAGGTAGCCGCAATGGGGGAGCTTCGCTGATCCGCCGAACGGCTTGTCCAACGGAAGCCCGTTCACAAGAAAGGCAATGCTACATGCTGTTCGATGAAGTCATTCTGGGGCGTCGCAGCATCCGCGGTTATACGGCCGAACCGGTGCCAAGGGCGTTGATCGAGGAAATCCTGGGTCTCGCGATGCGCGCGCCCTCCTCATACAACAGCCAGCCCTATCATTTTCACGTCATCACCGGCGAACCGCTCGACCGGATCCGCGCCGGCAATGTCGAGCGCATATTGGCCGGCGCGCCCGACTCGCGGGAGTTTCGCACCGGCCAGCCGATGGGCGGCGTACACCGCGAACGGCAGATCTATGTCGCAAAGCAGCTGTTCGGCGCGATGGGTATCGATCGGGACGACAAGGAGCGCCGGCAGGATTGGGTCTTGCGCGGCTTTCGCCAGTTCGATGCGCCCGTCTGTGTCATCATCAGCTACGACCGGATCATGGCCGACTGCGACGACGCGCCCTTTGATTGCGGGGCCGTCGCGACGGCTCTCGTCAACGCGGCCTGGTCGCGGGGTTTGGGGACCGTGATCAACAGCCAGGGAATCATGCAATCGCCGGTGGTGCGGGAACATGCCCGCATTCCCGACGATCAGATCATCATGAAGAGCATCGCGCTCGGTTGGCCCGATATGAGCTTTCCCGCCAATGCTGTGGTGTCCGAGCGCAAGTCACTTGATGAGGCTGTGTCGTTCGTCGGCTTTGATCAATGATCCTGATTTGCACGGTCCTATCGATCGGCGATCAGCGCGGACGGCACCGTTCGAAAGCCGGCCGAAATAGAGACCCTTCAACCCGACCTCGATGCTCTGGTTGGTTTCGGGGTCAAACGGCGGCGCAAGCGACCCGGCCGAGAAGCCGCCTCCCTTGAACCCGGTGGCATATTTGGCATAGGCGTTGACCATGCGGCTCACCTCGTAACTCGCCCCAAATTCATAGGTGAACTGTTCCCAGCTGTCCGAATCTGATTTCGTGCCGGAAAAATTGTTCGTTTCGGTCAGCGATTTGGCGTCATGGGTAAAGCGCCCGCCCGCAAACAACTTCAGGCCATCGTGCACGCGCACATCCAGGCGGCCAAAGGCGGCATAAGAAGTGGTGATCAGGTGGGACGGTATTTTGACGGCTGCCCCGATATTATTGATCGGCAATTCGACATATTCGTCGGACGACTGCCGAAACGCATTGGCGCCCAATATGAACTGGATCGGCCCGTCGCCATTCGAGCTGTAGACCGCTTCGCCGAAATATTGATGGGCTCGCTGGGTGAACAAGGTGCTCGTGAAATTGGCGCTCGTGCCGTCGCCATCGAGGAGCGTGGCCAGACGGGTCCGACCATAGGCGCCCAATATCTTCAGCGTCCCCGCCTCGCCCTGCCATTCGAGACCGGCTCGGACGCCCAGAAAGCTTCCGTCGCGCGCGCCTTGATCGGCGAAGGTTCTCCGGTCGTCAACAGATCCGAAAGCGGTGGAGGCAAGGCCCATTTTCGTGGCGGTTATCGCGGCCACATCGGCCGGGCTCAACGTCGTCGTCATCCCATTGACGACGGCCGGTGCGCCCAGAAGGAAAACGGCCTGTCCGTCATCATTGGCTTTGGCGTAATCGACGGCGAGGTTGGCGGTGAGATTGGCCGTCATCTCGAACTGAAGCTGCCCGCGCAATGCGTAGCGCTTCTCAACGTCGAGATGGTCTGGACCCGCGGCCAAGCCGTATTTTGTATATCCGGCATTGAAATCCGTGCGCGCACTGAAGCGCGCAAGGATCTTGCCGCTGGCGGACAGCGGGCCGCTGACGAAACCGTCGAGATGGATCTGCGACGGATCGACATCCGCTACCACACCGGCTTCTGCTTCAAAATGCGGGGTGGGGCGGCGAGAGATCACATTGACCGAACCGCCCGTCGCGTTTCTGCCGAACAGGGTTCCTTGTGGCCCGCGCAAGACCTCGACGCGTTCCTCGTCGAGGAACGAGCTTCCGGCAAGCGCGGTCTGCGCCAGGTAGACGCCATCGAGATGATAGGCCACGCCCGGATCGGCGCCCTGGTTGGAATTGGAGTTGCCGATCCCCCGGATATTGATGCTGACGCTGGTATTGAGCGCGGAAAATTCGACGCCGGGCAATTGCGAAGTCAGTTCGCTGACGTTCTTCAAACCCCGCTCCGCAATAGTCTTGCCGTCGGTGCTCGTGATCGCGACCGGGACGTCGCGCAAGTTGGCTTCGCGACGTTGCGCCGTGACCACGATTTCGCCAATTCCTCCGCTTGCCTCCTCGTCCTGCGAGGTTTGGCCAAACACCGGCGTGGCCGTCGTCGCAGTCAAAAAGACTGCCACCGCGAGTATCGGCATTCGGTCGAGCGTTGCTGCCTTGAATTTCATGGATCACTCCCCCTCTGAAGCGAATCTGAAGCGTTCGCTGGTCGGGGGGTATTATCAACGAGCCTTGGCGGCGGGCTATGCGCTGAAAGTCATCGGCGCTATAGCTTTTTTCCGGTGTCGCGACGTCTGGCGGTGTGGATTTTGCAGTCCTGTCTTCGAGGAGCAAAGTTTTGGCGGGGGATTCGAAACCGATCGGGATCAGGGCGAAAGGTCTGTTGAGCCGCGCTCATTTGCGGCAGATTCAGGAAATCTGCGATGCCGGGGGATTTGCACAGGCTTCCCGGCATTTGGGTTTGGCACAGCCGACTATGTCCAAGAGCATCAAGCGTTTGGAGGAGCAGCTGGGCTTTGGTCTTTTTCGATCGAACGTCAGGCGTCGCGCGACCGAACTTGCTAGGGAAAATGATCGGGGAACGCGCAAGCGAGATATTGCTCCTCATCGACAATCTGGACCGGGATCTTTTCAGGATTGCCAACGGCAACATGGGGCATGTCCGCATTGCAGTCGGTCCCGCTTCGCGGATCAAGCTGCTGCCCGGACTGATTTCCATGATCATGCGGGAGTTTCCCGGCCTGACGCTGCAGACATTCCAGAAGAGCGGTATGCGCGTGATGGAAGCGGTCAAGAATGGCGAGGCGGATATTGGACTTGGCTTTGCCGACCATGCGTGTCGCTATGCGAATCTCATTCGCAAGCAGATATTTTCTGACAGCATCGTTCTGGCCGTCCGTCCGGGGCATCCACTGGCCGACGCTGTGAATATAGGACCGGGCGCGATCGTCGATTATGGCTTGGCGTTGCCCAGTATCGTCGGGCCCTTCGAAAGGTGGCTTGGCGATCTGGAGGAAGATCAGCGCGGAAAGTTGGTCGGGCTCCTTAGCGACGATTTCCCTACGATCATCAGTCATGTCCAGCAATCCGAATTGATAGCAGCGGGGCCTTCATTCATATTTGATGGCCAGGTCGCGTCGGGGCAACTGGCGAAGCGGGATGCCAAGGTCGATGGGCATTTTTCATTCTGGATGATCATGACCTACGGGGGATGGAAAGACCCGGTGCTGAACGCGATTATGCGGTATTCCAATCAGGATACGGTGCTGCGGGCCTTGAGCAACTGATGGTTGTGCCGCGCCGACTATACTGGGTGCTCCGATCGATCCGTATGCCATTATACGCCTCGATATCCGTAGCGATAAACTGAACTACCTGTGCCCCAGCGCTGATGGCGATTCAATGCGCTGCGCAAATTTCGCGATATTTGAAGTGATTGATTTCAGTAAGACAGAGAGATAATATTGCTCCAGTGGCGGAATTCTGCCATTTTCGCCGCGAGGCGAGAAGTGGACGCAAGTAATCATAATCCGCGTGTCGGGAGTTCGAAACCTCCTGCCTTAGTCTTCTGGGCAAGCGAATATGATCTCGCTATCGTCATAGGCTGGCCAATCGCGCTCGTCCGAGGACGGGGCCATGTAAAGCCCGCCGCGAGCAGCATCGATGAAGCGGCGCACCGTCATCAACGCATCTTGAGTTCCGCTGGTGATGAGATCGATCGGCGCTGCTCCTCCGAAAACCCGAGCATCATGAGGCGTCCGAAGCCATGCGACGCCTTCTTGCTCGTCGTCGAAAAGCGTCCTCAGGCCCATATGAATCCCGAGGATCGCCGAAATCCGTGTCAGGACATCGACGCTCAGCGTGATGTCCCGATGCTCGCGAGCCTTCTTGACCCAACGCCGATAGGTCGATCGAGCCGGCTTGCCGAGGATCAGTCGGCGCTGTTTCTCGGTCAGTCCCCAATGATTGGCAATCACAAGGAAGGTGCGCAGACTAGCCCCGCTCAGCCGTCGCCGGTTCGCTGGGGCGAACAGTGCGATGGCAGTCCTGGCGGCGGAGCTAGAGTTCGAGGAACCGGGGTGCTTGTTCATCTCTCACACGTCCGGCGCGACCGACCCAGAGTCAGCGCCAGACCCACCGGCCGCCCCATCGGGCAGAGGCACGGCGACGAGCAGCGCGTCACGGATCAGCGCGAGCGACCCAGCGCCGCGGTCATGATCGCGAAGCAGGAATTCTTCATCGATGGCAGGCAGGCCTTCCGGCTCGTAGCCATCGCAATGGACGCGAACCTCGTAGGTTGCGATGCGACCGTTCGAGATATTCCCGGCCGTGATCTCGCCAATTTTGTACTTCCGTTCCTCGCGGCCCCAGGGCCAGACTTCGACCGTCACCACTAACATCACATTTTCCTTTTCATATTTTCGGTGCAACCCGGCACTTCGCGGGTCAGATTCCTTCAGCGCTCAGCGCGTCGAAATCGACCGCCCGCTTCAGTCCGTGCCTGGTCAGCTTGAACGCTGGCTTGCTCGCATCCTGATAGGGCACGAAGTGGAGCATGCCTTCGATCAGGCAGGGGCGATATTCGCGGTACCAGACGGGCACGAGGCCGTGGATCCCGACGTCGACGATGACCCGGTTGGCGGCGGCACCTGGCCTGGCGATATGGACCATCAATGCGTCGCACCGAGAAAGGCACATGATGTCCTCGACGGCATGATGATCGCCGGCGGCCGAGGGCTTGCCCGGAACGATCAGCAGATCGGCATGGGCCGCGATCAGATAATGCGCGCATTTCGCCGGCAGGATCGGCACCTTCTCGTCGAGTTCGAGCTCGGCCATCTGAATGATGGCTAGCGCAGCCCTCAGCGTTTCCATTTCTTCGGCTCGATCGATCGCGTTGGGGTATTTTGGCATATGTAATCCATTCGTTTGCAGCGCTGGCTGGACAGCTGCTGCTTTCCTTCATTCGCTCCAGCCACAACTGGGCGGTCTTCTTTCGGGTTGGTTCTCGGCGCCGGAGGTGGCCGGGCGGCAGGCCGTCATCGTCAGGCGCTGCCTCCTTGCCGTGCCTGCCATTCGGCCCACTCGGCAGCGAACATCGCCTTGCCTGCATCGGCCGCAAACGGTCGGACAAAGTCCGCAAAGCCATAGGCTTTGAGCTCGCGCGCCAAGGCCATCAGGTGAACATGCGGCGGGTTGGTCGAGCCGATCTGGACCGGCAGGTGGAAGGCGGCGATGACGGCGAGATTGCGCTCGCGGCAGAGACGTTCGCGTGCGAAAGCGCGCACATCTTCCCAGATGGCATGAATCCGGTCGGCATCGGGAAAGCGGATCGTCATCATGACGAGCAGATCCTTCTGCCCTTCGAAGGCCTGTTCTTCATATTGCTCGCACAGGCGCTTCGGGTCGAGGCAATCGTCATGCGCCATCGGCGGAAGCAGGACGTCCCAGCGATAACAGGAAGGTTCCCATGGCGCCGCGACGTCGGCCTTGCGTCCCGGCGACAGGCGCCGGAGCACCGAGCCGGGAGCGGTCTGGAGTGGCCCGCTACCAATCCGGCGCCGGACCACACCGAAAACAAGGTTGGGGTCGCTGCCGCCTTCTACGGGCACAAAATCGAGGCCGTCGGGTGCGGGTAGCTTCTTCATCGCCATGACCACCCTCCGCGAAGGTGCGCGTCGAGATGCGCGCTTGCACGCTCGATGCCGGCGGTCCGGTCCCAGTCGTCGGCGTATGGCGAATGCTCGGTCAGGAACAGGCCGTGGGGCAATAATCGGATTGAGGGACCATCACCGGAGGGCACCAGCCAGCCGTCACCCGCGAGGCCGCGGAAAAGCCGATAGCCCTGCAACCATAGAAGATCGCTGTTGTCGGGAAGAACGAGGTCGATCGAGACGTCGGTGGCCGATTGGCTCTGCGAATGCCGCAGCAACAATACCGGATGCCTGGTTGCGATCGCTTCGACTTCCATCTCGCCGAGGAACAGCGGCGAAGCGCAGGCGGTTGCCCGCACGATGACGCCGGGCGTCTCGATGAACAGGCTGTCGGCCAAAACTCCGGCCATGCTTAGCACATCGCGGGTCGCGCGACTGTGCATCAGTGACGCCACGTAGCGCATCAGCTTGATGTCGGTTCGCGTTGCGGTCGGTAAAGGGACGCTGCCCCTTATCACGCACCCAAGCATGGAAGGACGCGGCTCGATCATGAGATCGATTGCGCCGTCCGGTGAATATATCATCGTCATTGGACTTACTCGTGTTGCACGAGCCCATGTGCCGGGCTCTCGGCAGCCCCGGCGTCAGATGTCTTTCATCCTTCTCGCAGGGCCAGCCTGCGCCTTCTTCTCCGTTGGAACTCCGGCGCGTCATGTGATCTTCTCGGGGATTTTCTAGCGCGCAGCGACAAGGAGCACGTGTCGCTGACATTCGATCGGATCGGACAATTGGTCGGCGGATTGCCGCCAACCGCTTATGAAAAGAATGAGTGGTGGGCGAACGAGGACGTCCGAACCACGCGCCATGCGCAATGCAGATCTTGGCAGCGGGCCGGCTACAAGGTCTCGGTCGATCGGCGCGCCCGGATCGCGACCTTCGCGAGGACGGCGTGACCTAGGCGTCGCTTTTTTACTACGGTCGCTTGCGCGCCGAGCCCAAAAGTGTTCGTCATGATGATCGCGCAAGAGCGCGGTTGCCGATCCAGGGGAGGGAGCAAAAAATGGCAGGAAAACGATCGACCGAAGACAAATATGCACTGGCGGGGATAATCGTGGGCATGGCTATCGCCGCGGTTACAGCGATCCTGTTCGCCTCGCATTCCAGCACGATTGTCCGCTATCTGATCATGGCGTCGGGGCTCTTGATCGGCTGGTTCGTCGGGCGTTCGATTGGCAGGCGCAAAAGCCAGGGCGAATAATCGTCATCCATTCTGCAGTCGCCGGGGCGATAATGTCGCTTGCCGCGCACCGTTTATCGCAGTGTGGTTGATCGGAAAGCCGGCCGCGCATGAACTCGTCTCGCATGCAGGAGACTTCAGATGTCCGGCAGATTTTTGTTGGCGATCACCGGCTTGACGATCGCCCTACCAGCATCGGGTCAGGATATCCCGATGATCGATGCCGTGGGGGCCTATAACCACAGCCAGGTCATGCGCCACCGCGATGGAACGACGGAAAAGAAGGGCCAACCATCGCCCGATCCGCAGGAACTCGGCCATCGCCGGATCATGGCTTTGAGCCCGGAATCGCGAAAGGCGCTCATCGCCCTGAAACCCGAACTGGATCGCCGCACGAAGCGCGACGGCGAAGCCGCTGCCAATCGCTGGTTTGAAGCAAAGGTCGTCGAGGCGGAATGGCGCGAGGGAATAAGGCGCTAGCCAGGCACTACGTCACAAAGTTTTAACCGCACTCGTGCTCAGATGGGGCAACCCCGCCCGCTAGCGACCCGGCGCGGCGGGGCCACATATCGTTCTATTGGCGCCAACAGGTGATTGCGCCACTCAGACTTGCAGGCGAAAAATCTCACCCTTCCCCTCGAGCCGAAGCTCGTGGATCATGTCGATCCGCTCGCCGTCCCAATGGTATCGGAAATGCCGTCTCTGGACGGGCTTGGCGATCACGTCGGGCCAAAACGCGGCAATGCATTCGCCGCCGGGATTGCGTACCGAGGGATAAACAATCCCGTCATTTCCTGCATCGCGATGCTGGCGTGCGAAAGCTTGTGACGCCGAATAATCGTCGGGAGCAAGCAAGTCGCCGAACTCGCCGGAGCGGATGTCGACCAGCTTGGCATGCACTGCCCCGACAAGCTCGCGCATGTCCGAGATCCAGCCTGGCTCGTCTCTCGTGTCCAGCAAACGCTGCGCCTGGTGATGCGTTACTTCGGCGACCGCGGTCTCGAAGTTCGCGGCGGCATAATAGGCGCCAAAATGGCCATCGTGGAATCGGCCAGGCCGATCGGGCGAGCAATGAGTGAAGGGCGCCATGACATAGCTGGCGCCTGGCCCCGAAACGCGACGTTCGACCGGAACGAGATCGAGATTGCCGATTGTTTCCGCGATCCGAGGGTTCGTCTTCGCCTCGGCCGCAGCGAGCAACTCCCAATCCTCGGGATCTGCGAGATCCTCGAACAGATCGATCGGCGGGTATTTGCTTTCGATCAGGCGGACGGCCGACGGCCAGTCAACGGGAGACAGCGGCGCATCGAGCATCCGTGGATCACCACGCCCCGCGATAGCTGTCGAGATAACGCCGCACGCGCATCAGGTCTGTCAGCTGCCCGTCCAACATGACCTCAAGCGCCGATCGGTCGCCAAAGGCGCGGTTAGGGGCCTTGATCCAGCGATAGCCTCGCTCTGCCTCGGTATAGAGCAGCCGGAGCGCCTTGTGGATGCCGATCAGGTTCGAAAGGCGCGCTGCAAGGTCGACGTTCCACCGGCCATACTCACCTTGCTTCCAGCGCTGATAGGTACGCACGGCAATATCGCCGAGCAGGACAGCGGCCTGTGCGTCGGTCACGCTCCAGTGATCGAACAGCCGGATAACGGCGCGCTGCATGGCCTGCACTTCGGCATCCGAAAACTGGGGGGCGGGCGGCGGTGCGGCGCCCTTGATTGCAACCAGCTGCATGAGCGGCCTCCTGTGACAATTGGCACATATATGGACAATCGGTGCCAGATGTCAACATGGGCATCGACTCTCGCCGATGGATTGCGGGAGTATCGGCACCGCGGAGAATTGGAGCGTCCCGGGAAATCGCCGGTTCGCATGGCTGGTTCGAAATGCTGTCCTCCGCAGCCGACGGGAGATTCTCGACTTCCTTTATCGGGTCGGCGTTGCGGTCTAATTGCGCGCCGGGGTCCGCGGCGGTAGCAAACTCCATGGCGCAAATATGGCGTTTAGGCGGTTGCGTCCGCGGCGACGGCGCGCGGTTGCTGCTTCTTTCGCTTTGCTCGCCTCGTCACGCCGAGGCCGCTCTGCTTTGCAAGGCGCCTCTTATTCTCGACATAAGCAGGCGGCGCCGTCGGGTAGTTGTCAGGCAGGTTCCATTTGTCGAGATACTCGTGGAATTCGAGGCCAAAATTCTTGCGGACATAGGCTCGCAAAAGCTTCACTTCCGATCCATCTTCAAGGCAGATGATCCTGTCCTCATACACAGTGGGATGGATCTTATTTTGCGGGTCAAGCTTCTTCGCGAGGTTCGGACCAATGCGCTTAGCCAACCATGGATCGAGGCCCTCATAGGCCGGATCATCGATATTCTCGTCGCGGATTGCGGCGACCTTGGATGTGGCGCCTGCAATGTCGGAATCAGCGCTCATTGTCGAATTCGCATCGGTCGCGCTTGCTTCCGCCGCACTGGCATGCGGACCATCGGCGAGATTTGCAGACGCTGAACCCGCGTTCCGCAAATCCACAAGGGTATTATGGATCGATCGGATGAAATCAGGGATGTCTTGGTGAGACATCTGATTCTGCGAGAGATGTGCCTTGGTGATCTCGACACTTAGATCGAGGAGGTCGCTGGCCATGGGCAGAGCCTTCAAAACGAATCAGGAAATTTCATCTCTCATAGGGCCGAAATTTCCATAGGTCATCGGAAGCGATATAAATTTCCTTCGTGACTGCCGACAAGGCCGAGCAATCATTGCGTTTGTCATCGCAGAAGAAATGGCACGCTCGAGCGGCTGACGACCGCCTTGCAAATGCTACCTTCGATTGACTCCCTCCGGCAATTTTCATGGTAATGGAAGTCCGACATTAGGTCTGAATGAGCGCGAAGCACGCTCGTTCGCTTGGACTCGTTCGCGAGGAGAAAGTCGGGCCTGAGAAGCCGAGGCGTGTCAGGTGGATTTGCGCTTGGCGACTGTGTCAATTGATTGTAGCAATTGACTGTGCAGCCGTCGGCTGCATGCTAGTGAAATCAATCACTTGCAACCGGTTCGAACTTGGCTGGGGATCCTGCCGCCCCAGCCAGCCGGTGCGGATCATCCTGTCCTGACAGGACCGGGATTGCCGGCGGCTGACCCGATATTGCAGCGTCGGGTCAGGATATGATGGCGCTTCGGATCACGCAGCGGAAGCCGATGTGGCTGGTGGAACTGTCGATGGTTTCGGGGTGGCGCGCGGCGGGCCGGTAGCGCTGGCAATAATTGGGGGCGCAAAGATGCGAGCCGCCCTTGAGCACCTTGCGGCCGATGCGGATGTCCGGCTGGGCGGGGTCATAGCTCCGCCGCATCGGTCCTCCGCGCGGATTGTCGATCGCGCAGCAGGATCTGCCGCGACGGGTCGCGCTCGCCGCGGGCTCGGACCACCAGTCCTGCGTCCATTCCCAGACATTGCCGATCATGTCGTGCAGCCCGAAGCCGTTGGCGGGGAAGCTGCCGACCGGCGAGGTGCCCTCCCAGCCGTCGAGGCGCTGGTTGGCGAAGGGAAAGAGGCCTTGCCAATAGTTGGCGAGCATCGCGCCCCCCGGCGCCAGTTCATCGCCCCAGGCATAGTCCGCGCCGTCGAGGCCCCCGCGCGCGGCATATTCCCACTCTGCCTCGGTCGGCAGCGCCTTGCCCGCCCATGCGGCATAGGCCTCCGCATCGGCATAGGCGATATGGACGACCGGATGATCTTCGAGCCCCGCGATCGCACTGTCGGGGCCGCCCGGATGGCGCCAGTCGGCGCCGAATTCGAACTGCCACCAGTTGGCGGGATTGCCGAGATCGACGGGGCCGCGCGTCTTGCGAAAGACGAGCGAGCCGGGGCGATCCATTCCGGGCAACAGGCCCGGATAATCGCGCGGATCGGGGGCGATCTCGGCCGCCGTGACATGCCCCGTCGCCGCGACGAAGCGCGCGAAATCGCGATTGGTGACGGGCGCGGTGTCGATCCAGAAGCTGTCGACCCGCACCGGGCGCACCGGGGCTTCCTCGGGATAGAAATTCCGTGATCCCATGGCGAAGGTCCCGCCGGGCAGAAAGATCATGCCCGGCGGCCCGCCTGCGGAAATTTCGCCGTTCGTGTCGCGCATCGTCTCTTTCGCCTCGGGCCCGGCTTTGATTTGCATCGGCCGCCGTCTATCGTCAGGGGGCGGTTAGCTCAAGGATCGCAGCGTGAGGAGGATTTTTGAAGCGGGCCGTCACGATCATCGATATCGCCAACCATGCGGGGGTGTCGTTCAAGACCGTTTCGCGCGTCCTGAACGGCGCGCCGACGGTCGCCGAGGAGCTGCGCGCGCGGGTCGAAAAGGCGATGCGCGACCTCGATTACAAGCCGAATCGCGCCGCCCGGCTGCTGCGCGGCGGCAAGGCGCACGCGCTGGGGCTGATCGTCGGATCGCAGACGCAGGCGATCGCCCAATCGCCCGAGCCCGACCGCCGTATGCCGAGCTATGCCGCCGACGTGATCCTGGGGCTGCTGCAGGCCTGCCACGCGGCCGAATATCATCTGGTGATCGAGAATATCTCGCCCGGCGGCACGCCCGAGGCGCAGGCGATGCTGGGGCGCTTTCTCGACCTTGTGAAGCTCGACGGCGTGATCCTCGTGCCGCCGCTGTGCGACACGCCGTGGGTGCTCGACCTGCTCGACAGCCGCGGCATCGCCTGCGCACGGATCAATCCGGGGCTTGACCTCGACCGCGCGCTCTGCCTCGTCATCGACAATAAAAGCGCGGGGCGCGACGTGGGCGAGGCGATCCTGTCGCACGGGCACCGGCGGGTCGGCTTTATCGACGGCCCGCGGAGCCACGTCGCGCTCGGCGAACGCAGGGCGGGCTTCCTCGATGCCGTCCGCCGCGTTGCCGACGTCACGGTCGAGGTGCGCCAGGGCAATTTCCTGTTCAGCTCGGGACTTGAGAAAGGGCGCGAGCTGCTGTCGCTTTCCGAACGGCCGACGGCGATCTTTGCCGCGAACGACGAAATGGCGGCGGGGGTGCTCGCGGCGGCGGTCGGGTTCGGCATCGACGTCCCGCGCGAGCTGTCGCTGATCGGGTTCGGCGGTCTCGCCATTTCCGAACATAGCTGGCCGCGCCTCGCCACCGTCAGCCAGCCCACGATCGACATCGCGAGGATCGCGGGCGAACGGCTCATCACGCGCGACGGGCGATCCGGCAAGGAATGGAATCAGGTGGTGACGATGCCGTACGAGCTGGCGACGCGTCAGTCGCTGGCGCACGCACCCGGCCAGGCCCAGACCGAAACATAGCCACCGCGTCCATCGATCGATCGCCCGATATTGACGATGGATCGATGCCCCATTAGAGGATCGAGACAACGTTGTCCCGAATCGTGAGCGGGACAGGGCTTCGCTGTCGATGCGAATTGCGACGGCGGCAATCTGGGGAGGATAAGATGAATTACCGCCGCAAAGCCTGCTGGATGTGCAGCGCCGCCCTCGCGCTGTCGGCGCCGGTTGCCGCGCAGGCGCAAGAGGCGCCCGCCGCGGCGGACGATGTCGCGGGCGACGAGATCGTCGTGACCGCGCAAAAGCGCGAGCAGAATCTTCAGAAAGTGCCGGTTTCGGTTTCGGTCCTGTCGTCGGCGGTGCTGGCCGACAATCGGGTCAGCGGGCTCGAACAGCTCTCGCTGGTGTCGCCCTCGATCGGCTTCACCAACAGCGCCAACACGCGCGGGCAGGGGCTTTCGATCCGCGGGATCGGCACGCTCAACTTCTCCGACGGCGTCGAACCGTCGGTCTCCACGGTGATCGACGGCGTCGTCATCGGCCGCTCGGCGGCGTCCTTCTTCGATTTCAACGACATCGAACGCATCGAGGTGCTGCGCGGGCCGCAGGGAACCCTGTTCGGCAAGAACAGCTCGGCCGGCGCGCTCAACGTCGTCACCGGCAAGCCCGACCTTCATGAATCGAGCCTCGAAGCGTCGGCGAGCTATGGCACGTTCGACGATGTCCGGCTCAAGGCCACGGGTTCGCTGGTGCTCGATCAGGGACGCGCGGCGCTGCGCATCTCGGGATTCCGGTCGAAGGCCGACGGGATCATCACCAACACCGTCAACGGCGAAAAGCTCAACGACAACGACAGCTGGGGTGTGCGCGGAAAATTTCTGTTCGAGCCGAGCGACGTCACCTCAATCTATGTGATCGGCGACTATGGCGAGAGCAATCGCAATTGCTGCGTCTCGACCGTGCGCTCGGTGCTGCCGACGACGACATATTACAATGGCGACAAGCGTGCTGACCTGCTCGCCGGGCAGACGCTCGGCCCACTCAACCGCGAGGTGACGATCGACGGCGATTATTTCAACCATCAGAAGACCGGCGGCGCATCGGTTGAGATCAACACCGAACTCGGCGGTCAGACGATCACCTCGATCACCGCCTATCGCGAGTTCAAGGTGTTCGACAACAACGACCCCGATGGAGTTCCGCTGCCGGTGGTGAGCCTCAACAACGCCCGCCAGAAGCAGCAGCAGTTCACGCAGGAACTGCGGCTGACGTCGCCCGCGGGCGAGCCGGTCGAATATGTCGTCGGCCTCTTTTATTTCTGGCAGGACGTCGTCAGCCAGACGCAGGTGAAGGGCAAGCTGGTCGTGAACCTGCCCGGGAACCTGTATCTCGGCAACCAGGTCGACCGCGACATCACGACCAAGAATGTCGCCGCTTTCGGGCAGGTCACCGGGCATCTGACCGACAGCCTGTCGCTGATCGGCGGCTTTCGCCTGACGTCGGAGCAGGCGGTGGCGCATTTCGACCGGACGATCCTGCCGGGCGCCGTCGCTGCGATGCCGAGCCTGGGCGGACCCGCCTATGCCGCGCCGACGCTGAAGGCCACCGACACCGACCTCAGCTATAAATTGGGCGTGCAATATCAGGCGTCGCCCGATGTCATGGCCTATGCCACCTATACGCGCGGCTACAAGGGGCCGGCGCTCAACATGCTCAACAATCTGACCGCGGTGACGGTCGATGCGGGGCTGGCGGTGCTGCGGCCCGAGATCGCGCGCAACTGGGAAGCGGGCGTTCGCACGACGCTGTTCGACCGGATGTTGACGCTGAACGTCACGGGCTTTTACGAGACCTTCATCGATTTCCAGGCGCAGACCTACAGCGCGCTCCTCACCTCGTTCCAGCTCACCAACGCGGGCAAGCTGATCACCAAGGGGGCAGAGGTCGAGGCGATTCTGCGGCCGGTCGATGGACTCAATCTGTCGGGCAACCTTGCCTTTACCGACACCGAGGTGCGCGGGCTGGTCGTGAGCTGCTATGCCGGGCAGACCGCAAAGCAGGGCTGCGTCGGCGGCCGTCAGGACGTCACCGGCGAAGCGCTGACCAACGCGCCGAAATGGGCGTGGACGCTGAACGCCAACTATGGCGCCGATATCGGCGGCACCCTGCGCGGCAGCGCCAATCTGGCGTTCACCTATCGGTCGAAGACGCTCTTCGGCTATCGCGATCCGAACACCGCGCAGCCGGGTTACGGCCTGCTGAATGGGCGCCTGTCGCTCGAGACGCAGGATGGCCGCTATGCTGTTTCGGTGTTCGGGAAGAATCTGACCAACAAGCATTTCGCGAGCTTCATCGGTGCCGGCCTGCTCGACACGTCGGCGACGGGCGCCGGTTACACGCAATTGCTGACCCCCGATGCCTTCCGCACCTTTGGGGTCGAAGGCCGGGTTCGCTTCTGACCCGCTCGCAGACGGCGGGGACGCCGGCCCGAGCGCCGCATCCCCGCCGGAATATGGAGCCGATCGATGGACTATTCCCGCCGCCGCTTCGTCGGCACTCTTCTGGCCACCACGACCCTGTGCGGCCTGACGCCCGCGCGCGCGATCGGCAGGATGGGGCCGCGCCCCAATATCATCACCATCGTGCTCGACGATGTGGGCTATTCGGATATCGGCTGCTTCGGCGCCGAAATCCGCACGCCTGCGATCGACAGCCTTGCCGAGGCAGGGCTGCGCTACGTTCATTTCGATACCAAGGCGGTCTGCGCCTCGACCCGCGCGTCGCTGCTGACCGGGCGCAATTGCCACACGGTCAACATGCCCGACGTGCCCGACGTCGCCGCGGTGATGCCGGGCGATCCCCAGATGGCGCGGCTGTTCCGGATGCCGGGCAATGCGCAGACGATGGCGCAGGTGCTGCAAGGGCGCGGCTATGCCACCTGGGCGGTCGGCAAATGGCACATGATCCCGATGGACGAGCTGGGCGAGGGCACCGGGCGGGACAATTGGCCGCTCCAGCGCGGTTTCGACTATTTCTACGGCTTTCCGAGGGGCTGGACCGATCAGTATCGGCCCGAACTGGTCGAGAATAATGCCTATATCAAGCGCGACTTTCCCGCCGGCTATCATCTGTCGGCCGACCTTGCCGACAAGGCGATCGACCTGATCGAACGCCATGTCGCGGAAAAGAAGGACAGCCCCTTCTTCATGAACCTCGGCTTCGGCACCGCGCATTCGCCGATCCAGGTGCCGCGCGAATATTCGGCGCCCTATGACGCGATCTATGAAAAGGGGTGGGACCAGGTCCGCGAGGACCGCTTCGCCCGCATGAAGCAGATGGGGCTGATCCCCGCCGACACGCTTTTGCCGCCGCGCGAACCGCGCGACCGGGCATGGGCCGATTTGTCGGATGACGAGAAGGCCGTCTTTGCCCGCTATATGGCGGTCTATGCCGGCTTCATCGAGCATTGCGACCGGCAGATCGGCCGCCTGCTGGGCGCGCTGCGCGAACAGGGGCTGTTCGACAATACGATCATCATCCTTCTGTCCGACAATGGCGCGGCGTCGGAGGCGGGTCAGAGCGGCTTCTTCGACGGGCTCTATCGCGCGAACAGCCTGACTCCGGCCGAGCAGCGCGCGCGCATCGACGAGCTGGGGACCGCCAAGACGCAGGCCGAATATCCGCGCCCGTGGGCGATGGTCGGCGATACGCCGCTGCGGCGCTACAAGCTGTGGCCCTATTCGGGCGGCACCCGCACCCCGATGATCTTTCACTGGCCGCGCCATGTGACGGACCCGGGCGCGATCCGGCGGCAGTTCGTCGATGTCGTCGATGTCGCGCCGACCCTGCTCGACGCGGCCGGCGCGCGCTTCGATCCGGTCGTCGGCGGCGTGGCCCAGATTCCGGTCGCGGGCCGCTCGTTCCTGCCGACGGTGCGCAGTCGCAAAGCGCCCGGCCGGCAGGTCCAGTATTTCGAGCTGCGCGGCAACCGCGCGATCACCAGCGGGCGCTGGCGGGCGGTCGCGCTCCACGATTGCGATCAGCCCTATGCGAACGACCGCTGGGAGCTGTTCGACCTCGACCGCGATTTTTCGGAAAGCACCGATCTGGCCGCCCGCTATCCGGCCAAGGTCGCCGAGATGAAGGCGCTGTGGGACGATCAATGGGCGCGTTACGGCAACGGCGTGCTGGCGCAGCCGGGGGCGCTGACGTGCCGGCTGTCCGACCTGTTCGACCGCCACCCGCTTGCCGGACGCGAAGGATGAAGCCAGAGACAGGGGAGCGGTAAGGATGCGAGGATATTATGCGACGACGGCGCTGGCGATGCTTCTGGGATGCACGGCGATAACGGCTTCGGCGAAGGACCGGGCGCCGCCGGTTCCGGCGGCCGAGGCGGCCGCCGACGACTGGGCCGCGAAGACCGAAGTGCAGATGACCGACGACGAGCGCTTTTCGCTGCTCCACGGCTTCATGCCGATTCCGATCGGCCCCTATGCCGACCCAGAATGGCAGGCGAAATGGCCGAAGGACGTGATTCCGGGCGCCGGCTATGTCGCCGGCGTGCCGCGCCTCGGCATCCCGTCGCAGCGCGCGACCGACGCCAGCCTGGGCGTCACCAACCCCTTCGGCATCCGCAAGGGCGACAGTGCGACGGCGCTGCCCGCCGGCCTTGCGCTCGGTGCGAGTTTCAACCCCGACCTGGCCTTCGCGGGCGCCGAGGCGGTGGCGAGCGAAGCGCGCGCCAAGGGGTTCAACGTCCTGCTCGGTGGCGGCATGAACCTGATCCGCGACCCGCGGAACGGCCGCAATTTCGAGTATATTTCCGAAGATCCGCTGCTGTCGGGCATCATGGGCGGCGCGGCGGTGCGCGGCGCGCAGTCGGCGGGGGTGGTATCGACCGTCAAGCATTTCTCGCTCAATTCGAACGAGACCAACCGCCACACATGGAACGCCGAGATCGATCAGGCGGCGCACCGCGAAAGCGACCTGCTCGCCTTTCAGATCGCGATCGAGCGCGGCCATCCCGGCTCGGTGATGTGCGCCTATAATCTGGTCAACGGGCAAAAGGCGTGCGGCAACGACCATCTGCTGAACACCGTCCTCAAGAAGGACTGGCGCTACAAGGGCTGGGTGATGTCCGATTGGGGCGCGGTGTCGTGCGCCGACTTCGCGATCAAGGGCCTCGACCAGCAGGCGGGCGAGCAGCTCGACAAGCAGGTCTGGTTCGATGCGCCGCTGAAGGCCAAGCTCGCCGACGGCAGCCTGACGCGCGACCGATTGTCCGACATGGTGCGCCGCATCCTGCGCTCGATGAAGGCGAACGGGCTGGTGGACGCAGGCCCGGCGCCGGCGGTGGACATGGCGGCGCACGCTGCGGTCGCGCGGCGGATCGCCGAGCAGGGGATCGTGCTGCTCAAGAATGACGGCGGTGCGCTCCCGCTCGCCGCCAACGTCGGCTCGGTCGCGGTGATCGGCCGAAACGCGCATGTCGGCGTATTGTCGGGCGGCGGATCGTCGCAGGGCCTGCCGCCGCGCGGCTGGGCGGCGTCGGTTCCGGTCGGCGGCGGCGACGGATCGATCGGCGCGTGGCGGATCGAGCGCTGGTTCGCGGGCGCGCCGCTCGCGGCGCTGCGCGAGGCCTTGCCCAAGGCGCATGTCGGCTTCGATCCCGGCCTCTATCCGCAGGACGCCGCGGCGCTCGCCGCGCGCTCCGACGTCGCGATCGTCTTCGTCAGCAAATATGAGGCGGAAGGGTTCGATTCGCCCGACCTGTCGCTTCCCGGCAATCAGGACGCGATCGTCGAGGCGACCGTCGCGGCCAATCCCAATACGATCGTCGTGCTCGAAACGGGCAATCCCGTCGCCATGCCGTGGCTGGGCAAGGTGAAGGCGGTCGTTGCCGCCTGGTATCCGGGACAGGAGGGCGCCGCGGCGATCGCCGACGTGCTGACCGGCAAGGTCAATCCGTCGGGCCGCCTGCCGGTCAGCTTTCCCGCATCGACCGACACGCTGCCGCGCCCCGCGATTCCGGGCTATGGCACGCCCGAAAACACGCATGTCACCGCGACGATGAACGAGGGGTCGGACGTCGGCTATCGGTGGAATGCGCGGACCGGGGTGAAGGCGCTTTTCCCGTTCGGCCACGGGCTTTCCTATACGCGCTTTGCGACGGACGGGCTCAGGACCGACGGGGCGACCGCCAGCTTCACCGTCCGCAACGGCGGCGAGCGGGCGGGCGCGACGGTGGCGCAGCTTTATCTCGTGGCGCGCGGCGGCAAGCCGATGCAGCGGCTGGTCGGTTTCCAGCGGGTCGAACTGGCGCCCGGCGCCGAACGGACGATTCGGCTGACGATCGATCCGCGACTGCTCGCCGACTGGAACGGGACTGGGTGGACGATCGCGAAGGGCGACTATCGCTTCGCGCTCGGCGAGGATGCGGAAACGCTTCAGGCTCCCGTCTCGGTGTCGTTGAAGGAACGCATCTGGCAGGACTGACCCTAGATGACGGTCTTGTAATCCGGCGGTCATGCGCCGGGCAGGCGCACGGGCCTATCCCGTTCTCGTCGGGTCGAGCCGGTCCGCACCATCCCCCCTGACCCTGGCATGGACCGGCTCCCCTGGCTTCGCCCGCACTGGAAGGGGCGGATCAACAGTCAAGGAGAGAAAGTCCATGCGTAACGTTGCCAAACTCGCCGCCGCCGGTGCCCTGTCGCTCGCGATCGTCAGCGGAACCGCTTTCGCGGCGACCGCGCCCGCCAGCCAGCCCGCGAAGACCGCGGTGACCAAGAAGGCCCCGGCCAAGCACGTCACCGCGAAGAAGGTCGAAAAGAAGGCCCACTGATCGGTTACATCCTCTCCGTCCGGAAAGGCCGGTCCGCACCCGCGGGCCGGCCTTTTCTTTTTAGAACCGCACGCGGGCGGACACGCCATAGGAGCGCGGTTCGTTCGCCATGATGCGATTGGCGGTGCTGCCGGGAAAAGCCCCATTGTTGAGGCCGAGCGCGGCGCCAAGCGGCTGATAGACCGCGAGCGGGCGATAATGGGTGCCCGTGAGGTTGCTGCCGAAGATCGCGAGCGACCAGCGGTCGTCGGAGCCGCTCAGCGTCAATCGCGCGCCGAGCAGCGCATAGCCATCGGCGATCGACTGCGGGTTGGCGTCGTTGACGGTGCCGACATATTGGTCGGACACGAAGGAGACGTTGGCGTTTGCCGCCCATGTCCATCCGCTCGATCCGACATCGCCGTTCCAGTCGACCGCGACATTGCCCGACCAGGCGGGCGAGAAGCTGTTCGGCTTGCCGGTCAGGTCCTGCGTCCCGCCGATCCCCGGAAGACCCGAGGCATTGGCGAAATCGGTGAATTTCGAATCGAGATAGGCGAGCGAGCCGGAGAGCGCGAAACGATCGGTTGGCGCAAGCCTCAGGTCGAGCTCCACGCCCTGCTGGCGGAGGTTGCCGGCGTTGCGGACGACGAAGCTGACCCCGTCGAAGGCGCGGTCCTGAAAACCCGCGATGTCCATGCGAAAGACGGTGAAGTTGGCGGTCAGCGCGCGATCGAGCCAGCTCGTCTTGGCGCCGAACTCGTAATTCTTGACCGTCTCGCGGTCGAACACGCGCCGGGTCGAGATCAGATTGCCCTGCGGGTCGAAGGTCGACAGCGCCGGCACCCCGCCGCCCGAATTATAGCCGCCCGACTTGTAGCCCGTCGAATGGTTGATGAAGAGCATCACATCGTCCGCGGGCTTGTAGTTGAGGCTGACGCGATAGGTGAAGCGGCTTTCGGACAGGCCGGGATAGTCGAGCACCTCGGGCGCGCGGATCGTCTGGGTGAAGGGGCTCGATATCTGCGAATAGCTGCCGCGCTTGCGGTCGTTGGTCCAGCGCCCGCCGAGCGTCAGCGTCAGCGCGTCGGAGATGTAGATATTGCCCTGCGCATAGGCGGCGATGCTGCGGACTTTCTGGAACACGTCCTGGTCGGTCGCCGCAACGCCGCCGGTGCTCGCGTAATAGACGGCGCAGGCGGCGCGTCCCGGTCCCGCGGGGACAAGGACGTTGCAGAACTGCGAGTCCATGTTGAGCTGCTCGCCGAGCGCGAACTTCTCCTGAAAATAATAGACGCCCGCGACCATGTCGAAATGGCCGCCCAGCCATTCGCGTTCGGGCGAGATGAATTGCAGCTCGTGGCTCCAGCTTCCCGAATCGAACAGGCTGCGCCGCGTCGCGAGCGGGACGGGCAGGAAGATGATGTCGCCGTCGAGCTGGTCGTTGGTCCATTTGCGATAGCTGTTGATCAGGCGCAGCGTCGATCCGCCGCCGATTTCGAGCGACGCGGTGCTCGACACGCCCCAATTCTTGTCGAGCAGGCCGGAGGCGACCGACTGGTTCATCACCCGGTCGTTCAAATTGGTGTCGGGCCCGCCGCTGAACGCGGCTTGCAGAAAGGCGAGCCGCGCCGGGGCGATCGAGGCGGGGTCGAAGTCGAAATTGACGACGCCGTCGCCATCGAGCCGCGTGTAATCGCCGCGCACGATCCATTCGAGATTGCCGAACTCGGCCTTCACCGTGCCGCGCACCGCGACATCGTCCGACCCGCCATAGGTCTTGCCGTCGTAGCGGTTCTTCCACGGCCCGTCATACCATTGCCCCATCGCCGCGACGCGCGCGGAAACATTCTCGCCCAGCGGAATGTTGACATGACCCGACAGCTTGTAGCGGTCGAACGAGCCGGCCTCGGCCGAGACCTGGCCCGAAAACGCGTCCTCGGGCAGCGCGCTGCGGATCGACAGCGCGCCGACGCTGGCGTTGCGGCCGAACAGGGTGCCCTGCGGTCCGCGCAGCACCTCGACCCCGTCGATGTCGAGGAAGGCGCCGAGGATCGAGCCCGAGCGCGGGACATAGACGCCGTCGACGAACACCGCGACGCTCGGCTCGATCAGCGTGTTGGCGAGGCTGCCGACGCCGCGGATGCCGATGCGCGTCGAGCCGGTGTTCGACGAGCGCACCGTCTGGAAATTGGTCGCGACGCGGCCGAGGTCCATCACGGTGAGGATGTTCGCGCTCTCCATGGTTTCACCACTGACCGCCGCGATCGAGATCGGCACGTCCTGAATATTCTCGGCGCGCTTCTGCGCCGTGACGACGATCGCGTCGCCCATGTCGGCGCCGGCGGCATCGGCGGGCCTGGCGTCCTGCGCGGCGGCAGGCGTGGCCGCAAGCGCAGCGGCGAAAGCGGCAAGGCTGGTGTAGGCAATCGTCTTCATACGTCCCTCCCAAGGTGATTCGTCATTCTGTTTGGCCGGACGCTATCGAGCCGCTCGGGGCGATATTTCACATTTTACGACAGGATTTTTGCAATGCGCGCCACGCTGGCGCGCTGGCGCGCTGGCGCGATGGCGCGCGCGACGGCGAGGCGCGCCGCCGGGGGCAGCGTCGCGCGGCGGTAGACGTCGTGACGGAGTGTCCTAGGATTGCGGCGCGACGGCTGCGAGGTCGGCGAGATAGCTTCGCCGCGCCGCGAGAAAGATCAGCGCGGCGATGACCGCGGCGGCGGGGAGAAGGCGCAGCGCGTCGAGCAGGCCGACCGCATCGGCGATGCGCCCGGTCGCGATCGGCCCCGGCGCGAGCCCGAGCAGATTGTGCGCGAGGGTCAGCGTCGCAAAGGCCGAGCCGTGGAGCGCGGCGGGCGTGAGGTTGGCGACCATCGCGCCTGCCGGTCCGGTTGTCCCGGCGACGAGGAACATTGCGATGCCGAGGAGGGCGAGCTGCGCCGGTCCCGGTGGCAACAGCAGCGCGAGGCTGAGCGCGACCGCGCTGCCGAAGCCATAGCCCGAGGCGAGCAATATCTTGCGGTCGGGCCGCCCCTGCGCCGCGCGATCGCTCGCGATTCCGCAAAGGACCATGCCGCAGCCGCAGATCAGCAGAAAGATCGCCGCCATCCGCCCGGCCGCATCGACGGGCATCGCATAATAGCGGTTGAAATAGCTCGGCAGCCAGGCGGGCAGCGCGCCGGCGGCGAAGAGCTGAATCCCGCTCGCGAGGTAAGCGAGCCGCACGCTGCGGTTCGCGAACAGCGCGCGTAGCGGCGTGCGCTTGCGGGCGTCCGGTGCCCGCGTGTCGGGACCGGCGATCTTGGCGATCCGCTTTTCCCGAACCACCAGCGGATAGGCGACCGCGAGCGCGAGGCCGCCGAGCCCGATCACGGCGAAGGCGGTGCGCCAGCCATGGCTCGCGGCAATCTCGCCGCCGATCGCGACGCCCAGAACCTGGCCGAACAATCCGCCCGCCATGAAGGCGGCCGAGAGCGTCGCGCGCAGCCGCTGCGGAAAGACGCTGATCACCACCGCGATGCCGACGCTGCCATAGGCGGCCTCGCCGACCCCGACCATGACGCGGCCGAGCAGCATTTGCGGATAGCTGGCGGCCATGGCGCAAAACAAGGTGGCGAAACTCCACAGCGCTGCCATCAATGCGAGGCTGCGCACGCGGCCCCAGCGGTCGGCGGCGAGCGAGAGCGGAAAGGTCAGGCAGCCGACCATCAGCGCGACGACGCCCGACAAGAGGCCGAGCTCGGCATCGCTCAAGGCCCATTCGGCCTTGAGCAGCGGGAAGACCGCGTTCAGCACCTGCCGCGCCATATAGTCGGAGATGAGGAGCCCGAAGCTCAACGCAAAGACGATCCAGCCATAGAGGGTCGTGTCGCGCGGACCGCTTGCCGCGATGCCGGGGCTCGCCGCCGGTGCCATTACCGCCATTGCCGCCTCCCTTGTTGCGTTAGAGCCAGTTGCGCGAAATCTGAAACAACCGCATCCCCGAGCGAAGACGAGGGGCTATGCCGAGCGAAGTCGAGGCAGCGGCGTCGCTGTTCTCGCTTCGCTCGAACGGGCCCCTCGTCTTCGCTCGGGGATGCGAATTCAGATTTGACGCACGCCGTTCTGGAGGATGGGCGGACGCGCTCATGTCAATCCCGCGCCGCGCCGGGCATCGCCAGCCCGCGTGCCTGCATTTCCTCGACCAGCATCGGCGCGCCGAGCGCCACCGAATGGAGGCCGAGCACCGCGACCGCTTCGAGCACCGCCATCACTTCCTCGGGCGTCGCGCCCTTGTCGAGCGCGGCGGCAATGTGGCGCCGGGTGCCCGGCGCATACATGTGCGTGCACGAGGCATCGACCGCAATCGCCAGAAACTCGTAAATCTTGGGATCGAGCACCCCGCGCCGCAGCGGCAAGGTGCCCGCGGCGAGAAAGGTTTCGAGCCACTCGGGATCGAGCGCCGCCATCTCGTCCCACGCGGCGTTCCACTGGCCGCCCGCGCGCATCGCATCGCTGACCGGGGTCGCGCTCACAGCGCGGCGCTCCGCGCGTGATCGCCGAGGCGACCCAGCATCCCGGTCAATGCGGGCCATGGGCCATAGCCCGCCGCCGGATTGAGGTGCCCGACATCGCCCGCGTCGTGCAGCGCCGCGCCCCAGGCGTCGGCGAATCCCGCGACGCGGTCGAAGGCGGCGAGCGGATCGTTGCGGCTCGCGACGACCATCGCCGGAAAGGGCAGGGGCTTCCTCGGAATCGGGAACCAGCCGCCGGTCTTCAGCGCATCGGGTTCGGGATAACCGGCGGGCAGCGGGTTCTCGATGTCGGCGGGGGTGACGAGCAGCGCCGCGCGGACCGACCGCGTCGGCGCGAGCGCCCAATGCACCGTGGTCAGGCAGCCGGCGCTGTGCGCGACGATGACCACCTCGCCGGGGATCGCGCGGAGCGCGGCGTCGAGCGCCGCCACTTGCCCCGCACGGGCGAGCCGATCGGCGGCGAGCGGCGCGACCGTCACCGCGCCGGGGATCGCCCGTGCCGCATGGGTCTGCCAATGATCCTCGACATGGTCCCGAAGGCCGGGAACGAAGAGGATCGTCGTCTCGCCGCCGAACGCCATCGCCGCGCCTCCGCCTCAGGCCGCGTAGCGCAGCGGCAGCGCGCGCTGGCCGGGCTGGCGGTTGGGCGCCATGCCGAGCTTGGCGAGCGTTTCCTCGACCGAATTATATTGCACGCCGATCTTGTAGATTTCGCGCGCTTCCTTCGCGGTCGCGACCTCGCGGCCGAGTTCCCTGGCGATCCGCACGATCTGTTCGATCCCCTGGACCGAGGTCATCTTGTTGCCGTGCTGATCATAGAGCGTGTCCTCGATACCGCAGCGGACATGCTGGCCGAGGCACATCGCCATGACGTTCACCGGCAGCACATGGCGCATCAGCGTTTCGAGCGTGACCGTCGACCCGTCGGGGGCGCGGCGGATGAACTCCATGAAGTTGTTCGGGTTCGGCCCGTCGAAGCCGCCGCCGATGCCGACCCAGGTCAGGTTGAGCGGCCCCTTGTAGAGGCCGCGGCGCACGAGGCGCTCGACCGTTTCCATGTCGGGCATACAGGTGAGCTGGAAATGCGGCTGGATGCCGGCCGCGGTCAGGCGGCGCAGATGCTCCTCGACCCATTGCGGTCCTGCGGGCACCACCATCTCGCGATAGGCCTGATACAGCGCGGGATTGGCGAGCGAGGTCTGACCATATTCGTCGTCGGTCATCAGATCCATGATGTTCATCTGGGTCGTGTTGACCGCGATCGTCACCTGATCGGGCGCGGGTTTCAAGTCGGCGAGCATGTGGCGCACCTCGTCGGACAGCCATTTCGCCTCGGCGCCTTCCTCCTCGCTTTCGGGCGCGAAGGAGATCGAGCCGCCGACCTGGATGATCATGTCGGGGACCCGCTCGCGCACCCCGGCGATCAGTTCGTTGAACTTCGACAGGCGCTTGCACCCCGAACCATCCTCTTCGCGGACGTGAAGGTGGAGCACCGTGGCGCCGGCGTTGTAGCAGTCGACCGCCTTCTGGATATGCTCTTCCATGGTGAGCGGAATATCCTCGGGGAAGTCGTCGGGGTGCCATTCGGGGCCATAGGGCGCGACGGTGATGACCAGCTTGTCCTGCGTCTCGGGAAGCAGGCTGTCGTCGAGAAACTGCATCTTCTCTCTCCTTGTCAGATTGTCAAAAAGGGCGGTCGCCGACGATCCCCGCGCGCTCCATGCGGCGGGTGGTCGGCGGGTAATCCATCACGGCGTAATGCTGGGTCGAGCGGTTATCCCAGATCGCGACGCTGTTCGGCTGCCAGCGCCAGCGCACCTGATATTCGGGGATCGCGGCGCGGCCGATGAGGTAGGCGAGGAGCTGGCCCGCCCCCGGCGCATAATCCTGGCCGTAGCGGACATTTTCGGCGGTGTGGAAATTGGTGAAATGGGTGGTGAAGCCGTTGACGAACAGGATCTTTTCGCCCGTTTCGGGATGGGTGCGGACGACCGGGTGCTCGGCGTCGGGAAAGCGCGCCTTCAGCGCGTGACGCTGCTCCTCGCCCATCCGCGCGCCGAAGCTCGCCTCGATCGAATGGCGCGCTTTCAAGGGCGCGATGATCGCCTTCACATGCTCGGGCAGGTCGGCATAGGCCTTTGCCATGTTCGCCCACATCGTGTCGCCGCCGACCGGCGGGCAGGCGATGCAGCGCAGCACCGCGCCGAGCGGCGGCGCATCGCGCCAGGTCGCGTCGCAATGCCAGCTATTCTCATAATGATCGGGCGGCGAACTTTCGTCCTTGTAGATCTGGACCAGCCCCGGATGGTCGGGGTCGCTGCCGACCACCGGATGATCCTCGAGCGCGCCGAAGCGGCTGGCGAAGGCGACATGGTCGGCGCGGGCAATGTCCTGATCGCGCAGGAACAGCACCTTGTGCTCGATCAGCGCGGCGCGGATTGCACCGAACAGATCGTCGCTCTGCGCTGCTTCGGCCAGGTCGATGCCGCTGATCTCGGCGCCGATGTGACAGGTGAGCTTCTCGATCTTCATCGCCTCTCTCCCTCAGAGTATGAAGATGGATGATCCAATGGTTTGCCCGGCTTCGAGCTCGCGGTGCGCCGCGACACAGTCGTCGAGCGCATAGCGCTGGCCGATCTCGACCTTGACCCGCCCGGCGGCGAGATGGCCGAACCACAGCGCCGACAGTTCGGCGCGCTCGGCGGGGTCGGCATAATAGTCGGCGAAGCCGGGGCGGGTGACGTAGACCGACCCCTGCATCAGAAGCTGGAAAGCATCGATCGGCGGAAACGGCCCCGACGCGGTGCCGCAGGCCACGAGCACGCCGCGCCGCTTCAGCGATTTCAGTGACCCCTCGAACGTGTCCTGGCCGACGCTGTCGAACACCGTCGTCACGCCTTCGCCGCCGGTCAGTTCCTTCACCCGCGCCGCGACATCCTCGCGGCGATAGAAGATGATCTCGTCGCAGCCGAGCGAGCGCGCCTTTTCGGCCTTGGCTTCGCTCGACACGGTGCCGATGACGCGCAGCCCCATCAGCTTCGCAAGCTGGACCGCGAGCAGACCGACCCCGCCCGCCGCAGCGTGGAGCAGGATCGTGTCGCCCGCCTTCATCGCCGGATTGGTCCTGGAGAGCCAATAGGTCGCCGACAGGCCGCGCATCGTCGAGGCCGCGGCGTCCTCGATCGCAATGCCGTCGGGCAGCTTGAACAGCGGCGCGGCGGGCATGACGCGCGCCTCGCTATAGGCGCCGAGCGGGCTGCCGTTATAGGCGACGCGGTCGCCCGGCGCGAAGCCGGTCACGCCCTCACCGACCGCTTCGACCGTCCCCGCGCCCTCGACCCCGATTCCGGCGGGGAGGGGGGCGGGATAATAGCCCGAACGGAAATAGGTGTCGGCGAAGTTGCAGCCGACCGCGGCGTGACGGACGCGGACCTCGCCCGGGCCGGGCTCGCCGACCGCGACCTCCTCGACACGCAATACTTCGGGTCCGCCGGTTTCGTGGAAGCGAACAGCTTTCGCCATGATCCTCTCCTCTTTTGTCGGGATTAGCCGGGAGTCCCCTTGCACTTTTCACATTTCACGACATAATTTTTCCAATCAACGCCAGATGGGTGAAATCGGGAGAGGAAGATGGCGCAACTCGTCCGCGTGGCCGCGCTGACCGGCTATTTCGCGATCATGCGTTCGCTGGGCACCGACCCGCGTCCGCTGCTCCGCGAAAACGGCCTGTCGCCCGAACTGCTCGCGAATCCCGAACAGCTCATTTCGGCGCGCGCAGCGTTCCGCCTGCTCGAACGCAGCGCGGAGGCGAGCGGATGCCTCACGCTCGGCCTCAGGATGGCCGAGGAGCGCGCGGTCGCCAATCTGGGCGTGACGAGCCTGGTGATCGCGCATCAGCCGACGCTCGGGCATGTTCTTCAGGCGCTCGCCGAATTTCGCAACCGGTTCAATTCGACCCTCGTGCTGCAGATGGAGCGATTCGGCGACGAGATCATCCTGCGCGAGGATTTCTCGCTGAGCACGCCCGAGGCGACGCGGCAGTCGTCGGACCTTGCGCTCGGGGTGCTGGCGCGGCTTTGCGCGAGCGTCCTGGGCGAGTCGTGGGCGCCGCTGTCGGTCTGCTTCGCGCACGAGGCGCCGCCCGCCGCCGACCTGCCGATCTTTCGCCGCCTGTTCCGGTGCCAGCCCGAATTCGACTGCGAATTTCACGGACTGGTCATCGCCGCGAGCGATCTCGACCGTCCCAATCTGCGGGCCGATTCGGATCTCGCGCATCATGCGCGCGACCTGATCGAATCGATCATGACCCCCGCGCTGCGCACGACGGCGCAGGATGTCGAACAGGCGATCATGATATTTCTGCCGACCGGCCGTGCGACGATCCAGCATGTGGCGGCGTCGATGGGGCTGACGGTGCGGACGCTTCAGCGGATGCTGGTCGCCGACGGCACGGGGTTCAGCGACCTGCTCAACCGCGCGCGGATGCAATTGTCGGCGCAATATCTCGCCAATCCGCGGATGCGGATCACCGATGTCGCGGAGTTGCTCGGCTATGCGTCGATCGGCGCCTTCACGCGCTGGCATAGCCAGACCTTCGGCCAGTCGCCGCGTGCGTGGCAGGCGGCGCGCAAGGCCGCGCGGACGGACAGCGCCTGACGCCGCTTCAGTCCCGGGCGGGGGCCGGGATGTCCATCGTCCGCTTGATCTCGCCCGGGCGCAGGGTGCGCGCCAGATGGACGAACGAGCGGCGCGCGATCACTTCGAGCATCGGCATCTGCCTGCACCACGGCTTTTCATAGCCCGCGAACATCGTCATCCCTTCCATCGATCCCGAAATGAACAGCGCCAATATCTCGCGCTCGTCGCCGGGCAGCGCCGGGTTGATCTCGGCAATCAGCTCGTTGAGCAAGGCGCGCGCGCGCTCGTAAAGATCGTTCATCCGGTCGTGAACGAATTCATCGTGGTTCGCCATCGCCCAGAGTTCGGGGAAGAAGCGCGTCGTTTTCTTGGTGGTGATGTCCTCGAGGATGAGTGCGACCAGATTCCCGAGCCGCGCTTCCGCGCTCGCGCCCGGTTCGTGGAGTATCTCGTCGAAGGATTCTTCGTAGCTGCTGATCACGGCATTCAGCAACTCGCGAATCAGATCCTCTTTCGACCTGAAATAATAGTTGAGGCTGCCGACATTCATGCCCGACTCGGCGGCGATGCGGCGAAGCGTCAAAGCCGATGCGCCGTGGTTCACGAGCAGCGACAGGGCCGACCGCAATATCTGCTCGAAGCCATCCTGACCGCGCGCATAACCCCCGATCCGCGGTGCGATCTTCAGGTCCGGAACGATGAAATTGGTCAATTTTCTTGGCCTCCTGCGCTTCCGCGTAGCCAACTCGCTTCTCTCGGGCAAGCGTCCGACTTTACTCGATTGACTAAATTTAGTCGATCGCATAATGTTTGAATGCGGGCCATCAGAGCCCGGTGCAACAGGATGAGGGAGACGGAGGATGGCGCGCATCAACCGAGCGGCGGCTTTTGCCATATTGTTGATGTCGGCGAGCGCCGCCGGCGCCGCGGACTATCCGCAGCCGCTGCCCGAAGAGCCGGTCCCGACCGTCGCCGAACTTCCCGAACATTATCCCGACAGCTGGGTGTTCGTGCAGGATCTGCACTTCAACAGCCTGCCCGACGGCCGCGCGGCGATCGTCGACGTCGGCGCCGAAAACAATAATCTGCGCGGACAGATTCCCGTCGCGCAGTTCGGCGTCATGCTGCCCTCGACGACGCGCGGCGAAATCTATGTCGGCGAAACCTTCTATTCGCGGCTGACGCGCGGCGAGCGGACCGACGTCATCACCATCTGGGACACCAAGACGCTGACGCCCAAGGACGAGATCGTCCTGCCCGGCGGCAAGCGCGGGCTGTTCGTCACGCTTCGCAATAGCCTGCAACTCACCAATGACGAGAAATGGGCGCTGGTGTTCAATTTCACGCCCGGCGCGTCGGTCACCGTCGTCGATCTCGACGGCCGCAAGATCTTGTCGGACATCGAGCTTCCGGGCTGCTCGCTCGTCTATCCGACCGGGCCGCGCGGTTTCACCTCGCTCTGCGCCGACGGAACGATGACGAGCATCGCGCTCGACGCCGCCGGCAAGGCCGGGCCTGCCGTGACCAGCGCCGTGTTCAACGACATCGACGACGATCCGCTGTTCATGACCCCCGCAATGGTGGGGCGGACGGGCTGGTTCGTCAGCTTCAAGGGCCATGTGCGCGCGATCGATTTTTCGGGCGCCGCCGCCAAGGATCTCGGCAGCTTCGCGCTTCCCAGGCAGGATGGCGGCGAACCCGAATGGCGGCCCGGCGGCTGGCAGGTGATCTCGGCCGACCGCGCCGGGCTGCTCTATATCCTGATGAATCCCAAAAGCGGCGAGGGCACGCACAAGGACGGCGGGACCGAGGCGTGGGTGGTCGATCCGAAAACGAAGACGCTGGTCCGCCGCATCGCGCTCCGGAACCACAGCGTGTCGATCGAGGCGACGCAGCAGGAAAAGCCGCTGCTCGTCGCCTCGCGCCCCGACGGATCGCTCGACGTCTATGACGCGGCGAGTGGCGCGTTCGTCCGCACGATCGTCAGCGTCGTGCACGATCCGATGACGATGACGGCGGCGCGCTGATGGCCGCCGTGCTTCCCGTCCTTTCGCTGTTCCTCGCCCTCGTCCTGACGACCGCGGCGGCGCACAAGCTGGTCGAGCGCGCGCGGCTGACGCAGGCGACCGCGGGCCTGTTGCGCCTGTCGCCTGCGGTCGCGATGCCGGTGACGATGGCGGCGGCGGCGATCGAGTTCGCGGCGGCGCTCGCGCTGTTCTTTCCCGCTTCGCGGCCGACCGGCGCGCTGCTCGCCGCGCTGCTGTGGGCCGGATATGGCGCCGCCTTGCTTGCGGCGCGGCGACGCGGCGACGGCGGGCTCGATTGCGGCTGCGACTTCGGCGCGCGCAAGAGCGGCATCGGCCGCTTCGCCATCGTCCGCGCCTTCGCGCTCGCCGCCGCCGCGCTGCTGCTTTGCCTCTCTCCCGCCGGGGGCGGCGACATCGACATTCCGTCGATCTTCGCCGCCCTCGCCTTTGTCGCGCTGCTCTTTGCCGCCGGCGAACTCGCCAGCCTTCCCGCATCCCGCAGGAGTGTCACCCGATGACCGGATTTTTCCTTGCCTCGCAAATCTTGCTCTGGATCGCCATCGCGGTTCTCGGCGTCCTCGTCGCGGCGCTCGCGCGGCAGGTCGGGGTCCTGCACGAGCGGATCGCGCCCGCCGGCGCGCTGACGCTGCACCAGAAGGTCAATGTCGGCGACATGGCGCCCGCGATGACGCTCGATACGCTGAACGGCGGACAGGTCGCCATCGGCGGCAAGCGTCACCGTCGCGGCCAGCTCCTCTTCTTTCTCTCGCCCGATTGCCCCGTCTGCAAGACGTTGCTCCCCATCGTCCGCTCGGCGCGCGGTGCTGAACACGACTGGCTCGATGTCGTGCTGGCGAGCGACGGCGATCCCGCCGCGCACCGCCGGCTGGCGATCGCCGAGGGGCTCACCGGCTTCGACTATGTCCTGTCGGAAGAACTGGGCCGGTCGCTCGGTGTCTCGAAGCTCCCCTATGCGGTGCTGATCGACGAGGAGGGCCGCATCGCTTCGCTCGGCCTCGTCAACAATCGCGAGCATCTGGAAAGCCTGTTCGAGGCCAAGGAACGCCGCGTCGCCTCGATTCAGGATTATCTCGCGCGCGGTTGAGCCGGGCGAAACGACAGGAAGGGGACGAATATGTCGGGTCTCGACAAATTTTCGGAGAAGGTGACGCGCAACGTCGCGCGCGCGACCTCGCGGCGCAGCCTGCTGACGCTGATCGGTGGCGCGCTGACCGGCGCGGCGGTCATCCCGGTGCTGCCGGTGTCGCGGGCGCAGGCGCAGACCCACGGTGGCGGCGGCGATCCGGTCGCGCCGCAATCGAGCGGCAATCCGCAGGATCCCGGCGACCAGACGAAGTGCGATTATTGGCGCTATTGCGCGATCGACGGCTTTTTGTGCAGCTGCTGTGGTGGCTCGCCGAGTTCGTGCCCGCCGGGGACCGAAATGTCGCCGATCACCTGGATCGGCACCTGCCAGAACCCCGCCGACAACCGCGCCTATATCATCAGCTATAACGACTGCTGCGGCAAATCCTCGTGCGGGCGCTGCCTGTGCAACCGCAACGAAAACGACCGGCCGATGGTCCGCCCGCAGGCGAACAACGACATCAACTGGTGCCTTGGCACCTCGAGCTCGGTCTATAATTGCTCGACCGCCGTGATCCTCGGCGTCGCGCTGGAGCAGCAGTGATGCGGCGGCTGGCGACGCTCCTTGCCCTGGCCGCGCTGGCGGCGGCAGCGCCGGCGACCGCGCAGGACGGCGCGACGATCTACAAGCGTTGCGCGGCCTGCCATCTGGCCGACGGATCGGGCGTGCCCGGCGCCTTTCCGCCGCTGAAGGCCGATGTCCGCGCGCTCGCGGCGACGGCCGCCGGGCGCCGTTACCTCGCGCTCGTCGTGATCCGCGGCGTGTCGGGACCGATCACCGTCGCCGGGAAAGTCTATCGCGGAACGATGCCGGCGCAGGGCGGACTCAATGACGCGCAAATCGCCTCGGTCCTCAACCATGTGGTCCGCGGTTCGTCGGCGAAAGCCTTCACGGCAAAGGAGATCGCGGGCTACCGCGCGGGGGGCGCCTCGCTCACTTCCGCCGCCGTGGCCCGGTTGCAGCCGAAGGTCGGCGGCAAATGAAGTGGCTGGCCGTTCCCGCGCTGATGCTGGCGACCGGGGCGGCCGTGGCGACACCCGGCCCGGCCAGTCCGGACGCGATCCCCGGCGTCGCCAACCCGGTGCGCGCGCGGCAGCACTGGATATTGCAATGCCAGGGATGTCACCGCCCCGATGCCACGGGAACGCCGCAGACCGCCCCGACCATGGCGGGCTTCGTCGCGCGTTTCCTGCAGGTGCCGGGCGGGCGCGAATATCTGGCGCGGGTGCCGGGCGTCGCGACGGCGGCGCTGTCCGATGCCGATCTGGCGGAGGTGGTGAACTGGTCGCTGGCGCGGTTCGACCCGGCGCATCTGCCCGCCGATTTCAAACCCTACACGGCCGCCGAAATCGGCCGGCTGCGGAGCAAGCCGCTGCGGGCCGAGGCGAGCGCGCTGCGCGCGCGGCTGGTGGCGGAGTTTGACGAGACGGACGTGACGACACCGAAATGACGACAGGAAAACAGCGATAAAAACAGGGAGGATGTTCGATGATCAAGGTGAATGAAGGTGGGGCGGTGCGCCCCATGCTGCTGCTGATGCTGCTGACCGGAGCGTCGGTGCCGGCGCTGGCTCAGGAAGCCCCCGCTGCTCCCGCTCCGGCCGAGACGGTCGCCGACGACGGGACCGACATCGTCGTCACCGCGCAGAAGCGATCCGAACGGCTCCAGGACGTTCCGATCGCGGTCAGCGCGCTCGGCGGCGATGCGCTCGACAAGCAGCGGGTGACGCAGGCCGACGAACTCGCGGGCAAGATCGTCAATCTTCAGCTCACTTCGACCGTCGGCGACAACACCCCGATCTTTGCGCTGCGCGGCGTGTCGATGTCCGATTACAGCCTCAACCAGGCGAGCCCGGTCGCGACCTATTATGACGAGGTCTACAAGGGCAATTTTGCCTTCCTCGGCGTCGCGATGTACGACCTCGAACGCGTCGAGGTGCTGCGCGGGCCGCAGGGCACGCTCTACGGCAAGAACACCACCGGTGGCGCGGTCAATCTGATCAGCCGGGCGCCCGAGCTGGGCGGCACCGACGGCTATCTGAACCTCGGCTATGGCAATTACGACCGCTACGAGGCCAATGGCGCACTGAACGTGCCGCTCGGCGAGACGGTGGCGGCGCGCGTCGCCTTCACCTTCGCGCGCGCCGACGGCTGGTTCAAGAACCAGCTTCCTGGCCAGCCCGACCTTGCCAGCGTGCGCGAATATGGCGTGCGCGGCAGCCTGCTGTTCGAGCCGAGCGACAGTGCGCGCTTCGTGCTCCGCGCCTCGACCAGCTACCAGAATCCGCGCAACTACGGCATCTACGCCCAGCCCGAGGCGGTGAACCGGCCGGGACTGGGGCGGCGTCAGATCGAAGCGAACGTCACCGACCGCCGCCGCGCGCGCACCTGGTCGGTGTCGCTGACCGGCACGGTCGATCTCAGCGACGCGCTTGCGATCACCAGCGTTACCTCGTGGGACAAGGGCCGGCTGGCCTTCTATGAGGACACCGACGGAACCGCGACCGAACTGCTCGAAATCCCCTATACCGACCGGGCAACGCAATTCGCGCAGGACCTGCGGCTGACCAGCGATTTCGACGGCCCGTTCAACTTCATCCTCGGCGCCTATTTCAATCGCGAGAAGGTCTATAACGAAACGACCTTCGAGATCGGCAAGGACATCGACGTCGACGGCAACGGCGTGATCGACGTCGACGACTGCGCGGCCGGGCTTCCGCTCGCCTGCCTGTTCCGCAACAGCTTCGATCAGGTCAAGAAGAGCTATGCCCTCTATACCGACATGAGCTTCGAGGTCACCGACCAGCTCACGCTGCGCGGCGGCCTCCGCTTCACCTACGACAAGGGCGTGCAGAGCAATTTCGAATCGAACGCTCTTGGCGTCGACGGCGTCCTCGTCGCGAACCTGATCCCGCCGTCGCGGCTCGATTACAGCACCGAAAATCTGTCGGGCAAGATCGGCGCCGATTACAAGATCAACCCCGACGTGATGGTCTATGGCAATTACAGCCGCGGCTATCGCGCGCCGAGCTTCAACGCGCAGGCCTTTTTCGATCCGTCCGAACTGTCGGTAGCGAAGGCGGAAAAGATCGATGCGTTCGAACTGGGGTTGAAGAGCCAGTTCGCCGACCGCCGTGTCACGCTCAACATGGCGATGTTCCATTACACCTACAGCAACCAGCAGTTCATCAACGTCGATCCGGGAACCGCGGCGCAGACCCTGCTCAACATCCCGCGTTCGCGCATCCAGGGCGGCGAGGCCGAACTGACCGTCCGCGCGGGCGACATGGTGACATTGCGCGGCGGCCTTGGCCTGCTCAGCACCAAGATCAAGCGCGGCACGGTGAGCGGCGTCGACGTCAGCGGCAACCGGCTGTCGAATGCGCCCAAGCTGACCTTCACCGGCGGCTTTGACGCGACGGTGATCGACGGCGGCAGCGGCAAGGTCAGCCTGCACGGCGACCTCAACTATTCGTCGAACCAATATTTCGAGGTGCTCAACGTCCCCCGGCTGCGGCAGAAGTCCTATGCTCTGTTGTCGGGGCATATCGACTGGGAATCGGCCGACGGGCGCTGGACGGCGTCGGTCTGGGGCAAGAATCTCGCCAATAAATTCTACTTCACCTCGCGCGTCGACCTGCTCGCGGGCTTCGGTTTCGACTATAACCATGTCGGGACTCCGCGAACCTATGGCGTGACCGTGGGCGCGAAATTCTGATCGGAGAGAGGCATGTCTGACTATAAGATGCTGATCGGCGGCCGGCTGGTCGACGGCGATCACGAGATGGACGTCATCAACCCCGCGACCGAGGAGGTGTTCGCGACCGTCGCGCGCGCCTCCGAGCGGCAGGCCGACGAGGCGATCGAGGCGGCGGCCACGGCCTTTCCCGCCTGGGCCGAGGTGCCGATGGCCGAGCGGCAGGCGAAGGTCGCCGAACTGGCCGATGCGATCGCCGCCGACGCCGACACATTCGCCCGGGCGCTGACGCAGGAACAGGGCAAGCCGCTCGCGGAGGCGCAGGGGGAACTCGCCTGGACCGACGGCTATCTGCGCCATTATGCGACGCTCGAGATCGCCGAACGGACGATCCAGGACGATGCGAGCGGGCTGATCCAGGTGCGCCGCAAGCCACTGGGCGTCGTCGCGGGGATCATCGCCTGGAACTTCCCGCTGCTCGTCGCCTGCTGGAAGATCGGCCCGGCGGTGATTGCGGGCAATACGATCGTGCTGAAGCCCGCGCCGACGACGCCGGTCACCGCGCTGATGCTGGGCGAGCTGTGCCAGAAGATCTTCCCGCCGGGGGTGGTCAACATCATCGTCGATGCCAACGACCTCGGCGGATACCTGACCGCCGACCCGCGCATCGCCAAGGTCGGCTTCACCGGATCGACCGCGACGGGCAAGAAGATCATGGCGAGCGCCGCCGACGGGCTCAAGCGGCTGACCCTCGAACTCGGCGGCAACGATCCGGGGATCGTGCTGGGCGATGTCGACGTTCGCGCCACCGCGCAGGGCATCTTCAACGCCGCCTTCCTCAATTGCGGGCAGGTGTGTCTCGCGATCAAGCGCGCCTATGTCCACGACAGCATTTACGACGCGATGTGCGAGGAACTGGCGCGGCTGGCCGAGGCGGCGGTGGTCGACGACGGGCTGGCGCAGGGCGCGCAGATCGGCCCGATCCAGAACAAGGCGCAATATGAAAAGGTGAAGGCCTTCCTCGACCGCGCCCGTGCCGACGGCACCATTGTCGCGGGCGGCGAGGTGATGGACCGCGCCGGTTATTTCCTGCGCCCGACGATCGTCCGCGATGTCACCGACGGCGATCAGATCGTCGACGAGGAACAATTCGGACCGATCCTGCCGGTGATCCGCTTTTCGGACGTCGACGACGTCGTCGCGCGCGCCAATGCATCGCCCTATGGCCTCGGCGCGTCGGTGTGGTCGCGCGACGTCGATCGCGCGCTGGCGGTCGCGGAGCGGATCGAAAGCGGATCGGTGTGGGTGAACCAGCATGTCGCCATCGGCCCGCATATCCCGATGGCGGGGGTCAAATCCTCCGGCCTCGGGGTCGAACAGGCGGAGGAGGGGCTTGCCGAATATACGCAATTGTCGGTGATCAACGTGGCGCGCGGCGGATGAGCGAAGCCTTCGACTGGAATCCGCCGCCGCGCTATAATTTCGCGCGCGACGCGATCGACCGGCTGGCGAGCGAAAGACCCGGCGATCGCGCGATGCTGTGGACCGACGGCGCGGGCACCGTCGTCGATCGCAGCTTCGCCGAACTGTCCGACCATGCGGTGCGCGCCGCCGCGGTGCTCAGCGCCGCAGGCGTCGGGCGCGGCGACACGGTGCTGATCCTGATGTCGCGTGAGATCGAATGGTGGGAGCTGATGCTCGCCTGTTTGCGGCTCGGCGCGATCGCTTCGCCCGGCACCGTCCAACTCACGCCCAAGGATATCGCCTATCGCTGCGAAGCCGCCGAGGCGCGCTGCATCATCGCTGGCATCGACGTCGCGCCGCGCGTCGACGAAACGCCCGTCGATGCCGCGATTCCGCTGATCCACATCGGCGGCGCCCGCGCCGGATGGATCGATTACAGCGCGGCCAAGGCGGCCGCCGAACCACTGGCCGAGATCGCCGACACCGCGTTCGACGATCCCGCGCTCTGCTATTTCACCAGCGGCACGACCGGCCAGCCCAAGATGACGATCCACGGTGCGGGCTATCCGCTGGCGCACGAGATCACCGGCCGCTTCTGGCTCGACCTTGGCCCCGGCGACCTGCACTGGAACATGTCCGATACCGGCTGGGCGAAGGCGGCGTGGAGCAGCCTGTTCGCGCCGTGGCTGATGGGTGCGGCGATCTTCGTCCACCATGCGCCGGGCTTCGACCCCGTCGCCGCGATGAACCTGCTCGAAACGCATCCGGTGACGACATTGTGCGCGCCGCCGACCGCCTATCGCATGTTCGTGCGCGCCGATCTGGACGGGCGGTCCTTCCCGCATCTCCGCCACTGCGTCAGCGCCGGCGAGCCGCTGAATCCCGAGGTCATCGACCTGTGGAAGAAGGCGACCGGGCTCGACATCCATGACGGCTACGGCCAGACCGAAACCGTGCTGCTCTGCTGCAACCGCGCCGGTGCGGCGCGGCAGGGGGCGATGGGGCGCCCGACGCCGGGGATCGATCTGGCGGTGATCGGCCACGACGGTGACATTCTGCCGCCGGGCGAGGAGGGCGACATCGCGCTGCTTGTCGGCGAGCGCCGCCCGCCCGGCCTGTTCCTCGGCTATCGCGGCGACGCGGACCGCACCGCGCGCGTCTTTCGGAACGGCTGGTATCTGACCGGCGACCGCGCGACGGTCGATTCCGACGGCTATTTCTGGTTCGTCGGCCGCGCCGACGACGTCATCCTCTCTTCGGGCTATCGCATCGGGCCGTTCGAGGTCGAGAGCGTGTTGTTCGAGCATGAAGCGGTCGCCGAAAGCGCGGTCGTCGCCAGCCCCGACCCGACGCGCGGCGAGGTGGTGAAGGCCTTCGTCGTCCTCGCCGCGGGCCACCATCCGTCCGACGACCTTGTCACGGCGTTGCAGGATCATGTGAAGCGGACGACGGCGCCCTATAAATATCCGCGCCGCATCGAATTCGTGGACAGCCTGCCCAAGACGGTCAGCGGCAAGATCCGGCGCAAGGAATTGCGCGATGCAGAGTTCGGGAAAGCGGACGCATGACCGACAGCTTCGTTCGCGGCGAGAACACTCCGCCGCTCCTCGATATAACGATCGGCGATTGTTTCGACCGCGCCGTGCTTCGCGATCCCGAGGGTGAGGCGCTGGTCGTTCGGCACCAGGGCGTGCGCTGGACGTGGCGCGAACTCAAGGCGCGGGTCGATGCGGTTGCGGCGGGGCTGCTCGAACGCGGGCTGAAGCCCGGCGACCGCGTCGGCATATGGGCGCCCAATTGCGCCGAATGGGCGATCGTCCAGTTCGCGACCGCGAAGGCGGGGCTGATCCTCGTCAACATCAACCCCGCCTATCGCGTCGCCGAACTCGACTATGCGCTGAACAAGGTCGGCTGCGCCGCGTTGATCTTCGCGCCGTCGCACAAGAGCAGCGATTATGTCGCGATGCTCGGCGAACTCGCGCCCGAACTGGCGACGGCGGCGCCCGGCCAACTACGCGCCGCGCGTCTTCCCGACCTGCGGCTCGTCGTCGTGCTCGGCGACGCGCCCCACGCCGGTTGCCTGCCGTTTGCGGCGCTCGCCAGCGACGCCATCGGCGCGCTCGCCGATATCGCGATCGACCCCGACGGGCCGGTCAATATCCAGTTCACCAGCGGCACCACCGGTTTCCCGAAGGGCGCGACGCTGTCGCACCGCAATATCCTCAACAACGGGGCCTTCGTCGGCGCGCGCATCGGGCTGTCCGCCGCCGACCGGCTGTGCATCCCGGTGCCGCTCTATCATTGTTTCGGCATGGTGATGGGTAACCTCGCCTGCGTCGTCCACGGCGCGACGATCGTCTATCCGGCCGAGGCGTTCGATCCGCAGGCGGTGCTCGAAACCGTCGAGGCCGAGCGCTGCACCGCGCTCTACGGCGTGCCGACGATGTTCATCGCGGCGCTGAACCATCCCGATTTCGACCGGTTCGACCTGTCGTCGCTGCGCACCGGGATCATGGCGGGGTCGCCGTGCCCGATGGCGGTGATGCGCGAGGTGATCGACCGGATGCATATGGAAGAGGTCACCATCGCTTATGGCATGACCGAAACCAGCCCGGTCAGTTTCCAGAGCGATCCGGGCGATCCGCTCGACCTTCGCGTATCGACGGTCGGGCGCGTCCAGCCGCATCTGGAGGTCAAGCTGATCGACCTCGGCGGCAACATCGTCGCGCGCGGCGAGACCGGCGAGCTTTGCACGCGCGGCTATTCGGTGATGCTGGGCTATTGGGACGACGCCGAGCGAACCGCCGAGGCGATCGACGCCGAGGGCTGGATGCACACCGGCGACCTCGCGATCATCGACGAGGCGGGCTATTGCCGGATCGTCGGGCGCATCAAGGACATGGTGATCCGCGGCGGCGAAAATATCTATCCGCGCGAGGTCGAGGAATATCTTCTCACCCATCCCGATATTCTCGACGTGCAGGGCGTCGGCATTCCCGACCGCAAATATGGCGAGGAATTGTGCGTCTGGATCCTGTTGCGCGAAGGCGCGGCGATGAACGAGGATGCCGTGCGCACCTATTGCCGGGGCCGCATCGCGCATTTCAAGATTCCGCGCCATATCCTCTTCGTCGACGGCTTTCCGATGACGGTGACCGGAAAGGTGCAGAAATTCGCGATGCGCGAGCGCACGCTGGAACTGCTGAAGGGATAAGGCGCCGACGATCGCGGAAAATCAGGGCGCGGGGACGGAGCGTTCGCCCGGAGCCTGAAAAGGCGGCATCCGTCCGGCGGCGCGCTGGCGTTCGATTTGATGCTTGAGCGCCGCCGCGACGTGCAGCACGAGCAGCGCCAGCGTCACGAACACAAGCAATTCGTGGATGCCGCCGATCGCTTCGCCGGCATCGTCCGACACGCCGGGGATCAGTGGCAGGGGAATGCCGCCGAGCAGCGCGGTGCTGGTCTTGCCCTCGGCGCTCGCGCCCCCCGACACCGCCATCAGCCCGGTCAGCGGAAGCAGAATGAGCAGGACATAGAAAGCCCGGTGCGTCCAGACGCTCGCGATGCGTTCCCAGCGCGGCAATTCGGTCGGGAAAGGCGGCGGCGGATGGGCAAGGCGCCAGCCGAGCCGCACGAGCGCGAGGACCAGGATCGTCGCGCCGATCGTCTTGTGGACGGTGAAAAGATCGCCGCGCGCCGCGCCGCGTTCCATCGCGGCAAAGGTGAAACCGACGATGACCTGCGCGACCACGATCAGCGCCGTCAGCCAGTGCAACAGCACCGCGCCATTGTTATAGCGCAGCAGCCGCTCCTGCGGCGTGGCTTCGGGGACGGTCGCCATGCCCTATCAACGCGCCGGACGCATTTGGGATGCATGACCTTTTGCGGCGGGCCTGTCATGCGTTGCCGCCGCCGCTCTGCCGAAACTGCGCGCCGACGGAGCCGGTGCGCTTCGCCGTAGCGTAAACTGTTGCTTTTAAGTCACGAATGCCCGCAAAATGGGCCTGTTCCGGTCCTGTGCGTTGACGCGGCGCGGCGGAGCCTTACAGCCACGGTCACCGCCGGAGCATCTCCCCCTCCACAGGCCCCGATGGGCCGCGCTCCGGTGGTCTGGAGAGAGACACCATGACTTTGCGCAACATCCTGTTGGGCGCCACCATGCTGTGCGCCGCCACCCCCGCTTTCGCCTTTGCCCAGGAAGTCCCCGCCGACGACGCGGCGGCCGCGGCGTCGGACGTCACCGACTATGGCAACGACATCATCGTCACCGCGTCGAAGCGCTCGCAGACGTTGCAGGACACGCCGATCGCGGTTTCGGTGACCTCGGCCGCCGACATCCAGAACGCGCAGATCCGCGACCTCATCGACCTGCAGTCGGCGGTGCCGAGCCTTCGCGTTTCGCAGCTCCAGTCGAGCGCGAACACCAACTTCATCATTCGCGGCTTCGGCAACGGCGCGAACAACCCCGGCATCGAGCCGTCGGTCGGCGTGTTCATCGACGGCGTCTATCGCTCGCGCTCGGCCGCCCAGATCGGCGACCTGCCCAATGTCGAGCGTATCGAGGTGCTGCGCGGTCCGCAGTCGACGCTGTTCGGCAAGAATGCCTCGGCGGGCGTCATCAGCATCGTCACGCAAAAGCCGCAATATACATTCGGTGGCTCGGTCGAGGCGAGCTATGGCAATTATGACGCCATCGTTCTCAAGGGCGACATCACCGGCCCGATCAGCGACACAATCGCCTTCTCGCTCGGCGCCAATTTCAACCGCCGCGACGGCTATGCCCGCGACCTGAACCTCGACACCGACGTCAACGACCGCAACCGCTGGGGCGTGCGCGGCCAGTTGCTGTTCGAGCCGACCGACGCGCTGTCGATCCGCCTGATCGGCGATTATGACAAGATCGACGAAAATTGCTGCATTGCCGGCAACGTCATCGCCGGTCCGACCGTGCCGATCACCGATTTTCTGGCGGGCGGCACCAGCGTCGATGCGGAAAATCCCTTCTCCTACCGCGTCTACAATAATTTCCTGTCGTCGAACGTGATCAAGAATTACGGCGGCTCGGGCCAGATCGACTATGATCTCGGCAATATGGCGCTGACCTCGATCACCGCCTATCGTCAGGTTCGCGCCGACACCAATCAGGATTCGGACTTCACCAGCGCCGACCTGATCGGGCAAAAGTCGGACGATACCGCGATCAACACCTTCACTCAGGAACTGCGTCTGGCGTCGGATTTCGACGGCCCGATCAATTTCCTGGTCGGCGGCTATTATTTCAACGAGAAGATCAAGCAGCACAGCCAGATCTATTTCGGCGACGACTTCCGCGCCTATGGCAATGCGCTGATCCAGGCGGCGAGCGGCGGCGCGCTCAGCGTTCCAGTGCTCGAAGCCGCGCTCGGTGCGCCGAGCGGCTCCTTCTTCCATGCGGGTGACGGCATGGACGAATATTATCGCATGAAGAACACCGCCTGGTCGATCTTCGGCACGCTCGATTTCGAGATCAGCGATCGCCTGACGCTGACCCTTGGCGGCAACTACACCAAGGACAAGAAGCGTTTCTCGACCGACGTGACGAGCACCGACGTCTTCTCGGGTATCGACCTCGACGCCCCGGTCTATGCGCCGTTCCGCAACCAGTTGATACTCGGCGGCGCGCTGCAACAGGCGGGTGTCAATCCGAACGATCCGGCGGCCGTTCTGGCATTTGCGACCAATCCGGCAACCGCGGCGACCTTCGCGCAGTTCCAGGCCTTCGCGAACGCCAACCAGAACAACCCGGCGGCGAACCCGCTCAATCCGCTGAAGGCGTTCCAGTTCCTGCCGCCCTTCCTCGACGTTCCGAACAGCGTCGAGCCGGGCCGGACCAACGACGGCGACTTCAGCTACAGTGCGCGCCTTGCCTATAAGGTGACCGATACGCTCAACGTCTATGCGACCTATGCGACCGGCTTCAAGGCGAGTTCGGTCAACCTGTCGCGCGACAGCCGTCCGCTCGCCAGCGATTTGCCGGCGATCATTTCGGGTGGTCTCGGCACGCCGAACCTCGTGTCGGGCACGCGCTTCGCGGCGCCGGAAGAATCGTCGGTCTATGAGGCCGGGCTGAAGGCCCAGTGGTCGGTCGCCTCGCTGAACCTTGCGGTGTTCAAGCAGTCGATCAAGGGCTTCCAGTCGAACGTCTTCACCGGGACCGGCTTCGCGCTCGCCAACGCGGGCAAGCAGTCGACCTGGGGTCTCGAATTCGACGGGTCGGTGCGGCCGGTGCGGGGCCTGAACCTGAACCTGGCGGTCACCTGGCTCGACCCCAAATACGACAGCTTCGTCGCGTCGGCCTTCGGCGACCTGTCGGGCCTGAAGCCCGCGGGCATCCCCGACCTGTCGGTTTCGATGGGCGGCACCTACACCCACGAATTCGCGGGCGGGACCAAGGCGATCATGCACGTCGACTATCAGTATGAAAGCCCGACCCAGATCGTCGATGGTCTGCTCGGCCTTCCGGCGACGGTGGCGCAGAATCTGAAGCGCGAGGTGAACCAGCTCAACGCCTCGTTCACGGTGGCGCTGACCAACGGGTTCGAACTCGGCGTGTGGGGCCGCAACCTCACCAACGCGCAATATCTGACGACGGTGTTCAACGCCGTCGCCCAGTCGGGCAGCGTCTCGGGCTATCCCAGCCAGCCGCGCACCTATGGCGTGACCGGCCGCTTCAAATTCTGATGCGGAGGCGGGGCGGTTCGCCGTCCCGCCCGGTCCCAGCGGACAAGAAAAAGCCCCGGCCTCTCGATGGAGAGACCGGGGCCTTTTTTTGGGCGTTTCGGCGTTGCCGCCGCCCGGATTTAGAACTTCATCCCGGCCGCGATGCCATAGCGGCGCGGTTCGAGCGTGAAGATGTTGGTGTAGTTACCCGACGACTGGTCGGTAACATAAAGGCCGGTGACGCTGTTGGCGTCGAAGATGTTCTGGATGAACCCCTTTACATACCATTTGTCGTCGGGCCCGTTGAACTGAATCTGGGCATTGACCTGGGCATAGCCCTTGATCTTGTTGACGTTGCCGTTGAAGATATTGCCATAGCTGTCGCCGGTATAGGCAAGGTCGAAGCGCGGGACGAGGGTCATGTCGCCCATATGCGCCGTATACTGGACACCGGCGCTGAACTTGTAGTTCGGAGCCTGCGGCAGCTTGTTGCCCTTGATGTTGACCGGAATACCGGCGGAGTAATAGTCAACCCCGCCGAACGCCGCCGGGTCGAGGCCAGCCCCCGCAAAGGCGCCCGAAGCAGCCGCGCCGAGCACGCCGCAAATCCCGTAGGCGCCGGTCGAGGCGATGCCACCGTCCGCCGGGAAGGCGGTCGTTCCCTGAAGGCCGGCACCCGCCTTCAACCCCGGAACCGCACCGGCGTTGATGACGTTGTTCACCGTGTTCACGAAAGCGTTGATGCCGGCGACGTTCCCCGACTTCGACCCCACTGCGCAATTGGCGCCGTTGGTGATGTCCTTGATGATCACAGCATCGGCGCGACCGCCACCAAAGTCGCGCGGATTGCTGGTGAACTTGTCCTCGGTTACCTTGGTGTGCAGATAGCTGAAACCCAGGTTGATGACCCAGTCGGGATCGGGCCGCACCATGCCTTCGATTTCCATGCCATAGATGTCTGCGCTGACATTGTCGTTGACCGCTGTGCGGGCGACGATCTTGCTGAGCTGCAGGTCCTTATACTTATAATAAAAGGCCGTCAGGTTGAGTTGAAGCGCGCCGTTGCCGAAAGTGTTCTTCGACCCGATTTCGAACGCATCGACCTGTTCGGGCTTGAACGATTCGGGCACCCCGAAGACGGGCTGCAGGGGCGGGTTTATGCCGCCCGATTTATAGCCGCGCGAATAGGAGGCATAGAGCAGATTGTCGTCGGTGATCTTGTAATCGATCACGAAGCGCCCCGTTATCTTTTTATAGCTAACGCCGCGAATCTGAAAGGCTTCGCATCCAGGGACGGAGCCGACCGCGCCAACCGGAGAGGCCGGCTGACCATTGGAGTCGAACACGACGCTGCCGTCGGGCAATGTCTTGGTGCAGGCCGTCGCACTATCGCCGTCGAAGAGCGCGCCGAGCGGCGTGTCGAACAGGCCGCCGGTCAGGCTGTAGGGTGCAAAGATATTACCGTTGGAACTCGCCAGAAGTGAGCGGGCGCGAACATTTTTCTTGTCATTATTGTAGCGCAGTCCCGCGGTCAGTTTCAGCCGGTCGCTGACCTCGAAATAGGCTTCGCCGAAGAGGCCATAGGATTTGATCTTCAGATCATCAGTATGATTGCGGAAGAAGGGCTGGCCCAGAACCGATGGCGGCAAGCCGTTGCTAAAGGATGAGAAAGCGCCGAGCAGGCCCGCGAGATAATCGATCGGGAAAGCATTCACATAATAGCTGTTCTCGGTCAGGTGATAGTTGGCATAAATGCCGCCGAGCAGGAAGTTGAATGGCCCATCGAGGTCGCTCGACAGGATCGCCTCGGCCGACCAACTGCTGTTGTACTGGTTCGAGCGGTCGAATTGCAGCGACTGATCGCTGCAAATGCCGTTTCCGCCGAACACACCGCGCCCGGTGTCGTCCGATTGCGACGTGCAGAGAACGCCGTTCGGACCGTTGGGGATCAACGCCGCGGCCAACGGCTCGAAATAGGCTGCCGAGCCGGGAACAAACGCCGGGGCGGGAGCCGGCAAATTGGTCGGAATGCCATTCGCAGCGACGAACGCCAGGGTGTTCAGCGCGCCCGCATAGAGCGAGCGGTTGCCGACGTTGCTGTTATAGTCTTGCTGGGCTTCCAGTTTGACCTTCTGATACTGGCCGGAGACTTGCAACGAGACGGGGCCGAAATTATGATCGACCCGCCCCTGCAGGATCAGTTCGCTGGTGAAATAATTAGGCGTGAAGGCGGTGTTGACCGTCCGCGAATCCTTGGGGATCGTCGTATTGGCGTAGACGTCTGGGCCATAGAGACTGCCGAGGGCAAAACTGGCCGGAATGCCCTGTGTGGCCAGGAATTCCTTCGACGTCAGCGCCGCGGTGAAGGTCGCATTGCCATTGAAGGGCGAATTGTCGAGCCGCGAATTCAGGCAGCCGAGGATGCCGGTCGGGTCGCGCTGGCAAAGCTGCTTCTGGATGCGCGTGCGCTGGTCCCGTTCGTGGAAATAGGAACCGAGCAGGTCGATCGTCGTGTCGGGCGTCGGCTCCCAGCGGAACGAGCCGCGCACCGAATAAAGGTCGCGATCGTCGATGCGGGTATTGAGGAATGTGTTCTTCGTATAGCCGTCGCGGTTCAGATAGATGCCCGCGATGCGGAAGGCCGCGGTGTCGCCAAGGGGGATGTTGATCATCGCCTTGCCCTTGAGCGAATCATAATTGCCATATTCGCCTTCGACCGCGGCTTCGAACTGACCCAGCTTCGGCTTCGCGGTGATGACGTTGACCACGCCCGAGGTCGCGTTGCGGCCGAACAGCGTGCCCTGCGGGCCGCGCAGCACTTCGACGCGTTCGAGGTCGAAGAATTCGGTTTCGAACAGGCGGGTCGAGAACAGCGGGTCACCGTTCAGATGGATCGCGGTCGCGCTGTCGCAGGTCGTGCCGACGCAAAGGTCGCCGATGCCGCGGATGGTGAAGCTGGCGCCGGTGAAGTTGGTCTTGGTGAAGGTGACGTTCGGCAGGGTCAGCTGCAGGTCGGACGGGGTCTTGATCTGCTGCGCCTCGAGCGCTTCGCTCGAAAAGGCGCTGACCGCGATCGGCACGTCCTGCAGACGTTCGGATTGGCGCTGTGCGGTGACGACGATCTCGCCGCCGAAGGCGTCGGTGGTCGAGCCGCCGCTATCCTGCGCATAGGCCGGTGTCGCCACCGCCATCGCCAGAATCGACGAACCCATCAGTCCCTTGAACTTCATTTACATCCTCCCTTTTTCGAACCCGCGTCGCGGGCCGCCCAAACTCGAATTTGTGCTTAAAGGGGAGGGATGGTGACCAGACGTGGCAAAGGGCGCCGGACCGGATCGGTCTGGTGCCTCGGCATATCCCGCTTGCCAGCTGTGCTGGTCATCGTCCTCTCCCACCGGCGTCGGGGACTACGCCGGGCTCTCCGGATTACGGTCCGCTTGAGCGAACTCTGTAATGACCATGAAGGTGCGCCGAGTTGACGAAAGCGTCAAGCCACTTGTTCGCGGCGAAAATGCGCGGAAATTCAGGCGAGTCCCAAAGCTGGAAAAGCACAGATTCCGCAACGTAAACTTGGCCCGGCGCAGGAATTTCTTGGCGAACCGGGGTTGCACATCGCCCATTTCATGGCGAGATGTGCGGCATCGATGCAACAGTAAGGACGGGGTGATGACAAAAGTGGAACTGGGCCCGGACGGCAAACCGGTCGTGCCCGGTCATGTGCTCGACGCGGTCCGGACGCTGATCGAATGGGCCGGGGACGATCCGGCGCGCGAGGGGTTGATCGACACGCCGCGGCGGGTGGCGCGCGCGTGGCTCGAATATTGCCAGGGCTATGAGGACGATCCCGCGGTTCACCTGTCGCGCACCTTCGAGGAAGTCGGCGGATATGACGAGATCGTGCTGCTGCGCGATATCCCGTTCCAGTCGCATTGCGAACATCATATGGCGCCGATCACCGGCAAGGCGTCGATCGCCTATCTGCCGCGCGACCGCGTCGTGGGCATCTCGAAGCTCGCGCGCGTGCTCAATGGTTTCGCGCGGCGCTTGCAGGTGCAGGAGCGGCTGACCGCCGAGGTCGCCAAATGCATCTGGGACAATCTGCACCCGCAGGGGGTCGCGGTGGTGATCGACGCGCAGCACGGCTGCATGACCGGCCGCGGCGTCCGCACGCCGGGTGTGGGCATGGTGACGAGCCGCCTGCTCGGTTGCTTCCTCGACGACGAACGCAGCCGCAAGGAAGTGCTTAGCCTGATGGGGTATTGAGCGCGCGCGGCCCTAGCGCCGCCACATCCGCAGCAGCTGATATTGCACCGCTTGCAGCCGGGTGTAATTTTCGGGCGCCATCGTGTTGCCCTCCAGCGCCGCGACCTCGTTCAATTCGTAGATCAGGTTCCGCCGCTCGACGTCGGGGATCAGGCTCTGGATGAAGGTGATCGCGACAAGCCGTTCGCCGCGCGTCACCGGCTCGACCTCGTGCAGCGTGTGCGAGGGATAGACGATCGCGACGCCGGGCGCTTCCTTGAAGCGCAGGTCGGCGTTGCCGAGGCGGATATGCAGCGCGCCGCCGTCATAGTCCGCCGGGTCGTTGATGAAGACGGTGCAGCTGACATCGGTGCGCAATTGGCCGTCGGACAGCGGAATATAGGCGGCATCGGGGTGCAGCCCGTAATGCATACCGGGCGTGTAGCGCGTCAGCAGCGGCGGCGCGATTCGGGCCGGAAAGGCGAATTCCATGAACTCGGGATTCTGCACCATCGCGTCGAGGAGGATCTTCGACGAGCGCTCATAGGCGCCGGCGTCGTGAAGCTGCAGGTTGTTCTTGATCGTTGAATGCGGATTGCTGATCCGCCCGTCGACGAACTTGCCGCCCGCCGCGATCTCGCGCAGCGCGCGGATGCCTTGGTCGTTGAGAAGCGGAACGAGCTTGAACATGGGTCTTCCTAACGGATCGGCAGGTCGGCGAGATGTGTATAGCGCCCGGCGAGCGCTTCAACCCATTCGATGGCGTCGGCGATCGCCGCGCCATGCTTCGCCGCCGCCTCGGCCTGCAATTCGCGGCGCAGATCGGGGCTGTAGCCATGTTCGGGCGCTTTGGAATATTGGCGCATGATCGGGCCGGTCACCGCCGCCTCGATTGCCGCCGCATCCGCCGCGAGCCCGAAATGCGCGCATTGCGCGGCGAGCGCGGCGGCAGGGTCGGTGAGCATCGCCTCGAAATCGACCCACTGGTGACGCGCGTCGGTGGCGGGCAGGGTGCGCTGCGCGCTCTCCATCTCGCAAAGCCAGCTCATCGCGACGCGGGTGACCGGCGGCAATTGCCATAAGGCGTGCGGAAAGCCGGGGAGACGCGCCGCGAGCCGCGCCATGCGCGCGGGCGCCTGGGCCAGCGTCTCGGCCAGCGAGGCTTCGCCGGCGAGGATCGTTTCCAGATAACGGGGCAGCGACGTATGGAGAAACAGCGCGCGCGCGTCGGTGCCGGTCAGCTCGTCGGCGATTGCGGTGATCACGCTCGACGCCTTCACCATCGCGCGCTGTCCGGGCACGAAGCCGCGCCCGAGCCAGCCGCGCACCTGTGCCAGCCGCTGGCGATAGAGATCGGGCGACCATAAGGATTCGGGCCTGTCGATCCGCTCCGCGACCTGCGCCAGCGTCCGCAGCAGCATCGGCTCGCGTAGCGGCAGGACGCCGCTCGCTTCGGCGAGAAGCCGTGAGGCGAGGGTCGAGCCGACATGCCCGATATGAAAGATGAAATCGGGAGGCGCCGCCGCCGCCCCGAGATCGGGAAGCGCATCCCACGCCGTCCATTCGCGGCCGATCCGCTCGGTCAGCAGCCGCTGGTCTAGAAAGCTCGCTGCGCGATAGTCCTCCTCGCCGAGCAGCGCGACGAGGATGCGGTCGTTCGCCAGATCGGCCATGTGCGGCAGCAGGCTCGCATCGGCGGCGAAACGACGCTGGAGGGGGGTGTCGGCCATCGCCGATGCCATAGGAAAGCGCCGGGCATAAGAAAAGGGCCGCGTTCCCGTGTAGGAGCGCGGCCCTTTCCAGAAGTCCGGGACGATCAGGCCTCTTCGGCTTCGTCCGCAGCCGGAGTTTCCTCGGCGGCGATTTCCGACGGAGCGGGGCCCACGTCTTCGAACTCGTCCTCGCTGTCGGGCTCCAGCGCCGAAGCGACGGCTTCGGCCTGTTCTTCCTCGAACATCGCGGCGATGACGTCGATGCCCTGCTTCTGCATTTCGGCTTCGTCGGGCGAGCGCGCGACGTTGACGCCGACGGTCACGCTGACCTCCGGGTGCAGCTTGACCTTGACGTCGACCAGGCCGAGCGACTTGATCGGACGCTCCAGCTCGACCATCGCCTTGGTCACGCCGGTAACACCATCCTCAGCCAGCGCATCGACGATGTCGCGCACCGAAACCGAGCCGTAAAGCTGGCCGGTGTTCGACGCCTGACGGATCAGGACGACCTGCTTGCCGTCGATGTCCTTGGCGCGGCCTTCGGCGTCGGTGCGGCGTTCGGCGTTGTCGGCCTCGATCTTGTCGCGGTTGGCTTCGAACAGCTTGCGGTTCGCGTCGTTCGCGCGCAGCGCCTTGTTGTTGGGCAACAGGAAGTTGCGGGCAAAGCCGTTCTTGACGGTGACGACATCGCCGATACCGCCCAGTTTCTCGATACGTTCGAGCAGGATGATTTCCATGACGCTGCCCTCCTTACTTCACGATATAGGGGAGCAGGCCGATGTGGCGCGAGCGCTTGATCGCCTTCGCCAGCTCACGCTGCTTCTTGGTGGACACCGCGGTGATCCGCGACGGGACGATCTTGCCGCGCTCCGACAGGTAACCCTGGAGCAGGCGGACGTCCTTGTAATCGATGACCGGGGCGTCCTTCTGGCTGAAGGGGCAGGTCTTGCGGCGGCGGAAAAAGGGTCGTGCCATATTGCTGTTCCTTATTCTTCGCCGTCGCGGTCACGGCCACGGCCGCCGCGGCGTTCCTGCTTGCGCATCATCACCGACGGACCCTTTTCGAGTTCATCGACCTTGATGGTGAGCCAGCGGATGATGTCTTCGTTGATCGCGGCCTGACGCTCGATCTCCGCGATCGCTTCGCCGGTGACTTCGGCCGACAGCATCACATAGTGACCCTTGCGGTTCTTCTGGATCTTGTAGGCGAGTTGCTTGAGACCCCAGGTCTCGGTCTTGTGGACCGTGCCTTTGAACTCGCCGATGACGTTGGTGACGGTTTCCGCCAGCGCGTCGACCTGAGCCTGGCTCAGGTCCTGACGCGCGATAAAGACATGCTCGTAAAACGGCATGGTTCGCGTCCTTCGATTTGGCCGATCGCTGATTCCGCGCCGATCGCGAAACCCCTCCGGCTGTCGTCCGGCTTTGCGTCGTCGTGCAAAGCAAACGGGGCGACAGGCACAAGGCCTCGCCCCGAATGCGGGCGCCTATACAGATTCGGGCGTGGAAAGCAAGGGCTGGGGAAGAATGGGATTCGCGCAGAGGCGCAGAGTTCGCAAAGAAAAAGGAATTGGTTCACGCGGAGACGCGGAGGCGCGGAGATGACCGGGCTGACAGGCCCCTTCCATACTGGACCCGTCGGCTTGCGACGTTTAGGTCGCAGGAAAAGGTCGCTTCGCGGCAAACGCGTTCTCTCCGCGTCTCCGCGTGAACCTTATTCCTCTGCGCCTCTGCGCGAATCCCATTCTTTCTCAAGCTTCTCCAGCAACTCGCGCCCGAACTCGGTCAGCGTGTCGTCGCGCGCGCCGAGAATCAGGATGCGGTCGCCCGGCTGCGCCTCCTCCAGCATCGCGGCGCCGCATTCGGCGCGGGTGGTGAGGTGGACGGCATCGGCGCCCGCACCGACGATGTCGGCGACCAGCGCTTCGCTGCCGATGCTGCGGTCGACGGTGCCGCCGAAATAGACGGGGTCGGAGACGAAGAGCCGGTCGCCATCGCGCATTGCGCGCGCGAAACTCGCGGCCAGTTCCCTGCCCATCTGGCGCAGCGGGCCATAGCCGTGCGGCTGAAAGAAGAGCAAAGCGCGGCCCGGCAGTTCGCCGACGGCGGCGAGGGTCGCGGCGACCTTGTCGGGATTATGCGCGAAATCGTCGATGACGGTGACATTCTTCGCCCGGCCCAGAACCTCGTAGCGGCGGGCAAGCCCGGCAAAGCCCGCCAGTGCCGCGACCGATTGCGCGACCGGCACATTCACCGCGCGCGCCGCCGCAATCGCGGCGAGCGCATTGGCGGCATTGTGGCGGCCGGGCATCCGCAGGCGGACCTCATGGGCATCGCCCGCGAAATGGACCGTGAAGCTGCAGCCATCGGGCAAGGCTTCGAAATCGCTGCCGCGCATCGCCGCCGCCTCGGAAAAACCGAACCGCGTCACATTGCCGCGGCCGAGCAGCGGGGCCGATTCCGCGTCGTCGGCGTTGACGACGGCGACGCGTGCTTTCGCCGCGAAATCGCCGAAAAGCTGGTGCAACTCGGCGAGGCTCTTGTGGTCGAGGCTGATGTTGGTCACCACCGCGATGTCGGGGCGATAGAGGGTGATCGAGCCGTCGCTTTCGTCGACTTCGCTCACATAGGTCGCGGCGTCGCCGACGAGCGCGCTGGCGAAAGGCGTGTCGGGGCCGGCGAAATTGCGCATTACCGCGCCGTTCATCACCGTGGGTTTGCGGCCGGCGCGTTCCAATATCCAGCCGATCATGCCGGTGACGGTCGACTTGCCGCTGGTGCCGCCGACGCCGATCGCCTGTGCGGCGTCGTTGAACAGCGCCGCGTTGAGGTCGGCGCGGGTCAGGCGGGCGAGGCCGAGGGCGTTCGCGGCGGCGATGTCGGGCACGCTGTCCTCGATCGCAGCCGAGGCGACGAGCGTCTGGCCTGCGGCGACGCCGCTGCCGTCCTGCGGGAACAGCGCGATGCCCTGCCGCTCGATCCAGTCGAACTTGCCGGGCGAGCGGCCTTGGTCGCGGCTGCGATCCGACCCCGCGACCGCCGCGCCGCGCGCCGCGACGATCATTGCGAGCGGCAACATGCCTGATCCGCCGATGCCGCAGAAGAAATAGGATTTGTTTTCCGACATGGCGCGGCGTTATGGCCTTGGCGAAGGGTTTGCAATGCTTCCTGCCCGGCCCCCTGCGTCCATCTTCGTCATGCTGAACTTGTTTCAGCATCCATGGCCCGGTGTCGGGTTGATAGGGCGGCGCTAGTTGTATTTTCGCACAAAGCCACAAAGCCACGAAGAAGCTGCACTTGCCGCGAAGCGGCTTTCCTTTCCGGCCGTGTGGTTCGCCGCACCGTTGATAAGAAAAGCGCCCGATCGGCCCAAGCCGTCCTCTTCGTGGCTTTGTGTCTTTGTGCGACACAAAAAAGCACTGCGTTTCCCGAAAGGGCCGGCCATGGATGCTGAAACAAGTTCAGCATGACGAGAAGAGAGGAAGGTCCGGTGGACAGAGCCATTCAGGTTTCGCGGAAAACATTATAGAGGCTGGTTATGCGTATCGGAATCGTCGCCCCCTCCACTCCCATCCTCCCCGATGATGCAGAGGCGGTGCGCGCCATCGCCGCGATTGGCTATCCCGATATCGACCTCGTCTTCGATGAACAATGTTTCGCGGTCCACGGCCATTTCGCGGGCGAGGACGGGCATCGCTTCGCGGCGCTGGTCGAAATGGCGAACCGTCCCGACATCGACGCGATCTGGTTCGCGCGCGGTGGCTATGGCGCGTGCCGGATCGCCGAGGACGCGGTCGCGGCGATGACCGATGGCGCGCGGCGCAAGGCCTTTCTCGGCTATTCGGATCAGGGCAATCTGCTCGGCGCCCTCTATCGCGACGGCTTCGACCATGTCGCGCACGGGCCGATGGTCGCCGACATTCGCCGCGAAGGCGGCGACGCCGCGGTGATGCGCGCGCTCGACTGGCTGGTCGCGCGCGATCCGGCGGCGTGCGAGCCGGGGCTGGAGCATGGCGCGCGCCACGCGGCGTTCAACCTGATGACGCTGTCGATGCTGCTCGGCACGCCGCTCGAGCCCGACCTTGCGGGACATGTGCTGCTGGTCGAGGAGGTGAGCGAATATCTCTACGCCTTCGACCGCGCCTTCTTCCATGTCGCGACGTGCCTCGCGCCGCGCGGACTCGCCGGGCTGCGGCTGGGGCGGGTCAGCGACGTGCCCGAGAACGACCGGCCGTTCGGCCTGGAGGCCGAGGAGATCGCGCAGGGCTGGTGCGCGCGCACCGGCATCCCGTGGCTCGGCCGCGCCGACATCGGGCATGATGCGGCGAACAAGGTCGTGCCCTTCGGCTTGCATCGCGCGGGGTGACGCAATAGGCGCGGGGGTGATAAATCACACCACAGGGGACGCAACATGCGCGCATTCATCTTTCCGGGTCAGGGCAGCCAGGCGGTCGGCATGGGCAAGGCGCTCGCCGATGCCTCGCCCGTGGCGCGCGAGGTTTTTCAGGAGGTCGACGAGGCGCTCGGCCAGCATCTCTTCAAGCTGATGAGCGAAGGGCCGGAGGATCAACTGACCCTCACCGAAAACGCCCAGCCCGCGATCATGGCGAATGCGGTCGCGACGCTGCGCGTGCTGGAGAAAGAGGGCGGCGTGACGCTCGCCGCCAAGGCCGCCTATGTCGCGGGCCACAGCCTCGGCGAATATAGCGCGCTCTGCGCGGCCGGCGCTTTCGATCTTGCGACGGCGGCGCGGCTGCTCAAGACGCGCGGGCAGGCGATGCAGGCGGCGGTGCCGGTCGGCGTCGGCGCGATGGCGGCGCTGCTCGGTGCCGACATCGACACCGCGCAGAAACTCGCCGACGCGGCCGCCGAGGGCGAGGTCTGCACCGTCGCCAACGACAACGACCCATCGCAGGTCGTGATCTCGGGCCACAAGGGCGCGATCGAGCGCGCGGTCGCGCTGGTCAAGGATTATGGCATCAAGCGCGGCGTGCTGCTGCCGGTGTCGGCGCCCTTCCACTGCCCCTTGATGCAGCCCGCCGCCGATGCGATGGCCGAGGCGCTCGGCACGAACCCGCCCGCCGCGCCGCTGGTGCCGGTGGTCGCGAACGTCACCGCGAGCCCGGTCAGCGACCCCGACACGATCCGCGACCTGCTCGTAAGCCAAGTCACCGGCCGCGTCCGCTGGCGCGAGAGCGTCGGCGCGATGGAGGACATCGGCGTCGCCCGGTTCATCGAGTTCGGCGGCAAGGTGCTGTCGCCGATGGTCAAGCGCAGCGCATCGGGCGAGGTTGAGACGGTGAGCGTGATTTCGATGGACGATATCGAGGCGCTGCTCAAGACGCTTTAATTCACGAACTTCAGGAGACTAGAATGTTCGATCTCACCGGCATGACTGCCCTCGTTACCGGCGCCTCGGGCGGCATCGGCTCGGCCATCGCGCAGGCGCTTGCGGCGCAGGGGGCGCGGCTGGCGGTGTCGGGGTCCAACGCCGACAAGTTGAATGGCTTTCGCGACAGCCTTGGCGGCGATCATGTCGCCTTGCCGTGCGACCTTGGTGACGCGGCGGCGGTCGATGCGCTCGTGCCGTCGGCGCTCGAAGCGCTGGGGCAGCTCGATATTCTCGTCAACAATGCCGGGGTCACGCGCGACAATCTGATCATGCGGATGAAGGACGAGGAATGGTTGGACGTGATCCGCATCAACCTCGAAGCCAATTTCCGTCTCGCGCGCGCGGCGGCGAAGCCGATGATGAAGGCGCGTTTCGGCCGCATCATCTCGATCACCAGCGTCGTCGGGGCGACGGGCAATCCGGGGCAGGCCAATTATGCGGCGTCGAAGGCGGGGGTCACCGGCATGACCAAGGCGCTGGCACAGGAACTCGCGAGCCGCGGCGTGACCGCGAATTGCGTCGCGCCGGGGTTCATCGCGACCGCGATGACCGACGACCTGCCCGACGCGCAGAAGGAGGCGCTCAACCAGCGCATCCCCGCGGGGCGGATGGGCGAGGGTAGCGACATCGCCGCGGCGGTCGTCTATCTCGCGTCGAAGGAGGCGGGGTATGTTACGGGGCAGACGCTGCATGTGAATGGCGGGATGGCGATGCTGTCGTGAAATCGCGACGTTGGGGCGTTCGCGACTGAACGGCTGCTAACGACGGGAAGCCGACTTATCCTCCATCGTCATTCCCGCGAAAGCGGGAACCCAGTGTTGGGTCAGCCGACGCACGCTCTGGGTTCCCGCTTTCGCGGGAATGACGAAGAGTGGGAGTGGTAGCTTCTCACCCCCACAGCGGACTCCCGCTAGAAACTCGCGCGCGCGGTGATGCGGATGTCGCGGCCCGCGAGCGGGACATAATCCTTGGTGAAGCTGGCGTGGCGGCGCGCGTCGACGTCGAAGATATTGTCGGCGGCGAGCGTCAGCGACAGGTGCCGGGTTTCGGGCAGCGGGCGCCAGGTCAGCGAGGCGTTGACCAAAGTGAAGCCCCTGGTCGGCGTCTCGAACGCCGCGATGCGGGTCTGGTCGTCGGTCCATTCGACCTCGGCGCGCGCGTCGAGCCGTTCGCTCGATGCCTCGATCCCGCCGCGAACGCGCAGCGGCGGGATGCGCGGAACATAAGGACCGTCGACGATCTTCGCGCGCGTCATATCGGCGGTCGCGTCGGCACCGATGTGAAAGCCGCCGACCTGCGCCAGCGGCGCGGCGCCCTCGAACTCGAAGCCCCAGACGCGCGCCTTGTTCTGGCGGAACTCGAACAGGGACAGGTCGTCGGCGATCAGCCCGGTGTCGGTTTCATAGATGAAATTGTCGAACCGGCTCGCATAGCCGGTGAGCCCCGCCGACCAGCCGTCGCGCTTGAACTTCAGCGAGGCTTCGCCGCCCCAGCTCGTTTCCTTGGCGAAATTCGGATTGCCGCGCTCATAGGTCAATGTCGCGGCGTGCGGGCCGTCAGACAGCAGTTCCTCGGCCGAGGGCGCGCGTTCGCTGTGCGAGATCGAGACGCTGGCTTTCAGCCCGTCGGCGAGTTGATAGCTGAGCCCCGCGGCGCCCGACAGGCTGCTGAACGAGCGGTCGAAGCCGATGCTTTCGGCGCGAACCTGCGACTTTTCGAGGCGCAGCGCGCCTTCGAGCGTCACCGGGCCGCGTTCTAGCTCCTGCAGCGTGAAGGCGGCGATGCGCGTCGTTTCGTTCGCGGGCAGGAAGGCTTCGTCGCCGATCGCCGCGAAGTCGCGGAAGCTGTACTGGACGCCGCTCGCGCCGCGCCAGCCGCCGCGGTCGTTCTGCGCCAGTTCGGCGCGCGCCTCGATGCCGCGGTTGGTGAAGCGCGTGCCGGGCTCGCCGTCGTCGAACTCGGTGTGGGCATAGTCGGCATAGGCGCCGCGGACGCGCAATTTCTCGAACAATCCGTCGCCGAGTTCGACCTCGCCGCGCAGGTCGACGCGATATTGGCGTGCCTTGATCGTCGGCACCTCGTCGATGTCGGCGCGCGGCGGGATGCCATATTCGTCCGCGAGATAGCCGAAGCTGATCCCGAGCGAGCCGCCGTCGTCGATGAAGGCGGCGCCGACGCCCGCGCTCTTGCTCGTGCTCTGGCTGTTCGGCACCCTGCCGCGGCTGTTCGCGGCATCGGTCAGCCGCGCCGCTTCGTCGGCGTCGCCGTCGGCGCCCGCATCGGCCGCGAGGTCGAGCAGGTGCGCGCGGAGAGCAGGGGCATAGATCAGCCCGCCGACGCGAACATTGTTCGAATCGCGATAATTGCCGTCGGCATGAACGACGAAGCGCTGACCGACCGGCACATCGATCGAGGCGCCGGCGCTCTTGTCGTCGGCGGCGGTGCCATAGCTCGCGAGCGCATCGAGGTGAAAGGGGCTTTCGGGGATGCTGCGCGGGATGCGGCGATCGAAGACATTGACCGCGCCGCCGACCGCCTGGCTCGAAAAGAGCAGGACCGAGGGGCCGCGCAGGATTTCGATGCGCTCGGCGGTCAGCGGATCGATCGACACCGCATGGTCGGCCGAGGTCGAGGAGGCGTCGATCGCGCCGAGCCCGTCGACCAGGACCGCGGCGCGCTCGCCCGAAAAGCCGCGCAGGATCGGACGCGAGGCGCCGGGGGAAAAGCTGCTCGACGACACGCCGGGCTGCGAGGCCAGCGTGTCGCCGATCTGGCCGCGGATGTCCTGCGCCAGCTTCTCGCCCTCCATCACCGAGACATTGCCCAGGATGTCGAGGCTGCGGACATAGGGCGCGGTGACGACGATCGCCTGGTCGGTGTGATAATCATCGTCGCCGGTCGGCTGCGGCGCGGCGTCCTGCGCAAAGGCGGGGGCGGCGAGAGCGAGAGCGATGATCGGGGCAAGCGTGAAACCGGCGGAGGACAGAAGGCGCATGAAGGGGATTCCTGTTGTTCGGGACAGTAGTCGGCGCTGCCAGTAATGATATACTGTTACAATGACAAGGGTGGTGCAGCGGCGATGGCTGTCGTTCGTCGGCGCTCGTGCCCCGTTGGTCGACAAAGCGGCACGATGGGGGATGCAAGCGAAGCTGTCTTGCGGCGCTGGGGTCGCGGTCCTAGATCAGGGACATGACTATTGCCAAAACCAGCCTGGACCTGATCGGCAACACCCCGCTCGTCCTGCTCGAAGGCCCCAGCAAAGCGACGGGATGCGAAATCTGGGGCAAGTGCGAATATGCGAACCCCGGCGGATCGGTGAAGGACCGCGCCGCGCTCTATATCGTCCGCGATGCCGAAGCGAACGGCAGCCTGCGCCCCGGCGGCACGATCGTCGAGGGGACGGCGGGCAACACCGGCATCGGGCTGGCGCTCGTCGGCAATGCCCTGGGCTACAAGACGATCATCGTCATGCCCGACAACCAGAGCGCCGAGAAGATGGCGACGATCCGCGCGCTCGGCGCGGAACTGGTGCTCGTGCCGCCCGCGCCCTTCGCCAACCCGGGCCATTTCGTCCACACCTCGCGCCGCATCGCCGAGGAAACCGACAATGCGATCTGGGCGAACCAGTTCGACAATATCGCCAACCGCAAGGCGCATATCTTCGGCACCGCCGAGGAGATATGGGAGCAGATGGACGGCCGCATCGACGGCTTCACCTGCGCCGCGGGCACCGGCGGGACGATCGCCGGGACGGGGCTGGGCCTCAAGGCAAAGGACGCCGACATCACGGTCGCGCTCACCGATCCGCACGGCGCCGGGCTGTATAATTATTATCAGTGCGGCGAGCTCAAGCCCGAAGGGTCGAGCGTCGCGGAAGGCATCGGGCAGAACCGTATCACCGCCAATCTGGAAGGGGCGCCGATCGACACCCAGTTCCGCATCTCCGACGAAGAGGGGCTGAAGGTCGTGCGCCAGTTGCTGGACGAGGAGGGGCTGTGCCTCGGCCTGTCGTCGGGGATCAACGTGGCGGGCGCGATGGCGCTGGCGCGCCGGCTCGGGCCGGGCAAGCGGATCGCGACGATCCTTTGCGACAGCGGCTTTCGCTATCTGTCGACGCTCTACAATCCCGAATGGCTCTCCAGCAAGGGTCTGGCGGCATGACCGCCGGCGGCCCCTCCACGTCGGTTCCGCCCGCGCCGGTGAACGATTCGATGCGCCGGCTTCAGATCGGGGTTGCCGGCTTGCTCACCGTCCTGCTGCTTGTCGGCATGGCGGGGCTCATCAGTGATCGCGCGCGCCAGAATGCGGCGCAGGAGGCCCCCGGGACGACGCAGATGGCGCCGCTCGATGCCGCGAAGGCCGGCAGCGCGCCGCTCGAGGAGCTGGGCGTGCAGCCGGTGTCGAAGGACCAGAATGAGGTCGGCGGCGTGAAGGCGCCGCAGCCGGTTCCGGCGGTTCCCGATCTCGAACCCGATCCAGCGCTCGCGCGGGCCCGCCAATCGAAACAGTGACCGCGCGCCGCCGCCCGGCCGTGCTCGACGCTGCCGTTGCGGTGTCGGCGCTGCTGGCGCTGGCATGGTTCGCGGGCGGGCAGGCGGCGCTCGGGCGGATCGATCCGGCGCTGGCGCTGCCGTGGCTGGCGCTGGTGTGGGTGCCGCTGGCGTTATTCCAGAACCGCTGTGTCCCCGCGAAGGCGGGGGCCCATCATCCGGCGGTTCAAAATGGCACCGGCGGGAGATGGACCAGTATCGGGTTGACCATGCCCCGCATGGTCAAGGATCGTCCGGGGGACGATCCGACCCGATGCTCCTTCGCGGGGGAACAGGTTTTTCTTGTTGGGACTGCGCTGCTCATTGCGCAGGCGCTCCTCGCTTTCTGGCTCGCGGGGCAAATGCCTTGGGCGCAATTGGCGCTGGTTGGCGTCGGTGCGGCGCTGGCCGCGTGGCTCGCCACTCGTCTGGCGCGTTGGCGTGCGGGCAGGGCGATGCGAGGGGGCGCGGCGCTGCTGCTGATCGGCGTCTGGTTTGCCGGGTCGCACCTGCTGCTCGCAAGCCTCTATCGGGCCCCGCCCGCCGCGAGCGCGCCCGTCACCATGCTTACCGGCCTGCCGCTGCGCTGGTCGGCGGACGGCGGCATGGCGGCGATGATTGCCGAGGGCGCGAACGACGACCCGGCTTTGCAGCGGATCGAGGCGGCTGGGCCGGTGCGCCTGATCGACAGCCTGATCGACCATCCGCCCGCACCGGGCGGCACATTGTTTCTGGCGCATCCGCGCGCGCTCGCGCCGCGCGAACTGGTGGCCGTCGATGCCTTCGTGCGCGGGGGCGGGCGTGCCGTCATCCTCGCCGACGCCCTGTCGGGCTGGCCGGCGCGTCATCCGCTCGGCGATCCGCGCAATCCGCCGGTCACCAGCCTGCTGACCCCGCTGCTCGACCATTGGGGCGTGACGCTCGGTGCTGCGACTGCGGGCGAGGGGAAGCCGGTGGCGGCCGATGTCGAGGGCGCGCGGCTGCGCCTGTTCAGCGCCGGGCGGTTCGAGCGATTTCCCACCACCTGTCAGGCCTATGCCGGCCGCCGCGTCGTCCATTGCCGCATCGGACGCGGCGAGGCCTGGCTCATCGGCGACGCCGATCTGATCTTCGCGCCCCTCTGGAGGGCCGCGCCCGACTGGGCGGCGCATTTGCGGCGGGCCGACACGATGGAATGGCTCGCCGCGCGTCTCTGGCCGGCCGCGCCGCGGGCGATCCTTCGCCCCATATGGATTCGCGCCATCGAACAGGCGGGCGAATAGGCGGGCGAAAGCAAAGGCTTCGCGGCCGCTCCCGCGGCCGATTCTCCTCTCATTCCCATGCTTCGGGGTCCGTATTGCGACGTCCGGACCCGTTTTCGCACTCATTTCACCCCAAAATCACCTATTTGGGGCGTAATATCCCTATCTCACCCTAAAATACCCCTTTCCACCCCGATGGAGTCTTGATAGGCAGGAATCGGAGAGGGGCAATCTCCGCCTGAGTCTTTCGGCCCGAATCTGTCGATTCCGGGCGCAGGGAAATATTGCCCGGTGGCGCGAGACAGGGGGCTTCAGCGATGGCAGTTGTGACGCCCGGCCGTTACTCGGGCACCAACTTTGCCGCGATCGATGGCAAGGGACGCATCGCCGTCCCCTCGCAGTTCCGCAACAATGTGCCCCTCAATGCGGACGGCCAGCGCGTGCTTTGGGTCGGCTTCCACGAAAAGCTGCCGTGCCTCGTCGCTTATGGGCAGGATCAATATGATCGCTTGTCGGACGAGATCGAGCGCGACCGCGACACCGCGCTGACCCGCAATCTCGATTTCGACGAGGACGAGGCGTTCAAGAAGCGCTTCAGCTATACCGAGGCCTATACGCTCGACGACAGCGGACGCTTCCTGCCCAATTTCACCGCGCGCGACCGCGTGGGCGAGGCGGGCGCGACCGCCTTCGTCGGGTCGGGCCGCCGCTTCGAGATATGGTGGCTGCCGACGCTCGCCGAATGCGCCGAGGCCGATCCGGTGCTGCGGCGACTGGCCGGGGCCTGGGGAGAGACCAGGGGGAAGGCGCGAAAGTGACCGAGCTTCCCGCCGATCTTCCTCGGGATCCCCGCCACGATCCGGTCCTCCGCGAAGACGTCATCGCCGCTCTGGCCATCGCCCCCGGCGAGCGCCACGTCGATGCGACCTTCGGGGCCGGCGGCTATACGCGCGCGATGCTGTCGGCGGGCGCCGCGGTGATCGCGTGCGACCGCGACCCCGACGCGATCGCCGAAGGGCAGGCGCTGGTAGCCGAGGCCGATGGCCGCCTGACGCTGATCCACGGCCGCTTCGGCGAGATCGACCGGCTGCTCGCCGAGCGCGGGATCGCGGCGGTCGACGGCATCACCTTCGACATCGGCGTGTCGTCGATGCAGCTCGACCGCGATGCGCGCGGCTTTTCCTTCCAGAAGGACGGCCCGCTCGACATGCGCATGGCACAGGAAGGCGAAAGCGCCGCGGAATGGCTCAACCGCGCCGATGAGGAGGAGATCGCCGACGTCCTCTATCATTATGGCGACGAGCGCCAGTCGCGCCGCGTCGCGCGCGCGATCGTCGCCGCGCGGCCGCTGTCGCGCACCGGCGAACTGGCGACGGTGATCCGCAAGGCGCTTCGCCATCCGCCCGGCGCGCCGAAGGATCCGGCGACCAAGAGTTTCCAGGCGATCCGCATCCACATCAACGGCGAGCTCGACGAACTGGTGCAGGGCCTGGCCGCCGCCGAGCGCGTGCTGCGCCCCGGCGGCCGCCTCGCGGTGGTCAGCTTTCACAGCAGCGAAGACCGTATCGTCAAGAATTTCCTGCGCGAACGCAGCGGCGGCGACGCCGGCGGTTCGCGCCACCGGCCCGCGCTCCATCCTCCGGCGCGGGCCGCAACTTTCGATCCGCCCGCGCGCAAGGTGCGCCCGTCGAAGGCGGAGGAGGCGCGCAATCCGCGCGCGCGCTCGGCGACGCTGCGCAGCGCGGTGCGCACCGCGGCCCCGGCCTGGCCCGGTCAATCGACTATGAAGGAGTCCATGTCATGCTGATGGCGGCCCGCAAGCTCCAGGGAATTGGCCTGGTCCTGCTCGTGCTCCTCTTCGCGATGGCGCTCTATCCGGTCTCGCTGAAAGTCGCGGCGACGCGCAGCGAACTGACGCGGATCGAGCGGCAGATCGACCGGACGCAGGCGAATATCCGCTATCTCGAGTCCGAGCTCGCGGTGCGGGCCTCGATGCGCCAGCTCGAACAGTGGAACGCCGACAGCTTCGGCTATTCGGCACCGTCGGCCTCGCAATATCTGGAGAGCGAGCGCCAGCTCGCCTCGCTCGACGGCCTGCCGCGCGCGCGCGGCGCCAACGACGTCGCGCCGGTGCTGATGGCGATGGTGAGTCCGGTGGGGGTAAGCCCGGCCGGCACCCCCGCGACGGCGGCGGCCGAAAAGCCGGCGGCCAAGCCCGCCGCTGAAAAGCCCGTCGTTCTCGCGCAGGCCGAAACCGGCGTGCAGAGCGATTCGCCGCCGCGCATGGCGCCGACCCGCCGGCGCGAGCAGCTCAAGATGATCGAGGATCAGTTGCTCGCCGAATCGACGCTGGCCGACCTCAAGCGCGCCGCGGCGCGCGAGGCGAAGGAGGGCCGCACCGCGCCATGAACACGCTGGTCGTCCGTCCGGCCCGGGTGCGCACCGCTGGGGTGCGGCAGCAGATATTGCTGACCGCGCAGCAGCGGCTGATGATGCTCATGCTGGTGTTCATGGCGGCCTTTTTCCTGATTTCGATGCGTCTGCTGTTTTTCGCGCTGTTCGACACCTCGTCGGGGCACGGCAATGGCGCGGCGACCTTCATTCCCGCGCGCGCCGACATCGTCGACCGCAACGGCGTGCCGCTGGCGCGGACGATCGACGGCTATTCGATCCGCGTCGTGCCGTCGAAGCTGCTCAACAACCGGCAATATCTGGCCGACGAGCTGGTCAAGATATTCCCCGACACCCCGCGCGAGGAATTTCTGGCGAAGCTCAGCGGTCCGCGCCCGACCTATATCCGCCGCCGCGCACTGCCCGACCAGGTCGCGGCGGTGAATGCGATCGGCGATGTCGGGTTCGATTTCCCGCGCGAGAAGGAGCGGCTTTATCCGCAGCTCAGCCTTGCGGCGCAGGTGCTGGGCTTCACCGATGCCGAGGGGCATGGCGTCACCGGCGTCGAAGGCGCGTTCGACAAGCAGCTGACCGACAAGGCGACGCGCGGCGAACCACTCACCCTGTCGATCGACTCGCGCGTCCAGGGCGTACTCGAAAGCGAGCTCGGCAATGCGGTGACCAATCTGGAGGCGATCGGCGGGGCGGGCATCATCCTCGACGTCCATACCGGCGAGGTGCTGGCGATGACCTCGCTGCCCACCTATAATCCGAACAAGCTGATTGCCGGCGACATGGCTGCGCGCCGCAACGCGGTGACCTATAATCTCTACGAGCTGGGATCGGTCATCAAGCCGCTGTCGATCGGCGCGGCGATCGACAATGGCGTCGTGACCAGCATGGCGAAACGCTATGACGCGACCAAGCCGCTCGCGATCGCGGGATTTCATATTCGCGATTCGCACATGATGGGGCGCTGGCTCAACGTGCCCGAGACGCTGATCCACAGTTCGAACATCGTGACGGCGCAGATCGCCGACCAGCTCGGCAAGGAAAAGATGGAGGCGATGTTCCGCAGCATCGAATTCAACAAGCGTCCGGCCATCGAACTCAAGGAACGCGCCTTTCCGCTGTGGCCCAAGGAATGGGGCCGGCTGTCGACGATGACGACCAGCTATGGCCACGGCATTGCGGTGACTCCGCTGCATCTCGCCAATGCCTATGCCGCGCTCGTCAACGGCGGTATCTGGCGCCCCGCGACGATTGTGAAGCTTGGCGACAAGGCGCCGCCGCAGGGGCACCGCGTCTTCAAGGCGTCGACCAGCGCGCGGATGCGCCAGCTCCTTCGCCTGATCGTCTCGGACGGCACCGGCCGCCAGGCCGACGCGCCGGGCTTTCGCGTCGGCGGCAAGACGGGCAGCGCCGAAAAGCCGGGCGCGGGCGGCTATCGTCGTCACTCGCTCGTCTCGACCTTCGCCGCCGTTTTCCCAATGGACAATCCGCGCTACGTCGTCATTGCGATGATCGACGAGCCGAAGGGCAATGCCTTCAGCTCGGGCCAGCGCACCGCGGGCTATACGGTCGCGCCGGTGGTCAAGAAGGTGGTGATGCGCGCCGGGCCGATGCTCGGCGTCTTCCCCGACGAAAGCCGCGACGTCGACGTGTCCGAACTGACCCCACTGCTCTGGAAGAACGGGGAAAGCGAATAATGCGCCTGTCCGCGCTGACAGGCGATCATGGTCTGGCAGGGGCGGACCCGGTGGTGACCGGGCTCGCGATCGACCATCGCAAGGTCGCGCCGGGCACGATCTTCGGCGCCTTCGCCGGCGAAAGGTTCAACGGCGAGGATTTCATCGCCGCCGCCGTGGAGGCCGGCGCGATCGCCGTCGTCGCGCGGCCGGAGGCGAAGGTCGAGGGCGCGGCTCATATCGCCGACGCCAACCCGCGCCGCGCCTTCGCGCATATCGCCGCACGCTTCTTTCACCGCTTTCCCGCGACCTGCGTCGCGGTGACCGGCACCAACGGCAAGACCTCGACGGTCGAGATGACGCGTCAGCTCTGGCGCATGGCGGGCTTTCATGCCGCGTCGATCGGCACGCTGGGCATCACGACGTCGAACGACAGCGCCTCGACCGGGCTGACGACGCCCGACATCGTCACCTTCCTCTCGAACATGGCGGGCCTCGCCGCCGAAGGCGTGACCCACGCGGCGTTTGAGGCGTCGAGCCACGGCCTCGACCAGTATCGCACCGAGGGGTTGCGGGTGAAGGCGGCGGCGTTCACCAATTTGAGCCACGATCATCTCGACTATCATGGCGATATGCACAGCTATCTGGCCGCGAAGATGCGGCTGTTCCGCGAGGTGGTCGATGCCGACGGCACGGCGGTGATCTGGGCCGACGATGCCTTCGGGTCGCCCGCCGCCGAATATGAGGCCGAGCAGCGCGGCCTGCGCATCATGACGGTGGGGCGCGAAGGCAGCGCCCTGCGCCTCGTCTCGCGCGAGCCGACCCAGCTCGGCCAGTCGCTGCTGATCCAGGCGGGCGCGCTGGCGCAGAAGGTCACGCTGCCGCTGATCGGCGCCTATCAGGTCGCCAATGCGCTCGTCGCGGCCGGGCTGGTGATCGCGACCGGCGGCGATGTGCAGCAGACGCTCGCCAATCTCGCGCGGCTCCAGCCGGTGCGCGGGCGGCTGGAACGCGCCGCGATCACGAAGGCGGGCACGCCCGTCTATGTCGATTATGCGCATACCCCCGATGCGATCGAGGCGGCGCTCGACGCGCTCCGCCCGCACGCCGCGGGCCGCCTGATCCTCGTCTTCGGCGCGGGCGGCGACCGCGATCAGGCGAAGCGCGCCGAAATGGGGCGGGTCGCCGCCGCCAAGGCCGACGTCCTGATCATCACCGACGACAATCCGCGCGGCGAAGATGCCGCCGCGATCCGCGCCGCCATCGCCGAAGGCGCGCCCGATGCGCAAATCATCGGCGATCGCCGCGCCGCCATCGCCGCCGCGATGGCCGAAGCGCGCGCCGACGACATCGTCTGCATCGCGGGCAAGGGCCACGAGCAGGGCCAGATCGTCGGACGCGGCGAGGCGATGCGCGTCCTTCCCTTCGACGATGTCGCGGTCGCGCGCGAGGAGGCGGCATGAATCCGCTCTGGACCGCGCGCGCCATCGCGGCTGCTACGGAGGGCGCGGCCAGCGCCGACTTCACGGTGCAGGGCGTCGCCTTCGATTCGCGCGAAGTGACGAAGGGCGACCTGTTCATCGCGATGAAGGGCGAAGCGACCGACGGCCACAACTATATCGACAAGGCCATCGCCGCGGGCGCCGCGGGCATCGTCTGCGAAACCGAAATCGATTTCCCGCACGTCCGCGTGACCGACAGCGTCGCTGCGCTGAACGCGCTCGGCGCGGCAGCGCGCGCGCGCAGCCACGGCCGGATCATCGGCGTCACCGGATCGGCGGGCAAGACCGGGACGAAGGAGGCACTGTTCGCCGCGCTCGACCGCTTCCGCCCCGGCAAGGCACACCGTTCGGTCAAGAGCTACAACAACCATGTCGGCGTGCCCTTGAGCTTGGCGCGGATGCCCTCGACCGCCGATTTCGGCGTGTTCGAGATGGGGATGAATCACGCGGGCGAGCTTGCCGCGCTGACCCGCATGGTGCGCCCGCACGTCGCGATCGTCACCACCATCGCGCCCGCGCATATGGAATATTTCGGCAGCGAGGAAGCCATCGCCGACGCCAAGGGCGAGATTTTCGAGGGTCTGGAACCCGGCGGCACCGCGATCCTGCCGTTCGACAGCCCGCATTATGCGCGGCTGCGCGCCAAGGCGGAACATCATGCCGCGCATATCGTCAGCTTCGGGCTCGGCGAGGGCGCCGACGTTCGCGCGGTCGACTGGCTGCCTGACGGGCAGGGCGGTTCGCTCGTCACGGCGCAGGTGCAGGACGCGCTGCTCTGTTTCACCATCGCGCAAGCGGGCGCGCATTGGGTGTCGAATGCGCTCGCGGTGCTGGCGGCGGTCAAGCAGGTCGGCGGCGATCTGCCCGCCGCGGGTCTCGCCTTTGCCGAGATGGGCGGGCTCGCGGGGCGCGGTGCGCGCCACCGGGTCCAGGTGGCCGGCGGCTCGATCCTCGTCATCGACGAAAGCTATAACGCCAATCCCGCCTCGATGGCCGCGACGATCGAACAGCTCGCGGCCGAATCCGGCGACCGCAAGGTGGCGATATTGGGCGCGATGAAGGAACTTGGTTCGGGCGGCGAGGCCTATCACGCCGCGCTCGCGGCTCCGCTCGTCGCGGCGGGCGTGCGGTTCGCCCTGCTTGTCGGCGAAGAGATGGCACCGCTCGCCAAAGCGCTTGAGGGACGCATCGAATTCGAGCATGTGGCCGCCCACTCGGCCGCGACCGCGCGGCTGAAGGACTTGATCCGCCCCGGCGACGCGGTGCTGGTCAAGGGGTCGAACAGCGTTGGCCTGTCGCATGTGGTGACGGCGCTGACCAACGGGGATTATTGATGTTATATTGGCTGGCGGAATGGCTGGGCTTTCCGGGGGCTTTGAACCTCATCCGCTATCTGAGCTTTCGCTCGGGCGCCGCGGTCGCGACCGCGCTGATCATCGGCCTGTGGATCGGGCCGCGCTTCATCCTGATGCTGCGGATGCGGCAGGGAAAGGGGCAGCCGATCCGCGACGACGGTCCCCAGAGCCACCTCGCGAAAAAGGGCACGCCGACGATGGGCGGGCTGATGATCCTGATTTCGCTGATGATCTCCGCCCTCTTGTGGATGGATCTGTCGAACCGCTTCGTCTGGGCGTGCCTGTTCGTCACCGGCGGGTTCGCGGCGGTCGGCTTCCTCGACGATCTCGACAAGGTGACCAAGGCCAGCCATCGCGGGATTCCCGGGCGCGTGCGCCTGCTGATCGAGTTCGCGGTCGCCGCGGTCGCGGTGCTGCTGATCGTCTCGCGCACCGGCACCGACCTGTATCTGCCCTTTTTCAACGACGTCTACATCCCGCTCGGACCCTTTTACTATGTCTTTGCGATGGTGCTGATCGTCGGTTTCGGCAATGCGGTGAACCTGACCGACGGGCTCGACGGGCTCGCGACCTTTCCGGTGATGATCGCCAGCCTGACCTTCCTCGTCATCGTCTATCTGTCGGGTAACGTGAAATTCGCCGGCTACCTTGGCATCCCGCATGTTCCCGGCGCCGGCGAGCTTGCGATCTTCGCCGCCGCGATCATCGGCGCGTGCCTTGCCTTCCTGTGGTTCAACGCGCCGCCCGCCGCGGTGTTCATGGGCGATACCGGCAGCCTCGCGCTCGGCGGCGCGCTGGCGACGGTCGCGGTGACCGCGCAGCACGAACTGGTGCTCGTCCTCGTCGGCGGCCTGTTCGTGGTCGAGGCGCTGTCGGTGATCATCCAGGTCTTCTGGTATAAAAGGACCGGCAAGCGCGTCTTTCGCATGGCGCCGATCCACCATCATTTCGAGCAGCTCGGCTGGCCCGAATCGACCGTCGTCATCCGCTTCTGGATCGTCTCGATCATCCTCGCGCTCGCGGGGCTCGCGACGCTCAAGCTGCGGTGATCACCTCGCGCGCCTTTGCCGGCCGCCGCTATGCGGTGTTGGGGCTGGCGCGCTCTGGCCTCGCGACGGTCGAGGCGCTGGTCGCCAGCGGCGCGGGCGTCACCGCGTGGGACGACCGCGAAGCCGCGCGCGACGAGGCGAGGATGCTGAATGCCGATATCGGCGACCCGCTCGCCATCGATCTCGTCGGCTTCGCGGGTGTCGTCGTGTCGCCGGGGGTGCCGCTCAACCGCCACCCGATCGCCGCCCACGCGCGCGAGGCGCAGGTGCCGGTGATCGGCGATGTCGAGCTGTTCGCCGAAGCGCGGCGCGATCTGCCGCCGCACAAGGTCGTCGGCATCACCGGCACCAACGGCAAGTCGACCGTCACCGCGCTCGTCACCCATATGCTGGAGAGTGCGGGGGTGCCCGCGCTGATGGGCGGCAATATCGGCCTGCCGATCCTGTCGCGCGATCCCTTGCCGGAAGGCGGCGTCTATGTGCTCGAGCTGTCGAGCTATCAGATCGACCTCGCGCACAGCCTCGCCTGCGACGTCGCGGTGCTGACCAACCTGACCCCCGACCATCTCGACCGCTATGACGGCTTTGCGGGCTATGCCGCGTCGAAGGCGCGGCTGTTTTCGCTCCAGCATAGGGATCAGGTCGCGATCGTCGCGCTCGACGACGATCCGTCGCGGATGATCGCCGGGCGCATCAACCACCGTCTCCACCGCGTCTCGGCAAAGGACATCGATCCCGCCGACCAGGCGCGCTGGCCCGCGCTGCAAGGCCCGCACAACGCGCAGAATGCGGTGTGCGCGATCGCCGTCTGCCGGACGCTGGGGCTGAACGATGAAGAGATCGAGCGCGGGCTCGCCACCTATCGGGCGCTTCCGCATCGCATGGAATGGGTCGGCGAAGCCGCTGGCGCCCGCTGGTATAACGACAGCAAGGCGACCAACGCGGCTTCCGCTGCACCGGCGCTGGCGGCCTTTCCGCCGGCGCCGGACCAGCGTCTGCACTGGATCGCCGGGGGACAGGCCAAGGGCGACGGCTTGTCCGCCTGCCGCCCCTGGTTCGGCCATGTGAAGCGCGCCTATCTGATCGGCGAGGCGATGGAGGCTTTCGCGGACGAGATCGGCGATGCGATCCCGGTCGACCGGGCGGGCGACCTCGCGACTGCGGTCGCCCATGCCGCCGCGGCGGTTGAGCCCGGCGACATCGTCCTGCTCTCGCCCGCCTGCGCGTCGTTCGACCAGTTCCGGGACTATGAGCAGCGCGGCGACGCGTTCCGCGACCTCGTCCGGGCGCTTGGGGATGGATGAGGATATGAGCGGGGGGACCGACATGAATGCGACCGAACGCCCGGTCATCGCCGCGACGACGCGGACGGCGAAGCGGCGCGGCCCGCGCCTCAGCCGCGCCGACCGCACCCCGCTCGGCCTCTGGTTCTGGGAAATCGACCGGGTGCTGCTGCTGCTCGTCTCGATGCTGATCGCGGTTGGACTGGTCGCGGTCGCGGCGGCGTCGCCGGTCGCGGCGCAAAAGCTGTCGACGACCACCGCCAGCCTCGACCCGCTCTATTATTTCTATCGCCAGCTCATGTGGGTGATCGTCGGCGTCCCCGTCATGCTCGGCGTGTCGATGCTGCCCAAGGCGCAGGCGCGGCGCTTCGCCATCTATGGCACGATCAGTTTCCTTGTCCTGCTGTTCCTCGTGCCGCTGATCGGCACGTCGGTGAACGGCGCGCAGCGCTGGATCGGCAGCGGCGTTTTCCGCCTCCAGCCGTCGGAATTTCTGAAGCCCTTCTTCGCGGTGTCGCTGGCGTGGATCCTGTCGCTGCGGCTGCATGACCAGAGCCTGCCCGTCGTGCCGCTGTCCTTTGTGCTGACGGGCGTCATCGGCGTGCTGCTGATGGGCCAGCCCGACCTGGGGCAGACGATCATCTTCCTCGGCACCTGGCTGGTGCTGGTGATGGTCGCGGGGCTTTCGATGCGGATCATCGGCATTCTCGCGGCCGGCGGCTTCGCCGGGCTGGTCGTGGCCTATTTCACTTACTCGGTCGCTAACCAGCGCATCAACAGCTGGCTGTTCGGCGAGGGCGACAGCTTTCAGGAGGATCGCGCCCACGCGACGATCACCGCGGGCGGGCTGATCGGCACCGGCCCCGGCGCGGGGCTCGCAAAGTTCAAGCTGCCCGAAGCGCACACCGACTATATCTTCTCGGTCATCGGCGAGGAGTTCGGGATCATCGCCTGCATCGCCATCGCGATCCTGTTCCTCGCGATCATCGTCCGCGTTCTCGTCCGCCTGCTCGACGAAGAGGATAGTTTCCAGATTCTCGCGGTCGCGGGGCTGATCGCGCAGTTCGGCGGGCAGGCGACGATCAACATGGCGGTGAACACCCAGCTTTTCCCGTCGAAGGGCATGACCTTGCCCTTCATCAGCTATGGCGGCTCGTCGTTCATCGCGCTGTCGATCGGCATGGGTTTGCTCTTGTCGCTGACCCGGCGAAACCCCTATGCCGCGCGGGTGTCGATGACCCGCAACTGGAACAAGCGATGACCGCAACGCGCCACTTTCTGCTCGCCGCCGGGGGGACCGGCGGCCATATGCTGCCCGCCTATGCCCTGGCGGGCGAATTGATTGCGCGCGGGCACCGCGTGGCGCTGGTCAGCGACGACCGCGGCCTGAAAATTCCGGGCGCGCCCGCCGAACTCGAAACGCATGTGCTGCCCGCCGGCCGCGTCCATGGCGGCCCGGTCGGCTGGGTGAAGGCCGCGCTTGCGATCCGCAAGGGCCGCAGGCAAGCGATCGACCTGATCCGCAGCTTCGACCCCGCGGTCGTCGTCGGCTTCGGCGGCTATCCCTCGCTTCCCAGCCTGCTCGCGGCGGGATCGACGAAGCGGCCGCGGGTGATCCACGAACAGAATGCCGTGCTTGGCCGCGTCAACCGGATGATGGCGCCGCGCGTCGATGCGGTCGCGGTCGCCTACCGCAATATCCAGCGCTTTCCGGCCGGGCACGAGATGAAGCTCCACATCACCGGCAATCCGGTGCGCGACGAGATTATCGCGATCCGCGAGGACGGCTTCCCCCCGCTGCCCGAGGACGGCATCTTCCGCCTGCTCGTCGTCGGCGGCAGTCTCGGCGCCACGGTGCTGAGCGACGTCGTGCCCGCCGCGATCGCGATGCTGCCGCGCGCGTTGCTCGACCGGCTGCAGGTCGTGCAGCAGGCGCGCGAGGACGACATCGCGGCGGTGCGCGCCAAATATGCCGAGCTCGGCGTCGCCGCCGAATGCGCGCCTTACATCGCCGATTTCCCCGAGCGGCTGCGCTGGGCGCACCTGGTGATCGCGCGCGCGGGCGCCTCGACCGTCGCCGAGCTCGCCTGCGCGGGGCGGCCGGCAATCTTCGTCCCCTATCCGCACGCGATGGACGATCACCAGACCTATAATGTCGTCGATATGGTTCAGGCGGGCGGAGCGATCGCGTTCCAGCAGCCCGATTTCACCGCTGCCGAGGTCGCGAAGCATATCCAGCGCATGGCGCTCGAACCCGGCGCGCTCGAAGAAGCGGCCGAGCGGGCTGCGAGTTGCGGGCTTCCTGATGCGACGCGCGACCTTGCCGACCTGGTTGAATCCTTTGCCGCGCCGCCGATGATGGACGTGATCCGCGTCGGCGCCCCGGCGCGCGCCGCCGTCGCCGGCAGCATCGCCGCCACCCGCGCGGGAGACGCCTGATGCGCGGCGTCGCGACCGATATCGGCATCATCCACTTCATCGGCATCGGCGGCATCGGCATGTCGGGGATCGCCGAGGTGATGCACAATCTTGGCTATCAGGTGCAGGGCAGCGACATCGCCGACAGCTATGTCGTCGAGGGCCTGCGGGGGCGCGGGATCAAGGTCGCGATCGGCCACGAAGCCGCGAACGTCGAGGGCGTCGCGGTCGTCGTCACCTCGACCGCGGTCAAGCGCGGCAACCCGGAGGTCGAGGCCGCGCTCGCGCACCGCATCCCCATCGTCCGCCGCGCCGAGATGCTGGCCGAACTGATGCGCCTCAAATCGACCGTCGCGGTCGCCGGGACGCACGGCAAGACGACGACGACCAGCCTCGTCGCGGCGCTGCTCGACGCGGGCGGGGTCGACCCGACGGTGATCAACGGCGGCATCATCAACAATTACGGCTCGAACGCGCGGCTCGGTGCGTCGGACTGGATGGTGGTCGAGGCCGATGAGAGCGACGGCAGTTTCCTGCGCCTCGACGGCACGATCGCGGTCGTCACCAACATCGATCCCGAACATCTCGACCATTATGGCAGCTTCGACGCGATCAAGGGCGCCTTCGTCGAATTTATCGAGAATGTGCCCTTCTATGGCGCGGCGATGCTGTGTCTCGACCATCCCGAGGTGCAGGCGATCATTCCGCGCATCCGCGACCGGCGCATCGTGACTTATGGTTTCTCGGCGCAGGCCGATGTGCGCGGCACCAATGTGACGCCCGGCCCCGACGGCAATCGCTTCGACGTCGTCGTGCGCGACCGCGACGGAAACAGCCGGACGATCGCGGGCATCCACCTGCCGATGTCGGGGCGCCACAATGTCCAGAATGCGCTCGCGGCGATTGCGGTGGCGCTGCACATGGGGGTCAGCGACGACAAGATTGCGTCGGGTTTCAAGGGCTTTGCCGGGGTCAAGCGCCGCTTCACCAAGGTCGGCGAGATCGCCGCCGAGGGCGGCATTGTCACGGTGATCGACGATTATGCCCACCACCCGGTCGAAATCCGCGCCGTGCTGTCGGCGGCGCGCGAGGGCGCCGGGGCGGGGCGCGTCGTCGCGGTGGTCCAGCCGCATCGTTTCACGCGGCTGCGCGATCATATGGACGATTTCCAGCAGGCGTTCAACGACGCCGACATGGTGCTCGCGCTGCCCGTCTATGCGGCGGGCGAAGCGCCGATCGACGGCGTATCGTCGGACGTGCTGGTCGCGGGGTTGAAGGATCGCGGGCATCGTCACGCATCGACCGTTGCGGATGCCGATGCACTGGCGGACGCGATTGCGAATGCCGGACTGGGGGCGGGCGACAAGATCATCTGCCTCGGCGCGGGCGACATCACGAAGATCGCGGCCGGGCTGGCGAGCGCCGTGGAGGGGAGGGCGTGACCTCTCCCTTCACTCGTCATGCTGAACTTATTGCAGCATCCATGACCTGCCTTTCCGGTCAACGCGGCGCTTGTTTCGAGGTTCGGCCATGGACCCTGAAACAAGTTCAGGGTGACGAAGAAATGGAAGGCGTCATCCCATGACTGCCGCAACGCTCCCTACCGTCCGCGGCAAGCTCACCCCCAACGCCCCGCTGGCGCCGCTGGTCTGGTTCAAGTCGGGCGGCCCCGCCGACTGGCTGTTCGAGCCGAAGGACGCAGACGATCTTTCGGATTTTCTCCGCGATCTCGATCCCGCCGTGCCAGTGATGGCGCTTGGCTTGGGCTCGAACCTCATCGTCCGCGATGGTGGCTTTCCCGGCGTCGTCGTTCGGCTCGGCAAGGCCTTTGCGAAGGTGGAAGTTTATGATGGGCAGACGCTAAGCTGCGGCGGCGGCGCGTCGGGCATTCTTGTGTCCTCGACCGCGCGCGATGCGGGGGTGGCGGGGCTGGAGTTTCTGCGCTCGATCCCCGGCACCGTCGGCGGTTTCGTCCGTATGAACGGCGGCGCCTATGGCAGCGAGGTCAAGGACATATTGGTCGAGGCTGAGGTCGTGTTGCGCTCGGGCGAGCGCCGGACGCTGCCGCTTGCCGACCTCGGCTACACCTATCGCCATAGCGAATTGCCCGAGGGCGCGGTGGTGATCGGCGCGACCTTCCGCGGCCGCCCCGGCGCGAGCGAAGCCATTCAGGCCGAAATGGACCGCATCGCGGCGAGCCGCGAAGCCTCGCAGCCTTTGCGATCCAAGACCGGGGGCTCGACCTTCAAGAACCCCGATGGGCACAAGGCGTGGCAGCTCGTCGAAGAGGCGGGGTGCCGCGGTTTCGCGGTCGGCGGCGCGCAGGTCAGCGAGAAGCATACCAATTTTTTGATCAACACCGGCGATGCGACGAGCGCCGACATCGAAGCGCTCGGCGAGGAAGTCCGCCGCCGGGTGAAGGCGAAGAGCGGCATCGATTTGCAATGGGAGATTCAGCGCGTGGGAGTGGCGAAGTGAGCCGGGGTCCGTGGCATGTCGCCGTCCTGATGGGCGGTTGGTCCGCCGAGCGCGAGGTGTCGCTGATGAGCGGCAAGGACATCGCCGACGCGCTCGAGAGCCGCGGTCACAAGGTCACCCGCATCGACATGGACCGCGACGTCGCGCTGCGGCTCGCCGAGGCGAAGCCCGACATCGTGTTCAACGCGCTCCACGGCGTTCCGGGTGAGGATGGGACGGTGCAGGGGATGCTCGACCTGATGGGCCTCAAATATACCCACAGCGGGCTCGTCACCTCGGTGATCGCGATCGACAAGGAATTGACGAAGCAGGCGCTGGTGCCGCATGGTGTGCCCATGCCGGCGGGGACGATGGTCGACAGCGAAAGCCTGTTTTCAGTCGACCCGTTGCCGCGCCCCTATGTCCTGAAACCTGTCAACGAAGGCTCGTCGGTCGGGGTCGCGATTGTCAAGGACGACAGCAATTACGGCAACCCGATCGCGCGCGACGCCGTCGGCCCGTGGCAGGAGTTCGACCGCCTGCTCGCCGAACCCTTCATCAAGGGACGCGAGCTGACCGTCGCGGTGCTCGGCGACACCGCGCTCGGCGTCACCGAACTGCGCGTCAAGTCAGGCTTCTATGACTATGACGCCAAATATACCGAGGGGCTGACCCAGCATGTCTGCCCCGCCGAAGTTCCCGCCGACATCGCGCAGCGGATGAAGGATCTCGCGGTCCAGGCGCACCGGCTGCTCGGCTGCAAGGGCGCGTCGCGTTCCGACTTTCGCTGGGACGACGAGCATGGCCTGGCCGGCATCTATCTGCTGGAGGTCAACACCCAGCCCGGCATGACGCCGCTCAGCCTCGTGCCCGAACAGGCGCGCGCGATCGGCATCGACTATGCCGAACTCGTCGAGCGCATCGTGGAGGAAGCCCTATGAGCAGCACGCGGATCAAGCGCGGCAAGGCGCCCCCGCGCCGCCCCGCGCGCGCGCCGAAGAAACGGCGGAAAATCCAGAAGTCGCGGCTGAACGCGGTGATCAACGCGCTGCCGGTCAGCCCGGCGACGCTGCAGCGCGCCGCGAACTGGACGATCGGCATCGGCTTGGCATCCGCGGTCGCGCTTGCCGCTCACGCGACCGGGGTCACCGCGAAGATCCACGAGGAATATGCGCAGGCGGTCGGCCGCGCGGGCTTTCAGGTCAAGAAGGTCGAAGTCGTCGGCGCCGACCGCATCGACCGGCTCAAGGTCTATGACATCGCGCTCGCGCAGAAGGACCGCTCGATGGCGGCGGTCGATCTGGAGGACGTGCGCCACGACCTGATGCAATATGGCTGGATCAAGGATGCGCGCGTCTCGCGCCGCCTGCCCGACACGCTCGTCGTCGATATCGTCGAGCGCACCCCGGCGGCGATCTGGCAGCATAATAATCGGCTGTCGCTGATCGACGCGAAGGGCGTCGTCCTCGAACCCGTCAGCGTCGCGACGATGCCCGACCTGCCGCTCGTCATCGGGCCGCACGCGAACCGCCGCGCGCAGGACCTCGATCGGCTGCTGGCCGAGGCGAGCAGCCTCAAGGAATTGCTCGCGGGTGCGACCTGGGTCGGCAACCGGCGCTGGGACCTGCGCTTCCGCAGCGGCGAGACGCTGTCGCTTCCCGAGGGCGAGGTCGAGGCGAAGGCGGCGCTCGCCAAATTTGCGCATATGGATGGCGCCAACCGGCTGCTCGGCCGCGGCATCTTGCGTTTCGACATGCGCGACCCGACGCGTTTCGTGCTGCGCCTGCCGCACGAGGGGCAGGTCGCGCCCGCGAAGCTCGACGAGGCGCATGATGCCGCCGATGCCGTTGCCGCCGCCGCTTCGGCGGAGAAGGGATAAGCCATGGCGCCGCCCCGCATCGAAAAGATCATCACCGCGCTCGACGTCGGGTCGTGGAAGGTCTGCGCGCTGATCGCGGGGCAGACCGCCGACGGCCAGCTCCACGTCCTCGGCACCGGCCAGCGCGAGAGCCGCGGCGTCCAGCGCGGCTATGTCGCCGACATGGAGCAGACCGAGCATGTCGTGCGCGAGGCGATCGAACAGGCCGAACGGATCGCGGGGCTCAACATCGACGACGTCTGGGTCAGCTTCTCGGCGGGCAGCCTCTTGAGCGATGTCGCGCCGATCGAGAGCGAACTCGGCGGCCACCGCATCGAGCAGGAGGATATCGACGACCTGCTCGCCGCGGGCCGCGCCGGGATCGATCCCGAGGGGCGGATGATCCTCCACGCCCAGCCCGCGCTCTACACGCTCGACGGGCTCACCGGGGTCAAGAACCCGATCGGGCTCCACGCCGACCGGCTCGGCGTCGACATCCATATCATCATGGCCGACGGCGCGCCGGTGCGGAATCTGGAGGCGGCGGTGCGGCAGGCGCATCTCGACGTCAACGCCGTCGTCGCTTCGCCGATTGCCGCCGGGCTCGCCTGCCTGTCGGACGAGGAGCGCGACCTCGGCGTCGCGCTGGTCGAACTCGGCGCGGCGGTCACCACCGTCTCGCTCTATGCCGGCGGGATGCTTGTCGAGATGGCGTCGCTGCCCTTCGGCGCGAGCGACATCACCGACGACATCGCCTCGGCCTTCGGCATCCGGCGCAGCCAGGCGCAGCGGCTCCAGAGCTTCTACGGCTCGGCCTCGGCCTCTCCGCGCGACAATAACGAAATCATCGAGCTCGATCCCGGCGCGCCCGCGGGCAGCGATTCGCCGCGTATCACGCGGGCGCAGCTCGTCGCGGTGATCCGCCAGCGCCTCGACGCGATGATGGGGGACATCGGCCGGACGCTGAAGGACCTGCATTTCGTCGGGCCGGTCGGGCGCCAGGTCGTGCTGGTCGGCGGCGGTGCCGACCTGAAAGGGCTTGCCGACTACACGCAGAGCGCGCTCGGCCGCGCCGCGCGCGTCGGGCGACCGCGCGGGCTGCACGGCCTGCCCGATGCCCATGGCGGACCGGCTTTCGCGACGCTCGCGGGTCTGGTTCTCTATGCCGCGTCGGACCCGGTGGACCTGCGCGATCTGCCGATGATGGCGCAGGATGTCTATCGGCCGAAGAACGCGGGCATCATCAATCGATTGATGGCCGCTCTCAAAAGCAGTTTTTGAAGGACGGGCGTGGGAAAGGTTAATTTTTTGGGTGATTCCCGCGTCACAATAGTGCAATGCGGTCACAGAATCCCGGACGGTGGGACTGACGTCCGGATGGGTCGCAAGGTGAGGGACGCGGCGCAGGTCCGCCGCACAGGGAGATTGGTTGATGAGCATCAATATTGGCCCGCCGCAGGTCGATGAGCTGAAGCCGCGGATCGCGGTCATCGGGGTCGGCGGCGCGGGCGGCAATGCCATCGCAAACATGATCGCCGCGCGGGTCGAGGGCGTCGATTTCGTCGTCGCCAACACCGACGCGCAGGCGCTCAACGCCTCGCCGGCGGAGCGGCGCATCCAGCTCGGCACGCAGATCACGCAGGGTCTGGGCGCGGGCTCGCGGCCCGAGGTCGGGCGCGCGGCGGCCGAGGAAAGCATCAGCCAGGTCGAGGAAGCGCTGAACGGCGCGCATATGTGCTTCGTCGCGGCCGGCATGGGCGGCGGCACCGGCACCGGCGCGGCGCCGGTGATCGCCAAGGCGGCGCGCGACCGCGGCATCCTGACCGTCGGCGTCGTGACCAAGCCCTTCACCTTCGAGGGTCAGCGCCGGATGCGGTCGGCCGAGGCCGGCATTGCCGAGCTTCAGGACCATGTCGACACGCTGATCGTCATTCCGAACCAGAATCTCTTCCTCGTCGCCAACCCGAACACGACCTTCAAGGAAGCGTTCACCATGGCCGACGAAGTGCTTCAGCAGGGCGTGCGCGGCATCACCGACCTGATGGTCATGCCCGGCCTCATCAACCTCGACTTCGCCGACGTGCGCAGCGTGATGCGCGAAATGGGCAAGGCGATGATGGGCACCGGCGAGGCCGAAGGCGACGGCCGCGCATTGGAGGCGGCGCAAAAGGCGATCGCCAACCCGCTGCTCGACGGCGTGTCGATGGCGGGCGCAAAGGGCGTCATCATCTCGATCACCGGCGGCGAGGACATGCGCCTGATGGAGGTCGACGAAGCCGCGAACCATATCCGCGAACTGGTCGATCCCGACGCGAACATCATCTGGGGCAGCGCCTTCAACGACAATCTCGACGGCAAGATTCGCGTGTCGGTCGTCGCGACCGGCATCGACAGCACCGGCGACACGTCGGCGCAGGCGGCGCCCGCGACGCGCAGCTTCTCGTTCCAGCCCGCACGCACCGCCCAGCCCGCTCCGGTCGTCGAGGAGCCGGTCGAGGCTGCCGCGCCCGAAGCGCCGGTCGAGGCTCCTGTCGAAGCCGACAATGACCCGGCCCCCGGCTTCTCGCTCGGCGACGCGCCGCAGGCCGAGGCGCCTGCCGAGGTCGTTGCCGAAGAAGAACCGATGGAGCTTTCGCAGGTCGCGGCGCGCTATGACGATACCGCCGACGAGCTGGTGCTCAGCGAGCCCGAGGCGCCGACCGGCTATCAGTCTGCCGCTCCGGCTGCCGAAGCGGCTCCGCACGCCGCACCTGCCGAGGATGCGCCCGCGCGCGCGCTCGGTGGCGGAACGTTGTTCGAGCGCATGTCGCGCCTGTCGCGCGGTTCGACCGCCGACCGCGAAGAGGGCAAGGAGGACGGGGTCGACATCCCGCGCTTCCTCGGACGCCAGAACAACCAGTAACAGGGCAGTAAGCGGCCGTTGCTCCGGGCAAGGCGGGCCTGAAATCGGGATGATCTGACTTGCCCTTGCGGCCATGGAAAGCGATGCGGCGACAGGGTTGGGCCGCCGGACCCGGGCGGGTCCGGCGCCTGGCCGCGGTGGCGGGCGCGCTGCTGCTGACGAGCGCGATCACTACGCCTGCGCTTGCCTTTCAGGCAGCGACGCCCGATGCGGCGACGAAAGCGGCGATGGATAAGCGCACCGCGGCGCGAACCCTGCTGTCGTCGGCGCTCGGGCGGCTGGCGACGAACAGCAATGATGCCGCGGCGCTGCTCGATGCCGGGCGCGCTTCGAACGAGCTTGAGGATTATCGCGCGGCGGTCGGCTTCTTGACCCGCGCCGAGCAGGCGAACCCGCGCGACGGCGCGGTCAAGGCGGCGCTCGGGTCGGCGATGGTCCATATGGAAAGCCCGACGCGCGCGCTCGACTATTTCGGCGAAGCGCAGCTTCTCGGAGCGCCCGAACGTCTGTTCCTCGCCGACCGCGGGCTCGCGCGCGACCTCTTGGGACAGCAGGATGCGGCGCAGCGCGATTATCAGCTCGCGCTGTCGATCGCCCCCAATGACGAGGTGACGCGGCGCTATGCGCTGTCGCTCGGGATCAGCGGCGAAGCCGACCGCGCGGTGCAGTTGCTGACCCCGCAGCTTCGCGCGCAGGATCGCGCGGCGTGGCGGCTGCGCGCGATGATCCTCGCCATGAACGGCCGCGATGCCGAGGCGACCGAGATCGTCAATGCGACGATGCCGCCGGCGCTGGCGCAGAATATCCTGCCCTATCTGACGCAGATGGACCGGCTGAACCCGGCGCAGCAGGCCGCCGCCGCGCATTTCGGCCGTTTCCCGAGCGGCGAGCTCGGCCCGCGCCGGGGGCCGGTGCAGGTCGCCGCCGCGACACCGGCCCCGACGCCGCCTCCGCCCGCGACCGAAACGGGCAGGCGCTCCGAACGCAGCAGGCCGCCGGTGTCGGCCACGCCGAAGCCCAAACCGGCGCCGGCTCCGGCAGCGACGCCGACGCCGCGGCCGGCCGCTTCCAAACCCGCTTCCGTCGCGGCATCGCAGGTTCCGGCGGCGCGGCCGCCTGCCGTGGACAGGCCAGCCCCCGCCGCCGCAAGCCCGTCTCCCGTCCCCGTCAAGGCGGACCCGCCCGCCGCAACGGCTGCCGTGCCCTCTCCGGCGGCCACCGCATCCGTCGCCCCGATCGGCACCAATCCCGTGCAGTCGTCGACCCCCGTCGGCCCCGGTTTTTCGATCGCCGACGTCGGACGTCCCGCGCCACCTCCGGCGGCCGCGCCCATGCCGCCGCCGGCGTCGATCGCGCCCGCGGGAAGCGCCGTGACGCCCGAGGCGCCGCTGGCCTCGCTTGCCGCCATCGCCAGTTCGATCGAGATTCCGCCCGAGGAGCTGGCGCGGCCCGACAATGCGATCGGCGCCGACGTGCTCGCCAGGCTGCGCGAGGACAAGAAGCGCGCCGACGCCGCCGAAGAAGCGAAGCGCGAGAAGGAAGAGGCGGTCGCCAAGGCGAAGGCCGAGGCCGAAGCGAAAGCCAAGGCCGAAGCGGCGGAAAAGAAAGCTAATCCCGCGCGCATCTGGGTGCAGATCGCGACCGGCGCCAATGCCAAGGCGCTGGCGTTCGACTATGGTAGGTTCGCGAAGAAGAACGCGGCGCTGTTCAAAGGAAAATCGGCCGCAACGACCGAATGGGGCAAGACGCGGCGCCTGCTCGTCGGCCCGTTCAAGGACCGCGCGGCGGCGCAGGACTGGCTCGGCGATTACAAGAAGGCGGGCGGCGACGGATTCCTGTTCAACAGCGACGCCGGCCAGAGCGTCGACCCGGTCAAATGAGCGTCGCCGCCTGCGCCAGCAATCCGGCGCAGAGCCGCGGCCGCCGCCACGAGGAACCGGGCCGCGTCGTGCGCGGCCCGCGCGACGCCTTTCAGCGCGACCGCGACCGCATCATCCACTCGATCGCCTTTCGTCGCCTGCGCCACAAGACGCAGGTCTTCGTCGCCCCCGACGGCGACCATTACCGCGTCCGCCTGACCCACAGCATCGAGGTCGCGCAGATCGGCCGCGGCATCGCCCGCGCGCTCGGCCTTAACGAGGATTTGACCGAGGCGCTGTGCCTTGCGCACGACATCGGCCACCCGCCCTTCGGCCATGCGGGCGAGGATGCGCTGAAGGCCGCGATGGCGGGTCATGGCGGCTTCGACCATAATGGTCATACGCTGCGGACATTGGCGCGGCTCGAATGTCCCTATCCGCGCTTCGACGGGCTGAACCTGAGCTGGGAGACGATGGAGGGGCTTGCCAAGCATAACGGCCCGGTGCGCCGTCCCGGCTGGGCGCTGGCCGAGATCGACGCTGAATTTCCGCTCGATCTGAGGAGCCACGCCAGCCTTGAGGCGCAGGTCGCGGCGGTCGCCGACGACATCGCCTATGACAATCACGACATCGACGACGGGCTGCGCGCGGGGCTGCTGACGCTCGACCAGTTGATGGAGCAGCCCTTCGTCGCCGCCAATTACCGCGCGGTCGAGGGCCGCTTTCCCGGCGCGCCGCGCGACCGCTTGCTGCGCGAACTGGTGCGCGACCAGATCGGTGTGATGGTCAACGACGTGATCGCGGCGACCGAAGCGAACGTCGCCGCCGCCGGAGTGGCGAGCGTCGGCGAAGTGCGCGCGGCGGGCCGCACGCTCGGCGATTTCTCGGGCGACCTCGCGAGGGCGGAGCGCGATCTCAAGCGCTTCATGTATGCGAATCTCTATCACCACCCCTCGCAGATCGAGGCGGCGGCGGGCGCGAAGGAGGTGGTGTCGCGCCTGTTCGGCGCCTACGCCGCCGACCCGCGCCTGATGGGTGAGGATTGGGCGTCGCGCCTGCCCGAAGGCGACGGCGCGATGGTGCGCCATATCGGCGACTATATCGCCGGCATGACCGACCGCTTTGCGATTGACCGCTTCGCGGAGATTTTCGGCCGTGGGGCGGTGCCGGGGGCGCTGGCGCACGCCTGATCGGTTGCGCAGAGAACGCAGAGTGCGCAGAGATTTGTTCACGCGGAGACGCGGAGAGATTTGGCGATCTCCGACTTTCGTCATTCCCGCGGAGTCGTAGACGGCGCGCAGCGCCAACGCGGGAATCCAGCGTAACGAGAGAACCAGCGCGGCAGCGCTGTATCTGAAGGCCGCAATTCGGCGCCGACTTGCCATACCTCTTCGCGCCTTTGCGCCTTTGCGTGAAATCAGAAAAATCTCACGCAAAGGCGCAAAGGCGCGAAGAAGGAAGAGAGGCGGCGCGGTTCAATTCGCAGCCATTCGAATACGGCGCTGCCGCGCCGTTTATTCGTTTGGCTGGGTTCCCGCGTTGGCGCTGCGCGCCGTCTGCGACTCCGCGGGAATGACGAAAGTCGGAGATCGCCAAATCTCTCCGCGCCTCCGCGTCTCCGCGTGAATCCTTTTCACCAGATCTCTGCGAACTCTGCGATCTCTGCGCGAAAATAACCCGGAACCCACATTGCCAATCGAGCGCGGCGGCTTAGGGTCGCCCCATGGCGTCGCCCGATATCATCCTGATCGGTGCAACCGGCCTCGTCGGCGGCATCGTGGCGCGGTCGGTCGTGGCGACGACCCTCGTCCGCCGCGCGCCCGATGATCCGGATTCGCAGCCGGAGATGGTCGTCGCGCCCGGTGAGCAGTGGCCCGCGCTCATCGCCGAACGGCGGCCCGCGGTGCTGATTTCCTGCCTCGGCACGACGATCCGGCAGGCGGGGTCGCAGGCGGCGTTTCGCGCGGTCGATCACGATTTGGTCCTCGCCTGCGCGCGCGCCGCGAAGGAAGCGGGCGCGCGGCATATGATCGCGGTCAGCAGCGTCGGGGCGTCAGCAAAAGCCTCCAATTTCTACCTGCGGACCAAGGGCGAGGTCGAGGACGCGCTTCGCGCGCTGGGGTTCGACTGGCTCGACCTGCTTCGCCCCGGCCTGTTGACCGGGAACCGCGCGGGGCCGCCGCGGCTGGGCGAGGGGATTGCGATGGTCGCGGCGCCGCTGACCGATGCGCTGCTCCGTGGGTCGCTGCGCCGCTATCGCTCGATTCCCGCCGAAAAGGTCGCGAGGGCGATCGCAGCGCTGACCGGCGAGCGCGCGTCGGGCGTCTATATCCACGAAAACGACGCGATCCGCGCGCTCGCCGATTGACTCCGTAAAAAGGCGACGCCAAGGCTCGGGCGTCTGTCGGGCCTCCTTGCGGAGATTCGGCCGGCCGCGCGGGAGAGCGCGGGGCAGGGCGACCTGCGCCGCCACCGAAGGAGCAACCGCCCCGGAAACTCTCAGGTCAACGGACCGCGCAGGCTGGAGTGGACACTCTGGAAAGCGTTCCGGCGGGATTCGCCGGGGCCACCGAAGGGGTAACCCCGAATCATCGGGGGAAAACTCTCAGGTTCCCGTGACAGAGGGGGCATGGCGACAGGACGGCATCGGGCCGCGCCTTGCCATGTCAACCGCGGGAGACTGACATGACCGAAACGGACTTTACGGGCGAAGAAGCGGTTCCCACCGCAACGCTGCCGCTCGACGCCTGGCACCGCGAACGCGGCGGCCGGATGGTCGAATTCGCCGGCTATTGGATGCCGATCCAATATGAAGGCATCATGGCCGAACATCAGTGGACGCGCGACAATGCGGGTCTGTTCGACGTCAGCCATATGGGACAGCTCAGCCTGTCGGGCGAAAATGTCGCGGCCGCGCTCGAAACGCTCGTCCCCGGCGACATTGCGGCGCTGAAGCCCGGCCGGATGCGCTATTCGCTGCTGCTCGGCGAGGATGGCGGCATTCTCGACGATTTGATGGTCACCAACGAGGGCGACCAGTTCGGCGTCGTGGTCAACGGCGCGGTGAAATGGGACGACATCGGCTATCTTCGCGAAAATCTTCCCGACGACGTCACGCTCAATCACAACGAGGATTATGGCCTGCTCGCGCTCCAGGGGCCGAAGGCGGCTGACGCACTGGCGCGGCTGGTGCCCGAATGCACGGACATGGTGTTCATGCAGGCCGCGCGGGCGACGTGGAACGGCCATGCGATCGCGCTCAGCCGCTCGGGCTATACCGGCGAGGACGGCTTTGAAATCTCGCTCCCGAACGAAGCGCTCGCGGCCTTCGCCGACGCGCTGTGCGCGATGGACGAGGTGAAGCCGATCGGGCTCGGCGCGCGCGACAGCCTGCGGCTCGAGGCCGGGCTGCCGCTCTACGGCCACGACCTCAGCGAAGACACCGATCCGGTCGAGGGCGACCTTGGTTTCGCGATCGGCAAGCGCCGCCGCGAAGAAGCGAATTTTCCCGGCGCCGCGCGCATTCTCGGTCATCTTGCCGATGGCCCGCCGCGTCGGCGCGTCGGCCTGCTCGTCGACGGCAAGCTGCCGGTGCGTGAAGGCGCCAAGCTGTTCGACGGCAATACCGAAATCGGCGTCGTGACCTCGGGCGGCTTCGCCCCCAGCGTCGGCGCGCCGATCGCGATGGGCTATGTGCCGCGCGACCACGCGGCGCCCGGCACCGCGATCGCCGCCGAAGTGCGCGGCAAGCGCGTGCCCTGCACCGTCGCCGCCATGCCCTTCGTTCCCCATAATTATGTCCGCAAACAGGGAGGCTGACCGATGCCGCGTTATTATACCGAAGAGCATGAATGGGTCGATGTCGACGGCGACGTCGCGACGGTCGGCATCACCGACTTCGCGCAGAGCCAGCTCGGCGACATCGTGTTCGTCGAGGTTCCCGACACCGGCGCCGAACTGGCCGCGGGCGGCGACGCCGCGGTCGTCGAATCGGTCAAGGCCGCCAGTGACGTCTATGCGCCGGTCGACGGCGTGGTGACCGAGGGCAATGGCCAGCTCGAAGAGGACCCGGCGCTCGTCAACAGCGACCCGGAGGGCGAAGGCTGGTTCTTCCGCATGACGCTGACCGACAAGAGCCAGCTCGACGGCCTGATGAATGCCGAAGCCTATAAGGCCTTCATCGCCGATCTTTGACCGCTTTCACCCCTCCCGCTTGCGGGAGGGGCCTTGGAGGCTTCGATGAGCGTTTCCGACGCCGCCCTCGCCGATTGCCGCCTGATGGTGGCGACGCCCCTCTATGACGGGGCGCAGGGCAGCTATGTCCGCGCCGCGCTCGACCTCGCACTGAAGGCACAGGCGGCGGGCATCGCGGTGCGCTTCGAGTTCATTCTTTACCAGCCGTCGATCACCCGCGCGCGCGACCTGCTGGCGGCGATCTTCCGCGCCAGTGACTGCACGCATCTGCTGTTCGTCGACGCCGATATCGATTTCGCGGCCGACGACGTCTTTTCGATGCTGGCGGCGATGCGCGAGCAGGACGACTGCGCGATCCTTGCCGCCGCCTGCCCGCGGCGGATCATGAACTGGTCCAATGTCGCGCGCGCGGTCGAGCAAGGGATGGCGAAGGACGATCCCGGCGAGCTTGCGCGCTTCGGCGGCGAGTTCGCGCTGCATTTCGTGCATAGGGACCAGCGGTTCGCGCTGACCGATCTCGTCGAGCTGACGCGCGCCGGGACGGGGATGATGCTGATCCGCCGCGACGTGCTCGACGGGCTGGCCGCGCGGCATCCCGAACTCGCCTTTCGCACCGATCCCGGCGAGCGTGCCGCACACGGCGTCGCCGACAGCGAGCAGAGCTTCTTCCTGCCGATGATCGACCCCGACAGCCGCGAATTGCTGTCCGACGATTATGCCTTTTGCCGCCGCGCGCGCGATGCGGGCTTTCGCATCTGGCTCGCGCCGTGGGTGCGCACGACGCACAGCGGCCCCGCGATCTTCGCGGGATCGCTTCCCGATCTCGCCCAGCTTTTTGCCGTCCATTCCGCTTCTTCCACGGAGTAGTTCATGCGTTATCTTCCCCTTACCAGCGACGACCGCGCGGCGATGCTCGCCGCCGTGGGCGCCGCGTCGATCGACGATCTGTTCGTCGACGTGCCTGCCGAAGCGCGGCTCGACGGCACGATCGCCGGGCTTCCCGATCATGCCAGCGAGCTTGCGGTCGAGCGCCACATGGCGGCGCTCGCGCGGCGGAACATGGCGGCGGGCGATGGGCCCTTCTTCCTCGGCGCGGGTGCCTATCGCCACCATGTCCCGGCGAGCGTCGACCATCTGATCCAGCGCGGCGAGTTCCTGACCGCTTACACCCCCTATCAGCCCGAAATCGCGCAGGGCACGCTGCAGATGCTGTTCGAGTTCCAGAGCCAGGTAGCGCGCCTGCTCGGCACCGACGTCGCCAATGCGTCGATGTACGACGGCTCGACCGCCTGCTGGGAAGCGATCGTCATGGCGCGGCGCGTCACGCGGCGCGGCAAGGCTTTGCTTTCGACCGGGCTCCATCCGCATTATCGCAGCGTCGCGCGGACGATGGCGAACTATACCGGCGACGTGCTCGTCGATGGCGATCCGGCGCTCGAAGCGGGCACCGACTGGGCCGCGCTCGCGGCGGCGGTCGACAAGGAGGTGAGCTGCGTCGTCGTCCAATATCCCGACATCCTCGGCCGCATCGACGACATGACCGCGCTGGCGGACGCCTGCCAGGCTGCAGGCGCGCTGTTGATCGCGGTGGTGACCGAACCCGTCGCGCTCGGCCTGATCAAGGCGCCGGGCGAGATGGGCGCCGACATCGTCGTCGGCGAAGGCCAGTCGATCGGCGTCGGGTTGCAGTTCGGCGGGCCTTACCTCGGCCTGTTCGGCTGCAAGGCCAAATATGTCCGCCAGATGCCGGGCCGCCTTTGCGGCGAGACCGCCGACGCCAACGGCAAGCGCGGCTTCGTGCTGACCCTCTCGACCCGCGAGCAGCATATCCGGCGCGAGAAGGCCACGAGCAATATCTGCACCAACTCAGGGCTTTGTGCGCTGGCGTTCAGCATTCACATGACCCTGCTCGGCGAGGCGGGGCTCCGCCAATTGGCGGGCATCAACCATGGCCGCGCCAAGGCTGCGGCGACCGAACTTGCCAAGGTTCCCGGCGTGTCGGTGATGAACGGCGGCTTCTTCAACGAGTTCACATTGGTCCTGCCGAAGGCGGCGCGGCCCGTCATCCATGAGCTGGCGGAGAAGGGCATTCTCGGCGGCGTCTCGCTCGGGCGCCTCTACCCCGACAATGACGCGCTCGCGAACGGGCTCGTCGTCGCGGTGACCGAGACCGTCACCGAAGAGGATATCGCCGCCTTTGCCGCGGCGCTGAAGGAGGTGCTGGCATGACCGCGCTCAACCGCGCCGGATGGCGCCCCGAAATGAACGCCGGCGGCGTCGACGATACGACGACCTTCACCGGCAACCGCGCGCTGATGCTCGAGGAACCGCTAATCTTCGAGATCGGCGGCAGCGAGACGACCGGCGTCGATTTCGACGAAGCGGCGCCCGCCGCCGACCTCGGCGCGCTCGCGCGTTCGGCGCCGATCGGGCTGCCGGGGCTCAGCGAGTCCGAAACGGTGCGCCACTATACGCGGCTGTCGCGGCAGAATTATGCGATCGATCTCGGCCTCTTCCCGCTCGGAAGCTGCACGATGAAGCACAACCCGCGCCTCAATGAAAAGGTCGCGCGGATGCCGGGCTTCGCCGACGTCCATCCGCTCCAGCCGCAGGAAACGGTGCAGGGCGCCTATGCGGTGATCCACGAACTCGCCGAGTGGCTGATCACGCTCACCGGGATGCACAGCGTCGCCATGTCGCCCAAGGCGGGCGCGCATGGCGAGCTTTGCGGCGTCCTCTGCATCAAGGCGGCGCTCGAAGCGCGCGGCGAGGACCGCCGCGTCATCCTCGTCCCCGAAAGCGCGCACGGCACCAACCCCGCCACCGCCGCCTTCGCGGGCTTCACCGTCGAGGATATTCCGGCGACCGAAGAGGGGCGCGTCAACCTCGCGGCGCTCAAGGCGCGGCTCGGCCCCGACGTCGCGGGGGTGATGATCACCAACCCCAACACCTGCGGCCTGTTCGAGCGCGAGATGAAGGCGATTTCGGACGCGGTTCACGCCGCGGGCGGCTATGTCTATTGCGACGGCGCCAATTTCAACGCGATCGTCGGGCGCGTCCGCCCCGGCGACCTCGGCGTCGACGCGATGCACATCAATTTGCACAAGACCTTCTCGACCCCGCACGGCGGCGGCGGTCCGGGCTCGGGGCCGGTGGTGCTGTCGGAGGCGCTCGCGCCCTTCGCGCCGCTGCCTTTCGTCACCAGCGAAGACGGTCGCTTCCGCCTGATCGAGGAGGAGAATGCGGGCGAGGATCATCCGCAGACCTTTGGCCGCATGACCGCCTTCCACGGCCAGATGGGCATGTTCACCCGCGCGCTCGCCTATATCCTCAGCCACGGCGCCGACGGGCTCAAGCAGGTCGCCGAGGATGCGGTGCTCAACGCGAACTATGTGCTGCGCAGCCTCGAGGATGTGCTCGACGCGCCGTTCGCGGCATCGGGGCCGTGCATGCACGAGGCGCTGTTCAGCGACAAGGGACTGGCCGAGGGCTTTTCGACGCTCGACGTCGCCAAGGGGCTGATCGACGAGGGCTATCATCCGATGACGGTCTTCTTCCCGCTCGTCGTTCACGGCGCGATGCTGGTCGAGCCGACCGAGACCGAGAGCAAGGCGGTGCTCGACCAGTTCATCGGCGCGCTGCGCAGCATCGCGTTGCGCGCGAAGAACGGCGATTCGGCGCTCAAGTCGGCGCCGCATTTCGCCCCGCGCGCCCGGCTCGACGAAACGCTCGCGGCGCGGAAACCCGTGCTTGCATGGAGCGAGGCCGAGATCGGCGGCAGTTGACCGGCGCCGACGACCGCGCGGCGAAGCGCCCCGGCGCCGGCTGCCTCGCCGGCGGGGCGCTGTTCGCGGTCGTCTTCGTCGCGATCTGGCTGGCCGCGATCATGCTCTATGGCCTGATCGTCGAGCAATGGGAACTGGTGCGCGTCCGGCGCGAGTTCAGCTATGACTGGGCCTTTCTCTATGCCCCGCTGATCGCGCTGGGCGCCGGGCTGGCGGCGGCCTTCTTCGCGACGCGGCGGCTGCCCGCGGCGCGGATGACGCTGCTGATCCTGACGGCCGGCCTGATCGCTTTGTTCGGCGGCATCTTGCTCTTCGGGCTGGGTGCGGTGATTTAGGCGAGGGCGTCACTCACCGATTCCCCGAGCGCAGTCGAGGCAGTGGCAGTGCCGGTTCTCGCTTCGCTCGAACGGGCCCCTCAGCTTCGCTCGGGGTATCGGCTTGATAGGACAGGAGAGCGATATGAGTTGGAACAGCCTTTACCTCATCGCCAATTATTGGGCGATCCTTGGTTGGCTGCTGCTCGCCTTTGCGCCGCGCAGTCCGCGGACATTGTCCGCCATCCTCTATGCCGGCGTGTCGCTGCTCTGCCTGCTGTATATTTTTCTCATCATCGGCTTCCTGACCGGGGGGATCGACCCGGGTGGGGCCGGCGGCAGTTTCACCTCGCTCGCCGGGGTGATGAAGCTGTTCGCGGCGCCGGGCGGAGCGACGCTCGGCTGGGTCCATTATCTCGCCTTCGACCTGTTCACCGGCCTGTGGATCGCGCGCGATGCCGACAACAAGGGCTTCGGCCGCGTCGTGCAGTTCCCGTTCCTGTTCCTGACCCTGATGGCGGGGCCGGTCGGCCTGTTCCTCTGGTTGGTCGTCCGCGAACGCCGCGCGCGGGCGCAGGCGCGCGCCGCATGACCCGGCCGTGGATGGCGGAGGACGGCGGCGCGGGGGCGAAGCGCCACGCCCCCGCGACGGTGCGCAACCGCGATGCGATCGCCGCCGTGCTTGCCGACTGGCTGCCGCCCGTGGGCACGGTGCTGGAGGTCGCGAGCGGGTCGGGCGAACATGCCGTCCATTTTGCCACCGCCTTTCCCGGCCTCCAGTGGCAGCCGAGCGATCCCGATCCGGCCGCGCTGACCTCGATCGCCGCGTGGCGCGCCGAGGCGGGGCTCCCTAATGTCGCGCCGCCGATCCTGCTCGACGCCGCCGCGCCCGGATGGCCGATGCGCGCGGCCAATACGTTGCTTTGCATCAACATGGTGCATATCAGTCCATGGGCGGCGACCCTCGGCCTGTTCGCGGGCGCGGCGCGCGTCCTGCCACAAGGTGCGCCGCTGATCCTCTACGGTCCCTATGTCGAAGCCGAGGTGCCGACCGTGGAGAGCAATCGCGCCTTCGACGCCAACCTGCGCGCGCGCAATCCCGATTGGGGGCTGCGCGATCTGGGCGCGGTCAAGACCGCCGCCGCCGAGGCAGGCCTGGCCTTTGCCGAGCGCCGCGCGATGCCCGCGAACAATCTGATGCTGCTCTTTCATCGCCGCTGACCCACCCTGTCACATCTGCGTGCTTTTCCCGCGCGTGCGGAGCCGCTAGCCTTGCCATCGATTGCAAAACGCAACGCGATTCGAGGAGAGAGGATCGATGGCCGCCGACATTTCGGACCTGGTGACGTTCGACGAATTCATGACCCATTGGGCGGCCGACCGGCCGGATCGCATCGCGATGCGCGAGGAGGACCGGGTCTTCACCTATGCCGAACTCGAAGAGCGCACCGCGCGCGTTGCAAGCGCCTTGCTCGCCGCGGGGCTGCAGAAAGGCGACCGCATCGCGTGGATCGGCAAGAACAGCGATCTTTATTTCACCATTTTCTTCGGCGCGGCGCGCGCGGGCATCGTGATGGCGCCGATCGGCTGGCGGCTGTCGCCGACCGAATGGGCCTATATCGTCAATGATACCAAGGCGAAGATCGTCTTCACCGGCCCCGGATTCGACAATGCGGCGGAGCAGCTTGCCGGCAAACTCGACCACGCTCCGCGGATCATCGGCGCCGACGAAGCGCGCGCGCTGATCGACGGCACGCCGCGCGCCGCCTTCGCGCCTTCGGGACCGAACGAGGCGGTGCTGCAACTCTATACCTCGGGCACCACCGGCAATCCCAAGGGCGCGGTGCTGTCGAACCGCAACCTCTTCGCGCTGCGCAAGAATTCCGCCGACGCCGACCTTGCCTATACGAAATGGGACGATGACGAGGCGGTGCTCGTCGCCATGCCCTGCGCGCATATCGGCGGAACCGGCCTCGGCATCATGGCGCTCGCCGCGGGGCTGCCGGGGATCATCCTTGCCGAGTTCAACCCCGACGGCGTGTTCGACGCGGTCGAGCAGCATGGCGTCACGCGCTTCTTTATCGTTCCCGCGGCGCTCCAGATGTTGCTGATGCATCCGCGCTGCGCCAGCGTCGATTACAGCCGGCTCAAATATATCCTCTACGGCGCCGCGCCGATTCCGCTCGATCTCTTGCGCCAGTGCATCAAGATGTTCGGCGCCGAATTCATCCAGGCCTATGGGATGACCGAGACTACCGGCACCATCTGCATGTTGCCGCCCGAGGATCACGATCCCGAAGGCAACAAGCGGATGCGCTCGGCGGGCAAGGCGCTGCCCGGGGTCGAGATCAAAATCCTTGGCGCTGACGGCAAGGAAGTTCCGACCGGTGACGTCGGCGAGGTCGTCACCCGCTCGTCGAACAACATGCTCGGCTATTGGAACCTGCCCGACGCGACCGCGAAGACGATGACCGGGGACGGCTGGATCCACACCGGCGACGCGGGCTATCTCGACGAGGACGGCTATCTCTTCATCCACGACCGGATGAAGGACATGATCATCTCGGGCGGTGAGAATGTCTATCCGGCCGAGGTCGAAAGTGCGATTTTCGGCCACCCCGCGGTGCAGGAGGTCGCGGTGATCGGCATCCCCGACCAGAAATGGGGCGAGACGGTGAAGGCCGTCGTCGTCGCCAAGCCCGGCATGAGCATCGAGGAAGCCGACATCATCGCCTGGGCCCGCGACCGCATCGCCGCCTTCAAGGCCCCGCGCAGCGTCGATGTGATCGAAGCGCTGCCGCGGAATGCTAGCGGCAAGATTTTGCGCAAGGACCTGCGCGCGCCCTATTGGGAAGGGTATGAGCGGATGGTGAATTGAGGGAGGGAGCATCACTTACCTCTCTTCGTCATTCCCGCGAAAGCGGGAACCCAGCGCGACCAAAAAAGCAGCGCGATAGCGCTGCATTCGAATGGCCGCGAGTTGTTGAACTTGCGGCCTCTCTTTCCTTCTTTGCGCCTTTGCGCCTTTGCGTGAAATTCAATAAATCTCACGCAAAGGCGCGAAGGCGCAAAGAAGCTCTGGCGCTTCCCCAGCCCTTATCCTTCCTGCGCAAGCCGGCGCATTTGTGGATACAGCGCTGCCGCGCTGCTTTTTCGTTGCGCTGGGTTCCCGCTTTCGCGGGAATGACGAAGAGAGGGGAGGGTTCAGCCCTTCTGCCGCGCCCGCGCCCTTACGAACCCCTCGCGCGCCGTGCACCGCGCCAGCCACGCCTGCGTCGCGTCGCCCAGCACATCCTCCGCGCCCAGCGTGGTCGCCAGAAACGCTGCATAGCCGATGACGATGTCGGCGATCGTGAAGCGTCCCGCGACCAGCCACTCGCGCCCGTCCGCCAGCACCGCCTCGATGCTCCGCGCCCGCCCGCCGAAGAAGGCCTTATAGTCTGCGACCGCCTGCGCCAGACGGCGTTCCTCGGGCTCGACGCGGGTGTAGCGGATCATGATCGCGAGCGGGAAGGTCAGCGTCGCGTCGCTGCGGTGGAGCCAGTTGCGGCAATCCCAATAATCCGCCTCGTCGCGGCGGACCTCCAACGCCGTCCCTTCGGCGATCCGTTCACAGATGGCGGCCGATTCGGTCATCAGTCGTCCGTCTTCGACCCAGCCGGGCACCGTCATCAGCGGATTCACCGCGCGATAGTCGGGCTCGAAGGCGCGCGGCGGGAATTTCAGGACGCGCAGGTCGACGTCGATCCCCGCCTCCTCGACCGCCCACAGGCAGCGGAGCGAGCGCGCATCGGGGCAATGATAGAGTATGGGCTGACTCATGCGGCGACTTCCTTCACGCGTTCGATATGGCGGCGCTGCTCGCGCCAGGCGATGAACAGGCCGCTCGCGACGATCAGCGGCGCGCCCGCCCAGGTCGTGTCGGCGGGCAGGGTGCCGAAGAACCACCAGCCGCAGGCGATCGACCAGAGCAGGCTCGAATAATCCATCGGCGTCACCACCGACACCGGCGCGAGGCGCAGCGCACCGGTCAGCGACAATTGCGCCACCGCGCCGAGCAGGCCGAGTCCGGCGAGCAGTCCCCACTCCGCCGTCCCGTGCGGCGTGATGACGAAGGGCAGCGCAATCCCCAGCGGGATCAGCGAGATCAGGCTGAACCAGAAGACGATCGTCAGCGCGCTTTCGGTGCGGCCGAGGTCGCGGACCTGGATGGTGATCAGCGCGGTCATCACCGCGCCGCCGAGCGCGATCAGCGTGCCGAGCCCGTGGTCGCCCGCGAAGCCCTGGGTCAGCAGCGAGGTCGGACCCAGGACGATCAGCACGCCGACGAAGCCGACGAACACCGCGCTCCAGCGCGCCGGCCCGACGCGCTCGCCGAGCAGCGCGGCGGCGAGGAAGACGCAGATGATCGGCACCGACAGGTTGATCGTCGTCGCCTCAGCCATCGGCAGGTAGATCATGCCGCCGAAATTGAGCGCCATCCCGGTCAGCCCCATCGCGGCGCGGCGCGCGTGGACGCCGATCCGCCGGGTGCGGAACATGCCGAGCCCGCCGTGGGTCAGCGCCCACAGGACGAGCAGCGGCAGCACCATCGCCTGCCGCCAGAACAGGCTTTCGACGATGTGGATGCCGTCCGCGGCGATATATTTGACCAGCACGAACATGAACGACAGGCTGGCCATCGCGACCAGGCGCAGCGCGATGCCGCCGAGATAATGCTGCGGAGCGGCGGAGGGGGGGGACGCGGCGGCGGTCATGGGCCTTCGCGCATATCAGGCGAGTTGCGATAAGCAACCCGTCATCCCTCTTGCCCGCGCCCTGCAATCGGGCTAGGGGCGCACTCCGGCCTAGGGGTATAGCTCAGCTGGTAGAGCATCGGTCTCCAAAACCGAGGGTCGCGGGTTCGAATCCTGCTGCCCCTGCCATCGTTTCGATGGCGCGCCGGACGATCCCGCGACTAAGCGTTGGCGCGCTTGCGCGGAATTTGCGCGGAATAAGCGAAAGGGCAGGAAAAACCCCGCCGAGCCGGTTGGCGCGACGGGGTTACCCACATCCCTGGGTCGCATGGAGAGATGCAAGGCAGGGTCGATCTATCGGCGCTTGACTTGGATGTCCTGAAGACGATCTAAAGAATTTGTGAAGGCGCGCGCATCGCGCCCGATCGCAAGCAAAAGGGGCCACGTCCCCGCCGGTCTCGTCGGTTGCGGGGCGGGTGTCAGGTCCGGGACGGCCCGGCAGCCGATATGGAGGCTGTCATGCCCTGGATCTATCTTGCCATCGCCGGTCTGTTCGAGGTCGTCTGGGCCTTTTCGATGAAACAGTCGGAGGGGTTCACGCGGCCGGGACCGACCGCCGTCACGATTGCCGCGATGATCGCGAGCTTTGCCTTGCTGTCGCTGGCGATGAAATCGCTGCCGCTGGGCACCGCCTATACCATCTGGACCGGAATCGGCGCGGTGGGGGCGTTTCTGGTCGGCGTCGCGATCCTCGGCGAAACCGCGAGCGCGATGCGCATCGTGGCCGCGCTGCTGATCGTGTCGGGGCTGGTGTTGATGAAGCTGTCGGCGCCCGCCTGAATCGCAAGCGCTTGCCAAGGCGGAGGCGCACGGGTAAAGGCCGCTTCATTCGGACAGTTGCGCCGTTTCCTCCCGCCTTTCGCCGGCATCGCCGGGGAGGGTGGGCGGACACTTGCCCAAAGCGCGCTTGACGCGGAAGGGGCGGCAACCCATCTGCTCGAAACCCAGATGCTTGAAGGACAGGACGATCGATATGGCGAGGCCCAAGATTGGCGAATTCGTCAACCAGGTGAAAACCGAAGCCACCAAGATCGTGTGGCCGTCGAGCCGCGAGACGGTGCAGACGACGATCATGGTGCTGATCATGACGACCATCCTCGCGCTCTTCTTCTTCGGCGTCGATTCGGTTTTCAAATTCATCGTCAGCTGGCTGACGTCGCTCGCGCGCTAAGCGCGGCACCGCAGGGATAAAAGGGACACGCATCATGGCGCGCTGGTACATCATTCACGCCTATTCGGGCTTTGAGAACAAGGTTCGCGATTCGGTGCTCGCCGAGGCCGAACGCATGGGCCTGACCCAGCTCGTCGAATCGGTCGAGGTGCCGGTCGAAACCGTCACCGAGGTGAAGCGCGGCAAGAAGGTGCAGGCCGAACGGAAATTCTTCCCCGGCTATGTTCTCGCCAAGCTGACGATGACCGACGACGTCTATCACCTCGTCAAGAACACGCCGAAGGTCACCGGCTTCCTCGGCTCGATGGGCAAGCCGCAGGCGATCAGCGAGGCCGAGGCCGCGCGCATCCTCAATAGCAAGGAAGAGGCCGCGGCGCGTCCCAAAACCGAAATCCGCGTCGATTACGAGATCGGCGATCAGGTCAAGGTGCTCGAAGGCCCGTTCGCAAGCTTCAACGGCCTCGTCGAGGAACTCGATTTCGACAAGGCGCGCGTCAAGGTCAGCGTGTCGATCTTTGGCCGCGCGACCCCGGTCGAGCTCGATTTCGAGCAGGTCGAACGGATGAAGTGACGACCCCGACAGGTCGTCATCCCCGCGCAGGCGGGGATCTCCATCGTTATCGCGCGGCCTGTCAGGAAAGGGCGAGGGATTGTCGGCGCCAAACTCACTGACCTCCACCGAAATCCAGGCGCGCGTCGATCGTGCGCGCGAAATCCAGTCGGCCTTTTCGCCCGAAAAGGTCGTCGCGGCGGTGACGCGCCTGTTCGATCTCGAACGCGTGCCCGGGCTCGAGGACGAATTTACCTTCCCCGCCTTCAACAAGCCGACGCGCCAGCGCATCTTCGGCGGGCAGGTGATCGCGCAGGCGCTCGTCGCTGCGGCGCGGACCGTCGATCCCGCCAAGACCGCGCATTCGCTCCACGCCTATTTCCTGCGCGGCGGCGACGAGGCGAAGCCGCTCCATTTCCGCGTCCATCGCGATTTCGACGGGCGCAGCTTCGCGAACCGCCGCGTCGTCGTGCGGCAGGACGGCAAGGTCATCTTCAACCTGACCGCTTCGTTCCACGCGCCCGAGGCGGGCGCCGCGCATCAGGCGCCGATGCCCGACGTGCTGCCGCCCGAACAATGCGCCGAGTTCGTCGAAAATCTGGCCGCCGATCCGAACGTCAGCGACGCGCAGCTCGACCGCATGGCGCGGCTCCGTCCGTTCGAGATCCGCAGCTTTCGCCCCTCGTCGATCGAAAAGGGCACGACGCATTATCAATGGTATCGGCTTGCGGCGCCGATCGGCGACGACCCGCTGCTCCACCGCGCCTTCCTCGCCTATGCCTCGGATATGGGGCTTTTGTCCTCCTCGCTGCTGCCGCACGGCTTCACCTGGTCGACCCCGGGGCTGTTTTCGACCAGCCTCGACCATGCGATGTGGTTCCATGACGACGTCCGCGCCGACCAATGGTTCGTCTATGTGATGGACAGCGACTGGACCGGCGCCAGCCGCGGCATCAACCGCGGCCTCGTCTATCGCCAGGACGGCACGCTGATCGCATCGGCGATGCAGGAAGGGCTGCTGCGCCTCGTGCCGCCCGAAGCCGGCGCATAAGGCTTGTTTTCGGCGACGTTTGCGCCTATGCGCGCCGCTTCGCGTCAGATACGGGCGTGATTCCGCGCGGGAGGAAGGGGTGATGCCCTTCCGTTCGACCGCTTATTTTGAGCCCCGGACTCGTCCGGGGCGACAGAAAGAAAGGAGGCCATCATGGCCAAGAAGATCAGCGGCTACATCAAGCTGCAGGTGCCCGCCGGCACCGCCAACCCCTCGCCGCCGCTCGGGCCGGCGCTGGGTCAGCGCGGCGTCAACATCATGGAATTCTGCAAGGCGTTCAACGCCGCAACCGATTCCATGGAAAAGGGCACGCCGACCCCGACCATCATCACCGTTTTTGCCGACAAGAGCTTCACCTTCGTCACCAAGACGCCCCCGGCGACCTATCTGATCAAGAAGGCCGCGAACCTGAAATCGGGTTCGAAGGAGCCCGGCAAGATCAGCGGCGGCAAGATCGCGCGCTCGAAGCTTGCCGAAATCGCCGAGATCAAGATGAAGGATCTCAACGCCAACGACATCGAACAGGCGACGAAGATCATCGAAGGCAGCGCCCGCTCGATGGGCCTCGAAGTGACGGAGGGCTGAACATGGCCAAGCTGACCAAGAAGCAGAAGGCCCTTGAGGGCAAGGTCGACGCGCTGAAGCTGCACGGCGTCGACGAAGCGATCAAGACGGTGCGCGAGCTGGCCTCGGCCAAGTTCGACGAGACGCTGGAAATCGCGATGAACCTGGGTGTCGATCCGCGCCACGCCGACCAGATGGTCCGCGGCGTCGTCACGCTGCCCGCCGGCACCGGCAAGGACGTCAAGGTCGCGGTCTTCGCGCGCGGCGACAATGCCGACAAGGCGCTGGCCGCCGGCGCCGACAAGGTCGGTGCCGAAGACCTGATGGAAGACATGCTCGCGGGCAACCTCGACTATGGCCGCGTCATCGCGACGCCGGACATGATGGGCATCGTCGGCCGCCTCGGCAAGACGCTGGGTCCGAAGGGTCTGATGCCGAACCCGAAGCTGGGCACCGTGACCCCGAACGTCGCCGAAGCCGTGAAGGCCGCCAAGGGCGGTCAGATCGAATTCCGCGTTGAAAAGGTCGGCATCATCCACGCCGGCATCGGCAAGCTGTCGTTCGGCGAGGAAAAGCTCCGCCAGAACTTCGACGCCTTCGTCGATGCGATCGTCAAGGCCAAGCCGGCCGGCGCGAAGGGCAAGTACGTCCGCAAGATCGCGCTGTCGTCGTCGATGGGCCCGGGCGTGAAGGTCGACACGGCCGACGTCGCCGGCGCCTGATCGGCACCGACATCGATTCAGGGAAGGGCCGGGGGAAACTCCGGCCCTTTTCTTATGCGCCGTTTTGGGGTGGGAAGCGGACGGTGCCGATCCTCCCCGTGCCGGGGAGGATCGGCTTGTCCGCCTTCGCTCGACGCCCTGCCTCACCCCGCCGAAAACAGCTTCGTCCCCACCACGCCGACGACGATCAGTGCCATGAAACCGACTTGCGCGCCGCTCACCTTCTCGCCGAACAGCATGATCCCGCCGATGATGACCCCGACGGCGCCGAGTCCGGTCCAGATCGCATAGGCGGTGCCCGCCGAAATCTCGCGCATCGCCAGCGCGAGCAGCGCCATGTTGACGAAGCTCAGCGTGACGGGAACCGCCGATGCCTGCCATGTTCCGAGCGTCGCCGCCCATTTGAGGCTCAGTGCCCAGCAGATTTCGGTGAAAACGGCGACGGCCAGGATGATCCATCCCACAAGCATGTCCTTTCAGATCGGCGGGCTCGGGGAGAGAGCGCATGCCGGAAACCCGAAAGAGGCACGCAACGCGGCGCCTTTAAAGGATGATCAGTTGAAGTGAAAGGCCATCGTGCCCCTGCGAAGGCAGGGGCCCATCTCCCGCTGGTTCAGGATAGCGCGGATCGGAGATGGGCTCCCGCCTTCGCGGGAGCACGCCGCCCTTTTACCAAAAGAGGATCAGCCCCCCAGCCATCCCGCAACCTCGACCGCGACCTTGTTCGCGGCGGCGGTCAGCGCTTCGCCGACGGGTTTGGCTTCGATCTTGCCGGCGATCGGCTCGCGCGCTTCGAAGCGACGCTGGGTGACGCTCTTGCCGCCGGCCGAGACCAGCATCGCCTGATAGACGACGACCGCCTCGTTCGTGCGCGCGTCGACCCCGAAGTCCATGAGCTGCCCAGCAAGCTGCTCGCCCGGCGCGGTCAGATATTGCCCTTCGTCGAGCACAACGCGCGACGTGCGCGCGGCGACGGTTTCGGAGACGAGGCGCTGGAACAGGCGCTGCGGCGCCTCGACCCATTGCGCGTCCTTGACATAGGCGACGCTGGCGTCGTCCTGCTGCACCGGAATGCGCGGGGTGCGCAGCTTCTGTGGCGCGGTGGGAATCAGGATGGTCAGCGTCGCCGCGTCGCTCGCGGTGCGCGCCGTCCCGGCGGTGGGCGCCGCGTCGGCGTCGAGCGTCAGCAGGAAGGGCGGGGTCTTGCCGCCGAGCCCGATGCAGCCGGAAAGCGTTACCGCCGCGGCTGCGACGAGCAGGGAAGTGCGGAGCGTTCGCATTGTCGGCATCCTCATTTCTTGTAATCGGGCAGCTTGCTGCCACCGAGCACCGCGCCCGCGCCCTGCTGGTCGAGCTTGTCGGTCAGGCTCGACAGCGAGGCGGAGGTGCGGCGCAGGTCGCGGATCAGCGCATTGGCTTCGGGAACGGTGGTGTCGCTGAAGGTCTTGAGCCCCGGCCGCGCGTCGGCGATCGCCGCCTCCAGCGTCTTCATCGATTCATTCGCCGATTTCAGCGTATCGCGCAGATTGGCCATCGCCGGGTCGACGTTGCGGTCGATCGTCCCCTGCGCCGAGGCGGCGAGATTGCCGATCTGTTCGGCGGCGTTGCCCGTCTGCTGGATCGCGATGCGCGTATCGGCGAGCGCCTTTTCGAGCGCCGGGCCGTTGCGCGCGAGGATCGCGGTGGACGCCTCGACATTGTTGAGGATGCCCTTGATGCTCGCCTGATTTTCGTCGTCGACCAGTTCTGCGAGCCGTTCGGACAGCGTCGAGAGGCGCTGCAGGAGTTGCGGCGCGGTGTTCAGGAGCTCGCCCAATCCGCCGACGCGGGTCGGGATGACGGGCTTGCCCGCCGGTCCCTTGTCGGTGATCGGCGGCGCGCCCTTGACCGCGCCGTCGAGCGAAATCTGCGAGACGCCGGTGAAGCCGACGCCTTCGAGCGCGGCGGTCGTGCCCTGGAGGATCGGCACGCCCTCGTTCACCTCGATCCGCACGCGGACGAACTGCGGGTCGTCGGGCCACAGCGCGATTTCGCGGACCTGCCCGGCGGGGACGCCCGAAAACTGCACCTGCGCGCCCTTGTTGAGGCCGTCGACCGATTGTTTGAAGAAGATGTCGTAGGCGCGCTTCGTGCCGCCGCTGTCGTTCGCGAGCCAGACGAAGAACACCGCGAGCGCGGCCATGAAGAAGAGGACGAACGCGCCGACGAGCACATTGTTCGAGCGTGTTTCCATCAGCTTTTCCTATCCTGCCGCTCTGCCGCGATATTGCAGCCAGCGGCCGCCCGGCCGCGCGGGCCGTTGAAATAATCCTGTATCCACGGATGCTCGGTGGCAAGCAGTTCCGGGATGGTGCCGACCGCGATCACCTTCTTCTCCGCCAGCACCGCGACGCGGTCGCAGGTTGCATAGAGCGAGTCGAGGTCGTGGGTGATCAGGAAGACGGTGAGCCCCATCGTGTCGGCGAGTTCGCGGATCAGTTCGTCGAACTTGGCGGCGCCGATCGGGTCGAGGCCCGCGGTCGGTTCGTCGAGAAAGAGCAGCGCCGGGTCGAGCGCGAGCGCGCGGGCGAGGCCGGCGCGCTTGACCATGCCGCCCGACAGTTCGGCGGGAAATTTCGGCCCGGCATCGGGGGGCAGGCCGACCATCGACACCTTGTAGGCGGCGATCTCGTCGAGCAATTGCTGGTCGAGCCGCGGATAATATTCGCGCAAGGGGACCTGGATATTCTCGGCCACGCTCAGCGTCGAGAAGAGCGCGCCGCCCTGGAACATCACCCCCCAGCGGCGGCGGAGGTCGCGCGATTCCTCGGCATCGGTGATGGTGTCGAGCGTCTTGCCGTAAACCTCGATTTCGCCCGCGGTCGGGGTCTGGAGCCCGACGATCGAGCGCATCAGCACCGACTTGCCGGTCCCCGATCCGCCGACGACGCCCAATATCTCGCCCGAGCGCACGTCGAGGTCGAGCCCGTCGTGGATCACCGCGTCGCCGAACTGGTTGCGCAGCCCGCGGACGCGGATCGCATATTCGAACGTCTCGGGCCGCACCGCGTCGGCGGCGGCCAGCTCTTCCTTGATCTCGGCCCGGTTTTCCTCGCTCATCAATTCCATCCCAGCGACGAGAAGAAGACCGCGAAAAAGGCGTCGAGGACGATGACGAGGAAGATCGCCGCGACGACCGCCGAGGTCGTGCGCTTGCCGACCTCCTCGGCGTTCTGGCGCACCTGCATCCCCTCGTAGCAGCCGGTGACGCCGATCAGGATGCCGAACACCGGCGCCTTGATCAGCATGATCCAGAAATCATGCATCGGGATGATCTCGCGCAGCCGCTGCACATAGGTGAGGGGCGGGATGCCGAGCCCGGCCCAACAGAAGATTCCGCCGCCGATGATCGCGCAGATGCTGGCGTAAAAGCCGAGCAGCGGCATGGTGATCGTCGACGCGGCGACGCGCGGCAGCACGATCGCCTCCATCGGCGACACGCCGATCGTCCGCATCGCGTCGATTTCCTCGGTCAGCTTCATCGTGCCGATCTGCGCCGCGAAGGCCGATCCCGATCGCCCCGCGACCATGATCGCGGTCATCAGCAGGCCGAGCTCGCGGATCGAGGCGCGGCCGACGAGGTTGATCGTGAACACCTCCAGACCGAATTGCTCGAGCTGCACCGCGCCCTGCTGCGCGATGACGATGCCGATCAGCAGGCTCATCAGACCGATGATGGGGAGGGCGTCGACGCCGACGGTCTGGAAACGGGTGACGACTGCGTGCCAGCGCAGCCGCCGCCGCGCGCGGATCTGGATGCCCAGCGCGATGATCATTGCGCCGAAGAAATCGATGATGCCGATCAGTTCGCCCCAGACCGCGAGGCTTGCCGTGCCGACCTGTTCGAGCATCCGCTCGATCGCCGAGCGGCGGCCCAGGTGGACGCGATATTCGCTCTTGTCGTCCTTCAGCGCTTCGAGCAGCCGTTCGGCCTCGGGGCTCGCGCCGGTGACCTGGGCGCCATATTCGTTGACGGTGCGGGTGACGATCCAGGCGCCGACGGTGTCGATCCGTTCGACCCCCGACAGGTCGATCGATGCGATCGGACCGAGTTCGTTAAGCCGCGCGGGCAAGTCGCCGAGGCGCGCCAGCGTCAGCCGGCCGGTGAAGCGAACCGCGGCCCCGCCGGCGCCGTCGCTATAGTCGAAGTCCGCCCTGGCCACCATCTCGCGGGGGACATTGGCTTATTTGACCTGCCACGGCAAGCAATTCCGGCCCCTTGGCCGCGGCGCCGCGGCGCCCTATTGTCGCTTCCATGGAAACGCCATCCGCCCCGCCCGCGACCGATCCCGTCCATCGCGTCGCGATGTACGACATGGACCGGACGATAACGCGATCAGGGACTTACAGCGGGTTCCTGATGCATGTTGCGAGGCGGCGCCAGCCGTGGCGCCTGCTGCTGCTGCCGCTCGTCGGGCTCGCGGGCGCGGCCTATGCGCTGCGCCTGATCGACCGGTCGCGGCTGAAGGCGATCAACCTCCGCCTGCTTGTCGGCAAGCGTTTTCGCCGCAGCGAAATCGCGCCGCTTGCCGAAAGCTACGCCGACAAGGTGGTCGCGCGCGGGCTGCACGCCGCGGCGCTCGACCAGATCGCCGCCGACCGCGCGGCGGGATATCGGCTGCTGCTCGCGACCGCCTCCTTTCACCTCTATGTCGACGCGATCGCGCGGCGGCTCGGGATCGACGACGTGCTCGCGACGCGGCTCGACGACGCCGATGGCGGCGACCATGTCCACGCGCGGCTGGCGGGCGACAATTGCTATGGCGAGGCGAAATTCGCGCGCATCTCGGACTGGCTGGCGGCAAACGACATCACGCGCGATCAGGCGCATATCCGCGCCTATTCGGATCATGTCTCCGACCATCCGATGCTGCACTTCGCCAACGAAGCGGTCGCGACGACGCCGTCGCGAAAGCTGAAGAAGCTGGCGCCGGCGATGGGCTGGCAGGTGGTGGACTGGCGGGGGAAGCGCCAATAGAATGGCCGTGTGTCCCCGCGAAGGCGGGGACCCATCTCCTGTTGGTTCAAGATGGCGCTGACCGGAGATGGGCACCCGCCTTCGCGGGTGCGCACGGTTTTGTTCAGGGGCGAAGGCTCAGACCGCCTCCAGCGCCTGCGCGAAATCGGCGATCAGGTCGTCGGCATTCTCGATCCCGATCGACACGCGCACCAGATTGTCGGTGATGCCCAGCGCCTTCTTGCGCTCGTCGGGGACCGACAGGTGGGTCATCGCGGCGGGGTGGCTCGCGAGCGTCTCGGTGCCGCCGAGGCTGACCGCCAGCTTGGCGATCTTGAGCGCGTCGAGGAAGCGGAAGCTCTCGGCCTCGCCGCCCTTGATGAACAGCGAAAAGGTCGATCCCGCGCCCGAGCAGTGGCGGTCGAAAATATCCTTCTGCCGCGGATCGGCGATGAAGCCGAGATAGCCCAATCCCTCGACCTTCGGATGGTCGCGCAGGAAGGTGCAGACCTTCAGCGCATTCTCGCCCGCGCGGCTCATGCGCAGTTCGAGCGTTTCGAGGCTGCGCAGCAGCATCCACGCGGTGTTGGGGTCGCAGATCGTGCCGATCGTGTTGCGCATCGGGCGGATGACGTCGATCAGCCGCTGGTCGCCCGACACGCCGCCCGCGACGAGGTCCGAATGGCCGCCGGCATATTTGGTGAGGCTGTAGACGACGAGTTCGGCGCCCTGCTTCAGCGGCTGCTGCCAGAGCGGGCCGAGGAAGGTGTTGTCGATCGCGATCGCGGGCTTCTGCTCGCCGGGGAAGGCCGCGTCGCGCGCACCGCGCACCGCCTCGACATCGACGAGCGCGTTGGTCGGGTTCGCCGGGCTTTCGAGATAGACGAGCGACACCTTGCCGCCCTTTTCGTCGGCGAGCGCCTTGGCGCGCGCCAGGATCGCGTCGAGTTCATCGCGCGTCGCGCCGGCGGGGAAGTCGACGAAGCTGACCCCGAAGCGCGACAGGATGCGCGCGATCAGCGTCTCGGTCGCGGCGTAGAGCGGCCCCGAATGGACGATCACGTCGTTCTGGCCGACGAGCGCGAGGAGCAGCGTGGCGATCGCCGACATGCCGCTCGAAAAGACGAGGCTGTCGTCGGCGCCGTCCCAGACCGCGAGCCGGTCCTCGAGGATTTCCTGGTTCGGCCCGTTGAAGCGCGAATAGACGAGGCCGTCGGCGGGGCCCTGGCGCTTGCCGGTGATATGCTCGAAGAAGCGCTTGCCCGCCGCCGCGCTTTCGAAGGCGAAGGTCGAGGTGAGGAAGATCGGCGGCTTCAGCGATCCTTCGGAGAGCACGGGATCATAGCCGAGCCCCATCATCAGCGTCGCCGGGCTGAGGTCGCGGTCGCCGATTTTCTTGCTGTTGGTCTTGGGGGTGCCGCGCATGGCCATGGGAATGCTCCTGTGAATGATCGGCCACGCTATAACAGCACCGGTTTCGATTGTAACTAAATTGCGCGGGCCAATCCCACCCGATCAATCCTCGACGATCAGGCTGCGTTCCTTCGTTTCGGGCAGCAGCAAGGTCGCAACCCCCGCCATCGCGATCACCGCGGCGACATAGAAATAGAAGAGCCATTCGACTCCCTGGCCCTTGAGCCACAGCGCGACCATCTCGACGGTGCCGCCGAAGATCGCATTGCCGATCGCATAGGGCAATGCGACGCCGAGCCCGCGAATATGCGCCGGAAACAGTTCGGCCTTCACCAGCGCGTTGTTGGCGGTGTAGCCGCTCTGCAGGGTCAGCGGCACGAGGATCAGCAGCGTCGCGGTCACCGGCGAGGTCACCGTTTCGAGCGCGAAGAAGGTCGGCGCCGCGACGATCGCGCCGCCGATCCCGAACAGCAGCAGCATCGGTTTGCGCCCGAAGCGGTCGGCGAGCGCGCCGAACACCGGCTGCATCGCCGCGAACCACAGCAGGGCGACCGCGATGATCCAGGTCGCGGTCTCCTTGTCGAAGCCGACGCTATTGAACAGGAATTTCTGCATATAGGTGATGTAGGTATAGGCGCCGATCCCGCCGCCCGCCGACAGCATGGCGACGAGGATGCTTTCGCGCCGATGCTCCTTCCACAGCAGCTTCGCGGTCGAGACGGGCCGGTCGACCGCCTGATTCTCGAACGACGGCGTTTCGGCGAGGCTGCGGCGCAGCACATAGACGCCGAGCGCGAGCAGCGCGCCGATGACGAAGGGGATGCGCCAGCCCCAGGCGGTCAGTTCGGCCTCGGTCAGAAAGGCTTGCAATATGATCGCGACGAAGATCGCGCAAAGCTGGCCGCCGATCAGCGTCAGATATTGGAAACTGGCCCAGAAGCCGCGATGCGCGCGCGGCGCCATTTCGGAGAGATAAGTCGCGCTCGCGCCATATTCGCCGCCGAGCGACAGCCCCTGCAGGACGCGCGCCGCGATCAGCACCGCGGGGCCGAACAGCCCCGCCTGCGCATAGGTCGGCGCGGCGGCGAGGAGCAGCGAGCCGCCGAACATCAGCGCCACCGACAGCGTCAGCCCCGCCTTGCGCCCGCGCGCGTCGGCGAAGCGCCCCATCACCCACGCGCCGATCGGCCGCATGACGAAGCCGACGGCAAAGATCGTCGCGGTGCTCAAAAGCTGCGCGGTCGGGTCTTCCTTCGGAAAGAAGACCGGGGCGAAATAGATGGCGAAGGCGGCATAGGCGAACCAGTCGTACCATTCGACCAGATTGCCCGCCGAGCCGCCGATGATCGACAACAGGCGCTTGCGCGGTATCGCCAGGGCTTTCATTCCGTCCCCCAATTCCTTCGGCCTTTACCCGTCATCCCGGCGAAGGCCGGGATCTCACCCCATCGTTCTGACGCACCGGCGAGATCCCGGCTTTCGCCGGGATGACGGGCGTGGTTCCGGTTTTTGCGGCGTCATGCAAGCCCGATCACCGAAATCTGCCGCCCATAGCCATTCTCTTGCCGATGGCACGCGCGGCGATAGCTGAAATAATCGGCTTCCTCGGCATAAGTATCCTGCCCGCCGATCGCGACCGTTGCGACGCCTGCCGCGGCGAGGCGCGCGGCGACATAGGCGGCGATGTCGAACATCGCGTGCCCCGGCTTGCCCGCCGCGAAGAAACGCTCGTTCGCGGGGTCGTCGGTGACGAAGCGCTGCACGAACCCCTCGTCGACTTCATAGGAGGCGCGGCCGATGCACGGGCCGATCGCGGCGACGATATGCGCGCGGGTCGCGCCCAGGCTTTCCATCGCGCCCAGCGTCGCGTCGGTGACCCCGGCGATTGCGCCCTTCCATCCCGCATGGGCGGCGCCGACGACCCCCGCCGCCGCATCGGCGAACAGCACCGGCACGCAATCGGCGGTGAGGATGCCGAGCAGCACGCCGGGGGTGCGCGTCGCGAGCGCGTCGGCTTCGGGCCGCGCGGCCGGGTCGCTCGCCGCGTCGACGATGACGCAGCGGCGCCCATGCACCTGATAGAGGCCCGTGAGCGCCGCGCCGGGCAAGATCGCTTCGGCGGCGCGGCGGCGGTTCTCGGCGATCAACGCCGGGTCGTCGTTCGACCCGAGCCCGCAATTCAGCGACGCGAGATCGCCGCTCGACACGCCGCCACGGCGCCCGAAAAAGCCGTGCGGCACGCCCGCAAGCGGCGCGGCGGTGGTGAAAGGCGGGGTCACAGGTCGAGCCTCCAGATGCGGTCCTCGTCGATATGGTTGCCGACGCGGAACGCGTTCCGGCCGATGTCGACGAAACCATAGCGCCGGTAAAAGGCCTGCGCGCGTGGATTTTCGGTGAACACCGACAGATAGAGGATCGACGCACGCTCGCGCGCCCAGGCGATTCCCCAGTTCATCAGCGCCGCCGCGACCCCGGTGCCCTTGGCCTCGGGCGCGACGTAGAGCTGGTGGAGTTCGGTCGCGTCGTCGGTGGGATGGCCTGCGGGGATCGGGAAATCGATCGGGCCGAGTTTCGCGAAACCGAGGATCGCGCCGTCGTCGCCGCGGACCAGCGCGATCGTCCATTCGGGATCGGCGATTTGCGCCGCGATGCGCGCGGGCGGGTTCCAGTCGGCGAGGAAGCTCGCGAGATCGGCGGGGTCGTAGATATGCCCGAAGGTGTGGACGAAGGATGCCTCGGCGAAGCGCGACAGGTCCGCGGCCTCTGCGGCGTTCGCAAGCTGGATGGCGGTCATGCGGGGTCTCCGGTAAATCCTGCCGGCTGCGGCCAGCCAGGGGCGGTGAGGGCGATCAGCTTGAACAAATCGCCCATCGCATCGGCTTCGACAAGCCGGTCGCGTTGGCCCTTGAGCTCGTCGGCGCGCCCGGGCGCGGCCGCGGTCAATGTTTTCAGCCGCGCGTCGATGCCCAGCCGAAGCAGCCAGTCGCCTTGCGTTGCAAGGCCGCTGACCGCCACCCCGGCGGGCCGCGCCGCCTCGGCGAGCGCGGCGAAATCGACATGCGCGGTCAGGTCGGCCTCGCCGGGATTGGCGAAGGGATCGGCGAAGCGATGGGCCTTGACCGCCTGCAACGTGTCGCCCGCAGCGGGCCCGGCATGACCATAATCGATCGTCAGCATCGCGCCGCCCTGCCGCGCGAGGCGGAAAGCGCAGCGCTGCATGATCGCGGCCGCGACCGGCGCGGTTTCGACGATCGTGCCGTCGGGCTGGCTGCGAAGGGCAGGGGGGATGGCCTCGTCGGCCGGAATCTTGCTCGCGACCGGCGCCAGCGTTCCGTTCTGCCGCTCGACCATTCGCTCGCGCCAGCCCCCGGCGGTGCGGACATATTGGTGGATCGGCAGCGCATCGAAAAATTCGTTGGCGACGATGACCAGCGGCGCATCGTCGGGCAGAGCATCGATCTCGTCATGATGCTCGGCCCCCGGCAGCCGCGCCGATTGGGCGGCGCGCAAGGCTGGGCTCGTCTCGACCAGATGGATGCCGAGCGGCGCGCAGCCGAAGCGCGCCGCCGCGCGCAGCGCGTCGGCGGCGAGCGTGCCGCGGCCGGGGCCGAGCTCGACATAGCGGAAGGACGGGCTCCCCGCGCGGGTCCAGAGGTCGGCGATCCACAGGCCGATCAGCTCGCCGAACATCTGGCTGATCTCGGGCGCGGTGGTGAAATCGCCCGCCGCGCCGAGCGGATCGCGCGTCGTGTAATAATGCGCGTTCGCGGCCGCCATATAGTCGGCGATCGTCGTCGGCCGGGCCGCGGCGATGTCCTGAATCAGCCGTTCGGGGGTCGGCGGACCGTCACGCAATGCTGTCCGTCCCCGCGATCGGCTCGACGCGCTGGCGGCGTCCCTTCGCGGTGGCGACGAGCCAGACACCGGCGAGGATCATCGGCACCGTCAGCAACTGGCCCATCGACAGGCCGGTCATGTCGACCACCCACTGGCGCTGGACATCGGGCTCGCGCACGAACTCGACGGTGAAGCGGCTGAGGCCATAGACGATCGCCGCGAGCCCGAACAGGAATCCGGGCTTGTAGCGCGCGTCGGTGCGCCAGAAGAAGAAGGCGAGCACCGCCATCATCACCATCCCCTCGAGCCCGGCTTCGTAAAGCTGGCTCGGGTGGCGCGGTTCGGGGCCGCCGTTCGGAAAGACGATCGCCCAGGGGACATGGGCGACCCGGCCCCACAACTCGCCGTTGACGAAATTGGCGAGGCGGCCGAGGAACAGCCCGATCGGCACGACGCAGGCGATATAGTCGCAAAAGCGCAGGAAGCTCAGCTTTTCCTGGCGCGTCACATACCAGATGGCGATCAGCACCCCGATCACCCCGCCGTGCAGCGACATGCCGCCGTCCCACAGGCGAAAGATGTCGAGCGGCTTTTTCGAATAGACCTCGAAATTATAGAAGAGGACATAGCCGAGCCGGCCGCCGAGGATGATGCCGAGCATCGCATAGAAGATCATGTCGTCGGCATGGCGGCGCGCCATCGGGGCGCCGGGCTGCGCGATCAGTTTGAGCAGATAGCCATAGCCGAGAAAGATGCCCGCGAGATAGGCGAGCGCATACCAGCGGATCGGCAGGCCGAAGACGCTGAACGCGATCTCGCTATGCTCCCCCATGAATTCCCGGAAGTTAAGATATTGCGTCGCTTCGGCTAAGGTTGCAAAAAGAAACATATAGTCGCGCTGTCCTTCCCCAGGAGAGGCCTTCCCCATAGGGGGTAAGGCGAGCGAGACCAAGAGGAGAGATGCCCCATGCCTTCCGCGCTCGATCTGCGCCTGGATACAGCTTATGACCTGATCACGGGGCCGGGCGGTCCGATTGCGGTCGGCTCCGTCGAACGTTTCGGCCGCGAGCTGCCCTTCATCACCAACGCGCCGACGAATCTGGCCGACTACGTCGCCTATTTCAGCGCGCTGCACGGCGATGCGACCTTTCTGGTCGAGGGTAACGAACGGCTGAGCTTCGCCGAGGTCCATGCCGCTGCACGCAAGGTCGCGGCGGCGCTGATCGACGGGCATGGCGTGCAGCGCGGCGACCGCGTCGCCATCGCGATGCGCAACGCCAACGCCTGGTGCGTCACCTATCTCGGCATCCTGCTCGCGGGCGGCTGCGCGACGTTGCTCAACGGCTGGTGGCAGGGCGCCGAACTGGCGGCGGGGATCGACGACGCCGAAGCGATGCTGGTCATCGCCGACGTTCAGCGGGCCGCGCGGCTTGGCGAACCCGGCGTCACCCACGGCGCGAAGCTGATCACCCTCGATATCGCACAGCCGCTGGACGCCGCGCTCGCGCCGATCACCGGCGCGGGCGGCAGCGCGGACACAATATTGCCGGCGCTGACCGGCCAGGATCTCGCGACGATCCTCTTCACCTCAGGCTCGACCGGCCAGTCGAAGGGCGCCTATTCGCGGCACGAAGCCGTCGTGCAGGCGATCTTCAACTATGTGACGCAGACCGCGAGTATCGTCCATCTGCTGACCGAGGACGGGCAGATGTCGGATATCCAGCCCGCGACGCTGATCTGCACCCCGCTGTTCCACGTCACCGCCGAAATCCCGGTGTTCCTCCAGAGCTTCGCACTCGGCCGCAAGCTGGTGCTGATGCCGAAATGGAGCGCCGACGAGGCGATGCGGCTGATCCAGGACGAACAGGTCAATTATTTCGTCGGCGTGCCGCTGATGAGCTATGAAATTCTCGTCAGCCCGAACCGCAAGAACTACGACCTGTCGACGTGCAAGAGCTACGCCGGCGGCGGCGCGCCGCGCCCGCCCGAACATGTCCGCCGCCTCGCGACCGAGATGGGCGACGGCAAACCCCTGCTCGGCTATGGCCTGACCGAGACCAACGCCGTCGGCTGCGGCATCATCAACGAAAATTATCTCGAAAAGCCGCTGTCGACCGGCCCCGCGTCGAAGCCGCTCGTCGATCTCGCGATCCTCGATGATAATGGCGACGAACTGCCGCAGGGCGGCGTCGGCGAGGTGTGCATCCGCTCCGTGTGCAATTTCGAGGGCTATTGGAACAACCCCGAAGCGACGAAGGCGGCCTTCTTCGACAATGGCTATTTCCGTTCAGGCGACCTCGGCTATGTCGATGCGGACGGCTATCTGTTCATCGTTGACCGCAAGAAGGACATCATCATCCGCGGCGGCGAGAATATCAGCTGCCAGGAAGTCGAGGCCGCGATCTACGAGCATCCCGAAGCGAACGAGTGCGCGGTCTTCGGCCTGCCCGACGAACGGCTGGGCGAGGTGGTCGGCGCGGTGATCTGGATGAAACCCGGCAGCGCCGTCACCGCCGAGGACATGACCGCCTTCCTCGGCCAGCGCCTCGCGCCCTACAAGGTGCCGTTCAGGATGTGGATGTCGAACGAGGCGCTGCCCAAGCTCGGCAGCGAGAAGATCGACAAGGTGACCCTGCGCACGCGATACCGCGAGGAATATGCGGCGGAGGTCGTCGCCTAAGTTTACAGCTCTTTTCGGCGTCATTGCGACCCCGGCGAAAGCCGGGGGAAGCAATCCAGAGTGGCGTAAACCGCTCTGGATTGCTTCGCTGCGCTCGCAATGACGAAGAGCTCTCCCGACGACCGCATTGATTATGAACGCGATCCCGCTATCCTGAACCGGCAGGGGCTCAAAAAGATCATGAGGTCGCGCCCATGTCCATTCTCCGCCCCTTCCTGTCGCGTGTCATTCGTCACGGCCGGCTGACCGTCGTCGATCCCGACGGCCACGCCGAGCATTTCGGTGAGCCCGCGCCGGGCTTTCCGGAGGTCGCGGTGCGCTTCGCCACCCGCCGCGCGATGCGCCGCGTGATCCTCGATCCGCGTCTCGGCGCGGCGGAGGCGTTCATGGACGGCGAGATGGAACTGACCGACGGCGACGTCATGGCGCTGATCGGCCTCCTGCGCATGAACACGCCGTGGGATCGCGGCGCGAAGCTCAGGGACAAGACGTGGCTCGGCCGGCGGGTCGAGGGGGTGAAGACGCGGCTCGGCTCGGTCAACCGCCGCCGCCGTTCGCGCGCCAACGTTCGGCATCATTACGACATCGGCAACGACCTCTACCGCCTCTTCCTCGACGCCGACATGCAATATAGCTGCGCTTACTGGCCGCGCGCGGGCATGACGCTCGATGAAGCGCAGGCGGCGAAGAAGGCGCATATCGCGGCGAAACTCGCGCTGAAGCCCGGGCAGCGGGTGCTCGACATCGGCTGCGGCTGGGGCGGGATGGCGATCACCCTCGCGAAGTGCGAGCAGGTCGAGGTGCTGGGGATCACCCTGTCGGACGAACAACTCGCGCTCGCCCGCCAGCGTGCCGAGGCGGCGGGGGTCGCCGACCGCGTCCGCTTCGAGCTGATCGACTATCGCGACCTTGCCGCGCGCGAGGCGGGGCGGTTCGACCGCATCGTTTCGGTCGGCATGTTCGAGCATGTCGGCGCGCCGAACTATGACGTCTTTTTCCGCGCCTGCGCGAACCTGATGACCGCCGACGGGGTGATGCTGCTCCACACGATCGGGCGCTTCGGCAAGCCGGGTGCGACCGACGCCTTCACGCGCAAATATATCTTCCCCGGCGGCTATATCCCCGCGCTCAGCGAGACGCTGGCGGCGAGCGAGAAGAGCCGCCTGATCGTCACCGATGTCGAGACGCTGCGCCTGCATTACGCACTGACGCTGCGCCAATGGTATGCGCGCACGCTGGCGCACGAGGCCGAGATCGCCCAGATGATGGGCGAGCGCTTCTTCCGCATGTGGACCTTCTACCTTGCCGGAGCGACCGCGGCGTTCGAGAGCGGCGGGATGGGCAATTACCAGATCCAGTTCGCGCGCAGCCGCCACGCGCTGCCGCTGACGCGGGAGTATATGGCCGAGGCCGAAGCAACATATCGGGAAACCGCCTGAAGACGGGAATCCCCTCGCGAAAGGATAGTGGATCAGTTTGAAGCGGTGCATGTAAATAGCCCATCTCTCGTTCGTCATGCTGAACTTGTTTCAGCATCCATGGCCTGCACTCTCGCCCGGCGCTGCGTTTGTCGAAAGCTCTGGTCATGGACCCTGAAACAAGTTCAGGGTGACGAGAAAAGAGGGGGTCGCGGGCCGGTCGCAGGCCGATATTCAAACTGACCCACTACCCGCGAAAGCCTTGGTTGGAATCTCCACGGTCAAAGAGCTATGAGCCATCCGGGGGCCATCCCCTCTCTATAATTTGCGGGATCGCACCATGACCAATCCGCCCCTGTCACAGGGCATCGAGCCGTTCCGGGCCATCGAGATCAGCGCCCTCGCGCGCAAATTGCGCGCGGAGGGGCGTTCGGTGATCCATATGGAATTCGGCCAGCCCGCCGACGGCGCCCCCGCGGGCGCCGTCGCGGCGGCGCGCGCCGCGCTGGGCGAACCCGACATGGGCTATTGGGAAAGCGTGCCGCTGCGCCAGCGCATCGCGCGCCATTATGGCGAGCATTATGGCGTCGATGTCGATCCGCAGCGGATTTTGCTGACCTGCGGCGCCTCGCCCGCGCTGGTGCTGGCGCTGCTGACCGGCTTCGCGGCGGGCAGCCGCGTGATGACCGCGCGGCCCGGCTATGTCGCCTATCGCAATTCGCTGCGCGCCTTGCAGATGATCGCGGTCGAGGTCGAATGCGGCGCGGCCGACCGCTTCCAGATTCATGCGCGCCATATCCGCGAAGCCGATCCCGCGCCCGACGGCCTGATCGTCGCGAGCCCCGCCAATCCCACCGGAACGATCATTCCGCCCGCCGAGCTTGCCGATCTTGCCGACGCCTGCCGCGCGCGCGGCGTCCGCATCATCTCCGACGAAATCTATCACCGGCTGAGCTATGGCGCCGAAACGCACAGCATGCTGCAATATGATCCCGGCGCCTTCGTCATCAACAGCTTCTCCAAATATTACGGGATGCCCGGCTGGCGCCTCGGCTGGATCGTCTGCCCGCCCGATCTGGTCGCCGAAGCGCGCGCCCGGCTCGGCAATCTGTTCCTGTCGCCGCCCGCGCTCAGCCAGCAGGCGGCGCTCGCCGCCTTCGACTGCGAGGAAGAACTCGACGCGCGCGTCGCCATGTATCGCCGCAACCGCGAACTGCTGATCGATTGCCTCGCCCGCATCGGCATCACCGACATCGCGCCTTCGGACGGCGCCTTCTATATCTATGCCTCGATCGCCCATCTGACCGACGACAGCCTGGCCCTGTGCAAGCGGCTGCTCGAGGACACCGGCGTCGCTACCGCGCCGGGACTCGATTTCGACCCCGAGCGCGGCGGCAGCTTCATCCGTTTCAGCTATGCCGTGACCACCGACATGGCGCGCGAGGCCTGCGCGCGGCTGGAGGCGTGGTTTGGGAGCAATATGCCGGACAGGCTCGATTAGACGCGCGCGCTGGATTTTATGCTAAGCCCGCTGTCACGATAATCCGGAGTCGGGAGGAAAGGCGAAGGATCATGCGGCCGCTTCCATCCAGCCTGTTCCTGCCCTTGCTGCTGTTCGGCCTGATCGGCACCGATCCGGCCTTGGCGAAACCGCCGGAGCCGGAGCTGACGCCGCAATTCTATCGCCGCAACTGCATGATGTGCCACAAGACCGCGGTTCCCGAAGGCCTCGACCCCGCGATCACCGCGGGCGTGCGTCCGCCGCACCCGACCCGCGCCCGCGACGCGATGCCCGACGTCAAATGCTGGCGCCGCTGCGAAAAATGCTGGCCCCATCCGGGCAAGACGAAACGGTGAGGGAATATGAATTACGGTGACAGTTTACTTAACCCCCAAACCCCCGCCGGAGCGCCCTCAAAAAACCGCTGTCCTACAAAACCGGCGCGCCTTAGCTTCCTCGCATGCCGTGCCATCTCTTCTCCTCTGCCGTCTCCGCGTGCCTGTCACGCGCCCGGGGCACAGCTTTCGCGGGCGGGCCGTCGGGGCCGAAAAGAATGTGCGCAGGGGTGAACTTTTATGAACTTTGGACCCATCCGCTGCACCGCGAAGGGAGGGTCGAAAAACGGAATCGCGCGTGAAGTTAGGCAGTTTTCCGCCTGTTCGTCCGATCAGCCCGTTGCGCCGCGCGGGCGGGCCTGCTAGCCGCGCCCGCACTGTCTCCCGCCAGAAGGTGCCCCCATGTCCGAGTCCATCAAGCGCGTCGTCCTTGCCTATTCGGGGGGGCTCGACACCAGCGTCATCCTGAAATGGCTGCAGGTGACCTATGGCTGCGAGGTGGTGACCTTCACCGCCGACCTGGGACAGGGCGAGGAACTGGCCCCGGCGCGCGCCAAGGCCGAGCTGATGGGGATCAAGCCCGAGCATATCTATATCGACGATGTCCGCGAGGAGTTCGTCCGCGATTTCGTCTTTCCGATGATGCGCGCCAATGCGCGCTACGAGGGCGATTATCTGCTCGGCACCTCGATCGCGCGGCCGCTGATTTCGAAGCGGCTGGTCGAGATCGCGAAGGAAACCGGCGCCGACGCGGTCGCGCACGGCGCGACGGGCAAGGGCAATGATCAGGTGCGCTTCGAATTGTCCTGCTATGCGCTCAATCCCGACATCAAGGTGATCGCGCCGTGGCGCGAATGGGATTTGACCAGCCGCACCGCGCTGATCGACTTTGCCGAGAAGAACCAGATTCCGGTGCCGAAGGACAAGCGCGGCGAAAGCCCGTTCAGCACCGACGCGAATCTTCTTCATACCTCGTCGGAGGGCAAGGTGCTCGAGGACCCGTGGGAAGAGACCCCCGACTATGTCTATTCGCGCACGGTGAACCCCGAGGACGCGCCCGACGCCCCCGAATATATCACCATCGATTTCGAACGCGGCGACGGCGTCGCGCTCAACGGACAGGCGATGTCGCCCGCGACCTTGCTCGCGGCCTTGAACGACCTTGGCCGCAAGCATGGCATCGGCCGCCTCGACCTTGTCGAGAACCGTTTCGTCGGCATGAAGTCGCGCGGCATGTACGAGACGCCGGGCGGCGAAATCTATGCCCGCGCGCATCGCGGCATCGAAAGCATCACCCTCGACCGCGGCGCGGCGCACCTCAAGGACGAGCTGATGCCGAAATATGCCGAGCTCATCTATAACGGCTTCTGGTTCGCGCCCGAGCGCGAGATGCTGCAGGCGGCGATCGATCATAGCCAGGAAAAGGTGTCGGGCACCGTCCGCCTCAAGCTCTACAAGGGCAACGCCAGCGTCGTCGGTCGCAAGTCGCCGCACAGCCTCTACAGCGAACGCCATGTGACCTTCGAGGACGACGCGGGCGCCTATGACCAGAAGGACGCGGCGGGCTTCATCAAATTGAACGCGCTGCGCCTGAAGCTGCTCGCGCGGCGCGATCGCTGATCCTTCGGGACGGCGGGCGCGTCCCTTCGCCACCGGATTGGCGATCGGGCGGCGGGATGCTATAGGATTCGCGGGGGTGCTGCCGACAGAAAGGTTGGTGGCCGATGGTTGGCGACTCGTCCGAAGAGCTCTCGCCTTATGAATGGCGGCCGTGCTTGTTACTGATTCCGCGCGTCGCGAAGCTGATGACGCGCAACGGAACCTATACGCGGCTGATCCTGCCGGGTGATTATCTCGCCCGCCGGTCGCGCACCCATGGCTATTGGATCTATCGCCATCGCCACGACCATGACCGGGGCGACTGATATTCGGGCTGGCGCGGCCGCCGGACAGGCGGCAGAAGGGATGGCCTTTCGCCGCAGGGGACATCGTCGGTGCGCAATTTCGACTTTTCCTCGTGGCAGAGCATCGGCGCCACCCTGCTCGGGCTGGCGCTCTTCACCCTGATCGGCGTCGGCATCCGCCTGGTGGTCATGATGACGATCCAGCAGCGCCGCGAGCGGATCAATCGCCAGATCAACGAGCGGCTGCGGACGCTGATCGCGGCCTACAAGACGCTCGGCGGCTCATTCACCGGCAATCTGATGGTCGATCCACGCCACTTGCGCGACCTCCGCCGCGCCGGAGCGGAGGCCGGTGAACCTGCCGTCGATCCCGCGGGCAGCGACTCGGATCGGCCGCGCCGGATTCGCGACGCGGTCGAGGCGGCGCTGTCGGACATCATCCTGCTCGGCACCGCCGACCAGGTCCGTCTTGCCAGCCGCGCGGCGCGCGAACTGGTCGAGGGGCGTCCGGTGCATGTCCATGATCTGGTCGTCGCGCTGCGCGATTTCATCCGCGACGCGCTCGACCTCGACCCGGTGCCGTCCGACTCGGCGATCCCGCTCCAAGGGCCGACCCGGCCTTCGAGCGGCGGAAAAGGCGGCGGTTCGGGCCGCAGCGGCGGAGGCGGCGGCGAAGGCGGCGGGGGAGGAGGGCGTGGCGGCGGAGGTGGCGGCATGGGCGGCGGAATGGGCATGGCGGGCGGGCTCGGCGTCGTCGGCGGTGCCAGCCTCGCGCATGGCGCGGCGGGCGGTGACGATGCCGACGATCCGGCGGGACTCTCAAAAAATTAATGCGTTAGCGCGGCGCGCTTTCCTGCGCTAAGGGGCGCCTCGATGACCGCCTCGCGCTTTTTCTCCGACAATGCCGCCGCCGTGCATCCCGCGGTGATGGAGGCACTCGCCGCCGCCAACCATGTCGACACCGCCTATGACGGCGACGCGCTCAGCCAGTCGCTCGACGCTGCCTTTTCGGAGCTGTTCGAAACGACTTGCGAGGTCGTCTGGATTTCGACCGGCACCGCCGCGAACAGCATCATTCTCGCTCATTTCGTGCGGCCGTGGCAGGGCATCCTCTGCTATGAGGAAGCGCATATCGAGGTCGACGAATGCGGCGCGCCGACCTTTTATTCGGGCGGCGCCAAGCTGATGACGCTGCCCGGCACCGGCGCGAAGATCGACGCAGAGGCGCTGAAGGCGCGGATCGCCGGCATCCGCAAGGACGTTCACCAGGTGCAGCCCGCCGCGATCAGCATCACCAACGCGACCGAATATGGCCTCGCATGGCGGCCCGATGAAGTCGGCGCGATCAGCGAGATCGCGAGGGCCAACGGCATGAAGCTCCACATGGACGGCGCGCGCTTCGCCAATGCGGTCGCCTTCCTCGGCTGTTCGCCCGCCGACGTGACGTGGCGCGCCGGGGTCGATGCCCTGTCCTTCGGCTTCACCAAGAATGGCGCGATGATGGCCGAGGCGCTCGTCTTCTTCGGCGGCAGCGGCGGCGCCGGGGTGCGCGAACTCAAGAAGCGCGGCGGCCACCTGCTCAGCAAGGGGCGCTTCGTCGCGGCGCAGATCCGGGTGATGCTGAAAGACGATCTGTGGCTCGCCAATGCGCGCGCCGCCAATGCCGGGGCAGCGGCGCTGGCGACGGCCTGTCGCGGCCGGCTGATGTATCCGGTCGAAGCGAACGAGCTGTTCGTCCGATTGAGCGCGGCCGAGGCGGCGGCGCTGCGCGGCCGGGGCTTCGATTTCTATGACTGGGGCGAAGGCGCGGCGCGTCTCGTCACAAGCTGGGATCAGGACGCCGCCGCGGTCGCGCCGCTCGCAGCCGCCATCGCGGCGCTATGAGCGAGCAGCCGGCGACGCTGCTCAGCCCGCGCATCCTCATCCCCTTCGCGCTCGTCACGCTGATCTGGGGATCGACGTGGATCGTCATCAAGGGGCAGCTCGGCATCGTGCCGCCGAGCTGGTCGGTCACCTATCGCTTTTCGGTCGCCGCCATCGCGATGTTCGCCTTTGCCGCGATCCGGCGCGAACGCTTGCTGCTGGAGCCCAGGGCCATGGCCTTCGCGGTGCTGCTGGGGGTCGCGCAATTCACCTTCAACTTCAATTTCGTCTATCGCGCCGAACAGCATATCACCTCGGGGCTCGTCGCGGTGCTCTTCGCGCTGCTGATCGTGCCGAACACGCTGCTCGGGCGCCTGTTCCTGAAATCGCCGCTGGAGAAGCGCTTCCTTGCCGGTGCGGGGATCGCGATCGTCGGGGTCGGGCTGATGATCCTCCACGAATATCGCGCGGCGGCGCTCGGCGCCGGGGAGGTGCTGCTCGGCACCGCGCTGACGCTTGCCGGGGTGATGAGCGCGTCGACCGCCAATGTCATGCAGGGGACTGCGATCGCGCGGGCGCAGTCGATGGTCGTGATGATCGCATGGGCGATGTTGTTCGGCGTGCTCGCCGACGGCAGCTATGCCTGGATCACCACCGGACCACCGGTGATCGAGCCCACACTCGTCTATCTCGGCGGCATCCTCTATCTCGGTATCGTCGCGAGCGCGGTTACCTTTCCGCTCTATTTCAATGTCATCCGTGCGGTCGGGCCGGGGCAGGCGGCGTGGTCGAGCGTGCTGATCCCGATCATCGCGATGGGCTTTTCGACGGCGTTCGAAGGCTATCGCTGGGCGCCGCTGTCGATCGCGGGCGGCGCGGTCGCGCTCGTCGGGCTGGTGATCGCGGTGGCGAAACGGCCCGAACGGCCGTCGGTCAGCGGCAATATGGTGTCGGTGCCGGTCGAACCGGAGTCCTGATTGTCATAGCTGTCTTATGTCGATAAGACGGACTCATGAAAATCTTCTCCATCGCAATCGCCCTTATCGCCGCCGCCGCGGCAACCCCGGCATCGGCGCAAGGCGCCTGTCAGCCCGGAACCTATCGCGCCGCGGACGGCGATTTCGTCGTGCTGGTGCCGTCACCGGCGGTTCCCGAACCCGGCCTTCGCTATCAGTTCCGCGACGGACGCCGCGGCGCGACGAACGAGGCGAGCGCGCCGCTGGCCTGCGTTGCGGGCGCGGTGACCGTCGCGGGCAAGGCGTGGGCGCGGATCGCCTTTCGCGAAACGCCCGCGACCTTCGACAGCGTCGAGACAAAGCTGGCCGGAATGCTGATCGAACCGCCGGGCGCCGATCCCAGGCGCCCGCTGGTGGTGATGGTGCATGGCTCCGAACGCAGTTCGCCGATCGGCGGCCTCTATGGCTATGCGATGGCGGCGCAGGGACTGTCGGTCTTTGTCTATGACAAGCGCGGCACCGGCGCCTCGGAAGGCGAATATACGCAGAATTTCGAACTGCTGGCGACCGATGCGGCGAAGGCGCTCGACACGGCGCGGGCGATGGCGGCGGGGCGGTTCGGCCGCGCGGGTTTCTTCGGCGGCAGCCAGGGCGGCTGGGTCGCGCCGCGCGCCGCGACGCTGACCAAGGCCGATTTCGTCGCGGTCGGTTTCGGCCTCGTCGCCTCGCCGATCGAGGAGGACCGCGAACAGATGGTGTCGGAAGTCCGCGCCGCCGGATTGGGCGCCGATGCCGAAGCGCTCGTTGGCCGCTTGTCGAAGGCGACCGCGACCTTGCTGCTGTCGAACTTCGCGCAGGGCTATGCCGAACTCGACGCGGTGCGGCGCGAAATGGCAGGCAAGCCATGGGCCGCGAAGGTCGAGGGCGAATATAGCGGCGCGATGGCACGCCTCTCCGACGCCGAACTGCGCCGGATCGGGCGCGCGCGCTTCGACAATCTGGAACTGATCTGGAACTATGACGCGGTCGCGGTGCTGCGGAAACTCGACACGCCCTTGCTGTGGGTGCTCGCCGGCGAGGATCGCGAAGCGCCGATCGAAACGACGCGCGGCGCGCTGATGGACCTCGCGGCGGCGGGAAAGCCGGTCGACGTCTATCTCTTTCCCGAAACCGATCACGGCATGTGGGAATATGTCCAGCATCCCGACGGATCGCGCGACGTCACGCGGCTCACCGACGGCTATCTGAAATTGCTCGGCGACTGGATCAAGGGCGATGTCGCCGGGCGTTACGGGCGTGCAGAGCATTTGACCGGCAAGCGCTAGGGTCAGGACCCACTAATTCCACGTTCGAGGCGTCGAAATGGCGAAGATATCGGGTTTGGGCGGGTGCAGCGGGTAGCATCGCTACCCGCAAGGCCGTGCAGGCCCGAGATCGAAGCCATTTCGACGTCCCTTCGGGATTTGACCGATTTCGCCCATGGCTTCGTCGAAAAGTCTCGAAATATATTCATATTCCCACGCCTTTCCTCCTCGCCCTGAGCAAAATCGCTTCAAACCTCGAGCGCGGAATTAATGGGTCCTGACCCTAGAGAGCTTCCCCGAGATAAGGAAGCTGCGTGCTCCCGCGAAGGCGGGAGCCCATCTCCCGCGGGTTCCATGTTGCACGGACCGGAGATGGGTCAGTATCGGGTTGACCATGCCCCGCATGGTCAAGGATCGTCCGGGGGACGATCCGACCCGATGCTCCTTCGCGGGGACACAAGCTCTTCAGTGAGGGGTGTGTGACGCTTACCCCGCGCTGATCCGTTCGATGTCGGCGCCGACCGCCTGAAGCTTTTCCTCGAGCCGCTCGTAGCCGCGGTCGAGGTGATAGACGCGATTGACCTCGGTCTGGCCCTCGGCGGCGAGGCCGGCGATAATCAGGCTCATCGAGGCGCGCAGGTCGGTCGCCATCACCGGCGCGCCGATCAGCTTGTCGACGCCGCGCACCACCGCGCTGCGGCCGCGCACATCGATGTCGCAGCCCATGCGCGCCAGTTCGGGGACGTGCATGTAGCGGTTCTCGAAGATCGTCTCGGTGAACAAGGAGGCGCCGGTGCCGAGCGTCGCCATCGCCATGAACTGGGCCTGCATGTCGGTCGCGAAGCCGGGGTAGGGCGCGGTCGACAGGGTGACGGGCTGCGCGCGGCCCGACATGGCGACGCGGATGCCCGCCTTGGTCTCCTCGACCGCTGCGCCCGCTTCGCGCAGCGCGGCGAGCGTCGCCTCCATCTCGTCGGCCTTGGCACCGACCAGTTCGACGTCGCCCTCGGTGATCACCGCGGCGCAGGCATAGCTGCCCGCTTCGATGCGGTCGGCCATCACCCGATAAGTCGCGCCGTGCAGCCGGTCGACGCCCTCGATCGTCAGCGTCTCGGTGCCGATGCCGTCGATCTCGGCCCCCATCGCGACGAGGCAGTTGCACAGGTCGACGATCTCGGGCTCGCGCGCCGCGTTTTCGAGGACGCAGGTGCCTTTGGCGAGCACCGCCGCCATCACCGCATTTTCGGTCGCGCCGACGGACACGACCGGGAAGGTGAACTTGCCGCCCGCCAGCCGTCCGCTGGGCGCGCTGGCCTTCACATAGCCCGAGGCAAGCTCGATCTCGGCGCCAAAGGCTTCGAGCGCCTTCAGGTGAAGGTCGATCGGCCGGTTGCCGATCGCGCAGCCGCCGGGGAGCGACACCGTGGCCTCGCCCGCGCGCGCGAGCAGCGGGCCGAGGACGAGGATCGACGCGCGCATCTTGCGGACGATATCGTAGGGCGCGACGGTCGAGGTGAGGGTGGTCGCGCGCGCGGTCATCACGCGGCCGAAATCCTCGGGCCGCGATCCCTCGATCGTCGTCGAGCAGCCGAGCTGGTTGAGCAAATGGCCGAAGCCGTCGACGTCGGCGAGTCGCGGCAGGTTGCGCAAGGTCAGCGGCTCGTCGGTGAGCAGCGCGCAGGGCAACAAGGTGAGCGCCGCATTCTTGGCGCCGGAGATGGGAATACGGCCCTTGAGTCGCTGGCCGCCGCGAATGACGATCTGATCCATCGGCTGTCCTTAGCGGATGCGCGGATGCGCGCAAGCGGCTGCCGCGACTGCGCGCTCATGCCCGGCATTTGGTGATGGCGCTCACCGTGAAAATGTGAAACCATCCGGGCCGGATAGACGAAAGAAATGAGGATTATAGGGCAAGAGATTCAACAGGGGAGTAACTGCTATGCGAAATCCCGTCGTCGCGGCCGCCACGGCCGTATCGTTCGTCATCGGCCAGCTTGCCGTCCCGGCCTTTGCCCAGACCACCTACCCCTATCCACCGCCGAGCGGATCGGCGGGATATGACCGGGATTATGCGGGCACGATCCGCTGCGAATCCCGGAACAACCGGCAACAGCGCTGCAAGGTCAAGACCAGCAATCGCGTCGAACTGGCCCGGGTGATCGGCGGGCGCTGCTCGAAAGGGCGCGACTGGGGTTTCGACGCCAATCAGATATGGGTTTCGGGCGGCTGCCGCGCCGAGTTTCGCTACGGCTATTCGAACGGGGGCTCCTATCCCGGTCGCGATTATGCGGGGACGCTGCGCTGCGAGTCGCGCAGCAATCGCTACGAACAATGCAATGTCCAGACGAACGGGCGCGTCGAATTGCTTCGCAAGCTCGGCGGCAAGTGCAACGCCGGGCGGCAATGGGGGTATGACGCGAACCTGATCTGGGTGACGAACGGCTGCCGTGCCGAATTCGGCTATGGCTATGCCAATCTCGCGCCGCTGCCTGGTCCGAAGCCCGAAAAAGACGCCGATAAGGGAGGGGGACCGAGCACCGGTCTGATCATCGGCGGTATCGTCGTCGCGGGCGGGCTGCTCGCGTTGCTCGCAAGCCAGAAAAAGAAGAAGGACGGCGGCAGCGCGGAGGCCGGCACGCCGCCGCCCGCCGCGAGTGGCCCGGCGACGCTCAGCGCCGATCTCTCCGGCCTGCCGAGCGCTTCGCGTCCGTCGGTGCAGAATTGCATGAACGACGCCGCGCGGCAGATCGGTGCGACCGGCGGCACGCGGCTGTCCTACGACAAGCTCGTCTCATTGGAGCAGGGCAACGGCGGCTGGCGCATCCGCGCCGCGATGACCGCGACCTATCCGGATGGGGCGAAATCGCTCGAAATGTACTGCCGCGCGACGCCGAGGGATATCATTCAGCTCGATTTCAGCTGAAGGGCGGCGTCAGACTGCTTCAAGGGGCGAGGGAGCGGACGCTGCTCCCTCGCCCTCTTTTCGCAGGAAGAACCGCGTCACGCGGCTCGGTGGTGATTCAAACCCGGTCAGCCGGTTAGCGCTCGTGCCAGCGCGACCCATTCCGTCACGCTGACCGTCTCGGCGCGGCGGGTCGGAGCGATGCCGAGCGCGTCCAGCGCCTCGACCGCGCCCGCCATGCCTTTGAGGCTTTGCCGCAGCATCTTGCGTCGCTGACCAAAGCCTTTTTCGGTGAGTTTCGACAGGATGCGCGGATCGACGCCTTCGGGTTCTTCGGCGGGCGTCACATGGACGATCGCCGACATCACCTTTGGCGGCGGGGTGAAGGCCGAACGATGCACCTTCATCGCGATCCGGGCGGTCGAGCGCCACTGGGCGAGCACGGCGAGCCGGCCATAGGCGCTGCTTCCCACCGGCGCGACGATGCGCTCGGCAACCTCCTGCTGAAACATCAGGGTCAGCGAGCGCCATAGCGGCGGCCAGCTTTTCGGCTCGAGCCAGCGCGTGAACAGCGCGGTCCCGACATTATAGGGCAGGTTCGCGACGATATGATAGGGCCGGCCGGCCAGGCGGTCGGCATCGATCGCCATCGCATCGTCGGGGATCACCGTCAGCCGCCCATCGAACGCGTCGCTCAGTTCGCCGAGCAGGGGCAGGCAGCGATCGTCGCGCTCGACCGCGATCACCGTCGCGCCCGCGCGGAGCAGCGCGCGGGTCAGTCCGCCGGGGCCGGGGCCGACCTCGAACACCGTCTGGCCGTCCAAATCGCCGGGCAGCGCCGCGATGCGATCGAGCAATTGTTCGTCGAACAGGAAATTCTGCCCCAGCGCCTTGCTCGCCGACAGGCCGTGCGCGCGCACCGTTTCGCGCAGCGGCGGCAGCGGGCGATTGGGTGCGGCGGTCACTTTGCCGGGGCGCTGCTGCGCTCGCGCGCCGTCGCCATGCGCGCCGCCATCGCGATCGCGGCGATGGTCGGGCCCGGATCGGCGCGGCCGGTCCCCGCGATGTCGAACGCCGTGCCATGGTCGGGCGAGGTGCGGATGATCGGCAGCCCGAGGGTCAGATTGACCCCATCGTGAAAATGCAGTGCCTTGAACGGCGCCAGCGCCTGATCGTGATAGCCGCAGAGGATCGCGTCATATTGCTCGCGGATGCCCGGTGCGAACAGCGCGTCGGCGGCAAGCGGTCCGTCGATGACGATGTTCTCGTCGGCGAGCTGTGCGACCGCGGGGGCGATGATGCGGATTTCCTCGTCGCCGAGCTGGCCGTTCTCGCCCGCGTGCGGATTGAGCCCCGCGATCGCGATGCGCGGGGCGGCGATGCCGAAATCGCGCGACAGGCCGCGCGCGACGATGCGGGCCTTGGCGACGATCAACTCGGCAGTCAGCCGCTCGGGCACGTCGGCGAGCGGAATGTGGACGGTCAGCGGCACGACGCGCAGCGCGGGCCCGGCGAGCATCATCACCGCATTGGTCGCGGTGACGCCGCAGCGCTCGGCGATGAATTCGGTCTGGCCGGGGTGGGTATAGCCGATGCCGTGCAGCGCATGTTTCGACACCGATCCGGTGACGAGCGCGCCGCTGGCGCCGGTGCGGGTCAGGCCAATGCCGGTTTCGAGGGCGTGCAGCGCGCAGGTCGCGCCCGCCGGGGTCGGATGCCCGGGGAGCAGCGGCCCGCTGTCTTCGAGATGCCAGACGGGAAGGGCGGTGTCGAAGGCCCGCACCGCCTGCTCCATGTCGCCGACACGCGCCACGGGGCCGTCCCACACGGCTTCGACTGCGGCGATGTCGCCGATGGCGACGAAGGGCGGCAAGCGGTGTTCGCGCCGCGCGGTCCAGGCCCGCGCGGCGACTTCGGGGCCGACGCCCGCCGGGTCACCCATGGTAACCGCGATCGGCCGTCGCTCGTCGATATCAGGCATCAGCTATATTCGATCACCGCGTCGCGCCGGAGGTCGCGCAGATAGCGCTGGGCCCGTTTGTTGACCTTGTCCTCGAGGATCTTCTCCTCGATCTGGGCGCGATCGGGTTCGGACGCCGTGTTCGGCATTTCGCGGCCGCACAGCACCAGGACACTGATGCCTTCGTTCGCGGCGCCGAAGGGCTGCGTCGTCTGGCCGACCTGCATCGTCGCGAGGGTCGATTGCAGCGGCGCCGGCAGCGCGCGCATCGCGATATTGTCGCGCGCGACAACATGCGCGCCCAGCGAGGCCGCGACGCTGTCCGCGCCGCCGCACCCGGCGATACCGCGCGTCGCTTCGGCGAATTTGCTTGCGAGTTCCGCAGCCTGTGCCTCGCTCGTCCCCGGCGCGAAGTCGAGCGAGACCTGCTTCAGGCTCAGCACCGCGTCGCGCGGATCGGCGGTCAGCACCTGGCGGCGGTCGATCATCAGCAGGATCGATATGCCGCCGGGCACTTCGAGGGGGCCGACGAGCTGACCCGGCGCCATCTGCTGTGCCGCATCGGCCATCGAGGCGGGCAGCTGACCGCCGCGCACCCAGCCCAGATCGCCGCCGACGACCGCGGTCGATGCTTCGGAGAATTGGCGGGCATAAGCGGCAAAGCTGCCGCCGGCCTGGAGCGCCTGGATGATCTTGCGCGCGTTCTCGACCACCGCGGCGGCATTTTCGGGGGTCGCCGACAGATAGATTTCGCCGAGGTGGAACTCGTCCTGCCCCTTGGCCTCGTTCATCTGCTTGACGATCGAATCGACTTCCTCGGTCGATACGTTCGTCGTCGACTGGATGTTGCGCGACAGCAGGCGGTCCCAGGCATATTCGCCGCGAATCTGCTGCTTCACGGCCGCGGCGGCCGATCCCTTCGATTCGAGATATTTGGAAAATTCCTCGGGGGTCTGCTTGAAGCGCGCGGCCAGGCGGGCGAATTGTTCGTTGACGACATTCTCGTCGATGTCGATCTTCGCGGCCTTGGCTTCCTGAATCTGCAATTTTTCGTCGATCAGGTTGCTGAACACCTGCTGGCGTAGCCGCTGCACTTCGTCGGCCGGCAGATCGGCATTGTTGTTCGCGATGCGGATCAGCGCCATCCGCTGTTCGATGTCGGTCGCGGTGATGATCTCGCCGTTCACCGTCGCCGAGGGACGATAGACGTTCGGCTTGTCGTCGCCATACAGCTTGACGTTGCCGGGGATGTTGAGGCTCGTCGTCGGAACTTCGGTGTCGGGAACGGTCTGGCCCAGCACCGGCGTCACACCCACGGCGGCCACGGTGATCAGCCCGATCATGGTCGAAAATTTGGTCATTGCCATCCTATTCGAGAAATACCGGCACGCTCCGTATCAGCGGACACGCCCGATGGTCCAGCGCAATCCGCGCGCGGCTGTCCATAACTGAGGCCCGATCTAGGTCTGCGACGCTGAATGGAAGCTGAGCGGCGCCAACCGGCCGCGGAACGCTCCGGTCAGAACCCGAGGTTGCGGAAAGCGATGCGGAACGAGAAGCTGTTGCCGCGCCGCGCGTCGCCGGTGTCGATATAGTCGCGGCGCCAGGTCAGCGCGATCGACAGGCATTCGTCGTCATAGGCAAGGCCCAGGCGGTGGCGAATCGGGTCGAAGCCGTCGGCGACGCCCAGCGGATCGTCGCTCTTGCGTGTGAGGTCGACGATCGCCGATCCGAAGATCGACCAATTCTTCGCAAAGGCGACGCGGCCGCCGGCGCGCACTTCCTCGCGATCCTGCAAATCCTCGCCGAGCAGCAGGATGTCGCGGTTGAGCCGCGAATAACCGAGCACGGCATAGGTCGAGCGACTGCCGATCATCGCGTCGATCTCGTTCCGCCGCACCGCCAGATTGTCCTTGTCGAGCCGGAAACGGTGCGTCAGCCGCAGGAAATCCTTGTAGGCGATGGTGGTGCGGCCGACGATGTCCGACGTGCGGTCGGTCAGGCCGGTGCCGTCGGGGAACAGGCTGGGCTTGTCCGACAGGCGATAGCTTTGCCCGATGATGCTGTTGATGTTGAGACCCGGCCGGCTGAAATTCCATTCAAAGCCATAGGTGATGCGCGCGCCGTCCTCGAAGCGGTCGTAGCCGTTGAAGCGGTTGATCGCGAACAGATTGCTGTCCTCGAGGTCGAAGGCGCGCGAATCCTCGTTCGGGATGTCGAGATTCTTGAGGCTGGGGGTGGCGACGATCTGGACGCGGGGAGTCAGCGTCTGGGTGCCGCCCAGAAATTCGCCGACGAAGGGCCAGCGCATGTCGACGGCGACCGCGGCGATACCGCGGCCTTCCCAGCCCGACTTGCCGCGATAGCCGGGGATCGCGGTCAGCAGATTCTCGTCGCTGTGATAGACGTCGCCGCGCACCATCGCGGTCAGCACGACCTCCTGCCCCAGGCCGGTCAGCCCGCGCAGATTCCAGGTCGCGCCGGCAAAGGCCCGCTGCGTGTCCTGGCCCGCGGTGCGGGCGATCGCCAACGTGTTGAGCTGCAATTCGATCTGCCCGCCGAGCAGCGGGTCGGCGAGCCGCTGGCGATAGTCGATGATCGGCAGCGCGATCGGCTGTTGACCCTGCACGTCGTTGCGGCGCAGCGTCTGGGTGGCCCAGCCCGCGATCGACAAATAGCTCTGTCCGCCGATCCGTTCGAGCTCGAAGGTCGAGCGCAGCCGGTCGTCGCGGCTGATGTCGTAGCGGCGCATGAAGGTGCGGTCGGTCGTGATGCGGCCCGAATAGGACAGGCTCCAGCGCGGATCGAACTGGAATTTGCCCGCGCTTTCCAGATAGCCGCGAAACTGGCGATTGGGATCGATCACCTGCCCCGACACCGGAACGACCGAGCTGTGCGTCGCATAGCCGTTGATGCGGAACGAGCCGATGTCGGTAAGCGCGCGAAACTCGCCTTCGATCATCGGCACCGATCCGGTGTAGAGGTGCGGCGTGATCGTGATGTCGCGGTCGGGCGCGAGGCGCAGATAATAAGGCACCGCGATCTCGAAGCCGTTGGTGCGGTCGAGGCGGATTTCGGGAACGAGCAGCCCGCTGCCCGCCTCGCTGTTCGCGGGATGGCTGAGCCCCGGCAGCGGGATCAGCGGCAGGCCGAAAATCTCGACCCGTGCGCCCTTGTAACGGACCTTGTTCTTGCCGCGGTCATAGATCACGCGGACGGCGCGGATCTGCCAGGTCGGATTCTTGGGGCAGCCCGACCCGTCCGCGACGGGGCAGGGGGTGTAGGCGGCGTTTTCCAGCTCGATATTGCCATTGTCGAAGCGCGTGCCCTTCACCGCCGCTAGGCGCGCGCCGTTATCGAGCACGACGAGCATATTCTCGACCACCCCGTCGCGCAGCGTGTCGGTCAGGACGATGCGATCGCCATAGGCGGTGTCGCCCTCGGGATTCTTGACCGCTACATCGCCCTCGGCGACGACTTCGCCGGTCTTGCGGTTCCAGGTCACCTTGTCGGCGCGCATCTCGACCGTGTCGCGCTTCATCTCGACATTGCCCTCGGCCACGACGACGTCGGTCTCATTGTCGTAGTTGAGATTGTCGGCGGCGAAACCGATCTGCTCGCCGGACTGGGGCGCGGGAGCGTCGACCGTATCGGCGGAGACCTCACGGTCCTGCAGGTCGGGCTGATCCGGCGGCGCCTGCACGACGGGCGGTTCGACCGTCTGCTGCGCGGCGACGGGGCACGCCATGAGGGCGACGCCGCTCGCGGTCGCAAGCCAGAGCGGCTGTGCGCGCGGGGACCGATGGAACAAAGCCCAGTTCATTTGCTATCTTTGTCCCACGCCTTATCTAGTGTCCACCCGTGCCGGGCCGGCTGCTTTGTTTTGCAACTCGCAGGCGAAACCCCTATCGGTCCGGCACGTTCCAATCAATCATCGCATGAGAAAGTTAAGGCATGGACATCCAGTTTGTCGCGCAAATCGATGCGTCTGCCGACGTCGTCGCTTTTCCGGTCCGCAAGGGCGAGGCCGCCAGGCTCGGCGCGCTGCTCGGCGCGGCGGCGGCGCAGGCACGGTTCGAGGGCGCGGCGGGCGCGGTCGCGGAGACCGCGGCGCTCGACGGCGAGCAGGCGAAGCGGCTGCTGCTCGTCGGGATCGGCGACGGCACCGCGCACGACCTCGAACGCGGCGGCGCGGCGCTGACCGCCAAGCTGCAGACGAGCGGCGTCGCAGCAGTCCATGTCGATTTCGCGAGCGCGGGGCAGAGCGACGAGGATGACGTGCTGGCCTTTGCGATGGGCGCGCGGCTGCGCGACTGGCGCCTCGATACCTATCGCACCCGGCTGGCCGACACCGCGAAGCCCAGCCTGAAGACGATCGTGATCGCGTCGCCCGCGGGCGACCTGTCGGCGCGCTGGGGCCGCTATTCGGCAGTTGCCGACGGCGTCGCGCTGACCCAGACGCTCGTCGCCGAGCCGCCGAACATCCTCTATCCCGAGACGTTCGTGGAGCGCTGCCAGCATCTGACCGACCTTGGCGTCGAACTGGAAATGCTCGACGAGCGGCAGATGAAGGCGCTCGGCATGGGCGCGCTGCTCGGCGTCGCGCAGGGCTCGACCCGCCCGCCGCGGCTGCTCGCGATGCGCTGGAACGGCGGCAATCCGGGCGAGGCGCCGGTGGTGTTCGTCGGCAAGGGCGTTACGTTCGACACCGGCGGCATCAGCCTGAAGCCCGGGCCGGGCATGGACATGATGAAATGGGACATGGGCGGCGCGGGCGCGGTTGCGGGGGCGATCAAGGCGATTGCCGGCCGCAAGGCGAAGGCGAATGTCGTCGGCGTCGTCGGCCTTGTCGAGAATATGCCCGACGGCAATGCGATGCGTCCCGGCGACATCGTCACGACGATGTCGGGGCAGACGGTCGAGGTGCTCAACACCGACGCCGAGGGCCGGCTTGTCCTCTGCGACGCGATCGCCTGGGCGCAGAAGGCCTATGATCCCAAGGTCGTCGTCGATCTTGCGACCTTGACCGGGGCGATGGTGATCTCGCTGGGCCACGAATATGCGGGGATGTTCGCGAACGACGAGACGCTCGCCGCGAACCTGCTCGAGGCGGGCGAGGCGAGCGGCAACAAGCTGTGGCGCTTCCCGCTGTCGCCCGCCTATGACAAGCTGATCGATAGCGGAATCGCCGACATGAAGAACATCGGCCCGCGCGAGGGCGGTTCGATCACCGCGGCGCAGTTCCTCAAGCGCTATGTGAACGAGGGCGTCGCCTGGGCGCATCTCGACATTGCGGGCATGGCGTGGGCGGACAAGGACGGCCCGGTTTATGGCAAGGGCGCGACGGGTTACGGCGTGCGCCTGCTCGATCGCTTCATCGCGGATTATCACGAAGGGTGATCCACTATACCCGTCATTGCGAGGAGCGTAGCGACGCGGCAATCTCCAGCCATCGGCCTTGCGCGAGGCTGATGGCTGGAGATTGCTTCCCCCGGCTTTCGCCGGGGTCGCAATGACGGAACAGCGGATGCCTCGCGTCGATTTCTACCGGCTGACCCGCGACCCCGTCGAGCGGGTGCTGCCCGTCCTCGCGGCGCGGGTTCTGGGCAATGGCGACCGGCTGCTGGTGGTCGCGGCCTCGGCGATGCAGCGGCAGGCGATCGACGGCGCGCTCTGGACGTTCCAGCCCGCGAGCTTTCTTCCGCACGGTCCTGCCGGTTCGCCCGACGAGGCGATCGAGCCGATCCTGCTCGCGGGCGCGATCGCTGCCGAGGCGCCCAACGGCGCCACGCATGTCGCGCTCGCCGACGGCGAATGGCGCGAGGAGGCGCTCGGTTTCGCGCGCGCCTTCCTGCTTTTCGACAACAGCCGCATCGACGATGCCCGCGCGACATGGCGCGCGCTCGCGGCGCGCGAGGATGTCGATAATCGTTTCTGGAAACAGGACGATCGCGGACGCTGGTCGGAAGGGCCGTGAACTTTCGGCTGTGATATGCGTCACCGACAGGGGGCGCCCCGCGTTGCAGACGGGGGCCGTGATTTTTCAGGAGCTTGGATATGACGATACGCACGAATCTCGCCCTCACCGCGGCCACGGCCCTCCTCCTCGCGGGCTGTGGCTCGAAGTCGGAGAGCGAGGTCGCCAGCGGCACCTATACCGATCCCGCAACCGGCAAGACGACCGAATATAAGGTCAGCGGCAGCAAGGACGGCGAAGAGGGCAATGTGACGTTCAAGACCGACGACGGCGAAGTGCGGTTCGGCTCCGATGCCAAGCTCCCCGCGGGCCTGACCCCCTATCCGGGGTCGAAGATGACCGGGGGATTCACAGGATCGTCCGAGGATGGGAAGGGCGGCATGGCGGGGTTCGAGGTGAAGGCGAAGGTCGCCGATGTCGTCGCCCATTACCGCGGCCAGATCGAGGCGGCGGGGCTCAAGATCAAATCCGAAATGACCGCCGACGACACGATGATCATCGGCGCCGAAAAGCCCGGCGACGAAAAGACGACGATTCAGGTCACCGCGACGCAGGAAGGCGACATGGTCAATGGCGCGATCACTTATGGAACGGGCGGGTAGGGGCCGACTGCGCTCCGACCTTGCAGTGCAGCAAAAGCGCGGCTAGAGGCGCGCGCATTGCAGAAAATACCAACCCAGGAGCTTTCCCATGGCGGTCACCCGCACCTTTTCGATCATCAAGCCCGACGCGACGCGCCGCAACATCACCGGCGCCGTCACCAGGATGCTGGAAGACGCCGGCCTTCGCGTCGTCGCCTCGAAGCGCATCCACATGACCCGCGAGCAGGCCGAAGGCTTTTACGCGGTCCACAAGGAGCGTCCCTTCTTCGGCGAACTCGTCGAATTCATGACCTCGGGCCCGGTCGTCGTCCAGGTTCTGGAAGGCGAGAATGCGATGCAGCGCAACCGCGACATCATGGGCGCCACCAACCCCAAGGACGCCGCCCCCGGCACGATCCGCAAGGAACTGGCCGAGAGCATCGAGGCGAACACGGTCCACGGTTCGGACAGCGACGAAAATGCGGCGATCGAGATCGCCTATTTCTTCAAGCCCGAAGAGATCGTCGGCTAAACAATCCAAGCCGCAAGGCCGCAAGGGGCCGCCGGAGCGATCCGGCGGCCTTTTTTGCGGCGGGTCTTCTGAAGATTCGCGCAGAGATCGCAGAGGGCGCAGAGATTTTTGTTCACGCGGAGACGCGGAGCATGATCGGCTTTGATTGAAAAAGCTGTGTGTCCCCACGAAGGCGGGGACCCATCTCCGGCCGGCGCAAGATGGAGCCGACCGGAGATGGGCTCCCGCCTTCGCGGGAGCACATGATCTTTTTCTTCAAAGAAGAGATTGGCGCCTCAAGGCGCTCGGCGATCTCTGCGCACTCTGCGCACTCTGCGCGAATCCATTTCAAAGCAGCGGGCTCACCGTCGCGACGAGATTCTGCCACAGCCGCCGGGTGATCCCGAAACCGGCGACATCCTTGGCGGTGACGCGGTCGGACGCGGCCATATACTCGGCCTGCCTTGCGCGGATTTCGGCGGCGAAGGCCTTGTCGCGCAGCAGGATATTATTCTCGAAATTGAGCTCGAAGCTCCGCCGGTCGAGGTTCGCCGATCCGATCAGCGCGACCTCGCCGTCGACGAGCATCGTCTTGGCATGGAGCAGGCCGGGGCGATATTCGTAGAGCTTCACCCCCGCCGCGACGAGGTCGGCATAATAGCTGCGGCTCGCGCCCGCGACGATGCGGCTGTCGTTGCGCCTGGGCAGGATCATCACCGTCTCGACCCCGCGCCGCGCGCAGTCGAGCAGCGCGAAGAGCAATTGCTCGTCGGGCACGAAATAGGGTGTGGTGACGACCAGCTCGCGCCGCGCCGAATGGATGAGCGAGGTGAAGCAGGCGGTCATCGCGGCATAGCGGAGGTTCGGGCCGGTGCCGATCACTTGCGCTGCGATTCCGGGCGCTTGCACGGGTTCGGGCTCGGCGCCGTCGCGGAGCAGGTCGCCGATGTCGTCGCCGCGCTCGCTTTCCCAGTCGGCGGCGAAGACGAACTGGCAATCGCGGACGACGGGGCCTTCCCAGCGCGTCATGATGTCGACCCACGGGGCATATTTGGGCTTCACCCGAAATTCGGGATCGGCGAGATTCTGGCTGCCGCACCAGGCGATGCGATTGTCGACAATCAACTGCTTGCGGTGGTTGCGCAGGTCGAAGCGGCCGCGGATCAGCGTCCAGATCAGGCCGCCGATCGGCAGCGCGATCCGCGCGTCGATCCCCGCATTCTGCATTTCGATCCAATAGGCCGAGCGGATGAAGCCGCGCGAGCCAAGCGCGTCGGCAAGCACGCGCACTTTCACGCCGCGCTTCGCCGCGCGGACCAGCGCGTCCTTGATCCGGAAGCCGTTGTGGTCGGCGAGCCAGATATAGAAGCAGAGGTGGACGGTCGATTTTGCGTCGTCGATGTCCGCGACTATCTCGCGGATCGCGGCGTTGCTGTCCGCCGCCAGCCGCGCGCGGTTGCCCGCGGTCGGAGGCAGCGCGTTGACCGTCTCGGCGAGCGCGAAGGGCGCAGCCCAGGCGCTGCGGGCGAGCGCGCGGCGCACCTCGGCGCGCTCGTGCGGATGCGGCAGATGCGCTTCGATTGCTGCATAGCGCGCGCGCCGCTTGGCGCTGATCCGCGCTTCGCCGAGGAGCAGGTAGGCGAGGATGCCGACCACCGGCACCGCGATCGTCGCGATCAGCCAGGCGAGCCGCGACGCGGGCTCGCGCTGCGGCCGCAGGATGATCCGCCCCATGATGACGATGAAGGCGGCGATATAGAGTGCCGACAGGATCAGGGCGAAATCGAACTCCATTGCCTGCAATTCACCGCGCTTCGGAGCAAAAGGCCAGCGCGAAATTTTGAAGGAAGAGCATGGCGGTTCCCAGCTCGGGAATCCTCGTCATTGCGAGCGGAGCGAAGCAATCCAGAGCGGTTTACGCCTGCTCTGGATTGCCGCGTCGCCTTCGGCTCCTCGCAATGACGGAGTGGTTAAGTCCAGCCGCGCTCTAAAAATCCTCCGCCACCGCCATCAGCCCCGCCAGCTTCTTCGGCGCGACCGCGAGCCAGCTCTTGCGGAGCCACTCGCCGATCGCTTCCCAGTCGGTGTCGCCGAGGTCGAGGCGGATGCCGATCCAGCCGTCGCCGAAATAGGCGGGGCGGTAATAGCGCGCTTCGTCGAGTTCGATGAGCTGCGCCTGCTCGTCGGCGCCGCTGATCTTGACCAGCAGCGCGGTCCGGCCGTCGCCGTGATGGTCGTGGGTGAAATAGGCGAACTTCTTGCCCTTGACGATGCCGAAGCAGGGCATCCCGTGCGAACTCACCTCGTCGGCCTCGGGTAGCGCCATCGCGAGGGTGCGGACGCGGCCGAGCAGCCAGTCGGGCGAGCGTTCGCGCGACACGAAGGCGGTGAGGGTGGCGGGATAAAGCTGATGCTCGGCGAACTGGACCCGCCGCGCAAGGCTTTCGGCGGTGTCGCCCGGCACGATCGCGACCGGCGTCTGCGCCAGCACCGGGCCGTCGTCGAGCGCCGGGGTGACGACATGGATGCTGCACCCGCCATGGGAGTCGCCGGCGTCGATTGCCTGCTGGTGGGTGTTCAGCCCCTTATATTTGGGGAGCAGGCTCGGGTGGATGTTGAGCATCCGCCCGGTCCAGCGCGCGACGAAATCGTTGCTCAGGATGCGCATATAGCCCGCCAGCGCGACATAGTCGGCGCCGACCGCGCGAAGCTGTTCATCGACCAGCGCGTCGAAGGCGTCGCGGCCCATGCCCTTATGCGAAAGGCTCCACGTCGCGATGCCCTCGGCCTTGGCGAGCAACAACCCCGGCGCATCGGGGTTGTTGCTGGCGACGAGCACGAGCTCATAGGGACAGGTTTCGGCTTTCGCTGCATAGAGCAGCGCTGCCATATTGGTGCCGGTGCCGGAGATCAGAACGGCGATTTTGGCTTTCGACATCATCGCTCTCCATTCTCGTCATGCTGAACTTGTTTCAGCATCCATGGCCTGTTCTCTCGTCAGCCACAGCAATGATTTCGGCGCTGGGCCATGGACCCTGAAACAAGTTCAGGGTGACGAAAAATTAGCCGTGGTGCGTCGCACTCCACGCCGCCATCGCGCTCCACGTTTCCGGGCCGCCTGCCACGGTGCAGCCCTTCTCGCCCTCGGCGATACGGCCGATGCGGTGCACCGTCTCACCCGCGGCCTCCAGCGCTGCCGTCACGTCGGCGACGTCGCTCTCCGCAACGACCACCGCCATGCCGATCCCGCAGTTGAAGGTGCGCGCCATTTCCTCGGGCTCGATATTCCCCTGCGCCTGCAGGAAGGCCATCAGCCGCGGCTGGTCCCATGCGTCGGCGTCGATATGCGCGTGCAGCGTCTTGGGCAGCACGCGCGGGATATTTTCGAGCAGCCCGCCGCCGGTGATATGCGCGAGCGCGTGAATCCTGCCGGTCTTCACCAGCGGCAGCAGGCTCTTCACATAGATGCGCGTCGGCGCCATCAGCGCATCGATCAGCAGGAGATTCTGGTCGAACAGGGCGGGGCGGTCGAGCTTCCACCCCTTGTCGGTCGCGAGGCGGCGCACGAGCGAAAAGCCGTTCGAATGCACCCCCGATGAGGCGAGGCCGAGAATGACGTCGCCCGCCGCGACCTTGTCGGCGGTCAGCACCTGGTCGCGTTCGACCGCGCCGACGCAGAAGCCCGCGAGATCATAGTCGCCGTCCGCATACATGCCCGGCATCTCGGCGGTCTCGCCGCCGATCAGCGCGCAGCCCGCCTGCTTGCAGCCCTCGGCGATGCTCGCGACGACGTCGGTCGCGACACCATTGTCGAGCTTGCCGGTGGCATAATAGTCGAGGAAGAACAAAGGCTCTGCGCCCTGGACGATCAGGTCGTTGGCGCACATCGCGACGAGATCGATGCCGACCCCGTCGTGCCGGCCCGAATCGATCGCAAGCTTGAGCTTGGTGCCGACGCCGTCGTTCGCCGCGACGAGCAAGGGATCGCTGAACCCCGCGGCCTTGAGGTCGAAGAAGCCGCCGAAGCCGCCGAGGTCGGCGTCGGCGCCGGGGCGGCGCGTGGCTCGGGCGAGCGGAGCGATGGCACGGACCAGCGCATTGCCGGTCTCGATCGAGACGCCGGCCTTGGCATATGTGTAGGAGGCGGGTTGGTTATGCTTGGAATCCATGGCCCGCGCGACTAACGCTTCCGGCCGACAAATGCCATGATTTCCTTGTCGGGGATCGCACTTCGGGGCAAAGAATAGAGAAGATATGACGTCGGCCGCTTTCCCCCGCTTCGCTCCGCGCTTTCCTCTTCGTTCGCTCGCGCCTCGCGATTGGCGCTGGGCGGCGCTTTTCGGGCTGTTTCTGGCGGTTCTGGTCGCGGGCCTCGTCGAGGGGCAGATCGCGCGCGGCGATCGCGGCATCACCCCGATCAACAGCAGCGGCGATTTCCTCGCCAGCGGGATCACCGTCGACGTCACCGGCGACAATGCCGAGGATGCGCGTGAAAAGGGCTGGCGCGAGGCGCAGCGCAAGGGCTGGGCGCAGCTCTACAAGCGGATCAACGGCAGCGACGGCCCCGCGCTCGGCGATTCGGTGCTCGACGGCATCGTTACCGCGATCGTCGTCGAAAAGGAGCAGATCGGCCCGCGCCGCTATGTCGCGACGCTGGGCGTCCAGTTCGATCGTGTCCGCGCGGGGCAGATTCTCGGCGTCAGCGGCCGCACTTTGCGTTCGCCGCCGTTGCTCGTCATCCCCGTCTATTCGATCGACGGCATCGAACAGGTGTTCGAGCAGCGCAGCGCGTGGCAGCGCGCCTGGGCCGAATATAATACGGGGCAGAGCGCGATCGACTATGTCCGCACCGCGGGCACCGGCGCCGATACTTTGCTGCTCAATCCGGGGCAGACCGGCCGCCGCGGCCGCGTCTGGTGGCGCGTGATCCTCGACCAATATGGCGCCGCCGACGTGCTGATCCCGATCGCGCGGGTCGAATACAGCTATCCCGGCGGGCCGATCCGGGGCGTCTTCACCGCGCGCTTCGGCCCCGACAACAAGCTGATCGACAGCTTCACCATGACCGGCCCGAGCCCGGCGGCGCTGCCCGACATGATGGAGAAGGCGGTCGCGCGAATGGATGCGATCTATACCGGCGCGCTCGCGGCGGGCGTGCTCAAGACCGACACCTATCTCGTCCTCGAAAAGCCGGTCGAAAAGGCCGATCTGCCCGAGGATACGGTGACCGAGGATGACGCGCTGCCGACCGAAACCGACAGCAGCACGCCCGCGACGCCCGTCGCCGGGGTGCAAAGCTTCACCGTCCAGTACAGCTCGCCCGACGTCGATTCGGTCTCCGCGACCGAGCGCGCGGTCGGCGGCGTTGCGGGGGTGCAGTCGGCGTCGACGACCAGCCTCGCGCTCGGCGGCACCTCGGTGATGCGCGTCAGCTTCCGCGGCGACCTTGCGGCCCTGAAGGCGGCGCTCGCCGCGCGCGGCTTCAAGGTGCAGGAGGGCGGCGGGCAACTGCGGATCAGCCGCTGATGGCCGGACCTTCGGGACAGATCGCGCTGCCGCTCGACTGGAGCGCCGGCGGCGCCAACGACGGGCCGCTGATCGTCGGCGCGAGCAATGCCGATGCGGTGCGCTATCTGCGCCACGTCGCGACCTGGCCGGTGCGGACCGCGGTGCTGACCGGCCCGCGTGGATCGGGGCGCAGCCTGATCGGCCGCCTGTTTGCGCGCGAAACCGGCGGGCGGGTGATCGACGGTCCCGCCAGCGCCTCCGAAGAGGAGATTTTCCACGCCTGGAACGCGGCCCAATCCTCGGGCACGCCGCTGCTCATCATCGCCGACGCGCCGCCTGCGGAATGGAATATCGCGTTGCCCGATCTGCGCTCGCGCCTCGCCGCCGTCCCGGTGCTGACGATCGGCGAGCCCGACGATTGCCTCGCGCGTGACCTGATCGAGGCGCTGTTCGCGCAGCGCGGCATCGCGATCGCGCCCGAAGTGCCGTCCTATATCGTGCCGCGCATGGAGCGCAGTTATGCGATGATCCACCGCATCGTCGCGGCGCTCGACGCGGCCTCGCTCGAAAAAGGGCGCGGCATCGGCGTTCGTCTTATTCGTGAAACATTACTGTCACAGGGCTTGATCGACCCCGATCTATTGGAGCGCGAATCCTGTTCCAACAGGCCCGAGGTTTGAAGCGATTTCGCTCAGTGCTAGGAAGACAGGCGTAGGAATATGTCGATATTTCAAGACTGGCTGACGACGCAATGAGCGAAATCGGTCAAATCCCGAAGGGACAGCGAAATGGCTTCCATCTCGGGCAAAATCGCCCTTGGAAAGGCAATCAGCCTTCCCTGCGGTCGATTTTGCCCGATATGTTCGCCATTTCGCTGCCTCGGGCCTGTTGGAACAGGATTCGCGCTCCCCAAAGACAGGATGCAACACCATGTCGATAGCCGGCGGCCCCCTGCGCGCGGACAATGACGCCGATACGGCGACCCCTTCTTTCGGTCCCGAACGCTTCTTCAACCGCGAACTGTCGTGGCTCGCCTTCAACCGGCGGGTGATGGAGGAAGCGCGCAATCCCGCGCACCCCTTGCTCGAACGACTGCGTTTCCTGTCGATTTCGGGTAGCAATCTCGACGAATTCTTCATGGTCCGCGTCGCGGGGCTGAAGGGGCAGCAGCTTCAGGGGATCGACGATCCCTCGGCCGACGGCCGCTCGCCGGGGCAGCAGCTCGCCGAGATCGAGGCCGAGGTGAACCGCCTCGTCGACCAGCAGCAAAGCGAATGGCAATTGCTGCATCGCCAACTCGGCGAACAGGGGATCGTCGTGCACGGCGCCGGGTCGGACAAGGATGCGCTGCGCACCCGGCTGCGCCAATATTTCATCGACCAGATTTTTCCGATCCTGACCCCGCAGGTGCTCGACCCCGCGCATCCCTTTCCCTTCATCCCCAATCGCGGGCTGGGGGTGATCTTCGACCTTCAGCGCAAGGCGACCGGCGACACGGTTCGCGAGCTGGTGATGATCCCCGCTTCGCTGGCGCGCTTCGTCGCGGTGCCGGGCGAGGCGAGCGCCTTCGTGCCGATCGAATATCTGATCGAACTGTTCGCCGACCTCCTGTTTCCGGGCTTCGCGGTGCGCTCGCTCGGCGTTTTCCGCATCATCCGCGACAGCGACATCGAAATCGAGGAAGAGGCCGAGGATCTCGTCCGCCTGTTCCGCACCGCGATCCGCCGCCGCCGCCGCGGGCGCGTCATCCTGCTCGAACTCGAAGCCGATATGTCGGCCGAAATCGCCGAGGTGCTGGGCGCCGATATCCAGGGACACGAGGCGATGGTCGCCAAGATCGGCGGCTTCATCGGCCTCGCGGCGCTCTCGGCGCTTGTCGATATCGACCGGCCCGACCTCAAATTCCCCGCATATTCGCCGCGCTTTCCCGAACGCATCCGCGAGCATGGCGGCGACTGTTTCGCGGCGATCCGCTCGAAGGACATCGTCGTCCATCATCCCTATGAGAGTTTCGACGTCGTCGTCTCTTTCCTGCGGCAGGCGGCCGCCGACCCCGATGTCGTCGCGATCAAGCAGACGCTCTATCGCGCCGGCAACCAGTCGCCGGTGATCCGCGCGCTGATCGAGGCGGCCGAGGCGGGCAAGTCGGTGACCGCGATCGTCGAACTCAAGGCGCGCTTCGACGAGGAGCAGAATCTCCTTTGGGCGAACCAGCTCGAACGCGCGGGCGTGCAGGTCGTCTATGGCTTCATCGAGTGGAAGACCCACGCGAAAATCTCGATGGTCGTGCGCCGCGAGGGGCAGGGCTATCGCACCTACTGCCACTTCGGCACCGGCAACTATCATCCGGTGACCGCGCGCATCTATACCGACCTCAGCTTCTTCACCGCCGACCCGCGCGCCGGGCGCGATGCGGCGCAACTCTTCAACTACATCACCGGCTATGTCGAGCCCGAGCGGCTCGAACTCATCACCATGTCGCCGCTCAACATGCGCCAGCACCTCTGCGACCTGATCGACGCCGAAATCGCGGCCGCGAAAGCGGGAAGGGCGTCGGGCCTGTGGGCGAAGATGAACAGCCTCGTCGACCCTGGCATCATCGACAAGCTTTACGAAGCGAGCGCGGCGGGGGTGCCAATCGACCTGATCGTGCGCGGCATCTGCTGCCTGCGTCCCGGTGTGCCGGGGCTGTCGGAGACGATCCGCGTCAAATCGGTCGTCGGCCGCTTTCTGGAGCACAGCCGCATCTGGGCCTTCGCCAACGGCGCGCGCCTGCCGCACAGCGGCGCGAAACTCTATATCTCCAGCGCCGACTGGATGCCGCGCAACTTCGACCGCCGGGTCGAATATATGATCCCGATCGAGAATCCGACGGTGCATGACCAGATTCTCGACCAGGTGCTCGTCGCCAATCTGATCGACAATGAGCAAAGCTGGGTGCTCCGGTCCGACGGCACCTATCGCCGGCTGGTTCCGGGCGACAAGCCGTTCAACCTGCATCATTATTTCATGAACAACCCGTCGCTGTCGGGCCGCGGCACCGCGCTGCACAAGCGGCATGACGTTCCCACGCTCGACTTTCCCATGCGCGAGGATCGATAGATTTTGAGCCTTTCCCGCTCCCCAAAGACCGCCGTGCGCCGCTCGGCGGTGATCGACATCGGCTCCAACTCGGTCCGCATCGTCGTCTATGAAGGCCCGGCGCGCGCGCCGGCGGTGATCTTCAACGAAAAGGTCGCGGCGGGGCTCGGCCGCGGGCTTGCGATCGATGGCCGCATCGCGCCCGAGGATGCAACACGCGGTCTTGTCGCGCTGCGCCGCTATGCGCTGCTCGCGCGGCACATGGGGGTGACCGACTTGCAATGCGTCGCGACCGCGGCGGTGCGTGACGCCGCCAACGGCCCGGCCTTCATCGCGGCCGCCGAAGAAGCGGGGCTCGCAATTCGCCTGCTGTCGGGCGAGGAAGAGGCCGAGGCGGCGGGACACGGCGTGCTGTCGGCGATCCCCGACGCGCGCGGGATCGCGGTTGACCTGGGTGGCGGGAGCCTTGAGCTTGCCGAGGTCGCCGACGGCGCGGTCGGGCGCCGCGCCTCCTTTCCGCTCGGCGTGCTGCGCCTGCCCGCGCTGCGCAAGGATGGCGAACAGGCGTTCGAGCGCGCGATCCGCAAGATGCTGAAGGGTGCGGGCTGGCCGAACGGCGGGCTGTCGGGCCTGCCGCTCTATCTGGTCGGCGGGTCGTGGCGCGCGCTGTCGCGCCTCGACCTCGAACTGACGAAGGACCCGCTCGCGGTGCTCGACCAGCACAGGCTGCCGCGCACCGCGCTCCGCCGCCTGATCCGCGCGACGAAGCGGCTGAGCTTCGAGGAACTGCGCGCGATTCCCGGCATGGCGGCGAACCGTGCCGCGGCCTTGCCCGACGCCGCCGCGCTGCTCGCCGCGCTCGTCAACATCCTCGACGTGCCCGAGATGACGGTGTCGTCGTCGGGGCTGCGCGAGGGCCTGCTGTTCCAGGCGCTCGATGCCGAAACGCGCGCGCAGGACCCGCTGATCATTGCCGCCGAGTTCGAGGGGCGGCGGCTCGCGCGCTTCGCCCCGCACGGCCGCGCGATCGCGGAATGGATCGCACCGTTGTTCGCGCACGAAGCGGTCGCCGACAGCCGCGTCCGCCTTGCCGCGAGCCTGCTCAGCGACGTCGCCTGGTCGGCGAACCCCGATTTCCGCGCCGAACGCGGCACCGAGATCGGCCTGCACGGCAATTGGCGCAGCATCGACATTCCGGGGCGCATCCTGCTCGCGCGCGCGCTTTATGCGGGGTTCGGCGGCGCCGATGCCGATTTCCCCGCCATGGGGCGGCTGGTCAGCGACGAGCGGCTGGCGCGCGCGCGGCAATGGGGCCTCGCGATCCGCCTCGCGCAGCGGCTGACCGGCGGCGTCGAGGCGCCATTGAAGGCCAGCGGCATCGCGCTCGCCGACGGCAAACTGCGGCTTTCGCTCGATGCCGGCTGGCACCATCTCGCGGGCGAATCGGTCGAACGCCGTCTGCGCATCCTCGCGCAGGCGCTCGACGCGAAGCCGGAACTGGTGCTGCTTTAGAGCACGGCGGGTCTTCTAATCTGACGTATCGTCCCGTTCGTGTCGAGCGAAGTCGAGACACCCATCGGCCTTGCGCGACACTGATGGGTGTCTCGACTTCGCTCGACACGAACGGGATTGGGGTGATGTCGATCTAACCCATGGCGCGGTCTTCGCAGGTCAGACTTCGCTGGCCGTCGCGGTGTCGATTTCGCTCATCACCAGCTTGCCGTTCTTGACCGCGAAGCCCATCCGCCCTTCGACCAGATCGAGCGCGGCGTGGCCGAAGACGTCGTAGCGCCAGCCCTGCATCAACGCGATGCCGTCGCGTCCGCCCGCGGCGAGCGCTTCGAGGTCGTCGCTGCGTGCGATCAATCGCGCGGCGGCGTTGAGTTCGCGGGCGCGAATCTTGAGGAGCAGCTTCAAAAGGTCGGCGACCAGCGCGCCTTCCTTGCCGAGCCCCGGCCCGCGCGGCGCGCGGTCGGGCATGTCCTCCTTCGACAGCGGCTTGGCGCCCGCGAGCGCGTCCATCAGCCGGCCGCCGATGTCGTTCGCTTTCCACGTCGCCGACAGTCCGCGCACCCCGCCGAGCCCTTCCTGCTGCTTCGGCGGATGCGCGGCGAGGTCGGCGAGCGTCTCGTCCTTGACGATGCGGCCGCGCGGGAGGTTCTTGGTCCGCGCCTCGCGCTCGCGCCATGCGGCAAGCGCCTTCAGCCGTCCGAGCACGTCGGGCTTGCGCGACGGAATCTTGATCCGCTGCCAAGCCTTGTCAGGATCGAGGCTGTAGTTGGCGGGGTTGGCGAGCTTTTCCATCTCTTCATCGAGCCAATGGCCGCGGCCGGTCTTGATCAGCTTTTTCAGCATCATCGGGAAAATTTTCGCGAGATGCGTGACGTCGCCGATCGCATAATCGATCTGGCGCTTGTCAAGCGGGCGGCGGCTCCAGTCGGTGAAGCGCGCGCCCTTGTCGAGCTGCAGCCCGATCCACGCCTCGACAAGGTTGGAATAGCCGACCTGTTCCGCCTGCCCCAGCGCCATCTGGCCGATCTGGGTGTCGAAGATCGGGTGCGGCGTCTTGCCGGTCAGGTTGAAGACGATCTCGACATCCTGTCCGCCCGCGTGAAACACTTTCAGCACATCCTGATTGTCGACAAGCAGGTCGAGCAGCGGCTTGAGATCGATCCCCGGCGCCATCGGGTCGATCGCCGCGGCATGGTTGCTGTCCGCGACCTGGATCAGGCAGAGTTCGGGCCAGAAAGTATTCTCGCGCATGAACTCGGTATCGACCGCGACGAAATCGCTGGTCTTGATCAGGTCCAAAAATTCGACGAGCGCTGCGCTGGTTTCGATAAGCGGATGAATTTGCATATGGGGCCTATACAGCGACTTTTTCGCGACGGGCAGGAAAATTTACCGGACATGAACTGGTTGCCGACGGAGAGGCGGATACGCCCTCCGCCCTTGACAAATGGCGCGCCGCATTGCCTTAGGCGCGGCCATATAAAGCACGTATCGCGTGACTTTTCTCCAATCACTGAAAGACGATCAAAATGCACGCCTATCGCACCCATGTTTGCGGCCAGCTTCGCGCCGAGGATGTCGGCCAGAATGTCCGCGTTTCGGGCTGGGTGCACCGCAAGCGCGACCATGGCGGTCTGCTCTTCGTCGACCTGCGCGACCATTACGGCCTGACGCAGATCGTCGCCGACAGCAGCGATGCGGCGTTCGCGACGCTCGACGGCCTGCGTGCCGAAAGCGTCGTGACGATCACCGGCGACGTCGTCGCGCGCTCGGCGGAGACGGTCAATGCGAACCTGCCGACCGGCGCGATCGAAGTGCGCGCGCGCGAGGTTTCGGTCCAGTCGGTCGCCGCCGAGCTGCCGATGCCGGTCGCGGGCGATCAGGAATACCCTGAGGATATTCGCCTGAAATATCGCTTCCTCGACCTGCGCCGCGACCGGCTGCACAAGAATATCCTGCTGCGGTCGAACGTCATCGCGAGTCTGCGCCGCCGCATGGTCGATCAGGGTTTCACCGAATATCAGACGCCGATCCTGACCGCTTCGTCGCCCGAGGGCGCGCGCGACTATCTGGTGCCGAGCCGTGTCCATCCCGGCAAATTCTATGCGCTGCCGCAGGCGCCGCAGATGTTCAAGCAGCTCCTGATGGTCGCGGGCTTCGACCGCTATTTCCAGATCGCGCCCTGCTTCCGCGACGAGGATGCGCGCGCAGACCGTAGCCCGGGCGAATTCTATCAGCTCGATTTCGAGATGAGCTTCGTGACGCAGGACGATGTGTTCAATGCGATCGAGCCGGTGCTCGCGGGCGTGTTCGAGGAGTTTGCGAACGGCCGGTCGGTGACCCCGGCGGGTTCGTTCCCACGGATTCCGTATCGCGAGTCGATGCTGAAATACGGCAATGACAAGCCCGACCTGCGCAACCCGCTGATCATCACCGACGTTTCGGCGCATTTCGCGGGATCGGGCTTCGGCCGCTTCGCCGACATCGTCGCGGCGGGCGACGTGGTGCGCGCGATCCCGGCGCCGGGGACGGCGGAGAAGAGCCGCAAATTCTTCGACGACATGAACAGCTGGGCGCAGGGCGAGGGTTTCGCCGGCCTCGGCTACGCGACGCGCAAGGGCGGCGAATGGGGCGGCCCGATCGCCAAGAACCATGGGCCGGAGAAGATGGACGCGCTCGCCGCCGAACTCGGCCTCGGCCCCGACGACGGGCTGTTCTTCGCCGCGGGCAAGGAAGCCGTGGCGGCGAAGCTCGCCGGCTTTGCCCGCACCCGCGTCGCCGAGCAACTGGGCCTGATCGATGCGAACAAGTTCGAGATGTGCTGGATCGTCGACTTCCCGATGTTTGAGGCCGACGAGGACACCGGCAAGATCGACTTCAGCCACAACCCGTTCAGTATGCCGCAGGGCGAACTCGAAGCGCTCGAGACGAAAGACCCGCTCGACATCCTCGCGTGGCAATATGACATCGTCTGCAACGGCGTCGAACTGTCGTCGGGTGCGATCCGGAACCATCGGCCGGACATCATGTATAAGGCGTTCGAGATCGCGGGCTACAGCCAGGCCGATGTCGACAGCAATTTCGCGGGCATGATCAACGCCTTCAAATATGGCGCGCCGCCGCACGGCGGTTCGGCGCCGGGGGTCGACCGCATCGTCATGCTGCTCGCCGACGAGCCGAATATCCGCGAAGTCGTCGTCTTCCCGATGAACCAGAAGGCCGAGGACCTGATGATGGGCGCCCCGGCGCCGGTCAGCGAGAAGCAGCTCAAGGAACTGAGCATCCGCCTGGTGGACGGGCCGAAGGGCTGAGCTTGGGTAAAGCGCCTGCCTCATTTTTTCGTCATCCCGGCGAAGGCCGGGATCTCGCCGAAGCGTCGAGTCGAGACGGTGAGATCCCGGCCTTCGCCGGGATGACGATTTAGATGGGACCTCAGGAACACCAGATCGCGACACCGGACGGCGACATCTGCTGGTTCGAGTGGGGCACACCGGGGCCGGGGCCTTCGCTGCTGCTGCTCCATGCGACCGGCTTCCACGCGCGGCTGTGGGATCGCGTCGTCGCGGCCCTGCCCGCGGGAGCCCATGTCGTCGCGCCCGATCATCGCGGTCATGGGCGCAGCTTCAAGCCCGTGTCGCTCGCGGACTGGACCGGCAATGCCGCGGCGCTGCTCCCTCTGCTCGACCGATTCGCGGGGACACCGCTGGTCGGATGCGGGCACAGCATGGGCGGCGTCGTGTTGACCCGGCTCGCCGCCGAGCGGCCCGATGCCTTTCGCCATCTGATCCTCATCGATCCGGTGATCATGGACCCCGGCCTTTACGAAGGACAGGCGGCGCTGCCGGTGCCCGATCCGGCCGAGCATCCGGTCGCGCGCCGCCGCAATATGTGGACGAGCGTCGAGGAGATGCGGGCGCGTTTTGCCGATCGTCCGCCCTACAGTCGCTGGCAGCCGCAGGTTCTCGCCGATTATTGCGACCATGGCCTGCTGCCTGCGGCATCGGGCGAGGGCTACGAACTCGCCTGTCCGCCAGCGCTCGAAGCCTCGATGTACCAGAATGCGCTGCGCACCGATCCGCACGCCTGGCTCGGCGCGGTCAAGGCGCCGGTGACACTGATCCGCGCGCCGCAGGGGACACGCGGCGACGCGATGGATTTTTCGCAGAGCCCGACCTGGACCGGCCTGGGCCCGGCGCTCCATGCCGAGCGCGACGAACGCTGGGACGAGCACAGCCATTTCATCCCGATGGAAGCGCCGGCGCGCGTCGCCGGTCTGATCGCCGCCACGCTTTGACGCGTCCGGCTGTGCCGGAACCGGACATAATGCATCGCCCGCTTGGTTCGGCGTCCGCGACTGGATAGGAAGGCGCGATGACCATCTCGCTCTCCGACTATGAAACCGGCGCCAAATATGACGGCGACTATGGCAAGGATCTCGCCGCGCTCGAGGATCGGCTCGAACGGCTGCAGGCGGCGCACATCACCCACGGCCAGCGCAGCGTCATCATGCTGGAGGGCTGGGACGCGGCGGGGAAGGGCGGGATCATCCAGCGGCTGACCGCGTCGCTCGACCCCCGCTATTTCGAAGTGTGGCCGATCGGCGCCCCGAGCGAAGAGGAGAAGGCGCGCCATTTCCTCTGGCGCTTCTGGAAGCGTCTGCCCGGCAACCGCGAAATCTCGATCTTCGACCGGAGCTGGTACGGCCGCGTCCTCGTCGAGCGCGTCGAGGGTTTCGCGACCGAAGCCGAATGGCGCAAGGGCTATGACGAGATCAACGAGTTCGAAGCGCAACTGACCGGCAGCGCCACCCACCTCGTCAAGCTGTTCGTCCACATCACGCAGGACGAGCAGGACAAGCGCTTCGCCGACCGGCTGAACGACCCGTGGAAACGCTGGAAGACCGGCGCCGAGGATTATCGCAACCGCGCGAAGCGCAAGGATTATCTCGCCGCGATGGACGAGATGTTCCAGCAGACCGACACGCGCTGGGCGCCGTGGAAGGTGATCGACGGCAACAACAAGAAGGCGGCGCGCATCGCCGCGCTCACCCATATCGCCGACACGCTGGAGGCGGTGGTGCCGATGACGCCGCCGGCTCTCGACCCCGCGGTGGTCAAGCTGGCGCACAAGGCGTTCGGTTACGCCGCGAAAGACTAGCTTTTTGGGCCGCCCTGCCTAGCCATCGCGCTTCCCAATCGCTACATGGGCGCGATGAGCCGCGCCAAGAGATCCGACGACTGGGGTTTTCCCCGCTGGCGCCCCTATGGTTCGTCGCGCGAGACGCAGAAGGTTCGGCTGTGCGACCGTCACGGTTGCACCAACCCCGGCAACTGCCCTGCGCCCAAATCGCCGAACAGCCCCGAACGCTGGTATTTCTGCGAAACCCACGCCGCCGAATATAATCGCGGCTGGGACTATTTCGCGGGCCTTTCTGCCGAGGATGCGGCCGAACGCGCCGCCGAGGAAGCACGCGGTGCGCGCAGCTATGCCCGCGCGCAGCATTATGCCTGGGGTGGATCGGGCGACGGCAGCCGCAGCGCCGACGAGATGCGCGCGCTGGAGATCCTCGACCTCGAACCCGACGCCGATTTCGAGGCGACGAAGAGGGCGTGGCGCAATCTCGCCAAGGAATGCCATCCCGACGTCAAGCCCGGCGACGCCGAGGCGGCGAAGCGCTTCGCCGCGGGGCAGGCGGCGTTCGAGGTGCTCAAGCAGGCCGAAGAGCGGAAGAGCTGGAAGCCGGCTTAGCGGCGTCTGGCGAGCGACATCAGCCGTTTCTTATCTCGTCACCCTGAACTTGTTTCAGGGTCCATGGCCCGCCGTTTCCTTCGGCGCAACGCTGACCGAGAGGTTCGGCCATGGATGCTGAAACAAGTTCAGCATGACGAAGAGGGAACGT